>Ga0306918_10001314_pt1 | contig 12216 bp, 8 predicted proteins | sample tim00Cox0000000H_FD_203315 | JGI IMG/M metagenome (GOLD analysis project Ga0306918, IMG submission 203315) | Lab enrichment of tropical soil microbial communities from Luquillo Experimental Forest, Puerto Rico - timezero.00C.oxic.00.000.00H (v2)... | ecosystem: Environmental > Terrestrial > Soil... | reverse complement strand
GATCGCGGCGGCGGCCTCGCCGATCACCATCTGCACGACCTCGGACTCCGCCACCTTGGTCACCCCGCGCGACACCCGACCGGCCAGCGCGGCGCAGGCGATATCGAGCGCGCGCTGGCCAAGGGCGATTGCGACCGGCGGCAGCGAATAGGACACCAGGAACCCGCGCGGCGCGCGCAGCACCGGATAATCGGGATGCACCAGCGCGCCCGGCGGCGTGCCGGCGAAGAGGTCGCTGACCATCACGCAGCGGTACTCGGGCACGAACACATCGTGCAGCACCAGCGACTTGCTGCCGGTGCCGAGAAGGCCCAGCGTCTGCCAATCATCGGCGATATCGATCTCGGCGAGCGGCACGAGCAAATACGCGATGTGGCGCGGATCGCCCCTCTCTCCAAGGAAGACGCCGAGGATCGCCCATTGCGCAAAATCGCAGCCGCTGGAAAACGGATATTTGCCGCTCAGCCGCCAACCGCCCGGCACGCGCTCGGCGGCGGCACGCGGCGCCAACGAAGACGAGGCAACCGCTTCGGGATCGTCGCCCCAAACGTCGATCTGCGCCTGCTCGGGATACTGGGCGATGATCCACTGATGCTCGGCCAGCACCGCGTAGACCCATGCCGAGGAGGCGCAGCCATAGGTCAACTCCTCGACGATCCTGGAAAAGAGGCTGAACCGGCCTTGCTGTCCGCCGAAGCGTTTGGGCTGCAGGATGCGCAGGATGCCGGCCGCGTGATATTCGGCGATGGTCTCTTCCGGGAGTTGCCGCGCCGCCGCGGCAGCCGGCGCGCGCTGGGTGAGAAGCGGGATCAGCGCCCGCGCGCGCTCCAGCATCGCGCGTTCTTCCTTCGGGAGGCTGCTGTCATCGCCAGATAGGGAAACCGGGTCGCAGCTTGTCATGCATCATCCATCAGATACGCGGTCCCCACCGCCGTCTACGATCCATTCTGCTCGGAGCGTGCACTGGCAACGGCGCCGGAACAAGAGGCGGTGGCAACAATGTCAGGGTAGTGGCTCAGTTGACCCGGATGTCCGTTAGAATGCCGCGCAAACGTCGCGAGTGATAACGCCAACCGATTGCTGGTGGAACTGCGCCTTGTAGGCCTCGATCACCGCCGAGAGCCGTTGCGTGAGATCGGGTTCTCGCTTTGCCGCGACGAGCAAAACTTTGGTCCGGTCGCGGGCAATGAGGCCGGTCTGCGGGTTGCGCCATTGGCCCTCGCCGTCGAAAACCGTGAAGCCTTCCGGGAAGTTCGGGGTGATGGTTTGCGCTGCAAACTCAGCCCATTCAGCATCGCTCAGCGGCTTACGCCCCTTGATGCCACGGCCAAAGAACAACTCGGCGACGAGCATCCGTTCTTCAGCTGGCAAAAGGCAGGAGTAAGGAGTGGGCGACGTCGGTTCTACCGGTGACGTGACGCAGCCTGACAAGATTATCGTCACTACGAGCGAGGCGAGGCGATGCCGGCGTCGAGCAGGCTCCCTACTCCGCGGCCGCCCTAACATCGGCGGGCTCGACCTTGGCGGCGCAGAATTTGAATTCGGGGATTTTGCCGAAGGGGTCGAGCTGCGGGTTGGTCAGGACGTTGGCGGCGGCCTCGGCATAGCAGAATGGGACGAACACCTGGCCCGGGGCGACGGCGCTGTCGGCGCGCGCCTTCAATTCAATCGTTCCGCGCCTTGTGGTGACCCGGATATGCTCGCCGGCGGCGATGCCGAGGCGGCGCAATTCGACCGGGGCGAGACTTGCGACCGCCTCGGGCTCGATCTCGTCGAGCACGCTGGCGCGGCGGGTCATCGCACCGGTATGCCAATGTTCGAGCTGGCGGCCGGTCGTCAGCACCATCGGATATTCCGCGTCCGGCTCTTCGGCCGGCGGGATGATCGCCGCCGGGACCAGCTTGGCGCGGCCTGAGGCGGTCGGGAAGCCATCGCCAAAGACGATCTCGTTGCCGGGCTGGTCCTCGGCGTCGCACGGATAGGTCACCGAGTCCTCGCGCTCGAGCCGCTCCCAGGTGATGTTGTCGAGCGACGGCATCGCCTGCTTCATCTCGGCGAAGACGTCGCGCGGGTGGGTGTATGACCAGTCGAGCCCGATGCGGCGTGCAATCTCCTGGATGATCCACCAATCGAGCCGCGCGTTGCCGGGCAATGGCAAAGCCGCGCGGCCCATTTGCACCTGACGGTTGGTGTTGGAAACGGTGCCGGCCTTTTCCGGCCAGGCCGAAGCCGGCAGCACGACGTCGGCGTATTTTGCGGTCTCGGTCAGGAAAATGTCCTGCACGACGAGGTGTTCGAGATGGGCGAGCGCCTCGCGGGCATGCTGCACATCCGGGTCCGACATCGCCGGGTTTTCGCCCATGATGTACATGCCCTTGATCTCGTCGCGATGCACTGCATCCATGATCTCGACAACGGTCAGCCCGCGCTTGTCGTCGAGCGGGGTTTGCCACAGCGCCTCGAATTTCGCGCGGATCTCGGGGCTCTCGACCGATTGGTAATCGGGATAGACCATCGGGATCAGTCCGGCGTCGGAAGCGCCCTGCACGTTGTTCTGGCCGCGCAGCGGATGCAGCCCGGTGCCCGGCCGGCCGACCTGGCCGGTGATCATCGCCAGCGCGATCAGGCAGCGCGAGTTGTCGGTGCCGTGAACATGCTGGGAGATCCCCATGCCCCAGAAGATGATCGCCGCCTCGGCGCGGGCATAGGTACGGGCGACGTAACGCAAGGTGGCGGCGTCGACGCCGCAAATCGGCGCCATCTTTTCCGGCGAATAGTCGCGGATGTGCTCGCGCAGCTTTTCGTAATCTTCGGTGTGCGCCTGGATGTATTGCCGGTCGGTCAAGCCCTCATCGATGATCGTGTGGAGGAGCGCGTTCAGCAACGCCACGTCGCGCCCGGGGTTGAAGCGCAAGGTCGCGGTTGCGTGGCGTACGAGGGTATGGCCGCGCGGGTCTATCACGAAAACCTTGGCGCCGCGCTTTGCCGCCTGTTTGAAGAAGGTCGCGGCGACCGGGTGGTTTTCGGTCGGCCGGGCGCCGATAACGATAATGACGTCGGAATCCTCGGCCGCGGTGAAGGGTGCGGTAACCGCGCCGGAGCCGATCCCCTCCATCAGAGCCGCCACCGAGGAGGCGTGGCACAGCCGTGTGCAGTGGTCGACATTGTTGCTGCCAAACCCGGTGCGGACGAGCTTCTGAAACAGGTAGGCCTCTTCGTTCGAGCCCTTGGCGGAGCCGAATCCGGCGAGCGCGCGGCGACCGTCGCGGTCGCGGATATGCCGTAAGCCCGCGGCGGCGCGATCGAGCGCTTCCTCCCAGCTGGCCTTGCGGAAATGCGTATAGGGGTTTGCGGGATCGATGTCGGTGTCGTGCTTTGCGATGCCGTCCTTGCGGATCAGCGGCTCGGTCAGCCGGTCCGGATGGTGGGCGTAGTCGAAGCCGAAGCGCCCCTTGACGCAGAGCCGGTTGTGGTTGGCGGGTCCGTCCTTGCCGTCGACCGCGACGATGCGGTCGTCTTTGATCTTGTAGGTCAGCTGGCAGCCGACCCCGCAATAGGGGCAAACGCTATCGACCTCGCGCTCGGGAGCATTGGTATAAACCCCGTTCGTATCGACCAGGGCCGCCGGCATCAGCGCGCCGGTCGGACAGGCCTGCACGCATTCGCCGCAGGCAACGCAAGTGCTGTTGCCCATCGGGTCGTCGAAGTCGAAGACGATCTTTTCATGATACCCGCGCGCCGCCATCCCGATCACATCGTTGACCTGGACTTCGCGGCACGCGCGCACGCAGAGATTGCACTGGATGCAAGCGTCGAGCTGCACCGCCATCGCGGGGTGGCTGCGGTCGGGTGCCGGCTGTGCATGCTGCGGGAAGCGGCTGTCGCTGACGCCGATCTTGTCGGCCCACTGCCACAGCCGGGAATTCGGGTCATGTGCGACAGCGCGCTCCGGCTGGTCGCCGACCAGCAGCTCGAACACCATCTTGCGCGAGAATTTGGCGCGCTCGCTCGCGGTCTGAACCTTCATGCCGGGAGTCGGCTTGCGCACGCAGGACGCGGCGAGCACCCGCTCGCCCTCGATCTCGACCATGCAAGCGCGGCAATTGCCGTCGGCGCGATAGCCCGGTTTCGGCAGCCAACACAGATGCGGGATCTCGACACCTTGCCGATTGGCCACCTGCCAGATCGTCTCTCCCGGCACCGCCTCGACCTCTGTCCCGTCGACGAAAAAACGGATCGGCTCGGTCATCGGACTTCCCCAATGCCGTCGCCCCCGCGAAAGCGGGGGCCCAGGGATGCCGACCGCCGGAGCTTACGGCCCTGGGTTCCCGCTTTCGCGGGAATGACGAAGTGGTGGTGATAAATCACAATTTGAGGTCCTCGCGGAAATGCTTCAGCACCTGCTTGACCGGGTTCATCGCTGCCTGGCCCAAGCCGCAGATCGAGGCGTCGCTCATCACCTGCGTCAGCTCCTGCAACAGCCGTTCGTCCCAGTGCGGCGCTACCATAAGCTTCACTGCCTTCTCGGTGCCGGCGCGGCACGGCGTGCATTGGCCGCAGCTCTCGTCCTCGAAGAATCGCAGTAGGTTTAGCGCCACCGCCCTCATGTCGTCCTTGTCGGACAGCACGACCACCGCGCCCGAGCCGGTAAAGCAGCCCTCGGGTTCCAGCATCCCGAAATCGAGGGGGATGTCTCCCTTCGACGCTGGAAGAATGCCTCCCGAGGCGCCGCCCGGCAGATAGCCTTTGAACACGTGCCCCTCAGCCATGCCGCCGCAGAATTCATCGATCAGCTGGCGCGCGGTGATGCCGGCCGGGGCGAGCTTGACGCCCGGGTCGTGCACCCTCCCGGAGACAGAGAAAGTGCGCAGCCCCTTGCGCCCATTGCGGCCTTGGCCCGTGAGCCACTCCGCGCCCTTCTCGACGATGTCACGGACCCAGTAAAGGGTCTCGACATTGTTGCATAAGGTCGGACGGCCGAAGAGCCCGACTTGCGCCGGGAAGGGCGGGCGCTGCCGCGGCAGGCCACGCTTACCCTCGATGCTTTCGAGCATCGCCGATTCCTCGCCGCAGATATAGGCGCCGGCGCCGCGGCGGAGGTGAATGCGGGCATGCCCGGCGAGCCCGGCCGCCTCGACCGCGGCGAGCTCGCTTTCGAGGAGCGCTTGGCACTGCGGATATTCATCGCGCAGGTAGACATAGATTTCGGCTGCTTCGACCGCCCAGGCGGCGATCAGCATACCTTCGATCATGCGATGCGGGTCGGTTTCGATAAAGTAGCGGTCCTTGAAGGTGCCGGGCTCGCCCTCGTCGGCATTGACTGCGAGCAGCCGGGGCGCCGGTTCCTGGAGCACCAGCCGCCATTTCCGGCCGGTCGGAAACCCCGCGCCACCAAGCCCACGCAGGCCGGAATGCTCGAGAATTTGGATCAGGTCTTCGGGCTTGTGCTCCCCGGCCAGACAAGCCGCTAGAAGGCGATAGCCGCCGGCCGCGCGATAAGCGTCGAACCCGACAAATTCCGGGATCGCCGGATGCACATCGCCCACATCGACGGCGGCGGCGACATTGTCCACGGTGGCGTGCTCGTGCAACGCATGACCGATCGCGACGACCGGAGCGCGATCGCATCCACCCATGCACGGGGCGCGGACAACCCGGACCCCATCGCCGAGCCTGCCGCGCAGCCTCTCGAGCAACTGCACCGCGCCCGCGAGTTCGCAGCTGAGGCTATCGCAGACGCGCACGGTCAGCTGCGGCGGTGGCGCCTCGCCGTCCATGACGATGTCGAAATGGGCGTAGAACGAGGCGACCTCGTAGACCTCGACGAGCGCGAGCCGCATTTCCTCGGCGAGCGCCGCCAGATGACGCGCATGGAGGCAGCCGAAATGGTCCTGCAAGAGATGCAGGTGCTCGATCAGCAGGTCACGCCGGCGCTCGCGCTCGCCGAGCAGCGTTTGCACCTCTGCGAGCGCCGCCGGATCGACCTGCCGCCCTTTCGGGTGATCCGGCCCCCGACGGCGCCCCGAGCCAGGGTGGATGCGGCGGTCGTGTTTTGTTGCAAGAACCACAACCAGACCTCTTAGCCGTGCCCGTCATTGCGAGCGGAGCGAAGCAATCTCGACGAGATTGCCACAAACCGGCCCGAGATTGCTTCGTCGCCTGACGGCTCCTCGCAATGACGATGTATCGAGAGCCTAAACTGCCCCCTCGGTGTGCATCGCTGCGATCTTGTCCTTGTCGTAGCCGAGCCAGCCGAGGATCTCGTCGGTGTGTTCGCCGAGCAACGGCGAGCGCTTTACCTCGACCGGCGAGTCGGAGAGCTTGATCGGCGAGCCGACCTGGACGTAGCGGCCGCGCGTCGGATGGTCGACCTCGACCAGAAAGCCGCGCTCGTAGAGCGACTTGTCCTCGTAGATGTCCTTCATCGACAAGATCGGGCCGCACGGCACATCGACTTCGTTGAGCGCCGCCATGACCTCGAACTTGGTCTTTGTCATCGTCCATCTCTCGATGATCGAGAAGCATTCCGGGATCTTCTGCAAACGCGCCTGCGGCGTCGCATATCCCGGATCCGTGATCAGCTCCTCGCGGCCGCACAGCTTCATCAGCGGCTCCCAGCACGGCGGCTGGATGATGACGTAGACATAATCGTTGGGCCCTCCCGGAGCACAGCGCAGCGCAGCGCCCGGCTGGCCGCCGCCAGAGGCATTGCCGGCGCGCGGCACCGCATCGCCGAATTCCTTGTTCGGGTACTCGGTCAGCGGCCCCTTCATAATGCGTTGCTGGTCGCGCATCTTGACCCGGCAGAGGTTCAGCACCGCATCGGTCATCGCGACCTCGACCCGTTGGCCCTTGCCGGTACGCTCGCGCTGGTAGAGCGCGGCGAGAATGCCGGCGATCGTATGGACGCCGGTGCCGCTGTCGCCAATCTGTGCGCCGGTCACCGTCGGCGGGCCATCCTCCCAGCCGGTCGTGCTCGCCGCTCCACCCATACACTGCGCGACATTCTCATAGGCCTTGCAATCGACATAGGGGCCGGGGCCGAAGCCCTTGATCGAAGCATAGATCACCCGCGGGTTCAGTTCCTGAAAGCGCTCCCAGGTGAAGCCCTGCCGGTCGAGCACGCCGGGACCGAAATTCTCGACGATGATATCGCAGCGGCGGACCAATTCCTCGATGACCGCCTTGCCCTTCGGCGATTTCAGATTGACCGTGATGCTGCGCTTGTTCGAGTTCAGCATCGTGAAATAGAGGCTGTCGGCGCCCTTGACGTCCTGCAATTGGCCGCGTGTGATATCGCCACGCCCAGGCATTTCGACCTTGATCACATCGGCGCCCATCCATGCCAATAGCTGGGTCCCGGTCGGACCCGCCTGCACATGGCTCAGATCCAGAACCCGCACACCTTCAAGGGCTTTGGTCATCGTTTGCCTCACCTTTTATTCGTCATTCCCGCGGAAGCGGGAACCCAGGGGCCACCGCTCCGTCGCTCACTCCTGGGCCCCCGCTTTCGCGGGGGTGACGGTTTTTTTGCGGATGCCGGGGACCCGTTACTTCGTCGCCGGTCGTGTCGAGAAAATCGCCGTGCTGCTCAACATGCGCGGCGAGCCCAAGCGTGTGCTCGCGCGCTAGCCGCTCGGCGAGCTCAGGGTCGCGGCGTTCGAGCGCCTCGATGATCCGCATGTGATCTACGATCGAACGCGCCGCCCGGTTTTCCTGGTGGATCGTGATCTTGCGGATCGCGCGCATGTGGATGAACAGATTTTCCGTCATCTCGGCGAGCAGGGTGCAGCCGCTCATCTTGATGATCGCCTGATGAAAGGCGATGTTCGCATCCGAATATTCGGCGAGCCGCTCACCCCCCTCTTGTCCATGTGGGGCGCGGAACGCATCCATCAGCCGGCGCAGCTCGGCAATGTCCGCGTCGGTAGCGCGCTCGGCGGCGAGCCGTGCCGCCATGCTTTCGAGCGACGCCATGACCGTGATCATCTCGACGATCTCGCGCTTCGTCTTGCGCACGACGAAGATGCCGCGGCGCGGGCGGGTGCGGACAAAGCCTTCCTGCTCGAGCAGGGTCATCGCCTCGCGGATCGGCGTGCGGCTCACGCCGAGCCCTTCCGAGAGCCGCCGCTCGTCGAGCCGGATCTCCTCCGGACGGTCGTAGATGTCCATCGCGGTGATCGCCCGCTTCAGCGCGGCATACGCGAGGTCGCGGAAGTTGGATTGCGTCTCCAGACGCGGCACGTCGATGGTGGGGCTGGGACGCAGGCGGGTTTCGGGCATGACTCATGGTATATGGTATACCAGAATATGCCGCAATCGCTTTCGTAGGGCGCTTTAGCGGCCGGCCAGGTTGGGGGTCGGCTCGAGCGGCAATCCCGGATGGCCGGTCAATCTCTCGCCTTCCGCCTGCATCTCACGGGCTTTCTTCTTCACAGCCGGCAGAACCGAGGCGATTTTTTCCATGTCGAGATCGGCTGCGATCCCCGGGTAACCGGCGCGCTCGATCATGGCCCCCAATTTCCGGTTCTCGAATTGGTCAAGGACCCAGCCGAGGGGGTCCTCGACCAATGTCTTGTCCCAAAAAATGCGATGGTTTTTGTTGCGCGGGCCGTAGTGATAATGCGGCGCTTGCCAGAAACAGTCGAAAGCCAGGATCTCGGTTTCTTCGACGTACGAATTTTGCGTCGCCCCGCCGACATCCGCCAATACGTGGACGGCGAGGCCGCCATCTCCTCCTGCCTGCCGCCGCATCTCGAGCCCAAACCTGATATTCCCCGCCTCGAAGATGTCCGTGCCGCGATTGTGTTTGACCGTATTCCGCTTGGCGGCAAACAATTCCCGGGCGCAGGCTTCCACCTCAGGCAAAACGCGACCCGCCTCAGCGAGATCGGTCGCCGCAGCGATCTGCGGGTACCCGGCTCGCTCCAGCATCTTCGGAAGCTTCTTCTGCAGGGTTCTGACTGTCCAACCGATCGGATTGCCGTCGGCAATCGGATCCATTCTGTACAAGTGGTTCGAGTCACTTAGCGTTTCGGCCTCGTCACTCGGCGGATTGGGATTTTCCGGCCCGTAGACGTAGCTCTTCTCCAGGTCGAAGCAGTTGAACCGTAAGAGGGTCGTCTCTTTGCCGGCGACATCCGCCGTCACGGCGATCGAGACACCCTGATCGGCATGATCATGAATGTTGCCGTCCCACAATTCGTGTTTGACGACGAATGTCAGGGGAGCCGCTGCGAACCTCTGCGATGCTGGTGCCATATCCGGACACTCCTTTTTATGACCGCACAAAACCGGTCCGATTATCGCACGGCCATCCCTGAAGTCGAGACGAATGGTGGGTTGCGCGGCGGGCTACCCGCCTTACGGCCGCTCTCCGTCCGCCCTGCGCCGTCACCCGCTCATCACGTAGATATTGGCGCGCGTCTCGAAGAGAGGATCGGCCGAGGCTTCGATGCCATCGACCCCTGGGGTCGGATCAAAGATGATGTGTCGTTGCTCCGTGGCGTTGTTCGGAGTGACTTCCGGCAAACTGATTTCGCCGAAGGCGAGTTGACGGCGCGCCTCGGGCCAGCGGACCGTGGCATAGTCACGGTGTCACCGTCCTCGGCCAACTGTACGACGACGCGGAACCTGACGGGCTCCTTTGCAACTCGCTTCTTGATCTCGTCGAAGAGGAAGTTTGGACTGCACGCGGTGGCTTTGGCCTCTCGAGATATTCGTTGCCCGCGACCGGCAGCACCCGGTAGCGCCCGTAGCGGCTCGTGCCGTCCACATTGTGAACTTGAATGCGGAGCGCGGCGGCTCAGCCCTCCGGCATGCCGGCGAGGCGCATGCCGGCGATCTGGAGTTCGAGAACTTCCGGTGCCAGAAAGTGAGCGGCGTACGTGCGATAGCCGGCGATGGTTACCTTGGGGTCGATGGCAAGCAGTCGACTGAGTTCCGCGCGTGCCTGGTCGAGATCGCCGAGATACGCCAACGCGGCGACTTTGAGCCGCAGCGCCGAGGCAAGGCGCGGCTGGTCGTGCAAGGCGCGATCGGCCCATTCGGCTGCTTGATCGAAGCGTCGCGCGCCGAGATGAGCGACAGCGTTCGTAAAGGCGTAGAAAAAGGTAAACGGATCGAACGGGCTCAAACGGCGCGCTCGTTCGATGGCCTCGATCGCCGCCTCGGGCTGGTTGCGCGACGCGTGGATATTCCCTCTGGCCATCCAGGCGTGAGCCGCGTTTGGGTTGAGCGCCAGGGCGCGATCAAGAGCCGCCGCAGCCATCGCCGTCTCGCCGGCCAGCCGAAACAGCGTCATCGCAGCCTGCCAAATTGTTTCGGCGTCATCGCGCTCGGTTTCGAGCGCCTGTCGCGCCAGCCGGCAGGCTTCGCCGACGTCGGCGGCGGACAGCGCTCCCCACCCCTGAACCCGCTGCATCCACCGACAGACGCTGACCATCGCCGCCGCCGCCGCGTAGGACGGATCGATCGCCAACGCCTGCCGCGCGAGGGCGACGGCCTCGGCAAGGCCTTCTTCGGTATAACGGTAGGATTGCGCCAATGCGCGCAGATAGAGGTCGTAGGCGGTGAGGTTCGCTGCCGGCTTGCGGCTGGCGCGTTCGATCTCGGATTGGCGCAATTTTGGTTCGATCGAGCCGGCGACATTGGACGCGACCTGATCTTGCAGATCGAAAATGTCGTCGAGCGCGCCGTCGAAGCGATCGGCCCAGATGTGCGCCCCGGTCGCCGTATCGATCAATTGCCCGGTGATGCGCACCCGGTTGGCGGCTTTGCGCACGCTGCCTTCGAGCACGTAGCGCACCCCCAACTCCTGCGCTATCTGCTTCACGTCGACCGGCTTGCCCTTGTAGGTGAAGGCGGAGTTGCGGGCGATGACAAAGAGCCACGGCAGCCGCGCGATCGCCGTCGTGATCTCCTCGACCATGCCGTCGACGAAATACTCCTGCTCGGCGTCGCCGGTCATGTTCTGAAACGGCAAGACCACGAGCGACGGTTTGTCGGGGAGCGGCGGCGGAACTGTCGCCGGCTGCACCGCGCGGGACGGCGCACCGAGGGCGACAGCATAGGTGCGCACGGGTCTTGCGATGTTCTTGACCTGCTGCTCGCCGAGATCGTCGAAGGTGAGGTCGAGGCGGTCGCGCACCTGCTCGTGCGCCGCGGCACTGAGGCAGATCCCGCCCGGCTCGGCCAGCGCTTCGAGCCGGGCGGCAATATTGACGCCGTCGCCGAAGATGTCGCCATCCTCGATGATGATGTCACCGACATTGATGCCCATGCGAAATTCGATGCGGCGCTCTGCCGGCACCGCGGCGTTGCGGGCGATCATCTCCCGCTGCACCTCGACCGCACAGCGCGCCGCGTCGACAACGCTGGCGAACTCGGCGAGGAGGCCGTCACCGGTGGTTTTGACGATGCGACCGCGATGCTCGGCGATTTTGGGATCGGCGAGGTCGCGCCGCACCGCCCGCAATGCCGCGAGCGTGCCCTCCTCGTCCTCGCCCATCAGCCGCGAATAGCCGGCGACATCGACCGCCAGAATGGCCGCCAATCGTCGCTCGACCCGTCCTTCGCTCACTGCGTTTCGCCCGTTGCCAGCCGGAACCCCTCGCAGCGGAGTGCGTAATCCTCGGGCCGCATCCAGGGCGGCCTTTGCCGAAATCGCGCAAGCTGTTCCGGCGGCTGAGCCGGCATACGCCGCAACATGTCGCGCGCCTCGTCCGGCCGCCCGAGAAAGGCCAGCGCCCCGGCAGCTAATTCGTACATCCACCAAGCGCTGGGCCGCAGCCGGATGAGCTCACGCAGCGTCTCCAGCGCCGCAGCGAAATCGCGGGCGTAGAACTGAGCGCTACCGCTCCACAGCGTCCAGAGCCAAATCAGCGGATCGTGCGGACTGGCGCGCATCGCTTGCCGCAGCCGCTCCAGCGCCTCCTCGCGGTGCCCGCCGAAGCCCAGCACGCAACCGAGCATGCTAATGACAAAGGCGCTGTTTGGATTGAGCGCAAAAGCGGTGCGCGCTTGCGCAATCGCCTCCTCCCATTCACCGCCCCACATCATCATGTGCGCGAGGACCGCGTGTGCCATAGCGTCCTTGTCGTCGAGCGACACGGCGCGCATCGCTTCCTCCCTGGCTGCCCCCTGAACCTCGAGGAAAGGGCGGGACGAGAAGTGCCAAATGTCCCATTGCAGGGCGAGCGCGTAGCCGTAACGCGC
>Ga0306918_10001284_pt1 | contig 12334 bp, 10 predicted proteins | sample tim00Cox0000000H_FD_203315 | JGI IMG/M metagenome (GOLD analysis project Ga0306918, IMG submission 203315) | Lab enrichment of tropical soil microbial communities from Luquillo Experimental Forest, Puerto Rico - timezero.00C.oxic.00.000.00H (v2)... | ecosystem: Environmental > Terrestrial >... | reverse complement strand
AAGCTGCGGCGTGATGATCGCCGCGATAGCAAGGACGGCGACAAGCCCGCCGGAGAGACGGCGCAGCGGGATGCCGAGCGACGGCTGAGCGCGCCAAGCGAGGATTACCCAACCGGCAACAAGCATCACACCTGTCAGAGCCGCCGGCCCCGTGCCGACCTCCTCGGCAAGGACCCAGACTAACCAGGCCGCGGTGCCTGCGAGCAACAGCCCGAACAGCTGTCGTAGCCGGGTCATCCACCGGCCGGGCCTCGGCAGGAAGCCGGCCAGCCGCGGCGCCGCCGCGACCAGCAGGTAGGGAAACGCAAGTCCGAGGCCGAGAGCTGCAAAGATCCAGACGATTTCGACCGGGCCGCGCGACAGCGCGAAACCGACGGCGGTCCCGACAAAAGGCGCTGAGCACGGCGTTGCCAGCAATGTCGCAAACATTCCAGTCAAAAAGGCATTAACGAGCGGCCGACGTGTCTCGTGCGTCGCGGCGGCGTAGGCCGCGCCGGGTAAGCCGACCGCGAACCAACCCCACAAATTCGCCGCAAAGAGTGCAGTGACGACGGCCATCCCGGCGATGAACCAGGGTTGTTGGAACTGAATGCCCCACCCGATCGACGCCCGTGCCGCCTTCAGCAAGATCAGCGTCGCGGCGAGCGCCGTAAATGCGCGAGTACTCCGCCTGCGGTGATCACCAGGCTGAGCCGCAGCAATCGCCGATCGACACCGGACAGGCGTGCAACCGCCAGAAGTTTGAGCGACAGGACCGGTAGCACACAGGGCATCAGGTTGAGGATGAGGCCTCCCAGGAGCGCGATACCCAAGATCGCCAGATTGCTTGGTGCAGCGACCGAGCCCGCCTGCAAGACCGGGGTAGCGGTGAACTCCGCCGCTCGGTTCAGGCCGTCGGTGAGGGTGAATATGAGCGGCTCCGCCGCCAAGACGGCTGCTGAAACCCCCGTGACTTGCACACGCAGCTCCACGCTGCGCCCGGTCTCGCCCAGCGTGATCTCGGGACGGGCGATTGTCCCATGGTCCGGACCCTCGATGAACAGGTCGGGCTGGCGGAGCGGCGCGCCGGTCGAGCGGAGGCGGACGTCAACGACCGCGTCTCCTTCCCGCGCCGGAGCGACTGTCGCCGCGACCAGCGCCATCCCGGCCTGATCCAAGCCGCCCGGCACCCTGGCGCGCGCGGTCCCGATCAGTGGCGCCTCCACGCCCGGCGTCGCCACGCCCGCGGGAAGCGCGAGCGATAGATCCGCATGGTAGGGAATGCAGACCTCTGCACAGGCCGCGTAATCGACCGAAGCGCGCAGGCTCAACGACTCGCCGGGTCTAGCAAGCTCGATTGTAATCGGCGCCAGCGCGTGGTCGGGATAGACGTAGCTTTCGAGACCATGTTCGGAAAGGCGCGTCGGTGCCGGCCAGGCGATCTCGGCGCGCGCGAGGTTTGTCGAGCCGGTCCAGTCGATCTCCGGCGGGATCCCGGCATCACCCGGCGTGCGCCAATAAGTATGCCACCCGGGGGCCATGCGGATCTCAAGACCGGCATCGATTCTGCGGCCGGAGCCGGTCGCCTCGACTGCGGTCACGAGCCGCGCCGCGGCGTGCTCGTCGCCGACCCAGGCGGTCGCGGCGGCACGGGCCGCGCCGAGCGGCGGCGCCACCAGGGCCATACCGCCGAAAATGGCGGCGATGACGTTTGCCGTCATTCCGGCCTTCAACCGCGACGAGCGCTTGGCCGCGACCCAACAGGCAGCCATTGGCGATCGAGTCATTTCGTCCCGCCGGATCGCAGGTATTTGACCAGCGCCGCCGCCGCGAGGACCAGGACGATGACGAGGAGCAGCCACAGGAGCCCTGCCGCCCACATCATCCCGCCCATGCCGTCCATCATCGCCGCTCATTCCGACGATGATCGGCCGCGCGGCTCGGGACTGAGCCTCTCGCCATCTGTTCGCGCCGCCACTGTCGGTTAGGCCATTGGCCCGCGCCGCCGTTCAATAATTTCATCCCGATCTTCATGGAACAGTCCGGCCCATTGCCTCAACGTGTCCAGGACGTCGGGCGGCGGCTTGTCGTAATAGATGACAACGTCGCCTCGCTCGAGAGAGTGAACCAGAGCGGTGCCCGATCGAGGCGTGTTGTAAAACCCAGCATCTGCCCAGTTTGGATCGTATGCACCAGACGTGGGAAATTTCTCATCGTACACGTACACGGCATCTGCAGGCAGAAGCCTTCGCCCCCGGTCTTCTAGCTTCTCTATTGCCGATAGAGCGGGCTTGCCGCGCGCAACCTCCGCAGAAAACGCAAGTTTCGCCTGAAAATACTCCCAAAAATGGATCACCGAAAAAACAACACAGGTGCCCAATAGACCGAAACCAACGAGATAGAGAGCCAACTCGCGATACCTTGCGGGCACCCAGGGTCTTTTGTGGCCATACGTCGCAGTCTTAAGAACTCGCGATCGTGGCATTTCGATTCAACCGAGCGTGACGTTTGACCCACCGTTGCCGGGGAAGGCCGTGATTATCCTGAGTCCGAGCCCTCGTGACTTTTATGGGGCTTCACCGCAACGAATTCGCTTTCCGTGTCGATTGTCTGCAGGAGACGAGTCACTCCGCGGGGTTGTACTGCGTCGCGAGGCGCCGCCGATGCGCCGCCGGAATTGCTAGCAACTTCACCTGTGAGTAGATCGCGGGGATCACTATAAGCGTGAGAATGGTCGATGAAATCATGCCGCCGACCATTGGCACGGCGATCCGCTGCATCACTTCCGAGCCGGTTCCGGTGCTCCACAGGATCGGCAGCAGACCAGCCATGATCGCCGACACGGTCATCATCTTCGGCCGCACCCGCTCGACCGCGCCTTCGATAACAGCGTCGTGGAGATCGCGAGCGCTGACCGGTCGCGCTTGCTCCTTGCGCTCTCGAACAGCTTCGGTGAAAGCGTGGTCGAGGTAAATCAGCATGACGACGCCGGTTTCTGCTGCTACCCCGGCCAGCGCGATGAAGCCGACAGCGACCGCGACACTCATGTTGAAGCCCATCAGGTACATCAGCCAGAGGCCGCCGGTAAGCGCGAACGGCACCGAGAGCATCACGATCAGCGTCTCGGTCAGCCGCCGGAAGTTTAAATAAAGCAATAGAAAGATAATAAAGAGGGTCAGTGGGACGACGGTCTGCAGCCTGGCCTTGGCGCGTTCGAGGTATTCGAACTGCCCGCTCCACTCGATGTGGTAGCCGGGCGGAAACTTGACCCGCTCTTGCACCGCCCGTTGCGCGTCGGTGACGTAACCGCCGAGATCACGGCCCTGCATGTCGACGTAGATGTAATCGACAAACTGCGCATTCTCTGTGCGGATCGACGGCGGACCCTGGGTGATCCGGATGGAGGCCACTTGCCCGAGTGGGATGGCTGCCCCGTCGCTCGCATTGACCAGCACCTGTCTCGCGATCGACTGCGGATCGTCTCGCAGCCCGCGGGGATAGCGAACATTGACGCTGAACCGCTCGCGGCCTTCCACCGTATTGGTGACCATTTCGCCGCCGAGCGCGGTCTGAACCACATCCTGGACATCGTTAATGGTCAGCCCGTAACGGTCGAGCGCGGCGCGGTCCGGCTCGATATTCAAATAGAACCCACCGAGCACCCGCTCGGCGAAGGCGCTCGTCGTGCCGGGCACGGTTCGCACCACGGCCTCGATCTCCTTGGCAAGCCGATCGATCTCGGCGAGATCGGACCCATAGACCTTGACCCCGACCGGCGTACGAATGCCGGTCGACAGCATGTCGATGCGCGCCTTGATCGGCATCGTCCAGGCGTTGCTGACGCCGGGGAAATCGAGCGCCTTGTTCATGTCGGAGACGAGCTGGTCGACGGTCATGCCGAGCCGCCACTCGCCTTCGGGCTTCAAGTTGATGACGGTCTCGAACATTTCCGTCGGCGCCGGATCGGTCGCGGTATTGGCCCTCCCGGCTTTGCCGAACACCGACTCGACCTCAGGGAAGCTCTTGATAATCTTGTCCTGCGTCTGCAACAGCTCGGCCGCCTTGGTGATCGACATGCTCGGCAGGCTGACCGGCATGTAGAACAAGGTGCCTTCGTTCAATGTCGGCATGAACTCGCTGCCGATATGCATGATCGGGTAGATCGAGGCGCCGAGCGCTACCACCGCCGACGCTATCGTGATCTTCGGCCAACGCAGCACGACATTGATGACCGGCCGGTAGATCCAGATCAGGGCCCGATTTAGCGGGTTCTTCCGCTCCGGCATGATCCTGCCGCGAATAAACAGCGTCATCAGCACCGGGACGAGCGTCACTGAGAGCAGCGCGGCCGCCGCTAGCGAGAAGGTGTAGGTGTAGACAAGCGGCTTGAATAGCCGTCCTTCCTGCGCTTCCAGGGTGAACACCGGCGCGAAGGAGACGGTGATGACGAGCAGGCTGAAGAACAGCGCCGGCCCGACCTCGATCGCCGCATTGACCAGCACGTCCATCCTTGACGCGTCCGGCGGCGCCCGCTCGAGACGCTTATGGGCATTCTCGATCATGACAATCGCCGCATCCACCATCGCGCCGATGGCGATGGCGATGCCGCCGAGGCTCATAATGTTTGAGCTGATGCCGATTGCGTGCATGACGATAAAGGCGATTAGCACGCCGATCGGCAGCATGATGATTGCGACGAGGGCGCTGCGCGCGTGCATCAGAAATATCACGCAGACCAGCGCGACGATGATGCTTTCTTCCAGAAGCGTGTGTTTTAGCGTGTCGATGGCGCGGTAGATCAGGCTCGACCGGTCGTAGACCGGCAGGATCTTGACGCTTTCCGGCAGGCCACCGGCGATCTCGGCGATCTTCGACTTGATGTTCTTGATCACTGTCAGCGCCTTTTCGCCGTCGCGCTGCAGCACGATGCCACTGACGACCTCACCTTCGCCGTCAAGCTCGGTCAAGCCGCGGCGCTCGTCGGGGCCGAGCTCGACGCGGGCCACGTCACGGATGCGCACCGGGGTGCCGCGCTCGGTCTTGAGCACAATCTGCTCGAGATCCGGAATACCTTTCAAATACCCGCGGCCGCGCACCATGTATTCGCGCTCGCTCATCTCGACGACGCGGCCGCCGACATCCATGTTGCTGGCGCGGATTGCCTCGGTGACCTTCGACAGCGGGATGCCAAAGGCGCGCAGCTTTGTCGGATCGACGATAACCTGGTATTGCTTGACAAAGCCGCCAACGCTCGCGACTTCGGCCACACCCTCGGCCTTGGTCAGCTGATAGCGTACGAACCAGTCCTGGAGGGCGCGTAATTCGGCCAATGTCTGCTTCGCCCCGAGGACCGCGTATTCGAAGACCCAGCCAACCCCGGTCGCGTCCGGCCCGAGCGACGGAGTGACCCCCGCCGGCAGCCGCTTCTGCGCGAAATTCAGGTACTCCAGCACGCGGCTGCGCGCCCAGTAGATGTCGGTGCCGTCTTCGAACACGACGTAGACAAACGAAACGCCGAAGAACGAGAAGCCGCGGACGACCTTGGAGCGCGGCACGGCGAGTAGCGCCGTGGTCAGCGGGTAGGTGATCTGGTCTTCGACGACCTGCGGCGCTTGTCCCGGGTATTCGGTGTAGACGATGACCTGAGGGTCGGAGAGGTCAGGGATGGCGTCGAGCGGCGTGCGGCTTACCGCATAAATACCGGCGGCCGCGGCAAAGACCGTCGCCATCAGCACTAGAAGAACGCTGCGGCTCGACCAGCGGATGATTGCGGCGAGCATCGTTCACTCTCCGGGCTTCTGTTTCGGCACGCCGCCGCTGTCGGGGGGTACGAAGGCCTTGAGCGCAGCCCTGAGGTTGCTTTCGGCGTCGATCAGGAAATTCGCGCTGACGACGACCCGCTCGCCGCCGGCGAGCCCCTTGCGGATCTCGTAGAAGCCATCCGCGTGTGCTCCAAGCGTGACCTCACGCGGCTCGAAGGTGCCTTCGCCGCGTTCGATCAGGACGGCTTGGCGGGTTCCACTGTCGATGACCGCCGAGTCCGGCACCGCAAGGATTGGTCCGTCGCCGACAGCGGTATTGACGGCGACATTGGCGTACATGCCGGTCTTGAGCTGGGCGTCGGCATTGGCGACGACGATCCGAACCTTGCCGGTTCGCGTCTCTTGAGACACGGTCGGATAAATGAAATCGACCTTGCCACCAAACTTGGTGCCGGGATAGGCGTTGACCGCGATCGTCGCGTCCTGGCCGCGGCGGAGCAAGCCGATATCCTGCTCGAAGACGTCGGCGGTGACCCACACAGTCGAGAGATCGGCAATGCGGTAGAGCGGGTCGCCAGCCGTGAAGTGCATTCCTTCGACCGCCATCTTCTCCATTACTGTGCCGTCGGCCGGCGCGCGCAAAGTCAACGTCCGGGTGACGGTCCCGGCGCGCTGAAGCCGCTTCACCTGGTCGGCGGATATGTCCCAATTCGAGAGACGCTGCAGCGCAGCCTCTGCGAGCTGGCCGGCCGAATGGCGGATATCGGGGCCGGCGCCCGCCAGGTCCTCCTGCGAGCGCCAAGCCAGCAAATACTCGCGCTCGGCGACGACAAGCTCGGGCGCGTAGATCTCCATTAGCGGCTCACCACGCCGCACCGTCTCGCCGGTCGCATTGACGTAAAGCTTTTCGATCCAGCCCTCGAATTTGGTGTTGACGATGAAGAGGCGCCGCTCGTCGGCTTGCACGGTGCCGACAGCGCGGACCGTGCGGCTGAGTGCACGTCGTTCGACCGGAGCGATCTGCACGCCGAGCTTTTGCACCTTGGCGAGCCCGATCTTGACCGCGCCGGTTTCGTCGGGCGCCTCGCCTTCATAGACGGGGATATAATCCATCCCCATCGAGTCTTTCTTTGGCACCGGCGAGGTGTCGGGAAGCCCCATCGGGTTGCGGTAATAGAGGATCTTGCCCGTTGCCGCGGCGACCGGCGCTGCGGGCGATGGTGGCGCTTGGCCGCTGTCCTCCTCGTCTTGGTACACGGGAATATAATCCATCCCCATCGAATCCTTCTTCGGCTCGGCAGAGTATTCAGGCTTCCCCATCGGGTCGCGGTAATAAAGGACATTGCGGCCCTGTTCTTCTCCCGGAGGCGCAGCGGAAGAACCGAGCCAATATCCGCCGGCGGCGATCGCCAAGCCAACGGCGAGCAGCGGTACGGCGAGGCCACGCCTCACCGCTCGACTCCGACCAGGCGTTCCATCGCCGCAAACGCCGTCTGGGCCTCGGTTCCGACGCGAAGAACTTCGAGCCGTATCTCGAGCCGGCGGCGAGCCGCGTCGAGTATCGAGGTGAGATCGCCACGCCCTTGCTGGTAGGAAGCGAGCGCCGACTGGTAGGCGGCATCGCTCTGCTGGGTCAGCCCATGCTTTAAAAGATCTTCTGTGCGCTGCGCCCGGTCGAGACTCGCCAATGCCGATTGCAGCTCGCTCTCGATTTTCAGGGCCGCGGCCTCCTGGCGCAATTGTGCCGCTCCCTTTTTGGCGGTAGCCTCCCGCGCCTGCGCTTCGCGGACGCCCCATTGCAGCGGGACCTTGATCCCGACGGTTCCCGTTACTCGCGACCCGATGTCGGCAAGATCATTGGCGCCGAGGGTCAACGTCACGTCCGGATACCAGCTCTTGTCGACGAGCCGGCTTTCGCCCTCCGCGGCATCGATCTCGGCGCGCGCCGTCGCCAGCAACGGATTACTTTCGCGCGCGCGGGCCATCAGCCCGTCGAGCTTGAGCGACCCGGTGGGCGGCAGCATGCGAAGCCCGCGCGGCGGCGCGAGCGCCGCATCGGCGGAGCGGCCGATCAGAGCGTTGATCTTGGCCTTCGCGGCCTCCTCGTCGCGCTCGAGCGCCGACAGCTCGGGATCGAGGCGGGTTCGTTCCAGCTCGGCCCGTATCGCGTCCGACTGGGTGCCGAGCCCCTGCGCGTATCGCGCGCGCACGGTCTCGGCGACCGTGTTCAACAACGAACGGATCTCGCCGGTCACCCGGATCGCCTGATCGGATTGGTAATATTGGGCAAAGACGACCTTGGTCTGCTCTTCGAGCCCGGCGGTGACACTGCCCTGGCGACCTGCGGCCGCTTCGGCGTTCGCTTCGGCGACACCGCGGCGAAGATCGCGTTTGCCCCACAGCGGGAAATCCTGGGAAGCAGTAATGAGCCACTGGCGAAAGCCTTGGTCGCGCGACAGATTGACCATCGGGTCGTCGAGCGCGCCCGCAGGGTAGATCTTTGCCACGGCCGCTTCCCGATCGAGCGCTGCTGCCGCGAGCTCCGGGTTGAACTGCCGGACGCGAGCCAGGAGCTCATCGACCGTAGCCCCCGGGACGCGCTCGCCACTCCATGCCACTTGCGTCGAACCAACTAGGAGTGCGACGGCGGCACTGCCCACGCGGACGAGGGGTTTCATGTCACTTCGGGATCGTGATCGGCACCGAGCCAGAGACCGTTTCGGTCTCGCCCTGCACCTTGGCCGAAAGGCTCAGCGCCCAATTGCCGCCCATCTGCGGCTCCAGCTCCAGCTGGTACAGATTCTTATCGTTCGAGCGCGCGAGCTTCGCCGGCGCCGTCATCTCGGCCATCCCGTCCGGTCCCATATCGAACCGGGTCTGGAAGATCACCGCTCCGGGTACGGGTTTGCCGTCGGGGAGGTGGACCAGGCGGATCTTGACGATCGTCGCTTTTCCCGACTTGACCGGTGGCCCGGCGGCTTCGAAACGGTAATCCTGCGCGGCGGCAACGGCCGCAGGGGGCACGAAGGTGGTGGCTACTGCGTAGCCGAGGGCGGCAGCGCCGGCGGCGGAACGAGTGAATGACACGATCTATCTCCCTTGCCTCGGCCGCATGAAGATGCGGATGGGCACAGCTGCTGATTGACAGCCGCGGGGTTTGCCCACGGCACCGGACGCGCGCCTGCGGCGCGCCGCCGAGATCAGCCGGCTATGGGAGGAAAAACTTCGGGCTCGACGTTTCGCCCCAATAGCGCCGAGCCGGGCGCCCAGTAAGCCACGATGCTATAGGCGATCGGCACACTGACCGCAGCGGAGCGATCCGGGAGGGCTGGGGTGCCAAGGCAGCCCATCTGCTTGACGCAATCGAGCATGATGCCCTTACAAGGCGCAGGTACCGGCATGATCGGGCTGTGGTGACCCATCGCCATGCGCGGGCACTCGGGGTCGTCCTTCGCGCCCCCTGCCATCGACCTCATACCCAGCGCTCTGGCCGACGGAACCGCTTGCACCGTCATCCCGCTGATAAAGGCGAGAACCGACAGCGCCACCACCAGGCGGCGGAGGATGATCGGCATCATGGGGCAGGCATATATGCGATCGAGGCTATCGACTCAAGTGACCGGCGTCGAGCGTGGCGCCCGGTGTGGCCAATGAGACCGCCGCTTCGGCGACGGCCGGTTCGGCCGTAAGCAGGATCGCCAACCGAGCGCAAGCGCGAACGTGACACGCGGCGGCGATGAGCGGGAAAGCTGGCGCGGCATGGTCACTTTTGGCGCATGTGCTCATGGCAGCGCATGATCAAATCTCCCTATATCCACGGCCTCGAATGAGGCTGGCCGCGTTCGCCTGCAACACCCGCCGTCGAGGGCGCAGCACCGGGTTTCGCTCAGGCCATCGGCTTCGGCGACCGACGCTACGCGCGTCGATAGCGTCGGAAACAAAGGCTGCCGAGCGAGAGAGGGCGCCGACAGAGTCGGCCCGCTCCAGTTCAAGCGAGGGAGATAGGAGGGCCTAGGGCAGGCTTGATTGTGCGACCATGCAATGCATCGGAGGCGCTATCGTAAATCACCGACGACCATTGGTATATGTCTCCCGGAACCCCGAAATCTGCCCGAAAAAAGTGCTATTTGGGGGGCGTGCAGATGGCCGAACGCTCCCATATTTAACCGAGTCGGGAAAGTGAGGTTTCCCGTGAGCGGCTGCGATCACGATTGCGAGCCTGCCGATCTGAGATGCTCGCTCGCGCGAATAAAAATATGGCCGGGGCGGTCTATCTCTGCGGTTCGCGTCGGATTGGCAAGCGCTTATACTTAAGCTGAGGGAATGCCTTGCGCCTCTTTCGCAGGGTCATCGTGTTCCTGACTGTGGCGGCGTATCTGGCCGTCACCGGTCTCATGCCCGGCATGGCCGGGACGGCGGCCGCTGTGGATAAGGCCCCGCACTTCGCCGGGAGCGCGATCGACGGCCCTCTGCCGTGCGAAGAGAGGATTGGTGGCTGTTTTAGCGCGGCGGGGTGCATCTTGTTGACGGGCGTGCCCACGCGGCTGATTGGCTTCGCGATACCGACGGCCTGGTCGTCTATCGCCTTTCATCCGGTCGTGCCGGTGTTGCACGGCCGTAGCCTGGCGCCTGCTCTCGATCCTCCGATCTCGCACGCCTGAACCGAGCCGCCGATAGCTCGGCGGATTTTTCTATCTCGGATTTCTTGCCCGGCATCACGCGCAACCAGCCGCGATCGTCCTCACGGCATGAATTCCCGAGCGTTCAGGCAAGCTGCGGCCGCCTTCGGGCTGCCGCTAGATCGGAGATCCCTATGATTTCGCGTTATCCTGCCACTCGGGCTGTCTTTGGCGCGGCTGTTCTTGTTCTGGCTACAGCACAGGCATTCGCCGCGCACCCGCTCGCGAGCACCATCCTCGGCCAACCGGACTGCTACACCACGATCGAGGCCGCGAACGCCGAGTGGCGATCGCTCAGCCACGGTAGCCACATCGCGGCCCAACAGCACATCGTCACGAGCGACGGACGGCATCTCGCCGGGTCGCAAATCAACTACGCGAAGGTACTGATCGATCGGGCTGCGGATGCGTGTCTGGCCGTGCGTTACCATGAAGCGCTCGCCCAGGTCGGCGAAGCGCAAGCGCTGCTTCAGCGTTCTGGGTCTTGAGCCATGCGAGATGCGGGAGGGAGTACTCCCTCCCACATCCCATCCGTGCCAGGTGAGTTGGCCCTCGGCGCCGTTTTGAACTTGCGCGGCGCCGTCTTTGCGGGAGAAGGCGTGTGATCCTTGTGTCGGTCATGATTTGTCCTATCTGCGGCATCTCCGAAAAGCGCGACGATGCTCATCGATGCATGCTGTTTTTTACGAGCGCACCGGCTGTGGCGCACTCTTTCGTCCGAAGACAGGGGATTGCTGCATGTTCTGCTCTTACGGATTGGTCGCGTGTCCGCCGGTCCAGCGGATGGCGGCGCCGTAATGCGCCAAGCGGGCCAGGGGTCGCTGAAAGGCAGGAGATAGTAAAGCTTGCTTTGAGAAAGGAAAATAAAGCAATGGCGCAAGGTCAGAGACGAAAGATAGAGATATTCAGTGCCGGATGCACGATCTGTACTGAAACGGTTGAACTGGTCAGACGCGTTGCGGGATCGGCGCACGATATCGAAATTCACGACATGCATCGGGCGCAGGTCGCCGCGCGGGCAAAAGCAGCTCGGGATCCGAAGCCTGCCGAGCGTCGTCGTCGACGGTAAGCTTGCAGGCTGCTGCGCCGCCGCAAGCGGTTACTCACGATCAGCGGCCTAAGAACAGGTGGCGCACCCGCATTCCTCGCCGCGACAGGCCTTCTGCCCTTCACGCACGCAGATCACCGAAATCGCGAGCGCAATCGCCGGATCGAGCCACCACAGACCAAAGAGCGCGTTCGCAGCCAATCCGATCAGCACCGCGCCGGCGAGAAGAGCGCACAGCACGTTTTGCGTCCCCTCGCCATAGGTGGCGCGCGAGCGGAGCTTTTCGGCGACGCGTTGCTTGGCCCGCCCGAGCCATGGGCAGATCAGGAGCGTGCCGGCGGTCAGGCCGATGCCGAGCCACGAGGTTTCGGCGGCGGCCCCTTCAATCAAGGTCTCGATCGCTTCGACCGCCACGTAGGGGGCCAGCAAGAAAAAGCTAATCGCCACCCATTTCTGAGCGCGGCGTTCGGCATCAGCCGAGATCGTCCGGCTTCCGGTGAAGCGCCAAATCACGATGACGCTCGCAAGGCCCTCGATCGCGCTGTCCAGCCCAAAGGCGACGAGCGCAATCGAGCCGGCTATAACGCCTGCCATAACACCGATTGCGCCTTCGATGCCCAGCCAGACGAGCGTCACCGACGACAGAAGCCTTGCAATGCGCGAGAGGCGGAGCCACAACGGGCTACCGGGAGTGACATCGATATCCGCAACCGTCATCCGAGACTCGCGTGGCGGCCGTCATTGATGTCGCCAGACCTTGACGGCCGAGAGAATCAGGATCACCGTAAGAAGCGGCGACAGGACGGCGTTTGGCGCAAGGCCGAGCAGCCGGCCGCCGATGAAACTACCACAGATCGAGCCGGCGG
>Ga0306918_10001280_pt1 | contig 12342 bp, 9 predicted proteins | sample tim00Cox0000000H_FD_203315 | JGI IMG/M metagenome (GOLD analysis project Ga0306918, IMG submission 203315) | Lab enrichment of tropical soil microbial communities from Luquillo Experimental Forest, Puerto Rico - timezero.00C.oxic.00.000.00H (v2)... | ecosystem: Environmental > Terrestrial > Soil... | reverse complement strand
GCGCGTCGACGCGGTCAATTGGCGTTTTGACCGCCTGCCGTGCACGCGGCACGCGATTTGGCGTTGCTCAAGATGGCCAAAGGGACGATCCTGGCCTCACAACCACCCGGAATCCGGAGAATGTCGGTTCAAACGAAACCTGGATCCCACCGTCACGTATCCTGTGATGTCGGCCACATGGCGCGAGGCCTACGAACGCTACAAGCGGGTGAAGCCAACACTGACCCGGTACGGGAGTAAGGGGTCAAAGGACGTAGACGATGCAATATCTCGCCCCAAGTCATAAATGCCCTAGTGCTGGCTAGTTTCCAGCAGAGGCTATTAAGGGCGAGCGAATGAGGGCTTCCCACCGAGGCCGTGTGAAAACGTCCTGATATGATATTTTAGCGTCCGGCTATTGGGGGATGGCGGCTAAGACTGTCTTCGAGCAACACTGCCGGCACCTGACGGCTTATGGATTAGGCCGTCGAGGCCGCCGAATTTCTCCAGCACGATCGCGCGCATGGCAATTCTCCAGGTCTGTCAGGGGGTGAGGAAGTCGCGGATCACCGCGGTGATTTCGTTGGCGTGCGTTTCGAGCACGAAGTGCCGCCGACATCGGCCAAAAGCTGATTTGTGCGTGACGGGGCGTCGCGCTTCAATAGGTCGGGAACGCCGCTCATAGCAGTTTGATCCCGGCAAGAGCGCTTCAAAATAGCGGTCCGTCATCGCATCTCAGGAAATCGGCTTTATGATGCGCCAAGACCAGACATAGGCACTATGCCTGAATAACGGACCGCTTTATTCCGGAGATATCGGCCTCCCAGCCACCAGCGGATCGGGCTTCAGATAAGCGATCAGGCAACAAATACAAATTCCGAGCCCAGCTAGCGGATATTTTAGCGCCACAACCGAAGCCACCGCGAAAAGACATAAAGTCGTGATTGACCGGAAGCGCATAATCTTGCGCACGGTCAACGAGACCTGATCAACTGGAATTCGGTCAATCAGCTTTAAGATGTTCGGGCATAACAGAGTGGTGGCAGCGATGGTACTGGGGACTCACAAGGATATATTTGAGCGGACCCAAATTGGTCTTAACATTAGCATGGATAAAATGACCCCAGAAATTGAAAAGAACGACCAAAATAGACCATGTGATCGGGCGCCTCCAACGAAGGTGATCGGCACGCTGGTAATGAGGTCACGGGCGATTTGATCTCCGAAATGGAATCTGAAGATTGTGAGCGGACCCAGGTGTTCTTGTGAGTGATGTATGGAATGAAAATACCACAGCCACTTAACCTTGTGTCTCAGCCAATGACATACATAAAACATCAGGTCGCCTACAAGGAATGCACCTAGCATTTGAAGCCAAAGCGGTTTGTTTCCGGTATTCAGAGATGGCACCATCTGATGATAGAAATTACTGATAATGGTTATAAACATGTAGACAAAGGGGAAGATCAGTATTCCGTTGGCTATTGGATAGATCGCATCATAAAATAATGCCCGCCTCGTTCCCGCGGCCCGACTGGCCGGGAACAATCGCTGCAGGAACAAGCAAGGTAAAACCCCGAGTATCCAAATCTTATAGCTGAAGACGTAATCGCGAAGCAGATCCCATACGGGTAGAAGACCCCGCATCTATGAATATGCTTTTCAGCTGATGACTGCTAAAAGGCGTCAGGCCAAAAGCCAAACCCAGCAGCCAGTCGTAAATATATTCAACAGATTCCATACTGTGGCGCGCCGCGGCGACTCCCAGATTGTTGCCTTCAAGAATTTACGTGCATTCAATCACAGTTGATCGCGTGGAACAATTGAAAATGTCACTCCGGGATACCTCTCATTATTAACCAATCTACTTATTATCTGCCAATATTTTAAGCCTGATTAACCAGAAGTGACCTCGCACGAGCCTGATGCGGGCATATCGGCGCACCGCTGATCACACTCTTACGTTGTCGTTGGACTTGAGCCGGGCACCCGGCATGCGTCGCCTCTCGGCCGAGAAGGTGGCGGATTTCTTTACACGCGGTCACGGCGGCGTCAAAAACAAAGCCGGCACCCGAAGGTGCCGGCATGCATCGAGCCCCAGCCAGTGGACGTCGGATGCTCTTACACGCGATTGCAGCGACGCAGCATTATGCCGAACCCCAGCAGGGCACTGCCAAGGAGAGCGAGGCTGGCGGGCTCGGGGACCGCAGGCGCGAGCGACGGGTCGGCAAAGGCGACGGTTGGTGGCGTTGTGAAATTGGCGGGGTTTCCCTGGAAGGCAAACATATGCACAATCTGGTCGGGAGTGGTTCCCAAGGATGTGTTGAAAGTTACATTTAAAAACGAGTTTAAATTTGATTGGCCACCCGAGTTAATTAGTGTATTCCCCTGAATACGCAAGTCCGTACTGGTTTGTGTCGCACTCGTATCTAATACGTAGGTACCATTGAGGTTAGTGGATTGAACGCCCTCGATATCCAGAGATACTGATGAATAGGTACCAGTGGTTGGGTCAAAATCAAAGGTACCGGTTAGCGTTCCGGGATTGAGTTGCCCGGGGCCTGCGGCGGGGTTAGTGGCGCTGCTTGAAATGGTATAAAGGATGGGTGCAGAGTTCGCGCTATTTGGGTTCACAAGGGTAGATGCTAAGGCGACTGCCGTCACCAAGAAGAAAAATTTTGTCGGCTGGATCTGCATCGCTGCTGTCAGAGATTTTTTCATTTTACTCCCTCTTTCTTGTCCCCGGCCGGTGCGGCGCTGCGTGTGCGCCGGCTGCCCGGCCTGTTCAAGAAGCGGTGCCGGATTTCTTTACACGCGATTGCGGCGACGCAGCATTATGCCGAACCCCAGCAGGGCACTGCCAAGGAGAGCGAGGCTGGCGGGCTCAGGGACTGACCACTCGCCAGAGAAGGCCCCACCCGAGACGCCGGCGCCTGGGAGCAGAAAAATGTTGATGAAGTAACTCTGCCCCGCAGCCAGCTGTGTTCCCGACGGGGCGTCGAACGTGATGCTATCCGGGCCGGTTAGGTGAGCCGTCCACGGCGTGGTAAATCCAGGCCCACAGGCTGTAGTCCCGCCCGTAGAGAGGCCGGCGCACATGGCGGTATTACCTATCGCGATCTGCGCGGCGTCGAGCGGGTGCTGGAAGGTGATCTCGAAATCCGATACCGGTATGGAACCGGTAAAAACCGTGGTACCCGCTCCAACGCCTGGGCTGCCCCAGCCTACATCGGTGGTACCCGGTGGCGAAGCGCCGCCGTAGCTCCACGGCTCGCTTCCCGGAGCAAGAAAACCGCTCGGTCCAGACCCCGAAAACGGGAATATGTTCGCTTCCGCGGTTGCGGAGGCCGCCATCAGGCCGGCTATCGCCGCCCCAGCCAGGAGCAATTTACGCATCGGCGTTTCGGTCGGGCGATTCATCCTACGTCCTCCATTCGTTGAGGCCGGTCCCATCGACGCTGTTCTTAGCCCGACGTCCAACCTAACGAATCTCAGGGCAAGACGCGTGCCATCTTTAAAATCTCTCGGAATATCAAATAGTTGGCCTGCCGCGTGCCTCATGGGCGCCAGTGACGGGCCGCGACATCCTCGCTGTTGGAAACGGAAACTTTTCCCCAAGGAACCCGCTGACGGGGCGTGTTTGTCCTTGATTTGTGTGTAAACGGTTACCGAAGTACCTTACGGGAATCGAATGGCTGCTCCACGGCGATGGCGTGAGAAAGAACGGGCGCGGCGCGCTGAAAGCTGTCCAGGACGGCCGTCGACAGCCGACCTCGGCCTCTGTCCTACCGGTCAGAAGCTCTAATGCGATAATTTCAGGTCAAAACGGTCGTCGCGGCCGAGTTTTACGGGGACCCCGAGCTAGTGTCCCGATCGCGAACTTATATCGATGAGTTTTTGCGATTTTTGTCTCGTCTACGCCGTCATACCGGCGAAGGCCGGTATCCACTGTTCCAGCGCACGAGCGGTTGATGGGTGGGCCCCGGCCTGCCCCACGGAACTAAGTCCGTGGGCTGAAGGCCCACGGGGCGACAACAACAGGGCTGGTCGATGAGCAGATTGGAAAAATCTTGTTGTCCGCCGCCCGAAGCGCTGCGGCTTATCCCTTTGCTGCGAGCGACACCAACGTGTCGTAAGTGAGCGGCTGGTGCCCGGCTACAAAACTGAGGAGGGCGGGAAAGGCGGCGTGTCGATTACGGCGGCAATTGAAGCGGTAGACAAACTCGTCGAGATAGGACTGCAGATGCCTGCGGCGCAGGCCATGATGGACGCTCAAGGCCCAGACTTTGAGGTCGGAGAAGATGCGTTGCACCCGGGCGGAGGCATTGCGGGCGCCGCTGGCATCAGGATCGTTGTTGACAGCGGGACCATCGGAATAGCTGCCCTCTCGGCCGGTTTGGGCGGTAGCGTCCGGCGCGAGGTTAGAGACGAGGAAGGCACGCAGGCTCACCGCGGAGTCGTCGGGCATAGCGCTCAAGCGGATGCGGCCGAGCCGGAGATCCTGAACCTCGACGGCGCCGACGACCAAAAGCTTGCCATGCTCACCGGTTCCGCTGCCGGCGGCGCGATCGTGCTTGCTGCGGCAAGTGATTTCGGTCTTGTCGACCTCGACCAGGCCGGATAGTAGGTTCCGGCCGGCGGCGGCCATGGCGCGGCGGAGCTTCGTACACAGCAGCCAGGCTGTCTTATAGGAGCCGAGCGAAAGTTCGCGCTGCAGTTGCAGCGCCGAAATGCCGCTGGGCTGTGTAGCCATCACAAAGGCTGCCCAGAACCAGGTAGTGAGCGGCAGCTTCGAGTGGTGCATGATGGTTCCGGCGGTGACCGAGGTCTGCCGGCCGCAACCGACGCACTCATAAGTCCACGGCTTGCTTTCGAGCCGCCAGGCTTTTTTGCTGCCACACCCGGGGCAGACAAAGCCGTCCGGCCAGCGCGCCTCGGCGAGGTACTCGGCGCAGGCGTCCTCGTCGCCAAAGCGTTGCTCGAACTCGGTCAACGACCGAGGTGTGTCGGGCATTGTGGCCATCCGCGTTAACTATACCAGAAACGCGCGATCGTGGTTAACGAAAAATTAAAATAAAAGGTTAACGTGAGGCCTGTTGTGACAATCTTGGCTCACCGCAGGGCGGGCATGTGCCCCGCTTTTGATTGACAGCGGCTGTGGCCGGTGTTGCAGTTCCCCGAAGAGCCGCGGAAATCGGAGGGATCGATGAGGAAACTGCGCCACATCGCGATGTCGGTGCCCGATCCGTTGAAGGCCGCTGAATTTTGTGCCCCCCGACGCGGTGGAAATGACCGCCCGGATTGAGGGCCAGCCGCGTTGGGCGCGGGCCCCTCACCCTACCCCTCTCCCCGCGAGCGGGGAGAGGGAGGGACCCGCGGATCCCCGGATCAAGTCCGGGGAGGAGGGTGAGGGGCAACCGGTGCCACCATCATGAAAGCGCCGACTGTCGACTATGTAAGGCCGCGAAGCCTCGCCGAGGCCGTCGATCTGCTCGCCCGCAGCGGTGGCGAGGGGCGGGTTCTCGCAGGCGGGCAGTCGCTGATCGCGATGATGAATTTGCGGCTCGCCTCGCCTGGCTTACTGATCGACATCGCCCGGCTCCCGGAGCTCACGGGCGCCTCGGATGATGCCGACGCCGTAACCCTCGGGGCCTGTATTACGCATGCCGCGATCGAGGATGGGCGGATGCCCGACCCGTCGCGCGGGCTGATGCCGCGTGTCGCGGCAAGCCTCGCTTACCGCGCGATCCGCAACCGCGGCACGATCGGCGGCAGCTTGGCATTGTCCGATCCAGCCGCCGAGTGGCCCGCGGTTCTGACGGCACTCGATGCCGAAGTGGCGGTTCGCGGGCCGAATGGGCAGCGCTCGCTCAAATGCGCCGGGTTCACCACTGGGATCTTCGAGACGCAGCTCGCCCCCGAGGAGATCATCGAAAGCGTGCGCATCCCAAAGCTGTCGGTCGATGCCCGCTGGGGCTATGTCAAGCTGTGCCGCAAAGCGGGCGAGTTCGCCAATGCACTCGCCGTCGCCATCGCTGAGCGTGGGCGCGGCCATTGCCGTGTCGTGCTCGGCGTCGCCAATGGTGCGCCATTGGTGCTCGACCAAACCTCTCAGCTTATCTCGAATGGCGGTCGCGACGATCTGCGCAGCGCTGTGGTGGCCGATCTCGATCGAGCCAGCGACCGGCATTTCGACGAATTCCAGTGCAATCTTCACACTGCTGCCGCAATGCGCGCCGTTCAGCAGGTGCTGCAGTGACTGCGATCCGTCTGCGTATCAACGGCGCCGCGGTCGCCGATGACGTGCCGCCACGATTGTCGCTGGCCGATTTTCTGCGCGAGCGGTGCAATCTGACCGGCACCCATCTCGGCTGCGAGCACGGCGTCTGCGGCGCCTGCACGGTGCTGGTCGACGGCGAGCCGGCGCGCTCGTGCCTGATGCTCGCCGTCGCTTGCGACGAGCGCGGGATCGAAACCATCGAGGGCTTTGCCGGCGATCCGGTCATGGCGGCTTTGCGCCGGAATTTCCATCAACACCACGCATTGCAGTGCGGCTACTGCACGCCCGCGATGCTGATCACTGCGCGCGACCTGATCCTGCGGCGGCGCGCGGCATCCGAGCGCGAGATCCGCGATGGCCTCGGCGGCAATATCTGCCGCTGCACCGGCTACACCAATATCGTCACCGCTATCTCTGAGGCCGCCAAGGAGGCGTCCGATGCCTGATGACATCCGCGGTGTCGGCGCGTCCTTATTGCGCAAGGAGGACGACCGGCACCTCCACGGGCGCGGTGAGTTCGTCGCCGACGTCAAGCTGCCCGGCACGGTGGAGGTCGCGTTCCTGCGCAGTCCGCATGCGCACGCGCGGATTAAATCGATTTCCGTTCCGCCGGAGGCGCGCGGCCGGGTCTTTACCGCGGCCGATCTTCCGCGCGTAAAACCGGTCCGGGTCGTCTCGCACTCGACTGGCGCCAAATCGCCTCCTTGGCCGCCGCTCGCGACCGACAAGGTGCGCTATGTCGGCGACGCCATCGCCGCCTGCATCGCGCCGTCGCGTGGCGAAGCGGAAGACCTCGCCAACGCCGTTGCGGTCGATTTCGAAATATTGGATGCGGTCATCGACGCGCCGCGCGACATGCGCGGCAGCCGCCATCCCGTCCATGAGCAGTGGGGGGACAATCTCTATATCGAGCACACGCTCGAGGGCGGCGACATCGAGGCCGCGGCGCGCGCTGCCGACGTGACGCTGACCCGCGAGTTCCGCATGCAGCGGCAATCGGGTGCGCCGCTCGAATGCCGCGGCGTGCTCGCCTATCGCGACCATCGCCTCGACGAGGTCGTGCTCTACGCCTCGACGCAGACGCCGCATACCGTGCGCGTCGCGCTCGCCGAGATTCTCGATATAGAGGAGCGCCGCATCCGTGTCGTCGCGCCCGATGTCGGCGGCGGGTTCGGGCCCAAGGCGCGCCTCTACCCGGAAGAAATCGTCCTCGCGGCATTGGCATTACAGCTCGATCATCCAGTGCGTTGGATCGAGGACCGCAGCGAGCATTTGCTTACGGCGGCGCATACCCGCGACCACCATTACAAAGTCACCGCCTATGCCGACCGGCAGGGCCGCATTCTCGGCGTCGATGCCGAGATCGTCGTCGATGCCGGGGCCTACGGGCTGTGGCCGCAGGGGCCTTACCACGAAGCCAGCATGGTGGCGCGCGCGCTGCCCGGGCCGTACACGATCCCGAACTACCGTTCACGGCACTACACGGTCGCGACGAACAAAACGCCGCTCGGCCCCTATCGCGGCGTCGGCCGTCCGGGGGCATGTTTTGTGATCGAGCGGCTCGTCGACGAGATCGCCCGCGCCGTCGGGCGCGAGCCCAACGAGGTGCGGACCCTCAATCTGGTGCGCCCCGAGCAGATGCCGTTCGCGACGATCGGCGGCCTTAGTCTCGACAATGGCGATTATCCGGCGAGCGTCGAGCTGTGCGCCGAGCTGCTGGATCTGCCCGCGGTGCGCGCGCGCCAGCAGCACCGCGAGCCGGATGGCCGGAAGATCGGTGTCGGTTTTGCCACCTTCGCCGAGCAGACTGCGCATGGCGCCGCCGAATTCGCGTCGCGCGGCGCGGCGATCATCCCCGGCTTCGAGAGCTGCACGGCGCGGGTGCTGACCGACGGCAGCGTCGTGCTGATGGTCGGAATCCAGTCGCACGGCCAAGGCCTCGAAACGGTGCTCTCGCAGGTAGCAGCCGAGGAGCTTGGCATCGACCCGGGGAGCATTTCGGTGCGCCACGGCGACACCGAGAGCACCGCCTTCGGCTTCGGGACCTTCGCATCGCGCAGCATGGTGATGTCGGGCGGCGCGGTGGCGCGCGCCAGCCGTATGCTGCGCGACAAGCTCTGCCGCATCGGCGCGCATCTGTTGCAATGCGATGTCGCCGCCGTGCGCTGCACCGACGGCGTCGTCGCGGGGCCGCAGGGCTCGGTTACGATCGCCGAGATCGCCAAGGTCGCGCATCTGCGTATGGACGGCCTGCCGCCGGGGGTGGATCCGCTGCTCGACGCAACCGCGACTTACGAGCCGGCGATAAGCACCGGCGTTTTCTCCTATGCGACGCACGGCGCCGTCGTCGCGGTCGACCCCGAGACGTGCTTTATCGAGCTGCTCGACTACGCCGTCGCCGAGGATTGCGGCACGATGGTCAACCCGCTGCTCGTCGAGGGCCAGATCAGGGGCGGCGTCGTGCAGGGCATCGGCACCGCGCTGTTCGAGGAAATCCCCTATGACGAGGCCGGCCAGCCGCTCGCCGGCACGTTGGCCGACTACCTGATGCCCGGCGCCGCCGAAATGCCGGCGATCAAGATCGGCCACCTGCACACGCCGACGCCACACACCGAATACGGCATGAAGGGCATGGGCGAAGGCGGCGCCGTCGCTCCGCCGGCGGCGATCGCCAACGCTGTCCGCGACGCCCTCAGCAGCATCGGGGCTGAAGTCAACGAAACTCCAATCACCCCGCGCCGCGTCCTGGCGGCGATCCAGAAGGCGCACAAACTGTAGGTTGACTTGAGCGGCTAGCAAAATCTACCCATTGGATCCGGACATAATGGGGTTTCGCACCGCTCAACCCATTATGAGCCAATGCTGAGGGATCTCAATGCATTGCTCGTCGCTGCCAAGTGGTTCAAATCGGCTCTTGAGCATCTCAAAGGTATTTCGAGAGATGTAGAGGCTGCCCCGGAGATCCGCGTTGCGTTTTTCTATCCGTCTCCATGCCTCGTCCTCCGGGCACGTCAACTGATAAAGGCGAGCCTGTCCACCGGTGGCCGCGGCCTTCGCCCTCGCGGTATCACGTTCCTGTCGCGTCCAAAAGCCGAAGTCGAGGACCACATTCAGACCGAGTTCCAGGCATCTCAACCACACTTCCTCCATCTGCTCATAAACCCGCCGATAAAATTCCGCAAAATGATCAACAGGTGGATCATCTCCGTAAAAACGCGCCATCCATTCGTCATGCGAAAAACGGATGGCCGGAAGCTGCTGTTCAAGCTGACGAGCGAAAGTCGTTTTTCCGACGCCGAGAAACCCGTGAATTAGGTGCGCCGTCGCCATTACGTTAAATCGCTCCAATTGACGAGTTGTAGGGGTGGGTTGAGAGGAAAGCGAAATGCACCTTTCTGGCCCAAGATGATGGGTTTCGCGTTGAGGCTGGGCAAGAATTCCGGTACCCGCCTCTCGACGCGTCACCCCGGCGGCAGGCCGGGGTCCAGGCTTCCGCGGCACGAACGGATGAGGGTTTGTACGACATCGCCGTTGCTTGAGAATTTGGCGATCCGGAAGAGCGGGTCCCGGCCTTCGCCGGGACGACGAGGGGGCAGTTTTGGGCCTCTTAGCGACCTGACTGAGATATCATATCAATGGCCAATCGCTCGGCAGCCCATGCTCGTCGCAACCGAGGATCTCGTCAGCCGTCCGTGTGTCGAGATCGGCAACGAGGCGCAGCGCCTGCCGATTTCGAGGATTTTGGCGGCGAGGCCGCGTCCTCCGCGATCCCGGCGGACACGTTGCAGCTGCTCTTCGGCGGCTCTGCGGATTGTAGTAGTCACCGTCTCTCCAGTCAGCCCCGCGAACTCGCGGACCAACTTTATCGTGGCGGGATCCTTGATTGCCAACGTCATAGGTGCTGCTTTCTGAACGCTTTAATATTGCGAAGACGATCACCGCAAAATTGCCTCATTCCCATTGTATCTTTCTGGCTCAAAGGCGATGTTGGGGGCGAGGACTTTGGCTGAAAGCAAGAATATGGGATGGGCAAGCGGAACTGCAACCTGAACACGAATTTGCTGCTGATTCGCTGCAGATTGCACACACGGTAATAAATGGCTCAATTTATGGTTGTGGCGCGAACGCCCCGGCGGGCCATGCCTTCTCGCACGATGATCGCGTATAGTGCCGGCGAAAAATAGGAGGTGTCCGATGGCCAAAGCTCGCCATCAAATGCCGCCCGAAATCGCCGCGCTGTCGCTCGAGGATATCGCGGGGCGCTACATCGGACGGTTTCGCGACAAGAAGGCCGATTGGGAGGCCTTCGAGGACGCTAAGATCGAGGGTTACCGCCGGGCGCAGCACCGCTTCATCGGCGCCGGCGGTTCCGGCAAGCACGATGACCCGAACACGATCCCGGCACGCGGCTTCACCCTCAGCATCGTCTATGTGCCGCCGGGGCAGGGCAATGCCGCGCACACGCACGAGGTCGAGGAGGTCTTCTTCGTGCTGCAGGGCTATCTGACGGTCTTCCTCGAGGACGAAGACGGGCGGCGGATCAGCCGCAAGCTGGGCCCATGGGAATGCATCGCCTGCCCGCCCGGGGTCATCCACGGCTTCCAGAACGACAGCCTCGAACCGGTCTACATGCAGGTCATGCTCGGGCGCGGCCGTCCCGAAGCGATGGGCTATGCCAATGAAGAGCTCTACCGGCGCCGCGAGGCGCATCTGGCGCGCTGATGAGCTGGGACATCCTGATCCGCGGCGGCATCTTGATCGACGGCAGCGGGCGACCTGGCGAAATCGGCGACATTGCGGTTGGTGACGGGCGTATCGCCGCGATCGGCCGGTCTCTGCCGACAGGCGCGGTCAAAATCATCGATGCCGAAGGCCTCGCGGTGACGCCGGGCTTTATCGATATCAAGACCCATTCCGACTTCACCTTGCCGATCAATCCCAAGGCCGAGAGCAAGGTGCGCCAGGGCGTGACGACCGAGATCATCGGTCATTGCGGGTTCTCGGTTGCGCCGGTGCTGCCGGGGAAGGCCCAACTGCTCGCCGATTATCTGAGCGGCGGCGCGCCGTGGCTGCCGTTCCGCGAGATGCGCTTCCCGGAATACCTCGACAGCTTTCCCGCCGTCGCGGTCAACACCGGCATGCTGGTCGGCCACAACACGTTGCGGCTGATGGTGATGGGGCTCGAAGACCGCGCGCCAACCCAGGCCGAGCTCGATGCGATGATCGCGCTGCTGGAGGAGGGGCTCGCTGCCGGCGCGCTCGGGCTCTCCTCGGGCCTCTTCACGCCGCCGGGCAGCTTTTCCGAGCCGGCGGAAATACTCGCCTTCGGGGCGGTGCTGAAGCGCCACAACGCCAACTATTTCACGCACATTCGAGACGAGTCGAACGGCGTGATCGGCGCGGTCGAGGAGGCAATCGAATTCGCCCGCCGCGTCGGTGTCCATGTCGAGATCGTGCATCTGAAATGCTCCGGCGTCGACAATTGGGGGAAGGCGGCGCAGATCCTGGCGATACTCGAGGCGGCACGCGCCGACGGATGCGAGGTTGATTGCGACGCCTATCCCTACACCGCCGGGGCCAACCCGCTCAAAAACCTGCTGCCGCCCTGGGTGCAGGCCGCCGGCCAGGAGGCGATGCTGGCGCGCCTCGCGCTGCCGGAAACCCGCGAACGGATCCGCCATGAGATCGAGCGGAACGGGCTCAATAATTGGGGCCGCATCCCATCATGGGAAGCCGTGCAGATCTCGGTATCGCCGAAACTGCCCCAGCATGCCGGAAAAACGATCGCGGCGCTGGCGGCGGGGCGCGGGTGCGAGCCGATCGATCTCGTCTGCGATTACCTGGTCGAGGACGATGGCGCGACCCGCGTGCTGATCACCTCGATCGCCGAAGAAGACATCCGCGAGATCGTGCGCTCAGCGTCGGCCCTCGTCGGCTCCGACGGCAACTGCATCGCCGATTACGGGGTGGTCAGCCAAGGAAAGCCGCATCCCCGCTTCTACGGCACCTTTCCGCGGATCATCGGCCATTACGTCCACGAGCAGCGAATCCTGCCGCTCGAGCAAGCCATCCGCAAAATGACT
>Ga0306918_10001278_pt1 | contig 12345 bp, 8 predicted proteins | sample tim00Cox0000000H_FD_203315 | JGI IMG/M metagenome (GOLD analysis project Ga0306918, IMG submission 203315) | Lab enrichment of tropical soil microbial communities from Luquillo Experimental Forest, Puerto Rico - timezero.00C.oxic.00.000.00H (v2)... | ecosystem: Environmental > Terrestrial > Soil... | reverse complement strand
AACCGGCGATGCCTGCGGACAAAGCTTCAAGATCGCCCGCGCTGAGCCTTTGCAGGGAGACAGTGGCGCTTGCCGCCAGCAGGAGTTCGGCGGAGCATTCCGGATGATCCGATGCGATGGTTTCGAGAATCGCGTCAGGTTCCGGAAGGGCGATCGATTCGTCGAGCGATAATCCGGTTGCGTCGCGCTTGAGGAGACCCGAGCTTTCGAGCGCCGCAAGCAGATTGGCGAACCAGGATTTTGCCGAAATTGGCAGGAGACCCGCCGCAGCGAAGGATTCCGCGTCGAGCCCGGCTTTTTGCCCGAGGGCGCGGACGAGCGCGACTGCCGCTGCCGTCGCCCATCCTTCCAGAAGCGTAGCGCTTTGCGACGCCGTCGCGGCTTCAGAATCGGCAAGCAGGTTCTTGCCGAGCGCGCGCAACTCATCTGCCCTCAGCGCAGCGTCATTGCGCGCGGCAGTTGGCTCGCTGGCGAGGATCTGGCGTTGATAAAGCGCATGGCTCGCCAATTCCGCCTGCCGCGAGGATCGAAACGCCTGATAGCGCGCGCCGCGCAAAATCGCGACAAGCTCACCCGCCTCATCCACGAGCACGTAATTTGCGATGATGGCGCGCTCGTTACAGGAGACAATATCGATCCGGGCGCGGGCAATCGCCGTGCCCGGCTTCACGAGCCGGACCTCATCGAAACGAACCGGAACGAAGGCGGTTCTGCGATCTTTGCCCGTCAAATCAGCGAAGGTCAGAATGAGGCCGTGGAAACAGGAGTCAAGCCGCGCCGGATCAAGGCCAAAGACAGAGGCCTCTGTTGGCGCGATGAGATCCACCATGATCACCTCGGCCGGGAGACGCGACGCCGATGCCACATTGCGAAACGCGGGGCCAAATTGAAGGCCAGCCTGCCGCGCAATCGCGTAAAGCTCGTCGCCCGCGATGTCTTTCCGGTCTGATTCGGGGAGTGTCGCGGACTCGGCAGCGGCGCCCGCCTCTTTCACGATTCGCGCGACCGCATGGAGCTGCCAGGGCGTGTGGCCGAGGCGCGGACGGCTCGAAATCTCGATGAAATTCAAGGCCGGCGTGAGGCGGCAGGAAATTTCGCGCGATCCTTCGCCGCTCAAATGGAGGGGCGAAAAAATTTCAAGATCGGTGATCGTTGCGCCGTCTGTGCCAAGCCAGTCGCGCGCGACGGCAATTGCCATTTCGACAAAGGCCGAACCGGGCAAGACGACCTGCCCGTCGATCTGATGATCTGCGAGCTGCGGCACGAGCAATGTATCAATGACCGAATGCCATTCGAGGCTGTCGGCCGAATAGCGCGCGCCAATGAGGGGATGCCAGGGCGCGGGTCGGATGATGGCCGCCGCTTCGACGCTCTCCCGCAGGCGATAGTCCTGCCATTGCCAGGGATAGGAGGCGAGCGGAACCGCAGCGCCGGGATCATTGCCGAAAGCGGCGTCCCAATCAACCTTTGCGCCATGTGCGAGAGCCCTGGCGAAGCCGCGTTTGATCGGATCCCCGTCCTGATCCTTGCGATCCAGAATGCTGAAACTGGCGATTGTCTGGTGTGTGGCTTCGACCGTATCTTTCACATGCGCCAGCAAGGTCGCGGCCGGGCCTATCTCGATGAAAATACGTGCGCCGAGCCGCGCGGATTCGCGGATGGCCTCCATGAAGCGAACCGGCTCGCGGACATTGCGCCACCAATAATCCGCCTTGAGCCGGACCCCTGAGATTTCCTCGCCCTCCACCGTCGAGATGAAGGGAACGGCGCTGTCGCGCGCCACGATGTCCGACAGATCCTCGATGAGGGGCTTTTGCACTGGCTCCATCAATTTGCTGTGGAATGGATAGGCGAGGTCCAGCGGGTGAACCCGAGCCTTGTGCGCACGCGCGACCTTGGATAATCGCCCTAGCGACGCCGAATCGCCCGAAAGCGTGTAGGCGCGCGGACTATTGCTTGCAGCGATTTCGAGATCGGGGAGTTCGGCGAGAATGAGCTCAATCGTTTCGGGGGAGCCGAAGACGACCGCCATCTTTCCTGTGTCCCGCGTCAATTCCTGATGCAGGCTGCGGAAATGAATGACGTGAACCGCATTTTCCAGATCGAGAATGCCAGCGGCTTCCGCCGCCGCGACTTCCCCGACGCTATGGCCGAAGACGAAAGAGGGCGCGAGCCCTTCGATCTTCAGCGCATGAGTGGTTGCCGACTGAATCGCGAAAAGCAGGGGCTGCGCGATCCGTGTGAGCGTCAGTCTTTGCTCGAGTTCCCCATGATGGAGTTCTTCGGCGAGCGACCAGCCCGCGAGCTTGCCGAAAATGCGGTCTGCTGCATCGAAATGGGCTTTGAAAGCGGCATTCTGGGCATAGGCGGCGCGACCCATTCCGGCAAATTGACTGCCGTTCCCCGAATAAACAAAGGCGACGGGCACTTCACGCGAAAGCGCGGTCGCAATTGAAGATAGAGCCTCGCCGTCAGGATCGGCTGCGGCCGATCGCAGCGCCGAGCCGAGCTTTTCCGGTGATTCGACCGGAATAACGAGCCGCTGAGCCAGATGCTCCCGCCTGTGGCCAAGTGCGGCAATAATCCTTGCCCCTTGTTCCGGCGTTTCAGCTTCCAGTCTGGCCGCATAATCGCTCGCGAGGCCCGCCAGGGCCGGCCGGCTATGCGCGGAGAGCAGGAGATAGGAGGGAGCAGCGCGTTTTTGCGCCGGTTCGCGTGGTGGCGCGTCGGCGATCACAACATGGGCATTTGTGCCGCCAAACCCGAAGGAACTGACGCCTGCAAAGCGAATCTCATCGCGCCTTTCGAGCGTGGAGGCGCTTGCGCAAACCCTAAGGTTCAGCCCTTCAAAGTCGATATCGGGGTTCAGTTCGCTGCAATGAAGCGAGGCCGGAAGACAATCATTTTCCAGCGCAAGCATGGCCTTGAGGATACCGGCGAGACCGGAAGCGGGCTCCGTATGGCCGATGTTCGTCTTGACGGATCCAATCAGCAAAGGATCGGTTCGGCGCTTGCCCAGCACCTCTCCGATCGCATTTGCTTCAGCCGGATCGCCGACTCTGGTCCCCGTCCCATGCGCCTCGATGAAGGCGAGACGATTGAAATCGATTCCAGCTTCGTTATAGACTCGGCTGAGCAAGGCCGATTGATGAACGGAGGAGGGCAGGGCGATACCGGTCGTCCGGCCATCGGAATTGATACGTGAGCCGGCAATCAGGCCATGGACGCGATCGTTCGCATCAAGGGCCTTGCCTGACCGCAGAACCAGGACAACGCCGCCCTCGGCGCGGACATAACCGTCGGCCTTTGCCGAAAAGGATTGGCAAAGCCCGGTGCGCGACAACATCGTGGCCTGAGAGAAGCCGATGAAGCTCACCGGACTCGCAAGGATGTTGACACCGCCGACGATGGCCGTGTCGATCCGCCCGCTGCGTAGTGCCGCGACGGCTTCGTTCAGCGCGACGAGCGCCGACGAGCACGCCGTGTCCACAGTGAGGCTTGGGCCATGCAAATCGAATACATAAGAAATACGATTCGAGATGATCGAAAGTGTATTGCCGGTCGCAAAATAGGCGTCGCCCGAAGCCATGTCGAGGGCGCGCAGATTTCCGTAATCGAGCGCCGATGCGCCGATGAAGACGCCGGTTTCCGATCCTGCGAGCTGGGAAGGCCTGATCCCGGCATCTTCCAGCGCTTCCCAGGTCAATTCCAGGGCCAGGCGCTGCTGGGGGTCCATCTGCTCGGCTTCGCGGGGAGAAAGGCCGAAAGCGGTCGGATCGAAGCCCCAAATATTGTCCAGGATGCCCGCCGCCCATGTATAGCTGCGCCCGCGCTCGCCAGAGCGGGGATGACCGATGCGCTCTAGCGACCAGCGATCCGGCGGAATTTTTGAAACAGCACAGCGGCCCGAAGCGAGGAGTTCCCAGAACTTGGCAACCGAGGCGGCCCCCGGTAATCGGCACGATCGCCCGACGATTGCAATATGGTCAAGCTCGTTTAAAGCCCGCAAAATTTTTATCCGTGGCAGGGAAAAACATAAGTCATCAAGCGTAAGCTGGATATTGCATATCCGTGAATATATGCTTTTCGTCAAGCGTATCCGTCGCAGTGCGGCTTCTTAATCCAGTGGATCACATATTCTGTACGATTGTTAATGAAGCTTGTCCGTACGATTGTTAATGTAGCTGGGGCCAAAGCGCTCGCAGTAAGCGGTTTGCCCAAAACCACTGCTGAAATCCTTGTGTTTTTTGGTATAGAAAGACTGTTAATAAATGTTTGAGGGCAGTTTTGAGTAGGCCAATCGTTTTCGACGTGACTCATCTCGTCCATCGCGTTGCCTATGATGCACCGTCGGGAATCGATAGGGTCGATCTTGCATATGGGCGGTACTTCGGTCTCAATCCGGGCAGGATTGCGGCTGCTATCCATTATGGCAATATTCAGCCGCAAGTGCTGCCGCCAACGCGCGCGGCCGAAGCCGTGCGCCGTCTGGAGGAACGCTGGCGAGAAACGATCACGCTCGAAGGCGATCCCGCTTTTGGTGCGGCAAGACAATGGTTGCGGGGCCTGCCAATCACCAAACCTCCGACCTCGCTATCGCGGGTGGAGACCATCGAACGAAAGTTTCGAATTGGTGTGCTCCCTTTCTTTCGCTATGCCAAGGCCAAGAAATTGACGGCTCCATCAGGCACGGTGCCAGAGGGTGCGATCTATCTCAACATCGCACAACATGCGATGGAACATGCCGAGTTTTTCACCTGGCTGAGAGAGCGGCGGGACATACAGCGGGTCTTTTTTTTGCATGATCTCTTGCCGCTTGATCATCCTGAATTCTGGTGGACCGATCATAAAGCACTATTCGAGCGGCGCGTCAGGGTCATGGCCGAGCATGCAACGGCGCTCATTACCTCAAGTCAATCCGTGAGTGATCGCGCGCGAATTGAGATGGCGCAATATGGAAAGCCGAATATCCCGATCTTCGCGCATCCACTTCCTTCGCCCATCGAGACAGACGAGACAGCCTCATATTTCGATCCTGAAATATCGGGGCTGCCCTATTTCGTGGTGGTCGGGACGATCGAGGCGCGCAAGAATCATGTTCTCCTGTTGAATGTCTGGCGCGATCTCGCCTCGCGTGGCGGCAAGGTTCCCAAATTGGTGGTGATCGGCAAGCGCGGCTGGGAAAACGAGCAGGCCGTTGGCCTCCTGGAGCGGTGTACTGCGCTGGAGTCCGCTGTTCTCGAAATTTCCGGCCTTTCGAATGCCGGACTGCGGTCGTTGATTGCCAATGCGCGGGCTCTTCTCATGCCGTCCTTCGCGGAAGGTTACGGGCTCCCCTTGATTGAAGCGCTCAGCCTCGGCACCCCGGTCGTTGCTTCCGACATTCCCGTTTTCCGCGAGACGACGCAGGGGAAAGCTATGTTCCTCGATCCGATCGATGGCCTTGGCTGGCGCGACGCGATCCAGCAGCTGGCCGATGCCAATTCGCCGCGTGCTCTTGCTGCGCGCGAAGCGGCGGCCGCCTATGTGCCGCAGACTACGGCGAAATATTTCCAGGCTATCGAAACCTTTCTGGCAAGCCTGTGAAATATGCCGCCGTTCCTTCGGGGTAGGCGGTGCAATTTGGGTCAAATCGCCATCGCGTCAGCGATTTACCGGAAACGGACCCTGAATCCTAAAAGGTTTAGGATATATCAAAGCGTGGCGTAGATGCTGATCGCGAATTCCACGTCATCGAAGACACGGCCGCGCCCAGACTTCAGGACCAGCGCCTTCTGGCAATATTGGCGGATGATCGACAGATCGTGACTCACGAGTATCATGGCGCAATGCTGACGGCGCACGAACAAAGCATCGAAGCATTTTTGATGGAAACGTGCGTCACCGACGGCAATGACCTCATCAATGAGAAAGCATTCGAAATCAATTGCAAGCGTCAAGGCGAAGGCGAGCCTTGCGCGCATGCCCGATGAATAGGTTTTGACCGGCAAATAGAGCTGACGGCCCAATTCGGCAAAGTCATCGACAAAGGCGACGGTATCTTCAATCGAAACGCCATAAAGACGCGAGATGAAACGGATGTTGTCGAGGCCGCTCATCGTCGCCTCGAAACCGCCTGCGAAGGCGATCGGCCAGGACATGAAAAGATCGCGTCTGACTTCGCCGGATGTCGGCGGTTCGACGCCGCCGATGATCTTCACAAGTGTCGATTTTCCCGCGCCGTTCTTGCCAAGGACAGCAATTTTTTCTCCAGCCTTTATGTCAAAGGAAATACCGTCGAGCACGCGCCGGACGCCGATCTGGGTGTGATATTCCTTGACAATGTTGGAGAGCGTGATCGAGCGCTGGTCGCTTGTTTGCACCTCTTCTGTTGTAAGTTCTGTTGTGAGCGCCTTGCTCAGCCGGCGCGCAGGTGGAAGCATGGGGGTCTTGTTGCTCACGGGTCCTTCCCCATTGCTGTCGGAGACCTGATTCATGCTTGATGTTCCATGACCGATCCGATGAACGCTTTCGCGATCCAATAGATGCAAAGGCTGATGCCGAGAACGAACAGGATCGTCAAACCCCGCCTCGGAAAAAGCGATTGATCGGCAAGATTTGGTTCAACAATCGTCTGCAGATAAAGCTGCTGGCGTTCGGCATCTTCTCTGGCGCCTGTCAGATGAACGATTGCGGCCTCAAGCCCCCTTGCCGCGAGTTCCCGGTCGAGAATCAAACTATCATAGGCAGATAATTTGCCTGCCATTGAAGCATCGTCGCCGGCGATCTGCGCTCTCTGTTTCGTGATTTCGTCGCGATAGGAACGTATCTTTTCCAGCATTGGCGCGATCGTCGGGCTGTTCGCAGCCATCGTCATTTGCTGATTGACTGCTGCCTCCAGTTCCATGACTTCAGACATCATCTTGCCGACGCTATCGAGCGCGGCAGCCGACTCCTTGTTGGGATCGATGATCTTCTGCTCGTTACGAAATTTGGTCAGCCGGTTCTCGACATCGACGACCTTTGCCTTCTGCTCCTCGACGAGTTGATTGGAATATCGCAGGGCATCGTCATAGGCGCGTGCATTGAGACGGTTGACGAGGCCCTCCCCATCCTGCAACAGCGCGGCCGCAAGATCGCGCGCATCGCTCGGGCTGAAGGCGCGGACGCGCAGCGTGCTGATGCCTGACTCCGATTCGATATGGACGCTCAGGAAATGCTCGAAGTGGCGGTAAAGTTCTTCCTCGGTATCGCGCGAATAAAAATTCGGGAAGCGATTGATGATGTCCGCCTGAGGGCGGGAAAGAATATCGCGAAGATGATGGTTTTGAGCCAATGAGCGCAGTGCGTCGCGCGAGGTCAAATATTCGCTCACCGCGTAGGTTTCGTCGGTCGCGCGCGACAGCTTTTGACCCTGCATGAGGGAAGCAAGATTTCCGACATCGCTTCGCGCGGAAGTGCGCACGATGAACCGTGCTTCGGAGATGAACTGGTCCGATGCGATGAGGCCGAGATAAATGCTGGCGATCGCCACAGGAACGCAGACGGTGACGATGAAGAGCCAGCGTCTGCGAAGCAGCGAAACCCGTTTCGGCTCGGGCGGCGCCCACCACTGGTCAGGGACGAGCTCGCCCTTCGAAAGGGTCGGCTCGAGTTTGATTTCAGTGATGATCGGTGTTGTTTCTGACATGATGGGGAAAAGCCCTTCACCTTCACCTGGCGATCACGCCTCTATTTTGGCGATCACGCCTTTATTCCATTCACGTGCTTTTGAACGAAGCTTATTGCGCGTGATCCTTGGCGCCGACGGTCAGAATCCAGATCATCGAGAAGACCGCGAAGGAAAGCACGAAGACCGTCAATATTGAACGAAAGCGCTTCGGTTCCGTGTCCTCGTCCGGCAGGTTTGGACGTACCATTTCCTCGATATAGATTTGCTGCCGCCGGGCTTCCTGCCGCGCCCCTTCGAGCGCGGTGAGGGCGGCGGCGAAACTTTTGTCGGCGAGATCGCGCATCAAGGTCAAATGCTCATAGGCTGCGACCTTTCCGGCAAGCGCGGTATCGTCGCCAGCCATCTTCTTGCGTTCGATCTCGATGCGTTGCTGAAGAGCTGCGGCCCTTGCCCGCAAGGCGGGAAGCCCGGGATTGGCCGGCGAATTGTGCAAGGTTTCCTTGATTTCAGTGGAGGTCTGCGCCAGATCGAGCGAGAGTTTGCTCACCCCGCCAAGCATCGTGCTTGAGAAAGCGACCGGATCGACCAGCATTTCCCGATTGCGGAAAGCGGTCAGCTCGGCCTGAGCTTGTGAGATTTTCTCCTCAGCCAGCGTCACTTCATCGCGCGCGTTGCGAATGGCGTCGGCCTGCGCCCGATCGTTCATGCGGTTCACCATCTCCTCGGCGAGCGTGAGCAGGGTTGCAGCAATCGCTTTCGAGTCCTCGGGGCGGAAGGTGACCACTCTTAGCGTGGTAATTCCTTTGGTCGGGTCCTGATTAATCGTGATGAAATGTTGCGTATATTCGTAAAGCGACTCGAAAGTGTCCTTGCGCCAGAAGGGCTTGAATCGGGCAAAATAATCGGCCTCCGGCCGCGCATAGATGTCACGCAGCGGAAGCCGCTCGTTTAGCGCGCGAATGGCATCATGGGATTCGATGTAACTTTGAATGGCCGAGGTGTCGTCGGCGGCGCGCGAGATGCCGAAGGAGGTCAAAATCGCATCAAGCCCGCCGGCATGATGCGTGTTGACGCCGCGCACGATATATTCCGCTTCAGACACGTAACGTTTTGAGGCGATCACGCCATAATAGATTGTGGCAATCGACGTCGGGACCAGGACGACGATGCAGAACATCGCGCGGACGGACCTCATGCGCTGGTGAAGCCGGCGCAGATGTCGAAGCGCGCGCTCCCGCCAGTTCGGCGGGACGGAAACACCGGGTAGCGCAAAGCCGGAAGTCCGCCTGAAGGCCCGCGGTATTTCGTTCATCGAGAGCGCACTCCTGAGCATCATTTCCGAAAAGTGGAGGCCTGCGCGACGTGCCAGCATGCGGCGCCTCGCCAGCCTAACCGCAAAATAGCCTATCCTGTGCCGCAGACAAACTCAGGCGCGCAGGCAAGTTTTGCGCCCAAATTCACCTAAGGATTATAATATGGTCAAGATTGTGGAGTAGGTTCAGCGTAAGCGTCAGTATTAGCTTTCAGCTCGCCGCCGGGTAAGAGAGATGCTTTGCCGTGGCCATTTCATTGAATGATACGATTCATTGTTTAACGAGAGTTCCTCTCCCCCTTTCTCGCCTTTATAGAGAGGGTGGTCGCAGCATTTGATTTAAATGGCCCTATGGAATCGGGTTCTCTCGCCCGGATCATCGCGGCGCCAAAGCAGGTTTTCTTATGTCCATAATTGATTCCATTCGCCGGCAGGTCGTGCCCATCCATCCGGAAGGCACGATTTTTATCGCGGGTTTTGCCCTGGGAACCCTGATTCTCGGCTGGCTGTGGGCTCCGCTCGGCTGGATCGGCGCTGTTCTGACAGGATGGTGCGCCTATTTCTTTCGCGATCCGCCGCGCCTCACGCCGCTCGATGACGCGCTTGTGGTTTCGCCCGCCGATGGCGTCGTCTCGGCAGTCGGCTATTATGTGCCGCCGCCGGAGCTTGGGCTTGGGCCTGAACCGATGCAGCGTATTTCGGTCTTCATGTCCGTCTTCGATTGCCACGTGAATCGTGCGCCGGTGACGGGGCGTGTCGCCAAGATCGCCTATAAGCCTGGCCTTTTCCTCAATGCCGATCTCGATAAGGCGAGCGCCGATAATGAACGCAATGGCCTCGTTTTCGAGACGCCGCATGGGCGCTTCGGCGTCGTGCAGATCGCCGGACTCGTCGCGCGGCGGATCGTCTGTTTCGTCCATAGGGGAGAAAGCCTTGGCGTTGGCGATCGCTTCGGCCTGATCCGTTTCGGGTCGCGGGTGGACGTCTATATGCCCGACGGGGCTCAGCCCATGGTCGGGGTCGGCTCCAAGGCGATCGCGGGGGAGACCATTCTTGCCGATCTTCGCGCAACTGCTGCGCGCCGGACGTTCAAGCTCGGCTGAGAAAGAAAGAGAAAAAGAACCAAGAGTCGCTCTCGGCAACACTTGGTATTATGCTTGCGCATGGAAAATTCGCATTTCAATCATGGATCCGGCCACCCGGAACTGAGCTTCGAAGCTGGGCCGGATGAAGGCGCGGCGAGCCCCTTTGAGGGCTATGCGGGCGGCCGGGCCCGCCGGCGGCGCCGGTTTCGGGCGGTGCCTGTGCGCTTCATCATCCCAAACCTTGTGACTCTCCTGGCCCTCTGCATGGGCCTCACCGCGATTCGCTTCGCGGTCGAGGGTCTTTACGAAATCGCGGCGATCGCCGTCCTGATCGCGGCCATTCTCGATGGCTTGGACGGGCGCCTCGCACGCGCCTTGCGCGGCACCTCCCGCTTTGGCGCGGAACTCGATTCGCTGGCCGATTTCGTCGATTTTGGCGTCGCCCCCGCGCTTATTCTCTACCTTTGGAGCCTGAACGGGATCAAAAGCCTTGGCTGGTTCGCGGCGCTCGTCTTTGCGATCGCCTGCGCCTTGCGGCTGGCACGGTTCAACGTGATGGTCGATGATCCCAACCGGCCGGCCTGGCAGGTGCATTTCTTTACCGGGATGCCGGCCCCCGCCGGGGCCATTGTCGTCTTGCTCCCGCTTTATCTCCACCTGTCCGTTCTGGCGGTTCCCAATGCGCGCTTTCTGGTGCCTTTTGAGATCGCTTATGTTCTGCTCATCTCCTTTTTGATGGCGAGCCGCATTCCGCATTTTTCCGGCAAGAAGATCGGCCGCGTCCCGCGCGAATATGTCATTGCGGTCCTGTTTGGCGTCGCGATGATCGTCTTGCTGCTCGCGACCTTCCCGATGGAGATGCTCGTCGGTCTGACCCTGCTTTATCTGGCGACGATCCCCTTCGCCGTCCGGCGGTTCCAGGACTATGAAGCGGCCGATGCCATGCGAAATCCCGCGCATGCCGAAAAAACAGGCACGCCCTTCACTCCGCCCTTAAGCGTCAAGGATCAGCCGTGACGAGCACGAAGGCCAAGCCGTCGTAACCTTTGCTGCCGACGGTCTGGATGGCGGTGGCGCTGACCCTTGGCTCGGCCGCGATCAATTCGTTCATGTGCCGCACGCCCAGAATATTCGGATCGGTGCTCGCGGCGTCGATGACATTGCCCATGCGCACGACATTATCAATGACAATGACGCTGCCGCGACGCGAGAGTTTGAGCGCCCAGGCGAAATAATCTGGATTGCCCGGTTTGTCGGCATCGATGAAGATCAGGTCGAACGGTCCCTGATTTTCCGCGGCAAGCTTGGGAAGCGTCTCGAGGGCCCGGCCAAGGCGCAGCTCGATCATGCTGGAAAGACCCGCGCGCTCTATATTGGCGCGCGCGATTTCGGCATGTTTTGGGTCCACCTCCAAAGTGATCAGCCGCCCATCGGCGGGCAGAGCCCGGGCGAGCCAGATGGTGCTATAGCCCCCAAGCGTGCCGATTTCGAGAATGCGGCGCGCGCCCTGAATGCGCGCGATGAGATGCAGCAGCTTGCCATGATTCGGCGCGACATTGATCGCGGGCAGGGCGGCGGCGTCGCTGTCGGCGAGAGCCGCGTCGAGCGCGGGGTCCGATTGCACCAGAACTTCGGTAATGTAGCGCTCGACCGCAAGCCATTGTTCCTCAGCCATCTTGATTCCCTCGATTTGCTTGGAAAACATCCGTGGCCGGAGCGGGAACTCGATCGATTGGGGCGCCTTGACTGATGAAAACGGGTCAAAAGCCTCTATCTCTGTTCACAAATGCCTATATCTCGATTAGGGTCCGCGCAACTTAGCCCTGAGTCTCTCTATGTTTTCAAGCGATCGACCCGCTGCAATAGTGTTTTTGCTAAGGCTGCGACAGGGAGAACAAGGCTTGAAACCAAGGGCTTAAACCCAAGGAAAGAAATGTCGAAGGAAGAACTGCTCGAATTTCCAGGAGTTGTCGTCGAATTGCTCCCGAACGCGACTTTTCGTGTCAAGCTTGAGAACGAGCACGAGATCATCGCCCATACCGCTGGCAAGATGCGCAAGAATCGTATTCGCGTTCTTACCGGCGACAAGGTGCTCGTGGAAATGACACCTTATGACCTGACCAAAGGTCGCATTACCTATCGATTCAAGTGATAGTTCCTGTTCTCGAGGATCTCAAGCCGTGACCGGCGTCACTCAAGCCACTCGGGCAAAGCTCGTGCTTGCGTCGGGTTCGCCGCGCCGTTTCGAACTTTTGCAACAGATGGGTCTCGAACCGGATAGCCTGCTGCCCACCGAT
>Ga0306918_10001269_pt1 | contig 12380 bp, 10 predicted proteins | sample tim00Cox0000000H_FD_203315 | JGI IMG/M metagenome (GOLD analysis project Ga0306918, IMG submission 203315) | Lab enrichment of tropical soil microbial communities from Luquillo Experimental Forest, Puerto Rico - timezero.00C.oxic.00.000.00H (v2)... | ecosystem: Environmental > Terrestrial >... | reverse complement strand
CGACATGGTCATCGCAAGGTGGAATGCAGGCCGCAGGTCGCGCGGAAAATGTCGCTCGCGTAAACCGGTCCCCTTCACTGCCGGGCCAAGACTGGGGCGCCGCAGTAATGCCATCGTGACGTCCTCAAGAAGCGTGCACACGGTCTCGCCAGTTCTCATGTCTCAATGTCCTTTCCCGACACATTGTCCATTCCAGCCTCTACCGGCCCGAGGCTATGTACGAAGCGCTACCGCGAGGCTGCCTTTAGGGAGCGGTGCAAAATCCATGATCCGCCATGGAAGGGATCGGACTTGCGTTCAGTAAGCGCGGATTTCCGGGTCAATGTCCGCACCCGGCCGAAGCCGACATAAGCCCAAAAAATGCGACTTCTCGTTCTGACCCCGACAACGCCTGTTGTCCGGGAGAATCACGTCGACGACGTAGTCAGTGCTCGACGGGCTGGTGCTGCTCATGCCGAGGTTTGCCAAGGCGCCAAATAACCTTTGCGGGTCAGAACGTGCGCGAGATGAGGGTTGCCACTGGAAGCTCTTGATTTTGCTTGCAGCCGAGGCTCCTCGCGAAACAGGCAGTCCGTCGACATCAGGTCGTAATCTCTCGTGGGTCCGGCAATCAGGCTTTCACATACGGTACCTTGAGATTTGATTTGCGCTCGAGCCAGTCCGGCACCGGAAGCCCTTTTTCCCGCAGGAACTGCGGATTGAACATCTTCGACTGGTAGCGGGTGCCATAGTCGGCGAGAATGGTGACGATGACGTGGCCCGGTCCCATGTCCCTGGCGAGCCGGATGGCGCCGGCGACGTTGATGCCGGTCGAGCCTCCCATGCAAAGGCCTTCGTGCTCGAGGAGCTCGAAGACCAGCGGCAGCGCCTCCTCGTCGGGGATCAGGTAGGGGCGGTCGACCTTGATGTCCTCGATCAGGGCGGTCACACGGCCAAGCCCGATGCCTTCGGTGATGGAGCCGCCTTCCGAGGACTTGGCTTGGCCATGCGCAAACAGATTGTACATGGCGGCCCCTCTGGGATCGGCGACGCCGATCACGATGTCCTTCTTCCTGCTGCGCAGATAGGTCGACACGCCGGCGAGGGTCCCACCGGTTCCGACGGAGCAGACAAAGCCGTCGACCTTGCCGTTCGTCTGCTCCCAGATCTCCGGGCCGGTCGAGACGAAGTGTGCCTTGCGGTTATCCAGGTTGTTCCACTGATCGGCGAACAGGACGCCGTTGCGCTCGCTCTTGCGCAGGTCGTCGGCGAGCCGCCTGCCGATGTGCTGGTAGTTGTCCGGATTGCTGTAGGGGAGCGCCGGCACCTCCACCAGCTCGGCGCCGCATAGCCGCAGCGTATCCTTCTTCTCGCGGCTTTGGGTCTCGGGAATGACGATCAGGGTACGGTAGCCGCGCGCATTCGCCACCAGCGCGAGCCCGATGCCGGTGTTGCCCGCGGTGCTCTCGACCACCAGCCCGCCGGGCATGATCTCGCCGCGCTTCTCGGCCTCCAGGATCATCTGGCGCGCGGCGCGGTCCTTAACCGACTGGCCCGGATTCATGAACTCGGCCTTGCCGAGAATGGTGCAGCCGGTCTGTTCCGAGGCGCGCTTGAGCTTGATCACGGGCGTATTGCCGATCGCCTCGACTATTCCCTCGCACGATTGCATCTGGCTGCCGCTGACCGGTTTTTCCACGGGCGTCATGCGGGGCAGGGTCGCTGCCCGGCATCACTCGCCAGCATGAGCAAATTCGTTGATTTTCGTCAAATGCCGCGCGCGGGCGAAACGTTCTCGAAACCATGCTGGTCGGGTGGCACGGCGTTTCGAAAAGGCATTCACGCTTCCTTTGCTGCCACGGCCTTATCAATCGCACCGGGGAACCTCAACGGGTGAAGTTCGCGCTCTTTCCGGGGTAGCAAGATGAGCCTCGACGTCAATACGCTGTTCATGGTCACCATCTATGTCGAGGCCATTCTCGGGCTGTTGCTGCTCTTCGCCGGGGCGCAGAACACGCAAATCTCGGCGGTCGCCTGGTGGGGCTTCGCGCATCTCCTGCGGGCGGGCTCGGTCACGCTGTTCGGCATGTACGGCAACGTGAGCGATGCAATCACGATCGATCTCGCCAATGCTGTGCTGCTGTTGAGCTTTGCCGTCACCTGGAGCGGCGCGCGCGTATTCGACGGAAGGCCGCCGCGGCCCATGTACATTGCGGCAGGTCCGATCGCCTGGGTCATTGTTGCTCACCTGCCAAGCTTCAGCGGTGAGCTCACGATAAGGCTGCTGCTCTCTTCGGGCATCATCGCCTGCTATATCTGGCTCACCGCCTACGAGTTCTGGCGCGGCCGCGGTGAGCCGCTGGTCTCGCGCTGGCCGGCCATCTTCATGCTGTTCGCCCATGGCGCGCTGTTCCTGCTGCGCACGCCGCTCGCCCTAATGCTGCCGTGGTCGCCGGACACCGACGTCATCGACAGCGTATGGCTCGCGGTGCTCAGCTTCGAGGCCCTGCTGTTCACCATCGCGATCGCATTCATTCTGCTGGCGATGGCCAAGGAGCGGACTGAGTACCGGCAGCGCACCGCCGCCATGGTCGATCCGTTGACCGGGCTGGCCAATCGCCGCTCCTTTCTGCAGGACGGCAACAACCTGATGAGGCAGCACGCTTCCGATCCATGCCCCACCGCCGGCCTGCTGATCGATCTCGATCACTTCAAGTCGATCAATGACCGCTTCGGGCACGCCATCGGCGACCGGGTGCTGCAGGTCTTCGCGGAGGCGGTCAGGGCGAATTTGCGCTCCTGCGACCTGATCGGGCGCCTGGGCGGGGAGGAGTTCGCCGCCGTGCTTTACAATATCGGCTGCGACAAGGCATTGGCAGTGGCCGAGCGCATTCGCATGCGGTTTGCAGAAGCGGCCGTCGAAGTGGACGGGCGTCCGGTTGAGGCAACGGTGAGCATCGGCGTGGTGATCAATCAGGACGGGCCGCTCGACGTTCCCGAGCTGATCGCGCAGGCCGATCAGGCGCTCTATCACGCCAAGGAGCGCGGCAGGAACCGGGTCGAGGTGGCGACCCTCGACCTCCTGCTGCGTGGCAGGGACCGCCTCGGCAAGCGGGCGATCGCCGTCCCCGCGCAGACCGCGGTGTAGCCGTGGATCGCGCTCCCTGCAAAGCCCGAAACGCAGGGGCGAGGCATAGCGCGTCCGCCCGACGTCGGCTCTAATTCGCCGGCGCGGCGCGGCAAGCACGTCCTCATTCCGCCTTCCATGGAATGATCACGCGCTCAAGCTCGTTGAGCCCGAGCGTGATCATAAAGCCGATGATCGCGATTGCGAACAATCCGACATACATCTCTTCCACTGCGAACGTGCTCCACGCCGTCCAGATCAGATAGCCGAGCCCGCTTTTTGCTCCCACCATCTCGGCCACCGCGATCAGCACCAGCCCGATGCCGATGCCGAGCTTGAGACCGGTCATGATCACCGGCAGCGCGCCGGGCAGCGCGATGGTCCAGAACGTGTTCCAGCGGCTTGCCTTGTAGTTGCGCCCGACGTCCAGATAGATCTTGTTGATCTCGAGCACGCCGGTCGTGGTGTTGATCACCATTGGAAAGAACACGCCGACGGCGACCATGAAGATCTTGGATGCCTCGCCGAGGCCGAAGATGAGCAAGGCGAGCGGCAGAATGGCGCTCTTCGGCACCGGATAGGTCGCGGCAATCAGCGGGTCGAACAGCGCCCGGATCGGACGGTTGAGCCCCATGGCGATGCCAAGGATGAGGGCGGGTAGGGCGCCCAGGACGGTTCCGTAGGCAAGCCGCTGCAGGCTGATTGCGGTGTGGGTGACGAGCTCTCCGCTGCGCAGCATGTCGATCAGGGTTGCCATCACGCTCGACGGGGCGGGGAAGAAGCGGGTGTCGATGAGATGCAGGCGCGCGCACAGCTCCCACACCAGCAGCAGCGCCAGCGGCGAGGCCACGTTGAGCAGCCGGTCGCGCGCTCGCGCCGACATGCGCGTGGGCGCCCGCGCTGCGTTCGCAATGGTCTGCACGCTCATGATCTAATCTCCTCTTCCCGGCGCCGCGCGCGCTGCACCTCCTCGCGCAGGCTCGTCCAGATATGGGCGATCAGCTCGCCGTATTCCGGCGCCTTCTGCAGCTCGCTGATGTTGCGCGGCCGCGCCAGCGGGACCGGCACGAATGTCTTCACCTGCCCCGGTTGCGCCGTCATCACCATGATGCGGTCGCCGAGAAACACCGCCTCGTCCACGGAATGGGTGATGAAGACTACGGTCTTCTTGTGCTCCTCCCAGATGCGCAGCAGCTCCTCCTGCAGCAGCAGCTTGTTCTGGGCGTCCAGCGCGGAGAACGGCTCGTCCATCAGCAGGATCTCCGGATCGTTGGCGAAGGCGCGCGCGATCGATACGCGCTGGCGCATGCCGCCGGAGAGCTGGTGGGGATAGTAGTCGGCAAAGCGCGTCAATCCGGTGCGCGCGAGATAATGGGCGACCACCTCCCTGATGGTGGCGGTGCTCACGCCGCGCATCCTGAGGCCGTAGGCTGCGTTGCTCCACACCGTCATCCACGGAAAGATGGAGTCGCCCTGGAAGATCATCGAGTTCACCGGGCGCTGCGAATTCGGCGTCGCGATCTCGATGGTGCCGGACGTGATGGTGTCGAGGCCGGCAAGAACGCGCAGCAGCGTGGTCTTGCCGCATCCGCTCGGGCCCACGATCATGAAGAACTCGCCCTGCGCGATCTCGAACGATACCCCGTCGATGGCGACCAGCTCGCCGAATGTCTTGTGCAGGTCGTGGACGCGAATTGCCGGCCGCCGGGAGAGCGGCTCCGCGGCTGTTATCTCGGCGAGCGGGCGGGTCATGACGCAGCGGTTTCCAATTTGCCGAGCAACGGCGCGCTTCACAACTCATTTAATTCGCGCTTGTTACGGTTCCGCCGGAGGCGGTCCTGATCTAGAATCGCGCGTGCGCCTGCAGCCCGATAGCAGGGGACATGAAGCGAAGCACCGAGCGCATCCTCACGACCCATGTCGGCAGCCTGGTCCGGCCGCAGGCTTTGCAGCAGTTCCTGCGCGCCCAGCAGGCGGGCGAGCCGTTCGAGGAGGCGGATTATGGTCGCTGCCTTGCCCAGTCGGTTGCCGAGGTGGTCCGCCGGCAGGCCGCGGCCGGCATCGACGTGATCAGCGACGGCGAGTTCGGGAAATCCATCAGCTGGTCGCAATACGCGCTCGAGCGCCTGAGCGGCTTCCAGCGCCGGCCGGTTGAGCCTTCCGCCAATCCGTTCACGCGTGGCGCCGACCGGCAAAGATTTCCCGAGTTCTATGCCGAGCTCGATGCGCACGACGGTCTCGCCACGACCAGGGACTCGGTCTGCGTGGGGCCAATCGCCTACACCGGCCAGGGTGCGCTCTCCCGCGACATCGAGAATTTCAAGGCTGCGCTTGCGGGCGTGGAGATCGAGGAGGCATTTTTGCCCGTTGCCGCGCCGGCAAGCGTCATTCCGGACCGCAAGAACGAATATTACAAATCCGACGAGGATTGCCTCCTTGCCATCGCCGAGGCGATGCGCACCGAGTACCGGATGATCGTGGAGGCAGGCTTCCTGCTCCAGCTTGACGATGCGCGCGCAGCCGTCACCTATGACCGCATGGTGCCGCCCGCGGGCATGCAGGATTATCGCAAATGGGTCGCGCGCCACATGGAGGTGCTCAACCACGCCATCGCAGGCCTGCCGGCGGAGCGCATGCGCTATCACGTCTGCTGGGGGAGCTGGCCGGGGCCGCACACGACCGACGTTCCGCTCAGGGACATCGTCGATCTGATCCTGTCGGTGAACGTGGGCGCCTATGTGATCGAAGGTGCCAATCCGCGCCACGAGCACGAGTGGAAGGTCTGGCAGGAGGTGAAGCTGCCGCGCGACAGGGTGCTCATTCCCGGCGTCATCAGCCACGCCACCAATGTGGTCGAGCATCCCGAGCTTGTCGCCGAGCGCATCACGCGCCTTGCCCGCCTGATCGGGCGCGACAACGTCATCGCCGGCACCGACTGCGGGTTCGCGCAGGGGCCGTTCCATCGCCGCGTCCACCCGACCATCATGTGGGCGAAGCTCGAGGCGCTCGCGCAAGGCGCGCGGTTTGCCACCCGCGAGCTGTGGGGGTGATGGACTGTAGCCCGCATTGAGCGAAGCGAAATGCGGGGTCCCTCACGGATTTCGCGCACAGGCAGCGCGTTCGCGGCGCGCGCGCGGCAGCGCGCTCAATCCGGGGTACGACGGATAGGGATGTTGCGTCATTCGGCCGAACGGCGGAAAATGGGTTAAACACAACGCATCGCGGCGAATTGGATGCGGGTCGAGGAGGAAGCCATGTTTGCAGCCACGCGATTCCAGCTCATCCTCTTCAGCCTGGCGCAGCTTCTCAGATACACGGCTTGGCGGCATCCGGTATTCCGCGCGCGCCTCAAGGAACGCAACCTGGTGGCGCAGATCAGGGCGCGCGACGAGGAGATCGGCCGCTGGTTCGCGATTCGCGACGGACGCGTCGCTTCAGGCGCCGGTGCGCGCCCCGATGCCGACGTGACCCTGGCGTTCAAGAACGCTGCGCTCGGCGTCAGTCTGCTGATGCCGCCAATCAATTGGCTCGATCAGATCAACGCGCAGAAGGATTTCAAGCTTACCGTCGAGGGCCCCGAGGACCTCACCAACTGGTTCGCGCAGACCATCATGATGAGCCAGTCCGTGGGATTCAAGATCGGCACCCGGCTTGCCGACGGCACGATGCGCTATTGCAACATGACCAATGGCGGCCCGGTCTTCGTCCATGTCAAGGACGGCAGGATCGTGCGCATGACGCCGATCGATTTCTCCGATGACGATCCGCCGCCGTGGACCATTGAGGCGCGCGGCATGAAGTTCACGCCGCCGCGCAAGACCACGCTGGCGCCGCACGGCCAGAACGCCAAGTCGATCATCTATTCGCCGGACCGGCTGCTCTATCCGATGAAGCGGGTGGACTTCGATCCGAACGGTGAGCGCAATCCGCACAACCGCGGCAAGTCAGGCTATGTGCGAATCTCCTGGCAGGAGGCGCTCGATCTGGTTGCGGGCGAGATCAAGCGGCTCAAGCGCGCCCATGGTCCGGGCGTCATGGCGGTGTCGCACGGCTCGCATCACACCTGGGGCAACATCGGCTATTACCTCTCCGCGCTGTTCCGCTTTCGCAACGCCGTCGGCTACACGCAAATCCATCACAATCCCGACAGCTGGGAAGGCTGGTACTGGGGCGCGGTGCACCACTGGGGCTACACGCTGCGCGTCGGACAGTCCGAGACCTACGGCACGGTCGAGGACTGCCTGCAAAACTGCGACATGATCGTGTTCTGGGCGGCGGATCCGGAGTCCACATCCGGCTCATACGGCGCGCAGGAGGGAACGGTGCGCCGGCAGTGGCTCAAGAATCCCAGGCTCGGCATCAAGGTCGTGCATGTCGATCCCTACTACAACGCATCCGCGCAATTCCTGCCCGGCAAATGGCTGGCGCCGCGGCCGACCACCTCGGTCGCGATGGCCATGGCCATCGCCTATGTCTGGATCAAGGAGGGCCTCTACGACAAGGATTACGTCGCCAGCCACACCATCGGCTTCGACAAATGGAAGGCGTATCTCACCGGCGAAGAGGACGGGATCGCAAAGACGCCGGAATGGCAGGAGCAGGAGACCGGCGTGCCGGCGAAGGACGTGCGGGCGCTGGCGCGCGAGTGGGGGAGCAAGCGCGTCTATCTTGCGCCGGGAGGCTGGGGCAACGGACACGGCGGCGCCTGCCGCAACCAGACCGGCATCCAGTGGGCGCGCGTCATGGTGTGCCTCACCGCCATGCAGGGGCTCGGCAAGCCCGGCGTCAACATGGGCAACCTGCAATGGGGCTGCCCGCTCGACTTCCAGTTCTACTTCCCGGGCTATTCCGAAGGCGGAATGTCGGGCGACTTGGAAGGCACCGCGCTGCCGGTCTCGCTTTACCAGCGCATGCCGCAGCTCCCAAGCATGGGCACGCCTTTTCAGCGCATCCCGCGGCTGCGCACGCCGGAGGCGATCGCCGACGGCAAGGCCGAGGGCTATCCCTGGATCGGAAAATCGATCGAGCACCAGTTCGCGAAATTCGCCTATCCGGCGCCCGGACACGCGCCGGTGCGCATGATGTACAAATACGGCGGCTCCATCCTCTCCACCATGAACAACACCAACCGCTGGGTGAGGATGTATCAGTCGCCCAATCTCGAGTTCGTGGTCAATCAGTCCATCTGGTTCGAAGGCGAGGCGAAGTTCGCCGATGTCATTCTGCCGGCGTGCACCAATTTCGAGCGCGTCGACATCAGCGAATGGGCCGGGCTCGGCGGCTACGGCCATCACGGCCAGCAGCAGCTCAACCACCGCGTCATCATTTTCCAGGCGCCGGCAATCGCGCCCTTGGGCGAGTCGAGATCCGACTTCTGGATCTTCAACGAAATCTGCAAGCGGCTCGGGCTTGCCAACTATTTCTCCGAAGGCGTGAACGAGATCGACTGGGTCAAGCGCCTCTATCTCGCCTCCGACATGCCGAAGGCGATCTCGTGGCGCAAGTTCATCAGGCGCGGCTACTACGCGGTGCCGGCCGAGAAGGAAAAGCTGCGCGCGCCGGTCTCGTTCCGCTGGTTCTTCGAGAACCGCAAGAAGGACGTGCCGGAGGCGCAGCCGCTTCCCTCCGATTACGCCGGGGAGTACCTGCGCGGCCTGCAGACGCAATCCGGCAAGCTCGAGTTCGAGTGCAGCAGCCTCAAGCGGTTCAACGATCCTGAGCGGCCCCCGATCGTCAAATACGAGCCGTCATGGGAAGGGCCGCATTCCGGCGAGATGTACCGGCGCTACCCGCTGCAGATGCTCACGCCGCATTCGAAATATTCGTTCCACACCCAGGGTGACGGCAAGGACTCGTTCCTGCTCAACATCGAGGACCATCGGGTCAAGGTCGACGGCTACTACTACTGGATCATGCGGCTCAACGCGCAGGATGCGGCCGAGCGCGGCATCAGGAAGCACGATCTGGTGAAGGTCTATAACGACCGCGGTGCGGTGATCTGCGCCGCGCTGCCGACGCAGCGCCTGCCGCGCGGCGTCTGTCACGGCTACGAATCCTCGGCCGTGTACGATCCGATGGGCGAGCCCGGCAAGTCCGTCGACCGCGGAGGGTGCCTCAACCTGCTTACCCCCGAGCGCACGCAGACGAAGACCACCCATTCCATCGCCGGGGCCAACTCGCTGGTGCAGGTCGAAATCTGGGACGGCCGTGGCGAGCACATGTCGGAGACGTTTGCGCGCATGCAAAAGGACAAGGCGGTGCGCGAGACGCTCACGGCGCCCGCGCTGGTGCCGGCGAAGTGACCGCGACAGCGGTCATCATCGGGCCGCCGCGAAGCGGCGAGACCCGATGATCCTGATGTAAGGAAAATCGAAGAGAGTGCGCCATGCAGAAATGGAACATGATCATCGACGTGGCGGAATGCACGAACTGCCAATTGTGCGCGCTCGCCGCCATGGACGAATACGTGGGCAACGACTGGCCGGGCTATGCCGCGCCCATGCCCAGGCATGGCCACAAGTGGATCAACATCCTGCAGAAGGAGCGCGGGCAGCTGCCGATGATCGACATCGCCTACGTTCCGACCATGTGCAACCACTGCGACAATGCGCCCTGCCAGGCCAAGGGCGGCGACGCGGTGAAGAAGCGCGAGGACGGCATCGTGCTCATCGATCCGCAGAAGGCAAAGGGGCGCAAGGACCTGGTCGAGGCCTGCCCCTACGGGCACATCTGGTGGAACGAGGAGCTTGCGCTTCCCCAGATCTGGCCGTTCGATGCCCACCTCCTCGATCAGGGGTGGCAGCAGACGCGCGGGCAGCAGTCCTGCCCGACCGGGGCCATGCGCGCGCTCAAGGTGGAGGACGAGGAGATGGCGCGCATGGCGCGCAATGAGGGCCTCGAAGTGATGAAAGGCGAGTTGGGTACCCGGCCGCGCGTGTACTACCGCAACCTCTGGCGCTACTCCAAATGCTTCATCGGAGGCACGCTGGCGGCGGAGGCAAACGGCGTCGTCGATTGCGTCGAGGGGGCGCGCATTACCCTTCGCAAGGACGGGCGCACCGTCGCCGAGACGACGAGCGACAACTACGGCGACTTCAAGTTCGACCGGCTCGACGAAAATTCCGGCACCTATCTCGTCGAGATTTCGGCCGCGGGGCGGGGCGCCAGGACCGTCGAGGCAAGCCTCGGGGCGAGCATCAATCTCGGCGAGATCCGCATCTAAGTGAGTTCCGTCCCGCTCGTCTTCCCGCAGCTCGGCCCTCTTTATCAGGCGCTCTCGCCCTGGGCCGAGATGGCCCTGCGCATTGTGGTGGGGCTTGCGCTGGTGCCGCACGGGCTGCGCAACACGTTCGGCATGTTCCCGGCAACCGGCGTGCGTTCGCACAATCTCGACGAGCTCGCGCAGCAGCTCGAGGAGGACGGCTATCGCCCGGGGCGCTTGTGGGCGCCCGCCATCTCGGTGACGCAGCTTGTGCTTGGCCCGATGCTGGCGCTGGGGCTGCTGACGCGCGCGGTTGCGCTTCCCATCGTCATCTTTCTCATCGTGTCGAATTACGAGCGCTGGCGGGTCGGCGGCTATTTCTGGAACAGAACCGGTCTCGAATACACGCTGATGTGGACTGTAGCCGCGTTCTATTTCCTGGTGCGCGGGGGCGGCACGCTCTCGCTCGATCATCTGCTCATCGGGAGCGAGCTGTAAGCCCACATCCAGCGCTGTCATGCCCGCGTATGCGGGCATCCAGTACCGGTGGGCAAAGGTTGTTTATCCTCGGCGTATCGATCATTGGCCGATCGATCACCCGGCGGTGGTTACTGGATCGCCCGCTTGAAGCGGGCGATGACATCTGAGAATGGGAGTGGCTATGGAGACCTTGCGAGCTTTCGTTCTCCTGGGGGCGATGCTCGCGCTCGTCGCCCCTGCCCGCGCGCAGGACTATCCGAGCCGCCTGATCAAGCTGCTGCAAGGCTTTCCGCCTGGCGGCAATGTCGAGTTTGTCGCCCGCCTGCTGGCGCACGAGATGTCGAAGACGCTGGGCCAGACCGTCATTGTCGAGGCCAAGCCCGGGCAGGCCGGGAGCCTTGCCGCCGAGGCGGTCGCAGGCGCGGAGCCCGACGGCTATACGCTCCTGGTCGTGTCCGGCGCGCACCCTGCGGCCGCCGCCGTCTACAAGCGGCTCAAATATGATCCGGTCGACGGCCTGGCCTGGATCTCCACCGCGAGCTTCTATCCCTTCATTATTTGCGTGCGCCGGGATTCGCGGCTCAAATCCTTGACCGATCTCATGGCGAGCGCGCGCGCCGCGCCGGGCAAGGTGAGTTCCGGTACGGCCGGGAACGGCTCCATCTCCCACATGACGACGGAGCTGCTCGCCCGGCTGACTGCCGTGCAGTTCCTTTCGGTCCCGTATCGCGGCGAGGCGCCCGCGGTGACCGGCCTGCTCATCGGCGACGTCGACTTCGTGGTGGCGACCGCCGTTCCCTTGCCATTCCACATGTGCGTTCCGGCGCGGTGCGCGCGCTTTCCGTCACCGGCACTGCCCGATGGAGGGATCTTCCGGAGATTCCGACCGTCGCCGAGCAGGGCCTGCAGGACTTTGAGGTGATCTCCTGGACCGGCATGGCCGCCCCGGCAGCAACGCCCAGGCGGATCATCGGTCGCCTGCATGGGGCGATTGCGGAACGCGATCGCCGCGCTGGACGTTCGCGGCACGCTCGAGGCCGCAGGCAGCGAGGCGCGCGCGACGACGCCGGCCGAGATGCGCGCTCTGGTGGAACGCCAGCTGGGAATGTGGAGCAAGGTCGCCAAGGATGCCCGCATCGAGCTCGAGTGAACAGGGATCAGGTGTCAGCTCTCGGGGATCAGGAATCAGGAGGAGCGGGAGGGAAGACAGAGCGGCTCAGGAGGGGTAAGCTTGCTGATCCCTGACAACTGATCGCTGAGAGAGCCATGAACATCCATGCCAAAGCATCGACCGAGGCCGCTGTTTCGTCCGCGGAGTGGCAAGCGCGCGTCGATCTTGCCGCGGTCTATCGGCTGGTCGCCCACTACGGCTGGGACGACCTCATCTACAACCATTGCTCCATGCGGGTGCCGGAGGAGCCCCGGCTGTTCCTGATGAAGCGCCATGAGCTGCTTTGGACCGAGGTCACCGCCTCGAACCTGGTCAAAGTCGACATGGATGCCGATCTCGATGAGCGCGCCGGCGTCAATCGTCCGGGGTTCACGCTGCACGGCGGCGTCCTGCGCGGACGCGCAGACGTCAGTTGCGCCGTG
>Ga0306918_10001264_pt1 | contig 12396 bp, 18 predicted proteins | sample tim00Cox0000000H_FD_203315 | JGI IMG/M metagenome (GOLD analysis project Ga0306918, IMG submission 203315) | Lab enrichment of tropical soil microbial communities from Luquillo Experimental Forest, Puerto Rico - timezero.00C.oxic.00.000.00H (v2)... | ecosystem: Environmental > Terrestrial >... | reverse complement strand
GCCGTGGCGCTGGTAGTCATGGCTGCGCCGCTCGACTTGCCCCGGCCGCATCGGCAGCAGCGGCTGAGTGCGGTCGAGCGCCTGGATCTGCGACTTTTCATCGACGCACAGCACCAGGGCGCGGTCGGGCGGGTCGAGGTAGAGCCCAACGATGTCGCGCACCTTGTCCACAAACAGCGGGTCGGTCGATAGTTTGAAGGTTTCGACGCGGTGCGGCTGCAGTCCAAAGGCGCGCCAGACTGTCCAATCCCGTTCCAGGTCGCAGTGCGACTGGGAAACCGAGAGCGAGGCCGCCTGAGGATCGATGTTCGACCCTGGTGGAGGTACAGTCGATAACGGGGTCACAGGGAGGGTTTTGGCGAATGGGCGACGTTGTCTGCTTTGATCCGTTCGGTGAGAGGCTGATCAAAGAAGGGCGGCTTGTGCGTCGCGCTTATTATCTGGCACGGCGGTGCGGCTGGCGGTTGAAGGTGCGCCGTAGTGGACTATGGCGCGGCGGTTATCAATTGCTCACCGTCGACGGATGCCCGTTGACGATGCCGCTGCGACCGGAGGCAATAGTGAGGCGGTGCGAGAAGGTGCTGCACGTGCTTTAGGATTTCCGCAACAGCTGGCATGCGTGGCAGTGGCGCAAGCGGCACGCTTGCCCAGGACGCGGAAAACCAACCAACGCTACGCGAGTTGGTTTTGATAAAGTGTGGTTACCTGTGGTGACTGGCCAGTCAGTCAGATGGCAAGCCCGTGCGGCAGTCCGCAAGCCAGGGTGGTAGACAACCTCAGGAACACGCGATACGGGTAGAGGCCACGATCGGAGAAAAATCTCAGGCGGGGTCGCCCGGTGGTCCGAGGCCGGGGCAACCACCCCTGAGGCCCCGGCCCCCTATCTGGGGGCTACCGAGGGCCGCCGGTCGAGGTCGAGGAGCCTGGGCGCTAAGATCGATCCTGGCCGGCGCGCAACTCCCAGTAAAACATTTCGAAGTCCAGCTTCATCTTGCGCAAGGACAAGACCTCGTCCTCGATTTCCTGGACAATACGCTGAGACTTTCCCCGGCCTTGCCGGCGCATCCAAGCATACTGTTCGGCACGGCGAGACTGCCGGTCGAGGAACTCATCGACATCGGCTTGAGAGCCGTGTTGTCTGACAAGCTTTTCGATGGCGGTTTCGCGATCTTCTATAACCTCCACTCTAACCTCCACTCAGGGACCGAAACGGTCTACGAAACGTGGGCCGAGACATGGGCTGGAGCGGGTCGGGGCGCTGAGAGCCGCGGAAAACCGCGATGTGTGGCGGAGACACCCTCCGCCGAGGCGGGCACGCCCGTCGAGATACCGTTCTCGAATCGCGCCCCACACACGTCATTGCACGACCTGTTCGCAACCGAAGCGCCCGCCGCTCTGCTCATAGCAGAGGATGACGGTGCCGTTCCAGCGATCAAGCCGGTAGACGCGCGATGGCGGGCCGGCGCTGATTTGCCAGCGGAAGACGATCAGGATCGCCGCTGCGATCAGCGCACCAATTATCACGGCGGCGAGGATCAGCGGTTTCGCTTCCATCCGCTTTCAGGCGCGCATCAGACGCCAGACGTAAACAATGGCTGCGGCAAGCAAAGCGCCAAAGACCGGCCAGCCTAATATAGGAAACCAGACGTGAGGGAAAGTACGGCATACGTCGTGAAGTAGCCACGCAATTAACGAAGTGCAATTATGTATACCGAAGATCGGAGAGGAGGAACTAATACCATACACGAGGCCGAGTATCCCGCCGATGCCGGCAGCTACCAACAAGGCAACTTGATGTTCTCGCTTCCATAGACGCGGATCGAGTTCGCTCACGCCAGGGGCCGATACACGGAGTTCCGATACTCAGGCCGTAACCACCTGCTATTACTGTGGCTTTAGACGCCTCGACGCAGCTTGAAGTACAGCTAGGACTTCGCTGCAGTAGCGTGACGCTCGGCAGTCTCGCGCAAATAGGTTTCAAGGTCAGCTCGCTCCTTCGGGCTCATCTCAGGATACGGCGAACCCAAACGATCACGGTTTTCCCGCATCTGGTCGAGCTTCAAGTACAGTTGCGTTCGCCCGTCGACACCCGGCAGCAGACCGCGCTGGCGCTGACGTTTTTCTTGCTCGACAATAAGCGCATTGCGCAGTGTCCTCAGTAGCTCAATAGACGGCATTAGTGCTTCACCTCGTCATTAGGGTCACTGGGCAAGTGCTCGATAGCGTATGGGTAGCGATCACGATCCGCGCCAGCCCGCAATAAATCTTCTTGTACCAACCCCAACATCCGCTGGATATCCGCGTCCGACATTTGTGCAGGACGCCGGGTTACTGCGACACTGGTAAGACGCGCATTGGTGAAGTTAATCGCCACTGCAGCCAACTTGTCGCGGTATACTTCACTGAGACTAGTGTCATTCATCCTTCGCAATAATCGGTCCAATGGAAGTTCCAGTACCTCGGTTTTCAGTAACTGGTCCACCAAATCCTCGGTCCTCGCGCGTTTGCGCTCAGTCGCGGCAGAGCGCGGTCTGCTATCACGACTACCCTTTGGCCTACCACCGCCTTTTCGCACACCACCACGTGGCATGGCTCCGAAACCTTCTGGTTTTCGACATCCATAAACAACCAGACCGTGACGGCAGCGGCAAGAGGCGATTGCTCAGACCACAGTGGCGGCCGCATACGGCAATTCAGCTTCACGCACACGCTTCTCGATTACCGCGCAGATATCCCGCACCGCCGGGTATTCGCGAGCCAGCCAGTCGGTCGGCAGATAGTCATGTTTGGCATCGACGACGCAGGGAACGCCGTCATAGCCAGCACACAAAAACACCGCCGTCTCGTTTCCGGCGATCACCGCGGGTGCGAAGATCGTGCCATCGGCAGCACACGCTGCCTGACGTTGCCAGCGCGGTACTGTTTGCCCTTTCGGGTTGTCAATCTGATACCAATGCAATTCCGTCATGGGTCGCACCTCTCCTTTTCGTCCCGTCGCAGGGACGTGAAGGTCGTGAAGGTCGTGATCTGCTCTTTCCCCTTAAATCACTCACGCGCACGTACGTTCTGAGAGACCCATTATCAACCCCTGGTGGAGAATAAAGAACGGGTAGGGAATAAAGTGAATAAAAGGGTCGAAAGGGACGGAAAGAGAAAATCACGACCTTCACGACCTTCACGTCCTTCACTGAGGCTTGGCGAGAGCCTCGGCGCTCTTCAACCGCGCGGCGGGTGTCAAGGACAGCTTGGCGTAGATGACATGGCGGGTACCGAGGATCTTCCAGAAGCCGTCCTTGGCGTCGGGGTTTTTGATGGCGACGTAGCCGCAGTTCTCCATACGGTGCGGGATCTTGCGGCTGTTGCGGCGATCCTTGAGCCACTCGCCAAACTGAGTGTGGGTGCCATAGGGGGTTCTGGTGCCGTTGATGATGCTGGCAAGCGTGACCGCATCGGGGTTGTCCAGCCCGTCGAGTAGATCGGCGAGTTCGCGGCTCTCTGGCACTTGGCTGGCGTTGACGATGTCCCAGAAGGCCTGGGTCTGGGGCGGCGGCGCCTTTGGGTCGAACCCGGAGAGGTCGAGCTGCGCGAGATAAGCGGCGACGCTGCAGTCGCCGCCATCATCGAGCCAGCGGTAGAGGTCGATGAAGTACTGTTCGGAGAACTCACTGCGGCGCCGCGATGACCATGCAACGTAGTGCCGTCGGTCGTCGTCGGGGAGATAAATGCCATCCGTTTTGTGGTTGGTAGTGATGACGACGCCGACGACGTTTGGAATGTAGTACTCCTGCCGGTTTTTCTCATTGACCCGCAACACGTCGGGTGGTGCTGCGAGGAGCGCCTTTGTGTGCTCGTAGAAGACACGGCGCTGGGTGTCGCCAAGATCTCTGGCCTCGCTGATCCTCAGGATCACCGCCTTCAAGTAGCCGTTGAACTGGCGCTCGATAATCGTTCTGGGGCTCTCCTCCTGGCCGTTCCATGTTCCGACAGCGCGCTTGACCGGCTCGACGATGGTGTCTTTGCCGACGCCTTGCTCACCGCCGAGCACGAGCGCGTGGTTGATCTTCTCCTCTGGGTGCTGCACCCGGTGCGCCAGCCAGTTGAGGATGTGGCGGGCGTCGTCTTTGTCGGGATAGACGCGCAGCACATGGCGCAGCCAGCGGCGGGCTTTGCGAGGGTCGCCGTGTCGCATTGGCGGGGGCAAATACAGATTGAAGGTGCGCACTCCTTCGTGCGCGATCATGCCGCCTTGATTGATCAGCGTATCGTCGAGGATCATTGGCTTGCCGGGTGCCCAGGTCATCCCCTCTACTGGGCGATGCATGTCGAGCCAAGCGGCGGCCTTGACTCGGGCCTGCTGGCCATTGGCGAGCCGTACTTGGATCTTGCCAAACCGGCCATTGATCGAGTCGGCCGGCCACAAGTTGCGATCCTGTATGTAGACGTAGCGGTGCTCAGTCATGACGGCGAAGAAATCATTGAGGCTGACACCGCGCCGCAGCTTGGGGGCGGGGTCGTCGTCGTCCCCGCCCTCGTTCCCGCCCCTGTCGTTGGGCGGCGGAAGCTCGCCGCCATCACCACTGCCGCCTGCACCGGGCGGGGGTAGTTCATCGCCACTGTCGCCGCCCCCACCACCAGCACCTGGGTCCGGTTCTGGCGGCGGTAGCTTCGCCCTGACTCCTTCCTGTGCTTTCCGTTCGTTCTTCTGCTGGGTCGGCGCCCGCCATCCGAGAGATGTTGGTGCAATACCGAGCTGCGTGCACAACCACAAGGCAGCCTCGACTGGGTCGGTGGCGGCGCCAAACTCCATGATGGCGTCGATTGCGGTCAGTCCGCGTCCGTTGTGGTCGCCGTGGTCGTCGCCGAAATCGCGGATACCGTCCGGTGCGAATGAGAGATCCTCCTCGTAGTCGCGGTCGAGCGCTTGCGAGGTGACGCGCCAGCTGCGCTTGTTCGAATAGAACTTGGCGGCTGGCAGCATGGCCGGCACCCAGGACTCAAGACTGGCCAGTGCTGCGGCGTTGACTCTGGAAAAGAAATTCTCGTCCTCTGGCCGCCTGGGCGGGCGCTCGACTGGCGGCGGCTCGGTCGGTGGGGGTGTTTTGGGGACGCCGCCGGCTGCGCGCAGCAGCTCGCCGGCCGCGCCGATCAGATCGCGGGCGGCCATGGCATCGATGACTGGCAGCTGGGCGAGTGGCACGCTGAGCGGTGAGCGACCCGGCCATTGGTAGGGGCGCATCGTGTCGGGATGGACACCGTAGGCAACGAATTGCTGACCGGCGCCGAGGATTTCGAGATGCCCTTCGGAGCCGTCCGGCATCACGTAGACCGCGGTCTTGACCTTGCTGAACGGCTCCAAGGTCCGGTAGCAGAACAGGATCTTTGGCGATCGGCCGATGCGCTGCAGCGGCGTCGGCCCCAGGGTGCTCGCGACCAATCCGGCGATCTCCTCGACGAGCGCGCCGTCCAGCACGTCGACATCGACGCCGACCAGCTCGCCGCACAGCAAGCCGGTGTTTAACGCTAAGGCCGAGGCCGTGCGGATGACGGCGTCGGGCGGGTCGCGCAAGGCAAGCTCGGGCCAGTCGCGGGAGACCGGACGCTTGCCCGCCGATTTGATCGGCGTGCCGTCGCGCAAGGTGGCGCCGGGTGAAAAAACCGCGACGGGCCGGTAGCCGCCTACTTCCCATAAATCGGCGCGCAGCTTGGTGACTTGCCGGCAGGCTTGCTCAAGCGCTTCGTCCATCTCTGTTGGTCCCCCTCCAAAAGCCGAGGGAGAGCGCGCCAGGGCGGCCTCCCTGGCGTGCGAATCACGATGATGGTCAGATGATCAGAGCGCGAGCGCCGCACAAACTCAGGAAAATTTGGAACCCCGCGCGTCAGTAGAGCGGCGGGTTTTACGACCCGCTTGCCGCGTAGACCGAAACGGTCTATGTTCGGGAGTGTCGAACCGGAAGAACGACATGCGGCCTCGGCCGCCGATCTCAGCGCCCTCCGACAAGGGCGCTGTTTTCGTTTTGGTGGACCCGCGGTCGAGCGGGGTCTCTGCCGAATCAGCGAGCGGGCGTTGAGCGCGCCGCCCGGCGGCGCGCGATCATCGCCCGCCGATTCGGGTTCGGCCGGCTCCTTGATATTCCTGAAGGTAACGACCGCGCCGGTGCAGGTCCGCACCCAGGCGCGGCGGCCGTTGAAGCGGAATTGCGGCACCACGCCGTGCCGGCCGCGGCGCGCCCACTTGCCAACCTCCTCCCCATAGCGCCACCAGCCGGCCCACCAAAACGCGGGCGGCGAAGCCGATGGCTTGAAAATTTCGCGGGAGGGGTTTAGGTTTTTCATCGTGGATGTGTGGCGCTGTGGTGGCGGACCTCATCTCCAATCAGCGGCGGCGAGGTTCTCCAGCCTCAGCCGCCGCATCCGTTTCAGCTATCTTCAGCCTACCGCTCGGCGTGCCGGTCGGCAAGCACACCGCAAATAATTCCGACCACTCGACACCCCGAACAACGGGTGTTTCACTTAACCGCCGATAATTGTTACAGAGTTAGTCGCATGGACCGTTTCGGTCTATTTGTTGGCAATGTCGAGCCGGAAGTAACGACCCGCGCGAACGAAGACGAGTCCGAGCGCGACATCTGGAGGAGAGAATGAGCGAACGCGCGACTTTGCACGCCTCGCCCGAAGCGCATGCCGCAGCGGAGAATCGGCCGGCGAGGACGAACCCGACGACGATGACGCCGCCGCCCAGGCCGCGGTTGCCGCTGCGTGACAGCCGCGGCCGACTCAATCTCGCTGCCAAGGCGCTGAAGGTAACCCTGGTGCTCGACCCGGCGCAGCTTGCTGAGGTGATCGTACCGAACGGGGCCGGTCCGCAGCCGCTTCGCATCACGATCGGCGAGCGCCGGGTGAAGGCACAGATCAGCGCGAAGAGCTTGCGCAAGGCGGTCGCCATGATCGCCGAGCATGGTGCCGAGAAGGTCGTCCTGCTTCTCCAGGGCAAGCTCGTCGAGGATGATGTCATTAGCGAATGCGGGTTGGTGGCGCAGCTCAGAGCGCCGCGGCCAAGCCCAGACCTCGTCGCCGCCGAGCAGAACTCCCCCGAAAACTTCGTCGCCGCTTAGCCGGGAAAATCAGGAAATTTTTGGCAGGTTTTGCGCCGGTCGATTCGCCGCCATGGAGCGCTATTGCGAACAGTGGGCCGGCGGAATCATCAGGGTTCCCGCGGTTCTACCGCAAGCGCAGTGACGGCGCCGCCAATGCCGGCAAGCTCTGCGGTCGTCGTAACCTTCTGGAGCACTAGCCCAGAAATACAAAAGCCCGCCTGGGGGGCGGGCCTTGCATCCGGTCTAACCGGGGAAACTCAATCCGTGGCAGGACTGAGGTTCCCCGAAAATCAGACCGGCAGTCAAGCGGTGATTTTCCGCTGACCGGCGAGGTGCGTCTAACTGCGGGCGGAAAGGACCGCATTGCAGCTTGTTTTGCCGCGTCATCTGCGGGCGCGCCGGGAGAAAATTTTCGGCCCCGCCCCATTGCACCGCCTCGACGGTAACGCCAAGGCCCGCCTGTGGGCCACGGCGAACGCCTACAACAGCGCGAATCGGCAACCGCGGCAGCACCAGGGTCCGCTGACCTGGGCGAGCCTCAGGGTGCTGCGCGCGCTCCTGTGGCGCTTTCACGGTGCCGATGGCGGCGGGCGCTGCTTCCCGAGCTATGAGCGAATCGCCGCAGCCGCGAAGTGTCACCGCGACTCGGTCTGCGTGGCGCTAAAGGCGCTCGAGGACGCCGGCTTGCTGACCTGGGTCAATCGCCTCACGAAGATCCGCCGCCGCGAGCGTGATCTCTTTGACCATTGGCGCAGCGAGTGGACGGTCCATCGCACCTCTAACGGCTATCGATTCGTCGATCCGCTCGAGCGCGATCCCGGCCGGCGAGGCTATAAGTCGGAAAATCCGGCTCGACCTCAGAACCAAGAGAAAAAGACAGAAGGAGCGCGCCTCGACGGCGCGCGAGTCATTCCAAGCGGTGGCACCATAGGACCGCTCGAGCAAACGGAGCCGTCCGCATTTGCTCTCCAACGAGAGCACGCTGCCGGGGACAGAGCTTTAGCCGGCAGGCGCCGAGTCGATTTTCATGCCTAGTACATTTCCAGACGGCGTTGCTGGACCACTTCGGCAACCTTGTCTGCTAGTGCAATCTCGTTGTTTTCCCGGAGGAGATAAGCAAGCGCCACCCAGGCCGGCCCCGCGACGGCCAGCTCGTCCTGCTCCCAGCGGCGGACGGTGCAGTCGCTCGCGATTAGCAGCGCCCGGGTGATCGCCGGCTGCGACAGCCCTAGCGCCTTACGGCAGCGGTGAAAGAGCGCGGCTTCAGTCATCCGTGTACGGCGGCTCATCCCGAAGCGCGGGCCGCTGACTATGCGAAGCGGGGAAGCGGAAACCATGGCGCTCAAGCTGGACTGAGAAAGGTATCTTTACTCTTCACCAACGCGATAGCCATTCCGACCTGCAGAATCAGGACAACCGATATTGGGATACAAAAGGCGATAGTAATATCAATTATGGAAGGGTGAGATGCAAAAAGTATGACCCCCATTATTCCGATGACACCCATACAGGCACCAAACGCGGCTAAAGTTGAACCTACCGCGTCTTGGCCTTCTCTAGCTGCCATATAGGTCCAGGGTCCGGTGGCCATTCCGTATGCCCAGAGGAGATACGGCCAGACCGAGCCGTCGCTGTAGTACCCGAGTGCGACAACGAAGCAGCCGACGCACCAGACGGTCATAACCGCATCCGTCCAGAGATTGCCAAGTAGCGCCGCTAGTAGACCGATCACATATCTGCCTTTCTCCATGGCAAAAACGCCCGGTGCGGAGAACAAGAGGAGTCCCGGCATAAGAGCAAAGCTGATGCCGAATGACGAAATGAATATGGAAGAAAGCCCTAATACCAGCAAGCCCCAGTTGCCCAGTATGGTAAGCCATATGCCGCCGATAATCGCGCCCCCGAAGTTCAAGAGCATGACTGGAATCGAAAGCAGACCAATTACTGCAGCAATCGCGTTTTCCGATCTGCTCATTACGAAACCTTTCTGCGGCGGGCAGGATTGCCCTTTGCGATGCTCCTGAGGTGATCCGTCCGCCACCCACGTTCCTGCGAATTCCGGCCAAATAATTGCGAGTTCGCGCCAAGAAAGGGCTATGGGCATGCATGCCATTGCCGCCAGTGCGCCATTGTCCTAGCCTTTGACCGGCATCGCATTCCCCCGGCGCTGCCATTGCTGGCTCCGCACGTGCGGAACGAGGGGGATGCCATGGCACTGGTGGGTCTTTCCGACGCGGCCAAGCTGACCGGCCGCAACCAGACCACGATACACCGGGCGATGAAGACCGGACGCCTGTGTTACACGGCGGACGAGACCGGCGCCCGCCGGATCGACACTGCGGAGCTGGACCGCGTGTTCGGGATCAAGCACACAAACGGCGCAAGTGACGATGCCATGGCGCAAGGGGTGCAAGGCCACGTCGCGCCAGTGCACGAAGTGGTGCTTTTGAACCGCTTACTCGATGATCGTGAGGCGACGATTCGGGATTTGCGCGCAAGGCTCGACGCTAGCGAAGACGAGCGTCGCCGCCTGACGCTGCTCTTAAGCCCGCCGACATCCCCGGCGCCCGATCAGCCGCGCCCGCTGGGGCGCCGCATCCTCGACTGGCTCGTCAGGCAGCACGTGTGATGAACGTTCGACGCGGATTGCTGCGGTTGTGGCTGGTGTTGTCGATCGGCTGGATTATCGCGGTCGGGGTCCATGCCTACTCGCTCTGGCCAGGACGTGTCGGCCCGTGGACCGCGTATCAGGCGCTCGAATGGTGTTATCCCGTCACCAAAGAACTGCCGACGACGGGTGACGTGCTGAACAAGGTTGTGCGGTCGCGAGAGAGATGGATTGTTCGATCGCATATCGAATGGGCTTTCGGGCCGCCGCTTGCGATTCTGATCATCGGCGCGGCTTTGGGGTGGGCGATCGCAGGCTTCCGAGAGGAATATTAAGACCGGGTTCAATTCCCTGAATTCAAGCCGAACGAAGCGAATTTGCGTCGCGAGCCGCTGTGGCGCCGCATCCTGGATTGGCTCATCAAGCAGCACGTGTGACCCGCCCGTGGTGGGCTGTAGAACCATCACGTGGCGTGACAGTTTCTGTTCAGGGCGTTACGCCAGGGCAATCAGAAGCGGCAGGTTGTCGGCCGCGCGCACCGTTCGCGATCGATGAGAGCGAGCTGCACCGCGTGTCCCAGGTTTCCGGCAAGGGTGCCGGCTCGATGTTACGATCCGTGCCGGGTGAGACTGACGGCACGACCCAGGCAACGTTACGGGTGGAACGCGACCGGCTCTTAGCCGAGCGCGAGGATCTGCGCGAGACGATTCGCGATTTGCGTCACCGCCTCGATTCGGAGGTCGACGAGCGCCGCCGGCTGCTGGCGCTGCTGACCGATCAGCGATTGCGCCCGTGATGGCGAAGGTGGTTCAGGTGAGCAAAATCGGTGATATTCGTAACGGTTGAGACGTTACGAAAAGAGGTTTCATGAGGGGGCGGCCACCGAGGCGGAAGAAGGGTGCCTATACGGCTGCCGAGCGGATGCGGCGTTATCGCCGCGGGCTGAAGAGATCGCGGCCATCGGCCAGGACCATCGCCAAACAGCAGCGGCGGGCGGAACGCGAGGTAGCACTAGCAGCGGCGACACTCAGGGCCGCCGAGGCGCTCGGCACCAAGCTCTATGGCGTCCTCTACATCGATCCGCCGTGGGATTTCCTCGTCTACTCGCGCGCCACCGGCATGGACCGCCACGCCGCCAACCACTACCCGGTGATGTCGTTCGCCGAGCTGTGCGCTCTGAAGCTGCCGGCGGCCAGGGATTGCGCGCTGTACCTATGGGTTCCGCTCAACCAGCTCGGCAACGCGGTCGATCTAATTGGGCGCTGGGGCTTCACGCTGAAGACCGGCCACGGTAACGGCTGGAACAGCGGCGGTGTGGGTTGGGGCAAACCGGATCTCGGTACCGGCCTCATCGTTCGCGAGAACCTCGAACTGCTGCTGATCGCCAGCCGCGGCGCCCCGGCCTGGCCGGCGATGGGCGAGCAATTCCCATCGCTGATCGTTGTCGACCGCGGCGAGCCCAGCGAAAAGCCCGAGGTCTTTGTCGAGATGATCGAGCGGCTGTGGCCGAACACGGCGAAGCTCGAAATGTTCGCCCGTCAGGCACGCACAGGATGGGACTGCTGGGGCAATGAGGTAGCCGAGGCACCGCCCGCCCCTTAATAGCCGGCGGTTTGACTTCACGCGTCATCGAGATCGCCGGTCACGCGCACCCCGCCTGGCCCGCGCGGAGCGGACACGGAGAAGCTATCCGTGTGTTAATCGGCCCGATGTCAGCCGCTCTGAGCGGGGGGCGGCGCTTTTGCTGCGGATTTGAAGCAGTCCACGCCCGCATTAGATGCTGTTTCTTTTCGCCTCAGGCTGGCGCTGGCGCGGCTGGGAGAGCGGAGTCGGGGGGGCCGGTAGGGGTGGGTAATGCCCCTCGAGGCTCGCGCGCGTCCTACGGGCTTCCCCGCGCCTTTCCTGCGGTTTTAGTTTTTACGCGCCTTCGCGCCGTAATGCGCGGCGAAAAAGTTGTCGAGATCCTGCAGCATCCGTGCCTTCTGGGCCGCGTCCGGTTCGACATAGTCCAGTGCGGCCCGGCGCCGCTCGGCCATCGCGTCGAGCTCGCGGTGGAGGATCTCGCGGGCATCGCCCGCCGGCCGTCCCAGCCGTCGGGCCCGCTTCTCCTGCTCGGTCTTGAGCGCCTCGAGCAGCACCTTTAGTGCAGCGGGCGAGGCCACACATCGCGTCCGATGCCGAGGCGCAGCATGTCCTCCTCGGTCAAGCCGATCAGCTCGGCGATCTCCTGGTCGCTCATCTGCGCCGGTCTCTTGGTGACCGCGACCGCCGATAATCTGGGCGAGCAGTAGGGTGCGGCCATGATCGCCAATTTATCGCGATAGTCGGGCGACAGGGTGGTGTCGGCCAGGCGCTGGAGCAGCCAATCAAGCGGCATGGTCTTCGCCTCGGCCCGCGCTTTGGCCAACGCTTCGCGCTCGATCACCGCCTTGCCGCGGGCTCCCGGCGGCCGGCCCGCGCCCTGATGGCAACCGCCTTTGCCGTTGCCTTTTCCGAGCCCCATACGTGCGCTCCTGACGTGCTTTGAGGTGCCAGATTACTTAATCAGAAATATCAGACCAAGGTCATGGCGGGGCGGTGTTGACGCGCAAATACGGTAGCGTCAGGGAGGTTCAGCAAAAGCCGCTGAGGTGATGGTCATGGTATGCGGGTGATGTCGCAATCACCGGATCCTTTGGCGAGGATGCACACCAT
>Ga0306918_10001256_pt1 | contig 12447 bp, 8 predicted proteins | sample tim00Cox0000000H_FD_203315 | JGI IMG/M metagenome (GOLD analysis project Ga0306918, IMG submission 203315) | Lab enrichment of tropical soil microbial communities from Luquillo Experimental Forest, Puerto Rico - timezero.00C.oxic.00.000.00H (v2)... | ecosystem: Environmental > Terrestrial > Soil... | reverse complement strand
GAGGAGATGCACACAGCGTCGGCAATCGGCACGGCTCCGGCGGCGCCGTCCCGCCGCGACCAGCCTACGCTGCTGGTCGTCGAAGACGAAGCGGCGGTGCGCGATCTTGTCGCCGGCGCGCTCGGGCACGACGGATATCGGTTGCTGTTTGCCAAGTCGGCGGAGGAAGCGCTGGAGCTCGAAGCGACGCACAGTGGACCGATTGACCTCCTCCTCACCGACGCGATCATGCCTGGCAAGACAGGAATGGAGCTCGCCAGAACTTTACGGGCCACACGCCCGAACCTGCGGGTCATCGTGATGTCGGGTTACGCGGAGGACGCGCTGAGCGGACTCGATCAGACCCTGGATGTACTGAGGAAGCCCTTCTCTCCGGGCGAGTTGAGACTGCGAATCCGTGAGGCGACCGACCAGATCCGCGATATGTCGCCTCCACCATCAGGCCCTTACGCTGGAGAACCGGGCCGGGGCGGAGACAGCTCGCGGTAGATCGCCATGGCCCGCCGGCCAATCGCATCCCAACTGCAGTGCGCTTCGAAGAACGCCTGCCCGGTTGCGCGCTGTTCTTCCAAACACGTGGACGCCATGCGATCGAGCGCGGCGGCGAGCGACGCGGGGTCGCCGGCCCGCCACAGCGCGCCGACGCGCCCGTCGGCAATCAGCCAGCGAAACGACGGAATATCGGTCAAAACAGGAACCACACCGCACGCCAGCGCTTCGAGCGCCGCATACCCGCTGCCTTCCCAATGGCTTCCAAGCACGAAGAGATCGGCGCCGCCGTACACTGCCGGCAGCTGCTCGTGCGGCACTTCACCGAGCAGGGTGACGCGCGTCCGAAGCCACCCGTCACGCTCCACCGCCGTCCTCAGCTCCTGCTCGAGATCCGCGACGTGGTAGACAAACGTCAGCGTCGCGTCCGGGCGACGTCGCGAGAACATCGCAAACCCTTCGAGCACGGTCACCGGATCCTTGTTCGCATTGAGCCGGCCCACGAAGAGAATCGCAAGGCCGTGTCGTTGAGGCGAGCGCCCGCCGGGCGCCCGCCACGTCGTGCTGCCCTCCATCACGTCGCGCACGGCGAGCCCGCCCGGTGCCAATCCGCTTGTCCGGAAGACGTCCCCCTGCGGCGGCGTCGCGACGAGAACGCCGTCGGCTGCACGCAGTCCGTAACGCATCCAGGCTTTTCGTAACGGGGAGAGCCGCTCGGGGTCGAACCCTCCATGGTCCTGAACCACGATCGCGCATCGGCTCGCGCTCGCCCGGCGAAGACGGCGTGTCAGCAGCGGGTACTCGAGCCCGTTGACGTGAACGGCATCTGGAGAAAACGCAGTGACGGCGGCGCAGAGCCGTCCGCCCGAATACCAGACGGGCGGACGCGCCGGTCCGCGATCTTCGACAAAGCAATAGTCAACGTCCTCTCGCGATATCAAACCGGGCCGGTGAAAGCGCTGGAAGCTCACGACCTTGGTCGCGCCGGCGGCCGCGAGAGCGTCGGCCCACCCGGTCAGCGTACTGAACCGATCGAGCGTCGATTCGCGCGTCGGCACCGATGGGTCCCACGCGGCGTTGACAATTGCGATCCGCATCTCGCCCCGCGCCGCCACGGGCAGCCGCTCATGGCAACGTGCCTCAGCGGTCAGACCGCGCGTTCGGCGGCCCCCTCGGGGCGCTCCATCGCGCTTGCCGGCGGTGACACCCATTCGCCGGCGCGCATGAGCGGCTCGGCGGTGCCGTCCTGTGCCACCGCGTCGATGTCGAGCTCCCCCGATCCGATCATGAAATCGACATGCGTCGCGCTCCGGTTCCCGCCGGCTCGCTCGAACGCGTCGTCGTTCATGGTCTCGCCGCCGCTCAATGTGAACTTGTACGCCGAGCCGAGCGCGACGTGGCTCGCGGCGTTCTCGTCGAAGAGCGTGTTGTAGAACAACAGACGCGCTTGCGAGATCGGCGAGCTGTGCGGCACGAGCGCGACTTCCCCGAGGCGCGCAGCGCCCGCGTCGGTCTCAATCAGCTGCCGCAGTACTTCGATGCCGCGCTCTGCCCGGACATCGACGACGCGCCCCTGCTCGAAGCGAAGCGAGAAATTCTCGATCAGCTGGCCGCCATAGCTGAGCGGCTTGGTCGAACGCACGACGCCTTCGACCCGCTCCTTGTGCGGGAGGGTGAAAACTTCCTCGGTCGGAATGTTCGCGGTAAACGTGATGCCGTTCCGGCTTCGGCTCTGCGCGCTGATCCAGATGTGGTTGGCCGGCAGCCCGATTGTGAGCGCCGTCCCAGGCCCTGAGTACCGAAGCGCCGCGTACTGCTTCCGGTTGAGGAGACTCGCCCGCGCCGCCAGCGTGGCGATGTGCGCGCGCCATTCAGTGACCGGATCCGCGGCGTCGAGCCGGCACAGCCGGCTGATCATCTCCCAGAGCTGCGTCCACTGCTCGTTCGGCGATAGATGCGGAAACACCTTTGCGGCCCACTTCGGGCTCACGGCCGCAGCGACTGACCAGTTCGTGAGGTTGCGCGAGATCTGCTCGCGGAACGGACTCAATGCGAGCGAGGAGCTGCGCTGCATGCCGCTCACCCGCTCCATAGGCTGCCCCGCCAACAGATCCGGGTCGTTCGCGTAAATCGACAGCGTGGCATCGCCCGCCTCGACGTGCTCCACGAGAGCCTTCGGCAGCCACCGCGAGAACTGGTCGAATGACGACTGCGGCGCATGCGCGAAGCGCAGAAGCGTCAGCGCCTCATCCCCCCAGATCGACTCGACGTACGGCGACCCGGCTCGATACGCTGCCTCGGTGACATGTCGCACCAGCGGCGCGGCATCGATCGATAACCCGCCGTATGCGAGCGGGCCGATGATGATGAGCCGTTGGCCAGGCTGCAGATTCAGCGCGACCCGGACGATGAGCTCTGAATACGGGGGAAGCAGGCGGTCGAGATCGATGGGCATCGTGATCGACTATTATCCGACACCCGCTTGTCCAGGGCATGAGTCAGCTCAGCTTGTGCCTACTCGCGGACGGCTGGACGCCGACCGCTGATGGCCGGCCGCCCGATGCCTCGCTCATGATCGCGATGAGACCGGGGAGACCGGCGCTGCCGTCGTAGTCGCCCGCGACGGAATCCACCGTGTGAATCCCAAGCGTGCGGTAGCTCTCGAACTGCGACTCGCCGAACCATTGATTGACGGTTGACTCGTGCGGAAAGTCCGGATGGGCCGCGCCGTAGTTTCTGACGTCAATCGATTCGTCGCCGGACAATGTTGCCTTCAGGTAGACCAGCGCACCGTCCTCAACCGCGCCGTCGATCGCCGAATACCTGATGATGCCGACGGCGCCGTGGTGGTTCCCCTTGCCCGCGTGCTCGGCGTCGATCGGAACGCCCCGTGGAAAGTCAATGACGATGCCGAGATCGATGCGAATCTTGCGAATGGCGTTGCCGAGATCTTCGAACGTGTACTGGGAGTCGCAGCCGGCGTCGCTGACGACAATGAACGCGGCGCGACGGGCGACCATCTCGTAGAGGCCGAGGTTCTCGAAGTGGCCGCCGTCCGACAGGTAAACGTAGGGATTCGCGTCGGTCGTGCGCCCGAACATTTCCCTCAAGAGAGGGCCCGCGCCAATGACCGGATCGCTCCGCCGCCACGTGAACCGCCCCGCCTCGCTGGGGTTCCCGAGCCAGGCTCCCAGCCGCGCATTGAACAGCGTCAGCAGGAACGTCACGGCCGGCGAGGAGTGGTAACCCATGTTCGGGCTGGCCGCTGCGCCCGAAAGGCTGATAGCCGTCCCGAGCGACATCCCGTCCGGTCCGCCGTATTCCTTGATGCAGCGGTACCCCAGGGTCCGCGTGCCCGCCGCCAGCGGGCTCACGGTAAAGGATTCGGCTTTGCGCTCCTGCCAGGCGAGCCGATTGTCCGCTACCAGATTCAACGCCATGTTGATCACGTGCAGCGGACGACGCGTGACGGTCAGCTCCTTCAAGAAGATGTTGTCTTTCGGATCGAACCCGGTGAAGCGATTGGGCTGCCGGGCCGCCGCGGGGCGCGACGCGCCCAGAAACGCGCGGATCAGTCGATTGCGATACATCCCTTGCAATGAGAACTTGTTCACGGCAACCACCAACCCCATCAAGGCGCCGCCGGCCAAGAGCGAGACGAGCAGGAGCAGAATCTCGGGCAGGCCCGCGCCATCGGGATGTTCGTACGCAGGCAGGATGCCCAGCCCGTCCAACCAGCGGAGGAGCCACACGTTCGCCGATGCCACGCCCACCAGCAGCAGCACGACGAAAGCGGGCGCCGCAAGCGCGAACACCACGCGACGCCACCGTCCGCCGTTTGCATGACCGTTTCGCGCATCGCGCCCCGTGCGGGCCGCGACGCCGCCCGTCAGCGCGGTGACTGCTCCGACGATGAGCTTCCCGAGCGCCGGACTCGACAGCTTCTCGCCCAGCCAGGTCACACCCTTCTCGAGCCCGACAGGACCCACGAACACGACGATGCTCGTGGCAAGCCAGGCGAAGATCGTGATCAGGAGCCAGGCACCAAAACGGCTCCACCACTCCCGGTCATCGTCCGTGGACTCTCCGCTGGCAACCCCAACGAACAAGGACCCGGCCCCTCCGAGGATGGCAAGAATCAACGGCACGCCGACACCCGCAAATAGCTCGCCGCGCTGCAGAGGGTGCGCAAACGGGTGCGCCGCGAACCACCACACGCCGGCTCCGCTCACCACACCCGCCAGGGCGGCCGCGATCCAGGTCAGCGGCCGAATTTTTCGCGCGCTCATCAAGCCGAAGACGAACCAGATGGCGACATGGGCGCTCGCGCTGATGCCGACCAGCCAGGCCAAAGAGACAGGTCCCGCGGTCAACGCGCGAGACCACGCCCAGTACAGTGTGAACGCTCCGGTCGCGACCACGAGCGGGAGAAAGCAGAAGCCGATGAACGCGGTCTGACCGCGCTGCCGATTGCCCGCGCTCGGCAGGTCGAGCGTGATATACGCAAGGGAAACCGCCAGAAGCCCTGAGCCCACCAGAAGCAGCTTTCCCGACCACCAGAGCAGATCTTCGCGATCAATCCAATCCTGCGTGCCGAGCACCGTGAACGAGAAATACAGGCGTGGCACCAGCAGCGCTGCGGCCAGCAGCGGAACCAGCACGAGCCAGTTCAACAACAGGTTCCTGGCCACCGTCGAAATCAGGCACCACACGTCGACCGACAACAGCCCGGTCTTCGGATCCAGGTAGTTGCTGTACTCACGAATGCGGCGGACCGGTTCCGGTTCAGGCTCGAGCGGCCGGTTAGAGGACGACTTCGCGATGAACGTCTCGTGCGAAGCGGCCTCCCGGCTGAGAGTCGCTCGCCCCGCCCCTGCAAGCGCCTCGAAGACCTGGTCGGGGTTTTGACCGTTGGCGTGCGCATGGAAGAGCCACGCGGACAGCCAGCCGCCGGTATATCCACCCCCGGAGACGGTCGACACGTAGTCGAACCCTCCAAGCAACCCGCGCCGCGCCAAGCCTTGAAGAACGCCAAGCGCAAAGCTGGCGCTCCGGATCCCTCCGCCCGAGAGGCAGAGCGCCGCATGCCTCCGGGCATGGATGGCGGCATGAATCGCGCGGAGCCGCGCCGCCGGGTCGGAATCGCTCTCAGGGTAGTCCTCGGGAAGCTGGCCGTGCAGGTGCCTGAACTCGCATTCGAGCACACGATGATGCGGAACGGAGTGATCACCGTCAAAGAGACCACGCACGCTGGCCGCAAACCGGGCCAGCGGACCGGCGTCCCCTCCATGTCGGCCGCGCTGGGGCGGCAGCGGTTCGGCAGCTTTCATACGAACCCAGACCCTAGTGACGCGGGCGGGACAGACGTTACAGATTTTCTCGCCCGTCTTGTGTGATTTCGGCGCGGCTAGTACGATGCTCGCCCGGCTTGTACCACTCTCATTCTTTTGCTATCGTCCTCGTGCGATTCGCGTGAGCGCGTCCAGCCGCCCGGGATCGTCCGACCAGCTGACGCCGTGTGAGCAGTTCTACGGCCTGAATACCCCTCCGTTCAGCCTCACGCCAGACCTGCGATTCGCGTATCACAGCCGCTCGCACACAAACGCCTTCAATGAAATCGCGGCTGCGCTCCGTCGGCGCGAGGGGCTCATCGTCATCACCGGCGAAATTGGCACCGGCAAGACGATGCTCTGCCGCGCCTTGCTCGAGGAGTTTCAAGAGGCTCGTACGTTTCTCTCGGTGATCCTCGATCCCCGCCTCACGGTCGACGAGCTGCTTCATCAAGTGCTGAGGGACTTCGGGCTCATTTCACAGGCCGCTGCCTTCACGCGCCCCGCGCTCCTCGCCCAGCCCCGCACATCGACTTTCGCCTCACGGAACGACCAGGCCGCCGCGTCATCGAGCGGCCGGCCAGCGACAACGAGCGGCCCGGAGACCGAAGCCACGCGCCACCAGCTCGTGACGGTCCTCCATCATTTTCTGGCGTCGCTCATCCCATTGAACGCGCACGCGGTGATTCTGATCGATGAGGCGCAGCACCTGGACCCGACCGTTCTCGAGCAAATTCGTCTGCTCTCGAACTTCGAGACCGATGACGCCAAGCTGCTGCAGATCGTGCTGGTGGGCCAACCCGATCTCGACGCCGTCCTCCGCCGCCCGGATATGAGGCAGCTCAACCAGCGAATTGCCCGCCGTATCGAGCTGCACGCCTTATCGGACAGCGAAGTCGCCGACTACATTACGCGCCGTCTCACCGTCGCCTCCGAGCCCACGTTGTCGGATGGCACCGCATCCTCGCCACTCGCGCAGTTTACGCCCTCCGCGGTCGCCACCGTGTGCCAAATCTCGAAGGGCATCCCACGCATCGTCAACATCGTCTGCGACCGCTCGCTTGACGCCGGCTGCGCGCGCCAGACGCGAACGATTGATCGCCCGCTCGTTCTGGCGGCAGCCTCACGTTTGAAGCTAGACGTGCCTGCGGCCTCAAAGCCTCCGGCCATGACCGCCGGGAAGGTCATGACCGCGGCCGCGGCCGTGTTGGTCCTTGGCATCGTCGGCGGCTTATGGTGGGCTCAGTGCCCGTCGCAGCTGACGCTCGAGTCCCGGCAGCCGTCGTCGAGTCGGGTCGAACGTCCGGCGGCCAGAAGCGGCGCAGGTGCAGTGAATGAGCCTGCCGCGACCGGCAGTCCGACCAACGGCGACCCCGTCGGCAGCAGCGGTGCGGCCGGCGCCGGCGGAGAATCCTCTCGCAAAGGCCCCGACAGCGATCCGCCAACTGTGAGCGGCCCGTCCGGCGATCAGCCGATTCATGAGCGGCCGGCGGCGAGGGATCTCGATACCGCCGCTCCGCCGCTGACCTCGCTGCAGGACTCCGGGCGGCTTGGCGGCAGCAGAACGGACAGGTACGATATCGTCCTGGCAGCGTTTCGAACGTCGAAGCGCGCGATCGAGGTCGCCACCGACGTCGCCGCCAAAGGACTCCCCGTTACCACGCGCGCCGACTCAACCGGCAACTGGTATCAGGTCATTGTCGGTCCGTATTCCACCGCCAGTGAAGCGGAGGCGGCGAAGCGACGGTTGGCTGGCGAAGGATTTGCCGACGCGCGCGTGTTCCCCACTCCCGGAGAACGTTAAGTCGAACCTCGCGGATGCGCGGTAGCTCACGCATCAGCACACACAGCACGTACCAGGTCGCGACAACGATTGCCGTCGTCGGCGCCGCAGCGCTGATCTTCTGGACATCTACCGCGCGCCCGATGTGGGTCGACGAGCAGATGCTCGCCCTCAACGTGCGCGACCGCCCGTTCCTCGGTCTCGCCGGGCCGCTCTGGCTCGATCAGAGCGCGCCTCTCGGCTGGCTGGCGCTCGAGCATTTGATGATGGTGAGCCTCGGAACCGGCGAGCGCGCCGTTCGCTTGTTGACCGTGCTCTTTGGGATCGGCACACTGGTCACGGCGGTCTGGATCGGGCGCCGCTGGATGAGCCCGCTCGGCGCCGCGATTCTCGTTGCACTCTGCGCGTTTGGCGAATGGATCATCTTCTTCACGCTGGAGCTCAAGCACTATTCGGCCGACACGTTCGGCGCGCTGTTCCTGCCGGCGCTGGCGGCGTGGGCATTCGACGCCGATCGGTCGACGCTTGGCGTGAATCAGGCCGCGCGGGGGAACTCCCGTCAATTTCGCCGGCGCGTGACCGTCTGGTGGCTTTGCGCCGCCGTGTGCCTCTGGTTTGCCAACGGGGCGTTGTTCGTGGCGCCCGGATGTGCAGCCGTCCTGCTGGCGAAGTGTCGGCGGCGAGACGCGCCGCGGTTCCTGGCATCAGGACTCGTGTGGCTGGCGTCCTTTGCGCTCTGCTACACGCTTGTTCTGAGGCATGCGCTGGAAAACGTGTACCTGAAGACCTACTGGGCGTTTGCGTTTCCGCCTGTCGCCGACGGCGTACGCGCGACGCTCGGTTGGCTGGCGGCCCAAGCCCGCCCATTTGCCACGAAACCGGTGGGAAGCGGACTGCCAATGTTGTTCTGGGCGGCGTATGCCGCTGGAATGACGGTGGCCATCATGAGGCGGTCCGCCTTTGCGGTGATGTTTGCCCTCGTACCGCTCTCGGCGCTCGCGCTCGCCCTGCTACACATTGTGCCGACATTCGAGCGGCTCGCATTGTGGTTCGTGCCGTCGCTGTACGTCGGCGTCGCTCTCTGTGGTGACGCGGCAGTCTGGCTTGGCCGCTGTGGTTTCCAGCGACGTGTTTCACCGGCACGGTTTGGCACGCTTGTGACGGCCGCAGCCGTTCTGGGCGTGGTCGTCCTGGCGGTGTGCCTCGGCGTCATCAGGCGGGGCGTCTTCGCCCTCGAGCATCGGCCGCGCAGCAATTACGGCCTCGACGACCGCGCCAGCGTGCGCGCGGCGCTCGAAGTGCACCGCCCCGGAGATGCCCTTCTAAGCACGCACTATGGCCTCGCGGCGATCTGGTGGTACGGAGGGCTGAACGTCGCCGACGCCGATCGAAGCGGCCGGCTACCGGATGGCACGCCGATCTTCGAGATACGATACGTTCCCCTCCGCGATGAGTGCTCGCGCTGGAAGACTGAAATGGATTCCGCGCTGGAGGGACGGTCGCGCATCGTGGCGTATCTGGGATTTCGGATGAACGTCGAGCCCCCCGGCTTCGATACATTCGCGCTCGAAGAGCTCGGGCGACGCGCCGCGCTCGTCGCCTACAAGGAGTACGCTGAGGAGAGTCGCGTCGCCGTGTTCGATCTCAAAAAACCGGGAGGCCTGCCGCTTCAGATTCCATCGAGGCCGGGCGTTCCACCGGACCCATCGTCTCGCCCGCCCGCGGGCTGCATCAGCATCACCCCGGCTCGCCGCTGGTGACTCCGGATCGCGTCTTCGTGTAATGATGTTTCAGGGGGGAAGCATCGTGGACATCGAATCCTACCGGCGCCGGCTGCTGTCGCTCGAGCAGGACCTCCTGAAGCGTCTTGGTCGAGAAGTCGAGGTCGCCCGTGAAACGCGCGACGACCAGGCCGAAATCGGCGACATTGCCGTCGTCGACGAGTTGAAGGAGGAGTACTTCGCGGTGGCCGAAACCGACTCCGCGAAGTTGGCGCAAGTCCGCGCCGCGCTCAAGCGTATCGAGGACGGCACCTTCGGTCTGTGCGTCATCGACAACGAGCCGATCGACGAAAAGCGACTCGACGCTGTGCCGTGGACGCCCTACTGTCTGAAACATCAGCAGGAGCTCGAAGAAGCTCCGCGCCTGCGCACACCGTCAATGTGAAAGAGAGAACGAATGAAATACGTCTGCCTGGTCTACCTCGAGGAACAGAAGCTGCGCGCCGTGCCCGACTCGGAGTGTCTGGCCTGCGGTGACGCCCTCAGAAAGAACGGCGTTCTGGTGGCCGCCGAAGCGCTGCAACCGGCCGCCACCGCCCGGACCGTGCGTCTCCGCAACGGGAAGCTGTCGGTCACAGACGGCCCATTCACCGAAACGAAGGAGCATCTGGCAGGCTTTTACCTGGTCGAGGCGAACGACCTGAACGAGGCGCTCGAGTTGGCCAGCAAGATCCCGCCGGTGCGGGAGGGAAGCATCGAGGTCCGCCCGGTCAGGGAGTTGGACGTGCGTTAGCTCTTCCAGCCTCGCTCTTCCCGCCTCGATTGTCCGTCCCGGGCCTCCTCGCCCGTCATGGGTTCGAAGCCCTTGAGAAAGGGCCTTGGCTGATGGCTGAATGGCTCAGGCTATCAACGGGGTCTCGATATTCCGCTGAACACGTACAATTTCCTCGACATGACGGCGCTCGGGCGCCAAGAAGGCGAGGATCGCACGCAGTCGTGGATTCGCCATCACGACAACTACGCAGCCCGCGCTGCTGCGGCGCACTGACGCGCCAAAACGCAAGACATGAAGCGCAGCAGGTGAATCGAGTCACGAGGCACGAGCCCAGGGCAACGGCGCTCGACGAGCATCTGTTCCGGCGCGAGGCCGGGCGTATGGTCGCCATCCTTGCGCGTATTTTCGGCATCCACAACCTGGCCCTCGCAGAGGACGTCGTCCAGGACGCCTTCTGCAGAGCGCTTGAGGTATGGAAGCTGCGGGGCGTGCCGGACAACCCCTCCGCGTGGTTGATGGCGACGGCGAAGAACCGCGCGCTCGACGTGCTGCGCCGCGAGCGCACGGCGCGGACCTTCGCCCCCGAGCTCGGACGAATGCTCGAGAGCGAGTCGACCATGATTCCCGCTGTCGAGGAGTTGTGGGGAGCCAACGTGATCAAGGACGACCAGCTTCGCATGATGTTTTCCTGCTGCCACCCGCGGCTGTCAGAGGACGCGCAGGTGGGGTTGATGCTCAACATCATGTGCGGGTTCAGCATCGACGAGATCGCGAGCGCGTTTCTCAGCTCGCGCGCAGCCATAGAGAAGCGCATCTCGCGGGCGAAAAAGGTGCTCGCCGGTTCCAAGACGCTCTTCGAGATTGCCGGCGCCCGTGACTTTTCGACGCGCCTGACAGCTGTTCACCGCGCGCTCTATCTGCTCTTCAACGAGGGCTATCACAGCGCGTCCGCCGAGTCGGCGATCCGCGAGGAGCTCTGCCGGGAAGCCATGCGTCTCACGGCCTTGCTTCACGATCACGCGCTCGCCTCGACGCCCACGACCTACGCGCTGTCGGCGCTCCTGTGTCTCCATGCGGCGCGCCTGCCGGCCCGCACCGACGGATCGGGCAACTTGAGCTCGCTGTTCAACCAGGATCGATCGCTTTGGGATCGAGACCTCGTGGCCGACGGCCTGCGGTTCCTCGACCTTTCCGCCGCGGGGTCGGAGCTGTCGGAGTATCACGTCGAAGCAGCCATCGCCTCGATGCACGCGTGCGCGCCGCGCGCGGAAGACACGGACTGGGCCGCCATCGTCGCGCTGTACGACAGGCTCATGACGATTCGGCCTTCTCCGGTCGTCGCGCTCAATCGCGCGATCGCTGTTGGACAACAGCAGGGTCCGGAGCGAGGGCTGGAAGAGATCCGCGCCATTGCCGGCCAGAGCCGACTGGTCGCTTATCCGTTCTACGCGGCGGCGCTCGCCGAGTTCGAGCTCCGCTCCGGACGACCGGAGATCGCACGCACGCACTTCCGAACGGCCCTCGCGCTCGCGCGCAACGATATGGAACGGCGATTTCTCGAGCAGCGCGCAAAGGCGTGCGAAAACCCTCTCATATGAGCAGCTTCGGATGGCATCGAATCCGCTCCGCCGTCGAAGTCGTCAGGCGCGAGAACTGCGGGTGCCGCTGATTGATGAGAACGTTTCGCTCGAGACCTGGGGCTGCCAGCGACGGCACAAGCATTATCAGCGATCGACCTTCGTCGTACCACCGATCGCCGAACTGCCGGCTCGCGGTTTTCTCGTCCGCATCCCACCCGGGGAGGTCCTCCGCTTTGAGCTCCTCAACACTGGTCTCTGCCGGGACACCGATCCGGATGTAAGCGAGCGTTCGAGGCAGCTTGATGCTGTTGAGCTGTGCGGCTTTCTCAAGAAGCGCCGTTGCGTAGTGTTCAGCCGCGTAGATGACGTATCTCCCCTTGCTGTTCCATCGCGCGTTCTCTGCCGCCGCCGCACCGGCGCCATCGAGAAGTGGATGCGTAGGCGAGCCTATTCGATACGCCTCCATGTTGCTCAAGCCGGAAGACCGTGCTCGACATCGCGAAGCAGGTTCTCTACTCGCCGCGCCCCGATCTCGGTGCGTGCCACGCTCAACGGCGTTTCGTCGTCAAGGAGCGGGTGCCGCCGGTTGAGAAACGCCCGTGTCTGATATTCGTCCCTCCAAATGGCCTCAGCTAGGGCAACAACTCGCGCAAGGCGTTCAGTCCGTTCGCTCTCCTGAGCCGACAGCCTGGACCGCCGCTTGAACGTCGCAGGAGGCACGACGCTGTAGACGAACGCGCTCACTGAAGCGCCCGGTTCAACGACGCGT
>Ga0306918_10001254_pt1 | contig 12462 bp, 8 predicted proteins | sample tim00Cox0000000H_FD_203315 | JGI IMG/M metagenome (GOLD analysis project Ga0306918, IMG submission 203315) | Lab enrichment of tropical soil microbial communities from Luquillo Experimental Forest, Puerto Rico - timezero.00C.oxic.00.000.00H (v2)... | ecosystem: Environmental > Terrestrial > Soil... | reverse complement strand
CGTCCGCGTCGGCCGGCTTCGGCAGATAGTCGATCGCCCCCGCCTTGACCGCCGCGACCGCGGTTGCGATGTTGCCGTATCCGGTCAGCATGACGATACGGGAGCCGGGGCGGGCCCGGCGCAACGCAGTGACGACATCGAACCCACGCCCGTCGCCGAGCCGCATGTCGACGACTGCAAAAGCCGGCGGCTGCTCGCTCGCTGCGGCGATCCCACCGGCGACGCTGTCCGCGGTGCCGACGACAAAGCCGCGCCGCTCCATCGCCCGGGCCAGCCTTTGGCATAACGGCGCGTCGTCGTCGACAATCAGCAATGTCCGCTCGGATTCGGGCAGATCGCGCAATGCGGCGGAACGCCCGTCCGCGGAGCCGGCGCGATTGGGTCGCTCGCTCTCACTCATGACGCTTGCCCCTCGGTAGGTCGGCTCTCGCCGCCAATCCCAGGTTCCCCCGCCTGCTAGCGATCCCCTTGCGTTGCCGGCGCGGGCGAACGAATTCTCTCCGCCGTTTCCAGATTGGCACGATTCCAGGAAATCGCAACATGTGCGCCGCCGTCGGCAAGATTGTCGAAGGCGAGTCGCGCCCCGCTGCGCTCGAGCAGGCTTTGCGCGATGAAGATCCCGAGGCCCATATGGTCCGTCACACCGGCGCGCGTCGAAAGGTACGGCTCACCTAGCCGTCCCAGGAGGTGAAGCGGAAATCCCGGCCCGTCATCGTCGATCTCGACCGTCACCATCGCGGTATTCCAGAAAGTGGTGATGCTGACTTCGCGAGCGGCGAACTGGACCGCGTTTTGCACAAGGTTGTTGAGCCCGTGCATAATCTCGGGGCTGCGGCTGACGAGCGGCTCCTCCACTTCAGGCTCGCTGGCCGTCGCAAGGATCAGCCTCACCCGTTGATTGCGATGAGGTGCTGCCGCCGCCTCGACCAGGGCCGAGATCGGCAGTCGGGTATAGGGTGAGCCGCCGTCTTCCTCCGGCTGATGGGCGAGTTCGGCGAGGATCCTTCGACAGCGCTCGGATTGGCTCAAGAGCAGCGCCGCATCCTCGGCATGGGGGCTATTGCCGGGGAGCTCCCGCGCTAGCTCCTTGGCGACGACGGCAATCGTGGCGAGGGGGCTGCCGAGCTCATGTGCAGCCGCCGCGGCGAGGGCGCCAACCGCCGATACACGCTGCTCGCGGGCGAGCGCCAGTTGGGTCGCCGCCACCGCGTCGCGCAGCCGGCGTGCCCCTTGCGCGATGCTCCAGGTGTAACCGCCGATAAACACGGTCGCGAGCACCAGCGCGATCCAGATTCCGAGCACGAGCTCGGGCGGAAAGACCAAAGGCTCGCTGCGCCACGGCAGCGGCATATGCCACAGGGCGAGAACGCTGATCGCTGCAACGGCGAGAAGCGATAGCGCGATCACCGCGCGCCGCGACAGGATCGTCGCTGCGACGGTCACTGGTGCCAGGATCAGGATCGAGAACGGGTTTTGCAGCCCGCCGGTCAGATAGAGGAGCACAGCGAGCTGTAGGATGTCGTAGCCGAGGTAGAGCGCGGCGTCGCGCGCACCCAGCCGAGCCGCCCATTGCCGCAGAACAATCAGAACAAGGTTGAGAAGCGCCGAGGAGGCGACGACACCGAGCGCCGGAAGCAATGGAAGGCCGAAGCCGAGCCCGTAATGAACGATCAGGATCGTCGAGGCCTGTCCGGCGATCGCCACCCAGCGAATGAGGATCAGGGTACGCAGATTGATCGGGCTGGAAGGCTCGTTCCGGACGCTGAGGCTGGTGTCGGTCACCGATGATCTCGTTTTGCCGGAGCTCTCATCTCCCCACAGTCTTCTCCCCGGCACAAGAGCGTGTGGGTGAAATCGGAGTCTGCCGCAAACTCCCCGACCCCTGCAAAAGCCGGGAAACAGGGTGAATAATCGAATTGGTCCTCAAATCTATCCAGCTTTTCGCCGATAAAACCATGCCGATCAGATAGTTGCTAGCCGCTCGGCGGTTCGAGAGAACAGGGGGAATACGCTTGCCGAGCAGGGTGCCGCATTCTCTATCAGGGGGATAACAGGGTGGCCCCCAGGGACCGCTTCGCCGATAAGACATTGCTAATAGAATATTTAGATATTGACAACAACCCTCAATATGAATATATGCTGCGGGTTCCGGCTCGACAAGCGGGGGAATTGCGATAATCGGCATAGAGAGCATAGGGGTTCGAGAAATGCGACGAGCGGCAGCGGGGCCGGTCCGATGCTGGCCGGCCAGCCTGCCATGAGCCATATAGGGGCGATGCTCGAACCTGCCGTCACGGTCGAGAACCTGGTCAAGCACTATCCGACCGCCGTAGCGGTCGACGGCATCAGCTTCACCGTTCGCCGCGGCGTCACCGCGGCACTGCTCGGCGGCAACGGCGCCGGCAAGACCACGACACTGTCGATCTTGCTCGGGCTCTTGCTGCCGACCGCCGGTAGCGTGCGGGTTCTCAGCGAAGACATGCTGCGGCATCGCTACCGGGTGCTGCCGCGGATGAATTTCTCCTCGCCCTTTGTCGATCTGCCGCACCGCCTGACGGTGCGCCAGAACCTGTTGATCTATGCCCGGCTGTATGGTCTGCCGCGGCGCCGGGAACGCATCGAGAGCCTGGCTGACGATCTGCAGATCGGCGAATTTCTCGAACGCCCCGCCGGCAAGTTGTCGGCCGGGCAGAAAACCCGCGTTGCGCTCGCCAAGGCGCTCTTGAACGAACCCGAGCTGTTGCTGCTCGACGAGCCGACGGCCTCCCTCGACCCGGATACCGGCGATTGGGTGCGCGGCTATCTCGAAAGCTACCGCGAGCGCACGGGCGCCACGATCCTAATGGCCTCGCACAACATGGCCGAGGTCGAAAGGCTGTGCTCCGAGGTGATGATGATGAGGGCGGGCCGGATCGTCGACCGCGGCAGCCCCGAATCGCTGATCGATCGCTATGGGCGCACCAATCTCGAGGAGGTGTTTCTGCATATCGCACGCGGTTCGCGAACCGAGCCGGTGTCGTGAACGGTCGCGGCTTTTCGGCAGCCCGAGTCTGGGCGATGCTGCTGCGTTATATTTATCTGCTGCGCAGCTCTTGGCCGCGTACCGTCGAGCTGATGTATTGGCCGACCTTGCAGATGCTGATCTGGGGGTTTATGAGCCAGTTTCTTTACGTGAACAGCAGCTATGTCTTTCGCGCTTTTGGCGTGCTGCTGGCGGCAGTCATGCTGTGGGACGTGCTGTTTCGCGGCCAGCTCGGCCTGTCGATGTCGTTTCTCGAGGAGATGTGGGCGCGCAATCTTGGGCACCTCTTTGTTACCCCGCTGCGTCCCTATGAGTGGGTGCTGTCGCTGTTGTCGATGAGCTTGATCCGCGTCTTACTGGGCATCGTACCGGCGGCGCTGCTGGCGATCCCGCTTTACCACTATTCGATCTTCTCGATCGGACTGCCGCTTGTCGCGTTCTTTGCCGTGCTCATTGTCATGGGGTGGGCATTGGGAATGGCAATCTGCGGGTTGATTTTGCGTCAAGGTCTGGGGGCGGAAGGCTTGGCCTGGACGGTCGTCTTCACCATCTCGCCGATCAGCGCGGTATACTACCCGGTCTCGATCCTGCCGCACTGGCTGCAGCACGTCGCCTGGGCGTTGCCGTCGACCTATGTGTTCGAGGGCATGCGGGCGGTGCTGTTTACGGGCATCTTTCGCGCCGATTATCTATTCAACGCATTGGCGCTCAACGCGCTCTACATGACGCTTGGCGCTGCCGCTTTTCTCTTGGCCTTCCACGACGCCCGACGGCGCGGCGCGCTGTTGCAGATGGGCGAGTGAGAGCTTGACCCAAAAGTTTGTGGCATCGCGCCGAATGGCATGATTCACGGCTATAGGGCTCACGTTGATGGCGAACAGCGATGTGGATGGAGGAGCAGCGCCGGATTTACCGGCGGGAGGGCGGCGGCTATCCGAGCGACCTTCGGGACGCGGAGTTTGTTGCGTACGGGCTGCCGATGCGGGTCGTTGTCTACTCCGCCGCGATCCAGGACCGCGACGGAGCCGGCTTGGTCCTCGATAAAATCCGCCACCGCTTCCCGCCGCCGAGGCCGAGCGCCCGCTCTCGGTTCAGTTAGGGGACGTTCACCAGGACGCACGAGAACGGGCGAGACGCGCCGTAAGCGGCCGTTCGGCAGGGCGACCCGGCGCGCCAGGTTCGAACCATTGCCGCGGTCTAAAAAGGATCGGGCATCCGAAACCTGCAAAACGCATATCGCTTCCGAGCGCCGTCAACTCGGTGTGCGGGTTCGGCGAGAGCCGCGGCGCAGTTCCGCTGGGGGCAACTTCCCTCTCCAGCCACTGCCTACCCAGGATCCGGAAGACAATCCTGTGCGCCTGCATCTGCACCGAGAGGCGAGCCTGGTCCAGCTCAGCTAGGGGGCTCCCCACGACAGGTTCTCGGCCATGTCCGGCGACATGCCAAACAAACGTTCGAGCTTCGCACCCGGCGAGAGCGAACGCCGCTCCGTACGCGAGAGGTCGGCTCTCGGGCGGCAGAGGTATAGGAAGGCGAGGACGCTGCCGTCCTCCTGGCGAATGGCGAGCCGGCGCTGCCGTTTGAGCGGGGAACCTGGCATCGCCCACCACGTAAAGGGTAACTCGAAGCTGAAGCAAGCGCCCTACGCGCGTGTGAGTCGTTGGAGTTTCCCCCGATAAGTGCGAATATCTGCGGCTGGGGCCGTTGGGGGAGACGTGATGCCTGAGCCTGCAATCCATGAAACCTTGATCCGCGACGAGGACGTCGTCGGTGCCTCGGATCGCACCTTTGGACTGACGCTAGCTGTCGTCTGCGTAGCTGTCGGGGCGCTCAAGCTGTGGGGTGGTCACGACGTGGGCTGGTTATGGCTCGCCGCCGCGACGGTTTCCGTGCTGCTCGCCTTATTCTGCGCGACGGCCCTCGCGCCGTTCAACCGGCTCTGGCTGCGGCTCGGCCTTGTGCTTTACAAGGTGGTCAATCCGATCGTGATGGCGCTTCTGTTCTTTGCGACCGTGGTGCCGACTGGGTTGGTTATGCGGGCGCTCGGCAAGGACCCGCTACGGTTGACGCGCAACCCAAAGTCGGCCAGCTATTGGATTGTTCGCGAGCCACCCGGGCCAGCTCCCGATACAATGAAACGCCAGTATTGACGCAGCGAACCGATGTCGTTTGTGCTCGAAATTTGGTCCTTCATGCGGGATCGAAAGAAATTCTGGCTGCTGCCCATTATAGTGATGATGGCCGTCTTTGGTGGCTTGGTTGTGCTGTCCAAAGGATCGATCATCGCTCCGTTCATCTACACCCTGTTCTAGGTTGATCGCGTCATGCGAATCCTCGGAATTTCAGCGTTTTATCACGATAGCGCGGCCGCCCTCGTCGTGGACGGGCACATCGTCGCTGCGGCCCAGGAAGAGCGGTTCACGCGCAAGAAGCATGATTCGCGTTTCCCCAGACACGCCGTGCGCTACTGTCTCGACGAGTCCGGGATCAAGCTCGAACAGATCGACCACGTTGTCTTCTACGACAAGCCGTTCCTGAAATTCGAACGTTTGCTCGAGACCTACCTTGCGTTTGTGCCCCGCGGGTTCCGCTCGTTTCGGATGGCATTGCCGGTGTGGATCAAGGAAAAGCTGTTTCAAAAACGGTTGCTGCGCCAGGAGCTCGAACGCTTTGCGCGAGACTACGATTGGGAAAGCCGGCTACTCTTCTGCGAGCATCATCAAAGCCATGCGGCCTCCGCCTTTTTCGCCTCGCCATTCGACGAGGCGGCGATACTGACTATGGACGGGGTCGGCGAGTGGGCGACAACTTCGGTCGGTATTGGGCGCGCGAATACGCTGCAAATGACGAAGGAGATCCACTTCCCGCATTCGCTCGGGCTGCTTTATTCCGCGTTCACTTATTACACCGGGTTCAAGGTGAACTCAGGAGAATATAAAGTCATGGGGCTCGCCCCTTACGGGGAGCCGCGTTTTGCCCAGACCATCCTCGATCACCTCGTCGATTTGAAACCGGACGGCAGCTTCCAGCTTGACCAGGATTATTTCGACTACTGCACTGGGCTCAGAATGACGAACGACCGCTTTGACGCGCTGTTCGGCGGCCCCGCTCGCCGGCCCGACGAACTCCTTACGCAACGCCACATGGATCTTGCTGCCTCGGTGCAGGCCGTCACCGAGGAGGTTGTTACGCGGCTGGCGCGCGGCGTCGCCGACGATACCGGCGCGAAGAACCTCTGCCTCGCTGGCGGGGTCGCTCTCAATTGCGTGGCCAACGGCAAGCTGTTGCGCGACGCCTGCTTCGAGCGGTTATGGGTGCAGCCCGCGGCCGGCGATGCCGGCGGGGCGCTTGGCGCGGCGCTGGCCGCCTATTACCTCCACAGGAACGCGCCGCGCACGCTAGCAAACACCCTCGACGGCATGCAGGGAAGCTATCTTGGCCCGGCCTTTTCGCAGCACGATGTCGAGCGGCGCCTTACCGAGGTCGGCGCCGTGTTCGATCTGATGGACGAGCCTTCGCTGCTCGACGCCACCACCGCGGCGCTGACCGAGGAAAAGGCCGTCGGATGGTTTCAAGGCCGAATGGAGTTTGGTCCGCGGGCGCTGGGTAATCGGTCGATCCTCGCCGATCCGCGCAGCCCGAGCATGCAGAAGACCCTCAATCTTCGTGTTAAGTATCGCGAAAGCTTTCGTCCGTTCGCGCCGTCGGTGCTGCGCGAAGACACTCAGGACTGGTTCGAGATCGACGCGGATAGCCCCTACATGCTGCTCGTCGCCGACGTCGTCAAAGCGCGCCGCCGCGTGATGACGAGCGAGGAGGATGCGCTTTTTGGTATCGACAAGCTGAATGTGGCGCGCTCGGAAATCCCTGCGGTCACTCATGTCGACTACTCGGCACGGCTACAGACCGTGCATCGCGAAACCAACCCCCGCTATCATGCCCTGCTTTCGGTCTTTAAGGCCAAGACCGGATGCCCCGTCCTCGTCAACACCAGCTTTAATGTACGTGGCGAGCCGATCGCGTGCACGCCAGAGGACGCCTTTCGTTGCTTTATGGGCAGCGAGATCGAGGTACTTGTGGCCGGCGACTGCTTCCTGCGCAAGGAGCGGCAGAACCCGGCACTCAAGCTCGACTACCGGAACGTCTTCGATCCGGACTGATGAGATCCGCTCCGCATAGTTTGGAGCTCGCTCAGCGTGCTGCGATCGCGGTGATGCTCCTCGTCTCGGCGGCTGCCGGCATTGCTTTTCATCTTGAAATCAGGTTCCCCCTCGTAAGATGGCGATGGGGGGCGACCGGCATTGCAGCGCTGCTCGCGCTCGCCTTGCTGCTCTCCGCGCGCCGCCGAAACCGCCAGTTGCGAGTCGTCTCGGCGCTTGTTCTTGCCGCCGCCGCGGCTGCCGGGTGCGTCTTTGCCGATAACATCCTCCTTGGGACCCTGCTCGCGCTGGGTTTCAGCGGTGCCGGTTATCTGACGGTCCAGCTTTTCGGATTCCTGCTCCCGATGCGTTGGCAGCCGCGGATCGACGCAGCCGCAATAAACGCGACTCTGCTCATAGGCTCGATTTCGAGCGTCTTTGTTGCGCCAGAGATTCTATTGTGGATCCTAAGCCCGCCGCCCGGATCGCTAAGCAGCAAACCGCTTTCAGCCGGTCCCGCCGCCCCGGTCCCCCATTCGGTGGTGGAGGCTCAACCGCAGACATCGTCCCGGCCCCTGCCGGACAGGGGCAGGGAAGCGGTTTCCGACGAGCTGCCGACCTTAGCCGAAGCGGACGCGCTGTTGGAGCCGGGGGTCCTCGCAGCAGCACGAGAGCGCGCCAATGCCCTGACAATGCCGCCTGAATGGGAGCAGCGAGAGGTGCAAGTAGCCGGTGACTATCGTGCCTCCTACTGGCAGGGTGTGCTGCACGTCTACAATTCCGACCGTATGAGGATGATCGGGTCGCCGCCTCCCAAGAATCCGTCCTCGTTCCGAGTGCTCGTCCTCGGGGACAGCTTGACTTATGGTGACGGCATCGAAGAACGGTTCACGTATTCGCGCCAACTCGAGCGCCTGCTGCGGCGAAAATGGCGGGTCGACCTCGTCAATGCCGGTTTCGACGGAGCGCAGAGCGAGGATATCCTGCGTACCGCGCGGCGCATGATCCCTCAAACTAGACCCGACCTTGTGATCTACGGCGTCTGTCTCAATGATTTTTTACCCTCGGGAGTGGGTCAGTATGATGGCTCGATCCGCTTGCCGAAGCTCATCCGAACCCGGACGAGGGTCGGCCCCGTGGCCGAGTTGCTGATATCGAACGCACTGATTCGGCTTGGCATAACGCGAGATTTCTTCGACGATATACTATACAGCGTCCCGGAATACCGAGCTCGGTTCGCCCGCGACGTAGCCGAACTCGAGCAGATCGTGCGGGCAAACGGGCTTCCACCGGTGATCGCGGTAGTTCTCGACCAATTTCCCGAGGAGGACGGAAAAGGGCAGCAGATTGCACTGTTGGCGGAGGAATCGCTCGCCGCGGCCGGGATAAATGTTTTGCGCACAGACGACTATTACCGGCGCTTCAGCGGAGTATCCACTCTGCGGGTTAGCAAGTGGGAACAGCACCCCAGTGAGGAGGCCAACGCCATCTGGGCACTAATGCTGGAGCAAGCAGTCGAGAAGGAATTGCGGCTGACGAATTACATGGCTCAGTCGAGGTGAATGGCTATTGGCGAAATCACGTTTGGGGCCTTACGAGGTGGAAATTGTGGGGTGATCCTGTCATCCACTCTCTTAGGCCCCCCGCTCCCCGAATTCGCGACAAATAAGCCGTCGTTATCTGCGGGATATCGATCACTATACGGGCGCCTGCGACCGCTTGGCGCTTGTCGCACTTTGTCCGCCGTCAAAGGAATGACCGCTCGCCGCACTTTTACGCCGATCTTTGCGGCGGTGAACGGCCGGAGAGGGGGCAACAGTACGCGCTCAGGGACGCCGCGCGCGATGGCTCAATAGCGCCGAAAGCGGCCCTTCCAGTTATGCGCAGCTCCTGGCGGCACGGGTGTGGTTTGTCAGGGGTGGACCTTAAGGTCGGTAGGTCCCGGCAACCGCACAACTCGCTGTCGCTTTCGATCTAATCGAAGCGGGCTGGACCTGGGCAGCAGGGAAAGGAGGACCGAACGTCGGAGGAGATAGCGAGGCCGGTCATTCGGGTAGGATCGGCTCACAGGCCGATAGGCGAACGCTGCCGAAGGCATGATTGGCTCGTCGGAGGCAATCGATCTAAGGGCTTAGCGCCGCGAAAAGGGTTTGCGCCTCGGTGAGTTCGGGGAATTGTTGGGTCGGCGGGAAGCCCTCGACCGCCGGCGCCAGTACGGCGTGCGCATCGGCGTCGCGATTGGCCGCGCGGTAGAGCTTGGCCAGAGACAGTGCCGCGCGCAGTTCGAAGCTCCGCGCTTTTTGCGACTGCGCGATCGCGATCGCGACCTGCAAAGACTGCTCGGCCGCCGCGGTACCGGCCGAGTCGCGCTTCAGCAGGATCTCGCCGCGGATGCGGTGCATTTCCGCTTCGTACCAACCGGCCTTAGTGGCCTCCAGGTCGGCGAGCGCGTCGTCCAGGCGCCGCAACCCGACATCAGCCTCGCCGGCACTCGCTTCGGCTTCGGCCAAGGCCGCTTCGTGACTGGACAAGAGCCAATTTCTACCTTGCTCCCGAGCAATGGCGAGGCCGCGTCGCATCTCGGTGAGTCTCGCCTCTTCAGCACCCTCGGACGACTTTACCCAGCCTTGATAAAATACTGCGGCGCCGCCCCAAATCGCAGGGAGATCGTATCGAGACACGATATCGGCGAATGCGCGACTGTAGATCGCTACTGCTTCGGGGTTGCACCGAACAAGCCCCAGCCACGCCGCGAATAGGAGCGAATGGCCCATCGTCGGGGCATGCGCGGACGACTCGGCGTCGGCGAGGGCGCGATCGGCAAGCGGCAAAGCCTCATCGATCCGACCGAGCACCCACAATGTGAGCGCGTCGAAGATCTCCGTTGCGGCGCGGGGATCCGTGCCAAACCGGTTGGCGAAATCGGCATGGCGCGCCGGGTCGTAGAGCTCGATGGTCTTCTGAAAATGGTCATGGGCGCCGGCAAAGTCGCCGAAATAAAGGCAGGTGACGCCGGAAACGCGGTGCGCGATCAAGGCCTCGGGGCAATCCGGCCGGGCCGTGGCTTCGCGCAGGAAAAGCTCCGCCATTTCGCGCATCGGTGCGGGTTCGCCGCGGTTCGCATGGCCCACCCAAAGACCGTAACAGGCGGAGAACCGTTCCGAGGCGTCTTCCTCCCGGCTCGCCAATTCGCGGGCGCGCGCGAAGGCCGCGCTCGTTTCCGGCGCCGTCAGTCCCTTAGCAAACATCAGGGCATTGCCGAGGCCGGTCTGTAAACGCAGCCGGTTGCCGCCCGGCGCGGCGCTCGGCGCTGGCGCGGCGAGTTTGTCGGCCAATTCGATCGCCTTGCCGAGATGGGCGGCGGCTTCCTTGAAGGCCGAGCGGCGCGAGGCCTGGTCAGCGGCCTTGCTCCACCATTCGATCGCCGGCTCGTCGAGACCGGCCTGCGTTAAGTGATGGGCGACGAGTTCCGGCTCGGCCGCGGCGACCGCCGCGAACTCTCCACGCAAGACATCGGCGATCTGCCGGTGCAGGGTCTGCCGCCGGCTCCTGAGCAGGGTTTCGTAGGCGGTGTCCTGGACGAGCGCGTGCTTGAAGGTGTAGCGCGCATCGGGCGGCGCGCCCGAGCGGAACAGCAACTCCGCCTCTTCGAGCTGCACCAGTGCCATGCGCAACGCCGGCTCGGCGCGGCCGGCCACCGCGCGCAACAGCGGGTAGGAGAATTCGCGGCCGATCGCGGCGCCGATCTGCGCGATCTCCTTGACCGGAGCCAGCCGGTCGAGACGCGCCGCCAGTGAATCCTGCAACGTCGCCGGAACGGCGAAAGGCGGCAACGGCCCCTCCAGGCGCCAGCCCTGCGGCCCCGCGACCAGCAGGCCCCCCTCGAGCAGCGTCTTGGTCAGTTCCTCGACAAAGAGCGGCACCCCGTCGGTCTTGGTGACGATCTGCGCCGTCACCTCGGGCGGCAGCGGCCCGCCGGCGACGTGCTCGGCCAAGGTCTCGACCTCGGCGGGTGCCAGGCGGTCGAGCACTATGCTGGTGACGTGCGAGAGGCCGGTCCAGGGCGTCTCGTATTCCGACCGGAAGGTGATCAGCATCAATACCGGCAAGGTGCGGACACGCTCGACCATCAGATCGAGCACTTCGAGCGAGGTCGCATCGGCCCAGTGGACATCCTCGAACAGCATCAATACCGGGGTTTGCCGCGCCAGTGCTTCGACCTGGTCGAGCAAAGCTGCCAGCGTCAGGCGGCGCTGTTGCGCCGCGCTCAGTGCGAGCGGCGGGTAGCGCTCGCCGGTCGGGATCGACAGCAGTGAAGCAAAGAGTGGTGCGGTTTCCGCGATGCGCGCCGGCGCCAATACGGCTTCGAGCTTGTCGAGCTGCGTCTCGGCCGGCTCCTCGGCAGCAAGGCGCGCGGCGCGCCCCAGCGCCACGACAAAGGGGTGCAAGACGCTGTCGCGGTGATAGGGCGAGCATTGATACCGCAGCCGCGTGTGCGGCTCGTCCGCGACCTCGGCGGCGAGCTGGGCGGCGAGCCGCGACTTGCCGATGCCGGCCTCGCCCGAAAGCAATACGATCTGGCCGGCGCCGGCCCAGGCCTCGCGCAGGCGGTCGCGCAACAGGGCGCTCTCCGCCGCCCGCCCGACGAGGTCGGTGAGCCCGCGGCGCGCCGCCTCGAAGCGGCTCTCCGTCACGGCGACGCCCTCGACCACGAAGGCTTCGACCGGGTCGGCAAAGCCCTTGACCGCTTGCCGGCCGAGGTCGCGCAGCTGGAACAAATCGCCGATCAGGCGGCGGGTGGCGCCGGCGAGGACGATCTGTCCGGGTTCGGCAAGAGCCTGCAAGCGCGCCGCGAGGTTGGGGGTCTCGCCGGCGACATCGTGCTCGACAACTTCGCCGCCCACGACAACCAGCCCCGTGGCAATCCCGACGCGCGCCTGGAGCTCTTCGCCTTGACCCAGCTGCGGCACCCGATCGACCAGCGCCAACCCGCAGCGCGTGGCCCGCTCGGCGTCGTCCTCATGCGCCCGCGGATAGCCGAAATAGACCAGGACCCCGTCGCCCATGTAGCGGGCGACGAATCCGCCAAAGCCCTCGACAATCTCTGCGACGCAGCGATGGTAGGCGCCGATAATCCCGCGAAGATCCTCGGGGTCGAGCCGTGCCGACAGCGGTGTCGAGCCGACGAGATCGCAGAACATCACCGTCAGCTGCCGCCGCTCGGCCTCGCCGGTGGCGTTCGCAGGGGACGCAGCCGGCACGTTCTCCGCCGCGGCATGCCCGGCACCGGCCGCAAGATCA
>Ga0306918_10001250_pt1 | contig 12481 bp, 8 predicted proteins | sample tim00Cox0000000H_FD_203315 | JGI IMG/M metagenome (GOLD analysis project Ga0306918, IMG submission 203315) | Lab enrichment of tropical soil microbial communities from Luquillo Experimental Forest, Puerto Rico - timezero.00C.oxic.00.000.00H (v2)... | ecosystem: Environmental > Terrestrial > Soil... | reverse complement strand
GGAGGTCCCATCGCCCTGATCACCGGTCGTTGCCTGTTCGCGTTCGATCGTGTGCGCCGGCGCTTCCGGCTGGAGAGCACGCATCCCGGGCATTCGAATGCGGAAATCAGCGAGAACACCGGTTTCGATTTCGACCGGCCGGAGCAAGCGCAGGAGACCGCGGCCCCCTCCCCCGACACGCTCGCAATTCTAAGGACCGTAATCGCACCTCAACTTTTCGAGGTCTATCCCCGGTTCACAGCCAACGTGTTTGCCGGGAGACTGCCGTAGGGTGGCGCGGCTTCGTCACATCGGCTAGTCAGTCTTGCCGCACTCCGTTTGGCTGGAGAAGATATCGCTGTCGAGGCCCTTTCGCGCGGGGATACAAAGAGTGGATCAAGTTGAAGTTGCAGTCATAGGCACCGGCTGGTGCGGCGGCATCCGCGCCGAGACGCTGTCACGCTCTGCGCTTGTTGACAGGCTGCACATCTGTGAAATCCGGCCGGACCGCCTCGCGGAGGTCAAAGCGCTGACCAGGCCCGCGACCGCAACCCTCGACTATCAGGACATCGTCAACAATCCGAATATTTCGGTTGTCTATGTCTGCACGACACCCGAGCAGAACCATTACCCCATCACCCGGGATTGTCTGCGGGCAGGCAAGCACGTGTTGCTGGAGAAACCCATCGCGCTGCAGCTGTGGGAGGCGGATGAGCTGATCACGCTCGCCAAGCGTGGCCAGCTCAAGTTCACCATCGGCTATTCGCAGCGCTTCAATCCGAAATTCGCTTACGCCAAGAAGAAGATCACCGACGGCACGCTCGGCAAGGTGGTATCGGTCATGGTGAGCCGTCATTTGAGTCGCGGCCTCGGCACCAAGATTGCCAAGCGGGTGAAACTCTCCCCCGTGGTGATGGAATCCACTCACGACCTCGACTTCGTGTTCTGGCTGCTCGATCCCGCCAAGCCCGTGCGCATCTATTCGCAAGGCTCCTATGGCTACATGCAGCCGATTAACGGCTCGTTCGACGTGATGTGGTCGATCGTGACCATGGACAACGGCATGGTGGTGACCATTGGCGGCGGCTGGAACCTGCCGCCGAGCTATCCCAATTACTGCTCCACCTGGGTCGAGATCACCGGCACCGAAGGAGCGCTGATTCTCGACGACACCCACCGCGACAACTGGCTCAACACGGTGGCCGAAGGCACCCGTTTCCCCATGTCCACCATGCCGGGCGAGCAGGTTGATCATGTCTTCGCCGGCCAGATGGGCCCGGAGACCATACATTTTCTCGAGGCCTGCATCATGGATCGGCCGGTGATGGTGACGCCCGAGAGCGCGCGCCTGGTCATGGAAACCTATAGCGCCGCCGATCTTTCAGCCGAGCGCAACGAGCCCGTCGACTTGCCGCTTTCGAATGAGTCGCTCTCAACAATCGCCGAAATGGCGGGAGCCAATGCATGAAAAAAGCACGGGCTCGACCCTGTCGGTGCGTCAGTCCAAGCACGCGCGCGACGGTATGACCTCGAGCTGAAGTATTCCACCATTCCCAGCAACCTCCTTATCTGGAATCGATATGGATACAAAAACTGTTGCGAGCGGCGCGCTGCATAAACCACGCCTGGAGGACGATCCACTGGTGCGCGGCCTCGGGCGGTTTGCGGCGGATGCCGCTATGAGCGGTCAGGCTTATGCTTATTTCGTCCGCTCGCCGCACGCCTTCGCGGATATCCGCTCCATCGATACCAATGCCGCGCGCGCGGCGGGAGGCGTGCTTGCCGTTCTCACGGCTGCCGACATGAAAGAGATCGGCAACGTCTCCCAGCATCCTCCGCTGGCGGGGCGCAGCGGCAAGAAACTTGTCGTTCCCCACCGCCCCGCGCTCGCCGGGACGACTGTGCGGCACGTCGGTGAACCGGTCGCCATGGTGGTCGCGCAAACGCTTGATGCCGCGCAAGACGCCGCCGAGCTGGTCGCCGTCGAGTACGCCGAGCGCACCCCGGCAGTCGATCAGCGCGAGGCGGTGCGCGAAGGCGCGCCGCAGGTTTGGCCGGAGGCTCCCGGCAACATTGCAGTCGATTGGCCCGGATTGGCCGGCGACCCCGATGCCAATGCGAGGGAGGTCGAGCGCATCATCGCGTCCGCCAAGCACGTCGCCCGTGTTTCGGTCTTGCATCAGCGGATCATGGTTGCATCCATGGAGCCGCGGGGCGCCACGGCAACCTATGACCCGGCCGGTGATACCTATTTCCTGCGCTGCTGCTCCCAGAGCGCGCGGGCGCTGCGCGACGGGCTTGCTCCGATACTCGGGGTCCCCAACGATCGCCTGCGCGTGCTCACGGAAGACGTCGGCGGCGCTTTCGGCCTCAAGACCGGACCATATCCCGAATATCTCGCGATCCTCGTTGCCGCCCGCGAGGTCGGCCGGCCTGTGCACTGGATGTCGAGCCGCGCTGAAGCGTTCCTGAGCGATAACCACGCGCGCGATGCCTACAGCGATGTGGAGCTGGCGCTCGACGAGCGAGGGAAGTTTCTGGCGCTGCGCATCCGTCACCTCGGCAATATGGGCGCCTATATCGGCGCTGTTGGCGCCAACATCCAGACCGTGAATCTCGCGCGTTGCCTGCCTGGAATGTACGATATCCCGCGCATCGACATCGCTGTGCGCTGCGTCTTCACCAACACAACCACGACAGCGCCTTATCGCGGCGCCGGCCGTCCCGAGGCAAACTACATGCTCGACCGGGTGGTCGAGGAGGCTGCGCGCGTGAGCGGCATTGATCCGATCAAGCTGCGGCGGCGCAACCTGATCAAACCTTCGGCGATGCCCTATAAAACAGCGGTCGGAACCACCATCGACAGCGGCGAGTTCGAGGCCCTGTTGGACAAGGCGCTCGCGCTCGCAAATTACGATGGTTTCAAGCAGCGCCGGCGGGAGGCCGCCAAGAGAGGACGCTATCGCGGCCTGGGCATCTCCTGCATGCTCGAGCACGCGGGAGGCTTTCCGCTCGAGGCAACGGCCTTGAGCTTTCCCGGCAGCGAGAAGCTCGTGCTCGCGCTCAATGTGCAGTCGACCGGTCAGGGCCATGCCACCGTCTTCAATCCGATGCTGGCGGAGCGGCTCGGCATCGCTCCCGACAGGGTCGAGCACCGCCACGGCGATTCAGCCCTGGAGATTGCGGGATATGCCTCGGTCGGCTCGCGTTCCGCCATGACCGTGAGTCATGCTCTGCTCAAGACCGTCGAGGCGATGCTCGCGAAAGGCAGGGCCATCGCGGCCATGGTGCTCGAAACGGCAGAAGCCGATATCGAATATCGCGATGGACGTTTTGGGGTAGTAGGAACCGATCGCACCATCTCGCTGTTCGATCTCGCCGCACGCGCGAAGGAGATGAAGAAGCGCGGCGAAGTCGCCGAGGATCTCGATACCAAGGTCACGGCGGAGACACCGCTGACATTCCCGAATGGATGCCACATCGCCGAAGTCGAGATCGATCCGCTGACCGGCACGCTCTCGCTGATCGGCTATGCTGCGGTGGACGACTGCGGAAATGCGCTCAACCGGATGATTGTCGAAGGCCAGACCCACGGTTCCATCGCCCAGGGTCTGGGGCAGGCCATGCTGGAGAGAGTGGTCTTCGACCCTTCGGGCGGGCAACTGACCACAGGCTCGTTCATGGATTATGCCATGCCGCGTGCCGACGACATGCCGCTGTTCAAGGAGGAGCTGCATCTCGTGCCGGCAAGAACCAACCCGCTGGGCGTAAAGGGAGCGGGTGAAGCCGGCACGACGGCCGCGATTGCCGCGCTCATGAACGCGGTCGCGGATGCCATCCCGGGCGGCGCCGGCGCGCATCTCGACATGCCGGCAAGCGCGGAGAAAGTTTGGCGCGCCTGCCGCGCCTCTTCGTAGGGCGAGGCAGAGCGCGTCGAGACGCGCGTAAACGCGCTGATGCCTCGCCCCTACAGATCACGCACAACGCGACGAATCGCTACCCCTGCGAGACGAATTTGGTGTTGAGGTAGGCGCCGAGCCCCTCGATGCCGCCTTCGCTGCCGTGTCCTGACTCCTTGACGCCGCCGAACGGCGTCTCAGGCGTCGAGACCGCGACCGAGTTGACGCCGACCATTCCCGATTCGATGGCATCGCCGATCGCGGCTGCCGTCGCGTTCGAAGTCGTGAACGCGTAGGCCGCAAGACCAAAGGGCAAGGAGTTCGCGCGCTCCACCACCTCGTCGAAGCTCTTAAAGGTGACGATCGGCGCAATCGGCCCGAACGGCTCCTGTGTCATGACCATCGAATCGTCAGGCACCTCGGTGACGATCGTCGGCTCGTAGAAAAAGCCCTGGTTGCCGCGCCGCTTGCCGCCAGTGACGACCGTGCCGCCGCGATTCTTGGCATCGGCAACGAAGCTTTCCATGGCATCGATCCGGCGCGCGTTCGCCATCGGGCCCATGGTAACGCCCTTCTCCAGCCCGTCACCGAGCTTGAGCGCACCGGCGTATTCCGTGAAGCGCGCGAGGAATTTCTTGTAGACGCCTTCCTGCACGTAGAAGCGCGTCGGCGAGATGCAGACTTGTCCTGCATTGCGATACTTGAAGGCGGCGATGGTGTCAGCCGCCTTCTCGGGATCGGCATCGGCAAATACCACGACCGGCGAATGGCCGCCGAGCTCCATGGTCGTACGCTTCATTCCTTTTGCTGCGAGCGCGGCCAGATGCTTGCCGACCGGGATCGAGCCGGTGAAGGAAATCTTTCGCACGGCGTCCTTCGCGAGCAGGTGCTCCGAGACTTCAGCCGGCACGCCGAATACGAGGTTGAGCACGCCTGCCGGCAAGCCTGCATCCACGAAGCAGCGCACCGTCTCGACGCAGGCGCCCGGCGTCTCCTCCGACGCTTTGAGGATGAGCGCGCAGCCTGCTGCCAAGGCACCGCCAATCTTGCGCGCCGGAGTGAGCACGGGAAAATTCCATGGCGTGAATGCCGCGACGATGCCGACCGGCTCCGTCAGCACAAGCTGGCGCGTGCCCTTCACCCTCCCCGGCACAACCCGGCCGTAGCTGCGGCGGCCCTCCTCGGCATACCAGTCGATGATATCGGCGGACGTGATCACCTCTGCGCGAGCTTCGACATATACTTTGCCCTGCTCCTGCACCAGAATCTTCGAGATCGCGTCGTGCCGCTCGCGCATGAGGTCGGCGGCCTTGCGCATGATTTTGGCGCGATCATAGGCCGGGGTTGCCCGCCACACAGCAAACCCTTTCTTGGCCGCCTCGAGCGCCTCATCGAGATCGGTCTTGGTGGCATGCGGCAGATGCGCCAGCGGCTTCTCGGTTGCCGGATTGAGGACATCCTCCCCTTTGCGGCCGTTTCCGTTCACCCATTTGCCGTCGATATAGAGCGCGAGATCGGTGTACATGAGCGCCTCGATTTTCATTGATTGCCGGGATTTCGGACTTGATGAATTAGCATATTTGGCTCGGCATGATCACCCCAAAAATGCCCCGCCGTTGACCTGGATATTCTGACCGGTGATGAAGCTCGCGCCGGGGCCGCAGAGAAAGCGGACCGCGGCAGCGACCTCTTCCTGCCTGCCGTCCCGGCCGACCAGCGCGCGGACAAGCGAATGGTGCGCCGGCGCCGGCTCTCCCGCCGGTCGCGGCCTGGCAATAATGCCTGGGGTCACGGTATTGACCCTGATCTGCGGCGCAAGCTCGTGCGCCAGCGCGCGGGTGAAGCCGACGATCCCGGCTTTGGCCGTCACGACATGTGCTCTTCGCGCCGCACCGCTATGGGCGCTGAGGCCCCCGATGTTCACGATGGAGCCCACGCCGGAGCGTCGCAGGTGAGGCAGGCAGGCCTTGGCGCAGTTGAAGGCGCCGTCCAAGATGACGGCCGTGAGCGCGCGCCATTGCGCGAGCGTCATGCTGTCGAAGGACTGCTCCGCCCGCACCGCCGCATTGTTGACCAGAATATCGATGCGACCGAATTGCTCGGACGCAGCAGCAGCCATTTTTTCAACCGCGGCCGGATCGATAACATCGGCAACATGCGCGATGGCCTTGCCGCCGGCGCGCTCGATCTCGCTTGCAACATGCTCGGCCTCGCTGCGATTGGCGCGCGCATTGACCACGACCGCGGCGCCGCCATCCGCGAGCGAGAGCGCAATTGCACGCCCGATATTGCGGCCTGCTCCGGTGACGATCGCAACCCGACCCGACAATTCCCCGGTCATCGCGACAGCCCTATCGCGGCAGCACGCGGCAGCGATCCGGCGGCAGCTGGAGCCAGACCACAGAGCCCTGCGCAAGGCTCTCGGCGGCCGAGGCAACCACGCGCAGCTGGGTACCGTCCGGCATCTCCACGAGATAATCGCGGCTCGCTCCCAGAAAAACCTGCCGGGCAACGGTTCCCGTCAGCACGTTCTCCATGTTGTCCGGCTTGCTTGGCCACAACCGCACAGCGTGCTGACGGATGGCGATCGCCCCCTCGCGGCCCGGGGTGAGCCTGCCGCCGCTGCAGCGCAGCCTGCCGCCGGCGCAGGCGAGGTGCGATTCATCGAGCACCTGTCCCTTGACGACATTGCTCGATCCGATGAAGCGCGCCACGAATTCCGATTGCGGCCGGTCATAGACCTCTTCCGGAGAGCCTGCCTGCTCGATCCTGCCTGCATTCATGACCGCAATGACGTCGGCCGTGGTCATTGCCTCGGACTGGTCGTGGGTGACATAGACCGTGGTGTAGCGATATTCGTCGTGCAGGCGACGAATCTCGAACCGCATCTCTTCGCGCAGATTGGCATCGAGGTTGGACAGCGGCTCATCCAGCAGCAGAGTCTCGGGCTCGACCACCAGCGCGCGCGCCAGCGCGACGCGCTGCTGCTGGCCGCCCGAGAGCTCGCCCGGGTACCGCCCGGCCAGCTCGCCGAGATGCGTGGTCGTAAGGATTGCGCGGAGCTTGCTGGCGATGGTGGCGCGATCGAGCCTGCGCAATTTGAGGCCGTAAGCGACGTTCTCGGCCACAGTCATGTGCGGCCACAGCGCATAGCTCTGAAAGATCATCGACATGTTGCGGCGCTCCGGCGGAACGGTACGCGCCGGCGAGGAAACGAGCGCATTGCCCACGCGGATCTCGCCGGCCGACGGCTCGACGAAACCCGCAATCAGCCGCAGCGTCGTGGTCTTGCCGCAGCCCGACGGCCCAAGCAGGCATGCCAGGCGCCCATGCTCGACAGTCAGCGAAACGTCATCGATAACCGCAAGCTCTCCATAGCGCTTGGTCAGACCGCGCAGCTCAACCGAGGCCACGTTGCAGGCTCTCAAGTTCCGGTGAACGCCGGCTTGCGCTTCTCCATGAACGCTCGGCGACCCTCGATGAAGTCGCGGCTGGCGAAGCATTGCTCGACCATTTCGGCGCAGCGGGCAAGATCGCGCCTGGATTCATCCTTCATCACTTCGCCGACGATGTACTTCACGGCCTTCACCGTGAGCGGCGCGTTGGCGGCAATGGTCTCGGCATAATCCTTCACGTAGGCCTCGAGCTCGGCTTCCGGCACCACGCGGTTGACGAGACCCATGACGCGCGCCTCCTCGGTGCCGAATTGGCGCGCGGTGAAGAAGATTTCCCGCGCAAATGCCGGCCCGACGAGATCGATGAGCCGCCGCAGGCCGGCATAGGAATAGCCGAGCCCAAGCTTGGCGGCCGGCACCGCGAACCGGGAATTGTCGGAGCAGATGCGCAGATCGCAGCACACCGCAAGCCCGAGCCCGCCGCCGATGCAATAACCGCGGATCATTGCAATGGTCGGCTTCGCAAATTCCTGGATCCCGGAATAGGCCTTCTCGACCGTGGCATTGTAATGCCGGGTGGCATCGAGCGATGCCCGCTCGCTCTCGAACTTCGAGATGTCGGCGCCGGAAACAAAGGCCTTGCCGCCGGCACCCGTCAGCACGACCACCCGCACCTCGTCATCGCGGGCGTAATCTTCGAGGATCCGGCTCGTCTCCGCCCACATGTCGAGCGACACCGCGTTGTGGCGCTCCGGATTGTTGAATATCACATAGCCGACGCGTCCGTCCTTGCGCCGCAGCATCTTCTCGGTCTTGGTCACGTCATCCATGTCCGTTGTCCTCCGCACCCATCCATGGCTGTTCACACTGCATTGGCCTTTCGCAAGGCAGAAATTTCTTTTGCGCTGAAGCCAAATTCCCTGAGCACGGCATCGGTATGCTCCCCCAGCGCGGGCGGGGGGGCGACGAACCGGCTCGGGGTGCGCGAGAGGGACATCGGCTGGCGCGCCATGCGCAGCCGCGACTTGTCCCTGGTCTTGACCGGCTGTGCCATGCCGAGATGGGCCACCTGCGGATCTGCGTAGACCTGGTCGATGCTGTAGATGGGACCGCAGGGGACGCCGGCCTCGTTGAGCAGCTCGATCCACTCTGCGCTCGTGCGCTTGACGGTGTAGAGCTCCATATCGGCATTGAGCTTATCGCGATGCTTCGATCGCTCGGCGGAGGTCTGATATTCCGGCCGCTCGCCGAGCTCGGCGGCGTCCGCCGCCTTGAGGAAGCGCGCCCAGATCTTTGATCCGGTCGAAGCGATATTGATGAGACCGTCGGCGGTCTTGAATACTCCGGTTGGAATGCTGGTGGGATGGTTGTTGCCGGCCTGCTTGGGCACCTCGCCGCCGATCAGCCAGCGCGCGCCCTGGAAGTCGAGCATGAAGATTTGCGCCTCCAGAAGCGAGGTCGTGACATGCTGCCCCTTTTTTGATTTCTCACGCTCCAGCAGGGCAACCAGAATGCCGAGCGCACAAAACAGGCCGGCAGTGAGATCGGCAATAGGGATGCCGACGCGCACCGGGCCTTGCCCGGGCAAGCCGGTGATCGACATCAGCCCGCCCATGCCCTGTGCAATCTGATCGAAACCCGGCCGGTCGGCATAGGGGCCGGTCTGCCCGAAGCCGGAGATGCTCGCATAGATCAGCTTCGGATTGACCTTAGCAAGCTGCTTGTAGTCGATGCCGAGCCGGCGTTTGACGTCGGGCCGGAAGTTCTCCACCACCACGTCGGCCTTCTTGACCATGCGCCTGAAGGCCGCCAGTGCCTCGGGCATCTTGAGGTTGAGCGTGATGCTGCGCTTGTTGCGATGCAGATTTTGAAAGTCGGAGCCTTCGCGCGGGCCGCCCAACGGATCGCCGGCGCCGGGCTCAGGCGGCAATTCGATCTTGATGACGTTGGCGCCCCAGTCGGCGAGCTGCCGCACGCAGGTCGGTCCGGCGCGCACCCGCGTCAGATCGAGCACCGTGAATCGTTCGAGCGCGCGCGAAGCCCGGGGAAACGGCATTATCTCTGCACCCTTGAGGTTGGCGTGGCTCGATGACGGCGTCTGGCGCGATGCGACCGAACATCGCACCGGCATCCCGACATTCCCCGATCTTTCGGCACTTGTCTACCGAGCGGGCATTTGAGGCGCGCGGGCAATACCGCTATGGTGCGCGCGGCGCGGGGGCGCCCCGAACTGGAAAACACCGGTCGCCCGCAATGATCCCGCGAACTGCCACCATCGCTTGGCTGCTGTGGACCCGCCTTCTCGCGAGCCGGCTCGTTGTCGCCCTGCTCCTTGCCGGCGCAACCGCGATTGCGAGCGCGCAGGAAGCTCCCCACCGCCAGGGCGCGACGCAATCCGAGCAGCAGCGGTCCGAGCAGCGCCGCAGCGACGAGAACGTGCTGCGTCTGCTGCCTGCGGATTCCGTCACCGAGCACACGGTCGACACCGCGGGCGGCAAGCTCGCCTATACCGCGACCGCCGGCACGCTGTCGCTGTTCGACCAGTCCGGCGAGCGTTCGGCCGCGATCTACTACACTTCTTATGTGGCGAACGGCGCGGGCGCCCCCAATCGTCCCATCACCTTCGCGTTCAACGGCGGGCCGGGCGCGGCATCGGCCTATCTCACGCTCGGGCTGGTGGGCCCGCGCATCGCCGAGCTCGCCGGCCGCGATGCCGCAGTACCGCGGCTCAAGGACAATCCGCAGACCTGGCTCGCCTTCACCGATCTGGTGATGATCGATCCAGTGGGCACCGGCTGGAGCAGGCCGGCCAAGGCCGAAGGCGGCAAACCCTTCTTCGGCGTGCGCGCCGACGCGCAGGCGCTGGCCAAGGCGATTGCGCTCTATGTCTCCAAGAACGGCCGCGACGGCTTTCCCAAGTACATCCTGGGCGAGAGCTACGGCGGCTTCCGCGCCGCCAAGGTCTCGCAGGCGCTGGCGCACGAGCAGGGGATCCCGGTGTCCGGCATCATCATGCTGTCCCCGCTCATTGAAGGCGGCCTGACGTTCGGCAGCAGTCGCTTTGCGCTGGGCGCCGCGCTGCAATTGCCCTCGCTCGCCGCTGCCGAGCTCGAGCGCCAAGGCAAGTTCAGCAGAGAGGCGCTGGCGGAGGCGGAAGGGTTTGCGCTCACCGACTACCTGACGACGCTTGCGGGCCCGCGGCCGACGGGTGAGGCCGCGCGCAAGTTCTATGCGCGGGTCGCGCAAATCACCGGGCTTCCCGAGGATACGGTCGCGCGGTCGCGCGGCTTCATCCGCGATGCCTACGTCAAGCATCTGCGCGGCGGCGAGGGCAAGATCGTGAGCCGATACGATGCAACCTTCGCGGTGGCCGATCCCTACCCGGAGCAGGAAAGCGCGCGCGGTCCCGATCCGCTGCTGGACGGTCTCACCCGCGCCTATGGATCCCTCTATTCCAGCTATGCCCGCGATGAGCTCGGCTTCAAGACCGAGATGACCTACATTCTGCTGGCATCCGACGTCTCGGGCAAATGGGACTGGGGCGAAGGCTCGGGGCGCGCCTCCGCAAGCGTCAGCGACGATCTGCGCGAGCTGCTCGCGCTCAACCCGTCCTTTCGGCTGCTGGTTGCCCACGGCTACAGCGACATGGTCACGCCCTATGCCGCGAGCCGCTACGTGCTCGATCATCTTCCCCCGCTCGGCGACCCGTCGCGTACCCGGCTCGCGCTCTATCGCGGCGGGCACATGTTCTACATCGACGGGAAATCACGCGACGCTTTCAGCGCCGACGCGCGAGCCTTCTATCAGGCGCAATGACGGGACAGCGCTATAACCACGGCGCGGACGGAGGTCAGCGCTACAGCATTTTACGATAAGGTTGATCGACTCACACGGACTCGCGGCTAGCGTCACCTCTCCCCTGCGGGTCCCCTGCGGGGAGAGGTCGGATCGCGCTTGCGCGATCCGGGTGAGGGGGACCCATTCCCGACGGTGATTCTGAGCCCCCTCACCCGGAATGGGCGCGAAGTGCGCCCATTCCGACCTCTCCCCAACGGGGAGAGGTGAAGAGCGGCTGTATCGGCCTTCGCAAAATGCCTCTCACCCCGTGAATTCCAGGATGTCGAAGCCGACGTGGCGGTCGACCAAATAGATCAGGCCGCGTCCATCGAGCGCTACGTCATTGCTCTGGGGAGCGGCCCTGCCGGCCGCCGGCTCCGGGATGAAGGAGCCGACCTCGCGCGGGCTCAACGGATCGGCGACGTCGACGATGCGCAATCCGCCGGCGAACCAGACGGCGTGGACGAGCGTGCCGGACATGCGCTCGCAGAACTGGTGCGCGCCGAAGCGCGCGCCGCTCACGCGGCTGAAAGGCGAATCGAGCTCGCTGACCTGGAACTGCCCGAGCAGCTTGATCTCCGCGAGATCGGTGACGTCGAAGGTCAGGAGGCAGGCGTGCGGCCGGCCGCGGCGCGCTTCCTCCTCGCTCGCGCTCTGCGCCTGGTCCTCCTCGTCGATGGAAAGCGCGATGCGCCGGCCGGCGGACGTGCCCGGCACCGGCATCACCGTGTGCGTCGGCTCGGGGAAGAGCGGATGGTAGTTGCAGCTGCCGGCGGTTTTCGGGTGCGCGAGATCGGACACATCGACCACCCGGAATCCGGCGTGCCAGCAGCTTGCCCACATCTCGTTGCCGAAGCGCAGCGCATGATGCAGACGATGCCGCTTTCCCGACCAGTCGGGCTTCTCGCCGCCGGCAAGGTGCTGTCCGGGCATCCACCAGCGCGAGGTTTCCTGCGGTCTTTGCGGATCACGCAGATCGTAGATGACCAGGATGTTGCCGACATAGCCCGCCAGCTCGGTCGAGATGTACGCGTAACGCGCGTCCATGTCGAAGCGGTGGACGCCGATGCCGCCGGTCTTGTGATGACAGATCAGCTTCGGCGACGAAGGCGTGGAGACGTCGTAGATCTTGAAGCCGCCGTTGTCGTAGCCACGCCGCTCGTATTCCTCGACCGCGCGCAGGTCCTGCTCCGACACGCTCAGCTTCGCGGCGATCTCGCCCGACGTGGGCGCGCGCCCGAGCGCCTGGGTCAGGGCGCGCCGCACGCCCGGCAGCTGCTCGGCGCGCCGGCCGATGCCGCTCATGTTGCGCTCGTGGTTGACCACCATGATGTCGCCTGCGACGCGCACCTTGTGGCTGTGCGACGCCGG
>Ga0306918_10001248_pt1 | contig 12504 bp, 16 predicted proteins | sample tim00Cox0000000H_FD_203315 | JGI IMG/M metagenome (GOLD analysis project Ga0306918, IMG submission 203315) | Lab enrichment of tropical soil microbial communities from Luquillo Experimental Forest, Puerto Rico - timezero.00C.oxic.00.000.00H (v2)... | ecosystem: Environmental > Terrestrial >... | reverse complement strand
CGTTGGTGCAATTGAGCGAAAGATGCCCATCCGACTGCGCAAATTCATCGGTGCGATCCTGCTCATCCTCCTGGTGGTGACGTGGGCGCTGCTCGCGATGGCGTTCGCGCAATCGCCGCTGGTCAAGGCCAACGGCATGATCGAGGTGCTCTATTACGTGGTCGCGGGGCTCGGCTGGGTGCTGCCGGCGATGCCGCTGATCCGCTGGATGTCGCGGCCCGACGCCGGATAAGCATGCGCAGACGCCGGCGCAGGACGTGGTATCGCTGCGTTACGCTTCATTCAGCCGGTCAATGTATCCTGTCGGCGATGATGCCGAGCACGATAAGGATCGCAGCGAGCACCCATGCGATCAATCGCAAGTCTCGGCGAACCAAAACAATGCTCTGGCGAATGAGATCATCATCGAACACGGATGGCCTTCCGACTATCTCTTTGTCCGATAGCCGGTCCGTCCATACCGCAATAGCGACGACGGCAACGCATGCGATGATTGTGAACATGATGTCAGCCCTCACTTTCGCAAGCGCATGAATTTAAGGGCATTGCCGCAAGGGACAATCGCGAAATTCCACAATTCTGAACTTGTTGCGACTAATCCGGGTCAAACTTATAATCTCGGTGTCGGTCGGAGCGTAGCGCAGCCCGGTTAGCGCACCAGTCTGGGGGACTGGGGGTCCCGAGTTCAAATCTCGGCGCTCCGACCAACTCAAAGACTGAAAACTACTTTGATTACATTCAGCACGCCGTGTCCGCGGCGTAGATGAGTGAGCCGTCGGGCCCGGGCCTGGCAGCCTCGGTCAAGCGCGCTGGCTCGATGCGATCCTTGCCGACAAGGTGGAATACGGTCTCGCCGGCGGCGATCAGGTAATCGGCAATGATGCGCCGATGACATCGCCACCACACCGCCTCCGCGCACATGATCGCGCAGCGCCGTTCATGCCCGAGCGCCCGCAGCCGCGCGAGACCGCAACGGAACGGCGCCGTGAGCGCGTAGTCGGCATAGTTGTGAAAACTCTGGTTTTGCCAGAATGCGTTCACCTCCGGCGCAACGTCCTGCGTCCTCGCACGCAAGCCGCCCAGCGCGGCGATGTGCTCGTATGCTATCTGGGAGTGCGCGAGCGTTTCGGGCAGGACATCGCGATTATATTGCGGATTGGTGCGCGAACGCGGGACAGTGCGGACATCGACCACGCATGCGATCTGCGCCCGCTCGAGCAGGTCGACGAACTCCTCCGCCGGCCGCGTTGAATGTCCGATGGTGAAGAACGGGTGTGCCATCTGTCCCGGATAGTCGACTAGCGACGCATGCGCCTCAGCACGCCCCCCTTGTGCAGGGCAACGTGATCGGTTTTGTCGCTTTTGATTTCGTACTGGGGCTCGTCCTTGCTGGCGTGGTGGACGTATCCTTTGTAATTCACGTCCTTTGTATGCACCTTGACGATTTTCCCGCTGACCCGTCCGGCCTCCGAATTCCAGCTCACACGGTCACCCACCTTGAATCTTCTCGGCATCCGTCGATGTCCGGGACGTCCGGCTGAGGCGCGTTGAACCACTTGATGCTCCTGCCCATATCTAGGCGTCCGGCGCGGCCATTTCATCGTCGCCGGCGGAATTACGAGTCGAACCGGCTCTGAGCCGAGGAGTTCCGTTTTTGATCCTTCTCAAAAATGCAGCCGCGGGCTGACCGCTGATGGAACTCGAACGTAGCATCGCTGTTGAGCGTGTGCCTTGGTCTTCGGGGCGATTGGCGGCGCCCGGCCGGTCGCCTAGGCTGCTGCGGCTGCGTTGCAGCGAAGACGCATGGCCGCCGCGTCGCACCACGCCCGGCTCGCGGGCTGACGAGGAGCGCAAGCGGTGCTCGATTCTGCAGGCATGACCGAGAGCGACCTGGTGGCGCTGCGCACCGCCGTTGCCGCGCTCGAACATCCGGGGCTTGCCGCGCGGCTCACCAATATGGTCGGCAAGCCGATCGAGCTTATCGGATACGCGCTCCCCGCTTCCGCCTCGCAGGCGATCACCGCCGCCACCACCAAGGCACTCGAGATGGCGCTCGAGGTCGCGTTGCGGAGCATGCAGCAGGCGCCTCGCGCGGGATCGCAGCGCTTGCACAAGGTCTTGGCTACCGCCTCCGGCGCCGCTGGCGGCGCCTTCGGTTTGGCATCGCTCCCCATCGAGCTGCCGCTCTCGACCATCATCATGCTGAGGTCGATTGCGGAAATTGCGCGCAGCGAAGGCGAAGATCTGTCCGATCCGGAAGCGGCGCTCTCGTGCGTGCAGGTATTCGCGTTGGGCGGGCGGCCCGGTTCGGCCGATGCTTCCGAGAGCGGATATTTTGCCGTGCGCGGCATACTGGCAAAAAGCGTAACGCAGGCCGCGCGATTCGTCGTCGAGCGCGGCGTCGTCGAGGAAGGCGGCCCAATTCTCGTGCGCTTCATCACCCAGGTTGCATCCCGTTTCGGACTGGTGGTCACGCAGAAGCTCGCGGCTCAGGCCATTCCGCTCGTCGGTGCGCTCGGCGGCGCTGCGGTGAACTACGCGTTCATCGAGCATTTCCAGGAGGTGGCGCGAGGTCACTTTACCGTTCGCCGTCTCGAGCGCGCCTATGGCAAGGAGGCGGTGCGGAAAGCGTATGAGCGCTTCGCGCAAGCGGGCTGAAAGCCGGAACGCTTAGGTCCTTGAGCCGATGTCGGACGCTTCCGCCTTGCAGTGGCAACGTGCTTAGTACGCTCACATCGCAACCGTTACCTTGCGGTTTTCGCCGCATAAGTACGCAACTGCCGAACGCGGAACTTTTGTGTCCACATTTCGTTTTACAGCACACAATTGCGTACGAAAGGATCGAGCCATGGCGGCACGTGCGAATGTCCGAAGTGTCGTCTCGGACGCCCAGGACAAGGGACGGGAAGCAGTCGAGGCGGTCAGCGAGGTCCGCGACAACGTGGCCGTTGCGATCGACAAGTCTCTGAAGAAGCGGCCCTACACGACTTTGGCGCTGACCCTGGCGTTTGGCTTTTTGCTCGGGGCCATCTGGGCACGCTAGCAGGCGGGGGAACCGCTGAATGGGCGGTTGGCGCCGATATCTGGAGCTACAGGCGCAAGCTAAGATCGGCTTGAGCTCCGGCCTTTTCGTTTGGGCGCTGCTTGCCGTTGTATTCGGCGTGCTCACCGCCGGCTTTGTCCTGCTGATCGCATTCATCTGGCTGGCCGAACGGTACAGTCCTCTGACCGCGGCCATAGCGCTCGCGGGTCTTTTCCTGCTGGCGACGATCATCGCAGCCATTTCGTGTCTGTGGTCGCGCCGCCGAACGATCGAGCAGGCCGAGCTGGCATTGGCGGCGCGCAGGAACGCGCTTCGGCTCGACCCCAAAGTGCTGGGCGGCGCAATTCACGTGAGCCGTGCCGTCGGCTGGCGCAAGCTCGTTCCGCTGTTGGCCGTCGGCATGCTTGCTGCCGGTGCCGGGATGGAATGGTTTGGGCGCGAGAGACCGCAAGTCGAGGACGAGGAGCGAAACGGCCGCCGCAAGCTTGCGCGAGCGGCGTAAGGCTCCTCCACCGAGCCGCCAAGCCCAAATCGTCCGCTGCCATTTCTGCTGCCGCACGGGGAACCGACGCCGGCCCCAGCCGTTGAACTTGCGAATCGCAGAAGGAATACGCCCATGAACGAGGATCGCCTGACCGGCAACGCCAAGAATTTTGGCGGCCAAGTGGAAGAGGGATTCGGACGCGCAACCGGCGACGTGAAAACCCAACTCCAGGGCAAGGCAAAGCAGGCGGAAGGTGCTTTGCAGGATGTCTACGGACAAGCGAAGGACGCGGCGGCGACCGCGGCCGACGCCATCCGCGAAACCGCCGGCGAGGCCGACGACTTCCTGCGTACAACCATAGAGCAGCGCCCGTACACCGCTGCCGCGGTGGCCCTGGCCATAGGATACCTGATTGGCCGCTTCGGCCGCCGCGTCGACTACTAGAATGAGTTGCTCGACGGCCGGCAAGCCGCGCGAAAAAATGGATGAATAAAAAGCCCCGGCTCGCGCCGGGGCTTTCGCCGTCTGCGCTACAGCGCGGCTTAGCGTGGCGGCGGCACGGGCCCGCCGACGGTGCCGCCACTCTCGCCCGATGGGGCGCTTACTGCGCTGCCGTGGCCTCGACCTTTTTTCGTCCTCGACGCTCCAGAACCGGAAGATCCCGCGCGCTCGCAAACGTGCGCACCACCAATCGTTCGACGCGGCCGCGGATCTCGATCTCGTGGCGGGGAGCATCTGCGAGATCGATGCCGGCGCGCTGCGCCACGGCTTCGGAGATGACGAGCTCGCAGGCGTAGGTCTTGGTGAGCGCTTCGATGCGGCTCGCCGTGTTGACGGAGTCGCCGACCGCGGTGATCGAGACTGCGCTGCCGTAACCCATTTCGCCGACGATGGCGGGGCCGGTATGGATGCCGATGCCGATCCGCAGCGGCTCGGCTATGTCGTGGATCAGCGCGCGGTTGAGGGTCTCCATGCGCTCGGCCATGTCCTTGGCCGCGGCGAGCGCCTCACGACAACCCGCCTCGACGCCGCTGTCGAGACCGAACAACGCCATCACCCCGTCGCCGATGAACTTGTCGATGCGCCCGCCCGCGGCCTCGACCGCATGGCCGGTCTCGGCAAAGTATCGATTGAGGAGGAAGACCAGATCGTAAGGCAGCTTCTTTTCCGAGAGCTGGGTGAAGGATCGCAGATCGCCGAACAGGATCACGATCTCGCGCTCGGCGCCATGGAGGTAGCCGGGACGGCTGAAACCGTCCCGCGCCTGGGCGCTCGCCGGCAACAGCGGCGTCACGCGCAGATCGCCGTGCGGGCGCAGCTGACAGGCGAGCCGCACGTCGGGCGCTGCGCCCACGCGGTGCAAGACCTTCACCTCTTCGGGCGCGGGCGGCAGCATCGCCTCCTTCGCTCCGTCGACCCTGATGCGGCAGGTAGAGCAGCGCCCGCGCCCGCCGCACACCGAGGCATGCGGAATGCCGGCCATGCGGCTCGCCTCCAACACCGATACGCCGCGCACGATCTGCACCACGCGGCCGCTCGGATACGTCAGGCGGACGATGCCGCGCCGGCGCTGCCAGTACCAACGCGCCATTCGCGCTGCCAGAACGGCAAGCAGCGCCGCGACGAAGGCGTAACGCACCCATACTACGAGCTCATCGAGGAACGCGGCATCCGCCGGTGCCGGGCGCGGATGGTCCTGCGCAAACTGCGCGACCCAGGCCGGATCCTCGACCAACGCCATGACCTGTCGGCCGCCCTCGAGCGCGCCAAGAATTGCCAGGGTCGGCATCAGGAGCGCGAACGCGTAAAGGATCGGCTGCCAGCGTTGGTACCAGGGCTTCAGGCGCAGCCAGAACCACAGCCCAATCATGGCGTGGACCCAGGCGACGACCAATACCGTGAACTGGAGTACGCCGCGCAGCGGATTGGTTATGAAATACGTCTGCAGCACCGACGAGTAGTAGCCGACACCGGCATCGTAGAAGGTGTCGGCGACACGGGTCTGCAGGACGTGATCGGTGAGGAAAAAGGGAATGGAGAATCCGAGGACCAGCTGGGTCGCTTCCGGGAACGGCATCTTGAGCGAACGGCGCAGCCAGAGCGCCCAGAGCGCCAAGCTGTAATGGGTCGCGAAAGCACCGTAGAGAAGGACGGCGCCGAGCGGAGATGCCCAATACGCGTAGATGTGCTCGAGCGCATGATCCATCGCCTGGACCGAGACGAGGCCGAGGCTGTGGTTGACAAAGTGGGTCGTCACGTACGCGAACATGACGAGCCCCGAAACCAACCGCAGTCGCCGGATCATGCCTTCCACCCGCGCTCGCCTCTCACAGCCCTGACCTCGCGCGTTTAGCTGCTATCGAGATTAAAGGTTTTTGGATGCATTTCTTGCGAAAGGTTCCGGCTGGAGCCGTCGCTTGGCGGAAGGGGTGGGATTCGAACCCACGAGGGGCTTACGCCCCTGGCGGTTTTCAAGTCCCGTGCAGCACTTTCCGGACATTTCCCGAACATGCCCGAATATGCCCTTAAGCTCCTGAAATCGTGTGCCCTTTCTTACCCATTTTGACCGCAGTTGGTCGGCTGTTTTTCACCCTTTCCCGCCTGTCTTGTGCCCTCAGTGTGCCCTCGAAACATTATGTTCGGGGCTTGTTCGCGCCGGAGAGATAACCCGCCAGCCGCTCGCCGGCGGCGCGGTCGCGCTCGTCGACCACGTCGGTATAGAGCTTCAGCGTGATGGTCGGGGTTGAATGCCCGAGCCGCGCTTGCGTCGTCTTCACGTCGGTGCCGCCGGCGACCAGCAGCGAGGCGGTGGCGTGCCGCCAGCCGTGCACCGGTTGCACGCCGGCGATCTTGGCGCGACGGCAAAGCTGACGCAGCCGCTCGGTTACCGCCATCGGCCGCATGGGGACGCCGGCCAGACCGGGAAACAGGAACATCGGCTCGCGGGAGTACTCAGCACCCCACTGCAGCGCGAGCTCCAGTACCCGTGCCTTCTGCGCCCGCAAGAGCGCGACCACCTCCGGGGGAATGCTGAGCGTCCGCCAGGCGCTCTTGCTCTTGGGAATCTCGCGCAGCACGGCCTTGCCGCCGACCTCGGTCACGGCTCGGCGTATGCTCACCGTCCCGGCGCCGAGGTCGACGGCGTCGAGCGCCAATCCGAGCAATTCCGAGCGTCGCAGGCCGGCGATCAGGAGCAGGGCCAACAGGGCGGACACCTCCGGATCTGGGCGGGCGAGCTCGAGCAGTCGATCGATCTCGGCGGCGGTAAAGCCGCGCGCCTGCTGGAACGGCACCGTCGGCGCGGTAGCGTCGCTCGCCGGGTTGTAGGGGATCAGCCGCCACTTGCGTGCCTGCCCGAGTGCGGTGTGCAGGAGACGGTGCACGTGCAGAACGCTCTGCGGGGACAGCGCTGGCGCCGGCTTGCCGTTGGCCCGGGGATGGCCGCCGCGACGGCGCAGCGTGGCGTACAGCCGATCGAGGTCGTGGGCACTGAGCTTAGCAAGCGGGATGTGACCGATATGGTGCGCCGCGATTGCGGCATGGCGTTCGTAACCGGCCAAGGTGGTCGGGGCGTGATCCCCGCGCTCACGTAGATGGGCGAGCCAGCGCCGCAGAAATTCACCGGTGCTGTGGCGGTGCGGGTCGCCGACGCCGCGCAGCTCGCGCTCTTCCGCCATGCGCGCGGCGTGCGTCTTGGCCGCCTTCTGGGTCGCGAAGTTGCGCTTCGCCGCGCGCAACTTTCTGCCCACGCCCGGCTCTCGCCAGCGGGCTTGCCAGCGTATCGTCCCTTTGCGTGTGGTCGTGCGTGAAATTGAAGCCATGGGGAGAGACCCTTTTGTTACCATAGGCGGCGCGACAGGACGGTGAACAGAACACGGCCCCTGCGCGGTGAAGTTCGAACCAGGACGAGCAGTAGAGGCAGCGGCGCATGGATACCCGGCGCCGGAGCGCGGAAAGTGTTGCCGCCACAAGGTAGCCCGCAAGCGTATGCGCGCGTGGAATCGGGGTGAGGCCGCGATAGGTGAGCCCCATCTCCTCCGCGGCCCAGGTCGCGGGCAACTGATGCAGAAAGAGGGCGACGCGGTCGTCGTCGGCAATGAACTTGCTGACCTCGAAATTAGCGCGGTATTCCCAGCACAGGGCGGCCGGGCGCAAACGGTTCAGCAGCTCGGTCCAACGTCCTGTGTGGATGGGTCGATCTGGGGTGAGCTCGTTACGGGGATCGCCGCGCCGGCGGACGAAGCTGATCGCGCGCTGCTCGTTAGTGAGCTGAAGCTCGGCAAAGTCGCGCCACCAGCCCTCGGCTGACTCGACTTGATACTGTTGCCCTCGGCCGGTGGTCGTGATCACCGGCACTTCGACCCGACCTTCGTCATCGATGAAGCCGGTCGCAGGCACCGAGGCCAGTCGGTGCCCGGTGACTTGGGCGGTTGGCCAGCGAAGGCCCGAAAATAACAACGCGTCGCGCACCTGATTTTTCCCGCAGTTGCCCGTTCTTGCCCACTCCTAGGCGAAACCGGCGGCGCCTGCAAGATTTATCCGTATGATACGATTGACGTGCATTCTATGCGTATCATACTGGGTGCTGTTTCAGGAGAATCACCGCTATGGCCGATTCAGCAAAACCAGCCCGGCGTCGCGGCGGTGCTAGGTACTCCATCCCAGCCGCCGCGGAAGCGCTCGGCGTTCCGTACAAAACCCTGCGCAAGGCGATCGAGCTCAAACAGGCGAAAACGATCCTGTTCGGCGCGCAGGAACGCATGCCCCAGCACGAAATCGATCGGTTGCGCGAGATGTTCGGCGGGCGCGTCGCTAACGACAGCGCCGCCTGAAAAACGAAGCCCGCCGGGCGCGAGCTGTCGCGGACTAAGACCGGCGATGCTGCTCGGCCGGCTTTCAACGAGCGGCAAAACGAAGGCCGGCCGCCCGAGTGGTTAGTCCGAGGCGGCCGGCCCTGATGAAACTCTCACCAGTGCCAACCGACGAGGTTTCTCAAATGCGAACTTACACTAAATCGTCCCCCGGAACTAGCCTGAACGGCTTTGGCCTACTCCGCTCCGTGTTGGAGAACGCCAGCGACGAGACCGGCTTCGCCCTTGGCGACCTGACTGTCCTCTCCGCCCAGGTCGATCCCTACCGTCTCGACACCCCTGCCGGTCACCGCGACGGCGAGTGGGTTGCCAAGCAACTGCGCCGGGCATTGAAAAGCAGTGCCGCGAAAATTCATTGGCGGGGTTTGCATTACGCCATCGTTGCGCAAGGTGCCGTCCGCAAGCCGAACGGCGAGCCCTACTTGAACAACGACGAGAACTGGACGTGGTTGGTGAACAACGCCGGCAAGTCCGCGCGCTGGTTGGGCTACATCCGGTTTGAGAAGATCGTCGACAACCGCAATGCGGCGCCGATCATCCATCGCAAGGCACGCCTCACTCCCGGGGCATTCGACGGATCAAACCATTCCTCCGGGTTGCCTCCGAAAGCATTTGCGAACACCCGCATCGCCCGCCTCGCGCCTCGCCGCGTAGCCGTGCGTCGGCGTGGGGGGCTGCGTGCTGTCCGAAGGCGGGCGTCCACCGCGACGACGCGCGTGACCTTCATGATGCGCGGCCTATCGCGGGGCGGTAGGTACGTCGTATTCAGGGGTTAATCGATCTACCTCGTGACTAGCTAGCATGGGTTTCGGCGAGTAAGCTCCACACGACCGGATTGGTTGGCACGGGACCTACGTGGCGGACGATACCTACGACGTGTTCGTCAGCTACTCTCGCGCGGACGGGCGCCAAGGAAAGCTACAGCAGGCGATTAAGGCGGTCTTTGAGGCTCAGCCTGACAACGCCCTTTTGCTTTCTGAGCTTTGCGAGCGCGCCTATCGCGGCGTCAATCGGATTGAGAAGAAGCACCGAGTTGCCATTGCGCGCGCTGTGCAGGGTATTCCCGAGTTGAAGCATATGCGCCGGGAAACACTCGGGGGGGAATTGGTGGTCTACAATCCATGCAATGTCATGAGCTACGGCATGGCACGCCTCAAAGCCGATTGTTGCGGTCGATACGAACGACACAGCGATCCGCGCTTCACATGGAAGCAGCCGCGATCCGAAGCCGACTTCCGAGCAATGCTCGCCCCTGGCGGGAGTCACCATAAGCATGTCGAGCTTGGCGGCGCTTGGTTCAGGATAGCCCTGATCGCGCGATTGCGAGCGGCGGAAAATCATAACGAGGCTGATCAACTCGAGGCGGAAAAGCAAAAAGAACTCGACGAACTCGCGGCCCCAATCCGTGAATTACTTGCAAAGATACCGCCGCACCGCACACAGCGTCCGATAGTCGGATATCGACTGGGCATCGCAAACGAGGATGGCACGTTTGAATATCGGGAATTCAAATCTCGGCGAATGGCTAACAAGGTTGCCAGAACGCTAGACGAGAACACGGTGTGTTATTTCCGAATTGAACGCATCTACGAGCAGCCAGCCGCATGAGTTTCACCGCCGCCGATGGCCGCGCGGCAAAACCAGGAGAATGAAAATGACTAGGCAAGAATTTGAACAGCAATTCCGCCAAAAGGTACTAATATAACGCCCATGATCGAGGATGCGATAACGGCGTTGCGAAGGTTGAACAATAATCGCGACCGTATTCTAGCACTGTATGAAGCAATGAGACGTGACGAAAGATTTGACGAGGAACTTATCGAAACCAGCGAAAAGCTACTTGCGTCGCATTATGCTGCTACCGGGCCGTGGGAGCCGCCGCCGTTCTAGAGGCGCATAAGGAGAATGAAAATGAAAGAGGCTGATGAACGCTATTGGAAAAGAGAAGAAGCCAAACGCCGTCGTTATGTCAAATGGGTTGAGGAATTTTACAAGCTCCGCAATGCCGCTATCGAACGTGATGGCCTTGAAGCGGTTGAGCAGATGGAGAGAAGAATCTGGCCACGATACAACGTCAAATGACCACGCGCGTCGGCGGCCGCCTCACCATTGCCGGGCATGGATTCCGCGAGGGCCACATCACGCTCGATGCTCAGGCGATCTTCCGCCGCCGTCGCCACCAGCCGAGAAGGCCACAGCCCGCCAAGATGAGACAGCGAGGGGAGCTTCAGCCATCCAACGGCTATAGAACGTAGCGTCGCCTCATTGCGGCTCGACGATGCCGCAATGAGACAGCCGCACGAACGGCATATCCGACCGCGAATCCAACGGCCAATCCAATTGCGAAGACAACCGAGATATCGGTCATACCGTAGCTAACCCCACAGCGTCCTAATACAAAGCGGTGGCCGCCGAGTAGAAGATTGCCGCCTAGTCACGCACCCAAACGGCTCTTGCTCAGGCGATCTTCTGACGCCGTCGCCGCGCCAACGCGATCAGGCCCCCGGCCGCCAAGATGAGACCACCGGGCAGGCCAGCACCGGCGATGGGGCCGGGCACCGGGGCAAATACCGCGATGCAGCCATTGGGACAGCCTACACCCGCGGCGATCGGCACCCAAACATCGCCGTCGAAGGGGTTCACCGTAATCGAATGCGCACTTGTAGTCGTCGGCACAGTGACGGTCTGCAAAACGTTGCCGTTATCGTCGACCACGTCGAAGAACCGTGTCCCAGGAGTTGCGCCTCCCGGACCACCGGTGACGTAGAACTTGTTTGTCGTGGGGTCGTACCAGACCTCGTCCGTACCACCCAAAGTCCCCTTCCCGACGGATGCGATGAACTGGCCGTTTTTGTCAAGTAGGACCGCCTGCGTCCCCGGTTTGTTGCAGCCAACTAGCATGTTGCCGCTCGCGCTAACGGCGAGTCCGGCCGGCGAGCAGCCCCCCGCTGCGAGGGTGCCTGCAGGTAGGTTTGCGAACGCGATGGTTTGCAGCACTGCGCCCGCAGTGCTGACCTGGATGATCCCACCTGGGTCCGTGGCCCCGCCAGTACCCAACGTTGGAATAGAAACCCAGAACGAGGGCCCCCCATTTGTTGTGGTTTTGGGATTCCACGCCGGCTGCTCCATGCCGCCGTCCTTGGTTCCTGGGGGGATCGGGACCTGGATTCCCACACCGGGGATGGTGGTGAGAGTGACCGGAAGGTGTCCGCCTGCAGTTTGGAAGAGATTTCCAAATGCCGGGGTCTCGGCGTTGTTAGCGGCGAGGACCACGCCTCCGTTCGCGGGCGAGAAGGCCATTTCGTCGACCCGGGTCGAGCCGCCGGTGGGGATCGACGTCGCGGCGGAGCCTGGATTAGCTGGATTGGTGAATTGGAAGACCCTGAGCTGGCTGTTGCCATCACCGGCATAAAGGGTTGTGGTTGTGACTCCTCCCGAGGTGGTGCTGACTGTCAAAACGCCATCCGGGCCGGAAATGTCGTTATTGGGGGTGGCTGGGGGGGGCGGCTGGACCCCCACAAAGCCGAGCGCGCGGCCGATCTGTGACAGGCTGGATCCGGAGAATATATTGACACCGGCATTGGAGCGGTCGGCGATATAGATGTCGCCAGTCACCGAGTCGGCGAAGCTGATGTCGAATGCACTGAACTTCCCGGTCGGATTTATCAAGATGGACTCCGGGATGACCGGAACAAGTGTAGGGTTGGTGTTGATTACCTCAGCCGCAGCTGGGCCCGCGGTTGCCGCCATTGCGGCCACGCCCGCCAGTAAAGTTGGTATTATACGGAGCGACTTGAACGTCATATGCCTCCTCCTATCGAAAGTTATTGTGTGACGCGCGCACGGCCGCCGCACTGGACATGAGTTGGACACAAAACGGCGGCCTTCGCGCCTCACCTCGGGAAGGCTCGGTTTTACGAGCCTAATAATCTCTGACCTCAGACGGCAGTGGCCTCTAGTTTTTATAAGCGGCCTCTAGTTTTTATAAGCGTTTTAGCGTACGCCTGATCTAGGTTTATTGCGAGGTCAATTTTTGGGCGCTAAACACTTTCGGCCGAAATGAAATCGAAGTTGCGCCTATTTCATAGGCACTTCTTCGCATTGCG
>Ga0306918_10001241_pt1 | contig 12518 bp, 14 predicted proteins | sample tim00Cox0000000H_FD_203315 | JGI IMG/M metagenome (GOLD analysis project Ga0306918, IMG submission 203315) | Lab enrichment of tropical soil microbial communities from Luquillo Experimental Forest, Puerto Rico - timezero.00C.oxic.00.000.00H (v2)... | ecosystem: Environmental > Terrestrial >... | reverse complement strand
GCCATGCTCGGCCGTGCAGACGATAGAAACCGACTCGCCGCCGGCGAGCGCCACCATTTCCGGATAGCTCACCCAATACGGCGCGGGGATGATGACCTCGTCGCCCGGATTGATGGTGGCCATCAGTGCATTGTACAGCACCTGCTTGCCGCCGGTGCCGACGATCACCTGGTTGGGCTTGTAGGTGAGGCCGTTCTCGCGCCTGAACTTCGCGATGATCGCGTCCTTCAGCTCGGGAATGCCGCCGACATCGGTGTACTTGGTCTTGCCCGCCTCGATGGCGTGGATCGCCGCCAGCTTGATGTTGGCCGGCGTGTCGAAATCGGGCTCGCCGGCGCCGAGGCCGATGACGTTGCGCCCCGCCGCTTTCAGCGCGCGTGCTTTATCCGTGACCGCGATGGTCGCGGACGGCTTCACACGTTCGAGCGCAGCGGACAGGAAGGACATCATTGGCTCCTTGCAGGCGTCGTGAACCCGCTTTGGTCACGACTCTATTTGAGGGAAACAAGCCACACTAAAGTGTGTTTCGCTGCATCGCAAGAAGCTTCACCAGATACGTGCGAACTTTAGGGAACGTTAAGGGCCGAAGGCTAGGCTCCGCGCAACATTTCTAAAATTCTGCGCCGAAATGACTCATATCTGGCAAGGCCTGCGGACCGGTTGTTGGCTGACGGCAGCACGCGCTCGCGGCTACAGCCTGATCCTGCTCGTGATCTCCGCACTAGCGATTACGGGCTGGATAGCGGCGTCCCACAGTTCGATCGATCCCAACGGCAAGCCGATCGGCACCGATTTCTCCAATGTCTATGCGGCAGGAAGGCTGACCTGGCAGGGGAAAGCAGCAGACGCCTATGATCCCGCGCTCCAGCACGCGGCGGAACAAGCGACCTTTGGCGGCCGCGAGGTTCCCTTCTACGGCTGGCACTATCCGCCGTTCTTCTTCGCCGTCGCCGTGCTCGTGGCAGCGCTTCCCTACGCGTGGGGACTCCTGCTGTGGCTCGCCGCGAGTTTTGCAGCCTATCTCGCGGCAATCCGCGCCATCCTGCCCCGACCCGAAACGCTTCTGGTCGCGTCCGCCTTCCCTGCCACCTTCGTCAATATCGGCCATGGCCAGAACGGATTCTTCACCGCCGCCTTGCTTGGCGGCGCACTGCATCTCCTCGACCGCAGACCCCTGATCGCCGGCGTGCTGATCGGGCTACTCGCCTACAAGCCGCAATTCGGTGCGCTGATTCCGATCGCGCTCATCGCAGCCTGGCGCTGGAACACGATCGCGGCGGCGATCGTCACCATCGCTGCGCTGATCGCAATCAGCTTCCTGACGCTCGGCAGCGGCGTCTGGCATGCCTTCGCAGACTCCACGAACTTCACGCAAACGATCGTGCTGGAACAGGGCAACACGGGCTGGGAGAAGATTCAGTCCGTCTTCTCGGCGGCGCGCAATTGGGGCGCCGACATCAAAACCGCCTACGCTATCCAGGGCACGCTCGCGCTGATGCTGGCTTCGAGCATCGCCTGGCTGTGGCAGAGCGACGCAGCGTTCGAGCTGAAGGCTTCAGCTCTTGCGACCGCAAGCCTGCTCGCCACGCCCTACGTGCTCGATTACGACCTCGTCGTGCTCGCCGTCGCAATCGCCTTTCTCGCGCGGCACGGTTTTTCCCGCGGTTTCCGCGACTACGAAGTCAGCCTGCTTGCGGCGAGCTGGATCGTGCCGCTGCTTGCGCGTGGCGTCGCCGGAATCTCGGGGTTTCCATTGGGGCTCGTTGTGATGCTCGCGCTTTATGGCTTCACGCTGCACTGCGCCATGAAAGAGCGCGCGAACGCGGCCTCCTCTCCCGCACGCATCGCGCAAGCGTGAACCGAATTGTGAAAGCGTGTTGGAAGGAAGTTCTACGGCGCTGCAGTGCGGTAGCGGTTTTCAACCTTTTCCACGTCACGATACTTGCGGTCCACGCACTTCAGCATCATTGTTTAGCCGCGTTGTGGGGCAACATGGCAATCCCATCGGACAAGCGCGTTTCGACGATTCGGCGATCAGGCGAATGTACAAACTTTATTCGATGCAGCGCTCAGGCAACAGCTACAAGGTTCGCCTTGCGCTCGCGCTGTTGAACGCGCCCTACCAAGCGATCGAGGTGGATATTTTGCGCGGTGAGAGCCGCACACCCGAGTTTCTTGCGAAAAATCCGAGCGGGCAGGTGCCGTTGCTCGAAGTCGAAGAGGGACGCTACCTCGCCGAGTCCAACGCTATCCTCTGGTACGTTTGCGGCGGAACGCCGCTTGCACCGGAATCGCGCGTCGAGCGCGCCGAAGCGCTGCAGTGGATGTTCTTCGAGCAGCATGCGCTGGAGCCCAATATCGGCGCTGCGTATTTCTGGCTGGCGCTGGTCAAGGGCGGCCGGGATCTGCAGACGCATGCGCTCGAGGACTGGATGGAGCGCGGTTATGGCGCGCTGAAGGTGATGGAAAATCACCTCAAGACGCATCAGTATTTTGCCGCCAAACAGCTCACCGTCGCCGACATCGCGCTGTACGGCTACACCCATGTTGCCAACCGCTGCGACTTCGACCTGGCGACATTCCCGTCGATCCGCACCTGGCTCAGGCGCGTCGAGCAAACGCCGGGCTTCGTGACGATGGACTGGCGGCCGGACGAGGTCGACGATTCCGCAAGCATCGCCGCCGGCGCGTGATGGCCGAGACCGCATTCGTTAACAACCGTTAACGCTTGCGGCAAATCCGCGGGATGACCCGCCGCAATATTGCCGGCCCATATTGCAATCGTTCGCCGGCGCGGGTGATTCGCACACGCGCTCCAGGGACTTCCGACCATGACACGGCCAGAAGGCACCACGGGCTTTGGCGGCCGAAGCGCCCCCGTTGCCTCGCTCAGACTGATCGACGCCGTTGCGGCCTCGCTCGCGTTCGGCGCGCTCTCGCTTTGTGTCGCTGTCGCCTTCACGGTGCTGTCGATCAAGTCCGGGCTTGCCTGAGCGGCCGCGGTTCATCCCCGCATCTTCGCGGCTTTCCCGATTCCGGCAAGACCCTCACCGATCATGATCACGAGATCACGCAGCCGCGCGCCGGAAACGGCAGGTTCGATCGCGCGGAGCTCCGTTAATGTTTGATCCAACAGAGCGGAAAGTTCGGCTGATGCCTTCAACAGGTTGTTAGGCAAGACGCGGGAGAGTTCTCCGCCGACGCAACGATCCGTCAAGCTCGGTGCATTAATCGTTGTGGGCGACGAGGAATGCCATGCGGTTCGACTTGCGCGCAATTGCAGGACCGGCGCTCGCTGCGGCGACTGCGCTGGCCGCCATCCTTGTCGATCGCCAGTTCATCGGCGTCCCCAATCCCGCGCCGCTGTTGGTTTGCATCGTGGCCTTTGCCGGCTCGCTCTCGGGGCTCGGCTCAGCCTCCGTCAGCGCGGCGATTGCGATTCTCGGCTCGGCGCTGTTCTTTCTCGACCATCGTGCAGTGTCCGGCTACGAGAACGCCGACCTGCTGCGCCTTGCCATGCTGTCGATGACCGCGGGCGGCACCGCCGCCATCACCGGGCTGCTCAGGCAACGCATGATCGATGCCTTTGCGCTGGAGCGTCTACACCATACGACCGCAGCACGGCTGTCGGCTGCACTCGACCAGGTCGACATCGGCATCGTGCTGCTCGATGCCGACACGCGCGCCGAATTCATCAACCGCGCCTTCCGCGATTATTTTTCGGTGCCCGATGCAAAGGCAGATTCCCGGCCACCCTTCATCGCGCTGATGTATCACGGCCGCGACACCGGCGCCTATGAACTGCCCGCCGACGAGTTGAACGCCTTCATCGCGCGGCGCATGGAGATGATGCGCTCAGGCGATTCCACGCCGATCAACCTCAATCTCGCCAACGGCCAGGTGCTGCGCTTCTCCTGCACGGCGCTACCCGATGGCGGGCGCATGCTGAGCTACACGCCGGTGACCGACCTTGTGCGTCACACCGACGATCCCGCCAAGGCGGATTACTATCGAGCCCTGCGTGGCGGCGACGAACGCAGATTAATTCGCAATCTGCGCGCTGCGGAGTGAGCCGTCGCCAATCGGGCCAAACGATCATTGATCGTTTGGCGCGGAGTGGTTAAACGAGAGAATCTCGACCTCCAACGCGCGAACAATCCATGGCATCCGATAAATTGTCCGTCCGCTTCGCGACGCGAGGCGATTTCGACAAGTGGCTTCCGTTGTGGGACGGATATAACGCGTTCTACGGGCGCGCGGGCGCGACCGCGCTGGCCCGCGAGATCACGGAGAGGACCTGGTCGCGCTTCTTCGATGCGTACGAGCCGGTGCATTGCCTCGTCGCCGAAAGTGGCGGCGAATTGTTGGGGCTCGCGCATTACCTGTTCCATCGCAGCACGACCATGATCGAGCCCGTCTGCTATCTGCAGGATCTGTTCACGGCTGCATCGGCGCGCGGCAAGGGTGTCGGCCGTGCGTTGATCGAAGGGGTTTATCGCGAAGCGAGCCTCGCGGGTTGCCCGCGCGTCTATTGGCAGACCCACGAGACCAATCGCACCGCCCGCGCCCTCTACGACAAGGTCGCGGAACACCAGGGATTCATCGTCTACCGAAAGCAGCTCTGAGGGCCGGCCACCCTGTGGAAATCTTCCCCGGCAAGGGCGCACGGGGCAAAAAAGTGCGCATTTCGCGCCGGCCTTAGCCTGTGGATAAATAAACCTGTCACCGGCACGTTACAAAGAAAAGCTAGGTTGGCGTTGCGTCTGATCAGGCCCCCCGTCACAGATCAAGCGCCCCAGCGGTCCCCGTCAGTCGCCGCGTCTGACCGGGGCCGCACTTTTTTTGGGGCCTTCGTTTTTCACGACTTTCGACAGTGCGCGGTTGCGCAGACCGGAGCTGCAGCAGCGTAGCAGGACGGCGCCTTGCGGGGTGCGGATGCGCGCGACACAATGCGTCATCCCGCTCGTCTCCCCCTAGAGGACTGAAATCCATGCAAATTCGCAATCTCGGCGGCTCGGGCTTACGCGTTTCCGCGGTCGGCCTCGGCTGCAACAATTTCGGCCAGCGGGTCGACCTCGAAGGCTCTCGCAAGGTGATCCACCGGGCGCTCGACCTTGGCATCACGCTTTTCGACACCGCCGACATCTATGCCGGCATGGGCGGGTCGGAGACGGTGCTCGGCACGGTGCTCGGCGACAAGCGCAAGGACATCGTGCTGGCGACGAAATATTCCAAGCCGATGGCGAGCGACGGCACCAAGCAGGGTGCCTCGCGCCGCTACATCATGAACGCGGTCGAGGCGAGCCTGCGGCGGCTGAAGACGGACTACATCGACCTTTATCAGCAGCACGACTACGACGAGTTGACGCCGATCGACGAAACCTTGCGCGCGCTCGACGACCTGATCCGCCAGGGCAAGGTGCGCTACATCGGCAATTCGAACTTTCCGGCATGGCGGGTCGCGGAGGCCGAGCACGTGGCGCGCGCAATGAATGTCAGCCGCTTTATCTCGTGCCAGGACGAATACAGTCTGGTGGTACGCAACATCGAGAAAGACCTGTTGCCGTGCGCACGGGAATACAGGCTCGGGGTGTTGCCGTTCTTTCCGCTGGCGAGCGGGCTACTGACAGGTAAGTACAAACGCGGCGAAGCGGCGCCGGCGGACACGCGGTTCGGCAAGGCGCCGCAACTTCGCGACCGCTATGTCACGCCGCGCAACGAGGACATCGTCGAGAAGCTGCAGGTCTTTGCGAAGGAGCGCGGACACAGCATGCTCGAACTCGCTTTTTCCTGGCTCGCGGCGCGGCCGCAGGTCGCAAGCGTCATCGCCGGCGCCACCCGCGTCGAACAGGTCGAGCAGAATGTGAAGGCGATCGCATGGACGCTGTCGCCTGAGGAGATGGTGGAGATCGATAGGATTACGAAGGGGTAGTATCTCTTCTCCCTCTACCCGCTCTTGCGGGGAGAAGTTAAGAGGTCACCCGATCAGTCCCCGCATCGGCTTCGCCATCGCACTGTCTGGGAAGACGGATGACGCCAGCGCGTTCTCGCTGATACCGAGATGATCCGACAGCACGCCCTTGATCACGGCACGCAGATCCGTGGTCGGCGCGAGATCGCGGCCCTCGTAGAGACTTGCGGGCTTCAGCGTCGGCCAGTTCGCGATCACCCGTCCGCCTTTGACCGCACCGCCCGCGAGCAGCGCGATCGTGCCGGTGCCGTGGTCCGTACCTTCGGTGCCGTTGATGCGCACCGTGCGGCCGAACTCGGTTGCAACGACCACGACGGTATCGCGCCAGCGCCCGGAGAGACCACTTTCGAATTCTGCAAGCGCGCCGTCGAGGCCGGACAACAATTGCGCCAGACGGCCGACGGGGCCGCCCTCATTGGCATGAGTATCCCACCCATCGAACGCCAGCGCCGCGATCCGCGGTCCGTCGTCCGCCGCCATCACCTTCGCAGCGCCTCGCGCCACCACCCGCATGTTGTTGACCCCCGGCTTCGGCCGCATGTCGTCGCCGAGCGCGACCTTTTCGAGTTGCAGACCCTGCGACAGCGCAACTCCCAGCGCGGGGTCGCGATGCCGGTACAAGTCGACAAGCCGCGCGGCGGTATCGTCGTCGGCCTGCGGCAACGCCACCGGTGCCCATCCGACCGTCGGTGCCGCGCCGCGCAGCACCAGGGGCGTCGTCGGGCCGACGGCGAGCGCTCTCGTCACCCGCTCGCCCTTCGGCAGAACTTCGAGCGCGCGATTGAGCCAGCCCGACTGCACGCGGCCCGGCCCCGCATAACCGCTCTCCAGCACATCCTGGCCGTCGAAATGCGAGCGGTCGCGATAAGGCGTCGACACCGCGTGGATCACCGCCGCCTTGTTCTCCCGATACATGCGCGCGAATTCCGGCATCGACGGATGCAATGCGAAGAACGAGTCCAGCATGGTCGCGGCATGCGGACCATCAGCGGAGAGCGCGATCGAGCCGTGCAGAGCCACATAGTCGGGATCGCCGATCGGCGCGACGGTCGCAAGCCCATCGAGCGCGCCGCGCAGGATCACAACGATGAGCCTGGGGTCGCGCCCGTCGGCGGCGCGCGCAAATTTCGGCAAATACGCCCAGGCTGCGAAGGAGGCGCCACCGAGCAACAAGGCGCGACGCGTCGTCACCAGCAAGCGGCCGCTCTCGCGATGGTTCATCGTCATCTCCTCTGAAACTCCGGCGACATCAGAAGCAGCGCCAGCGCCTGCTGCCGCGACTCCGCGCGCTCGATGGTATGCCGCGTATCGGCCGACGTCGCATCGGCAAACGCAAGCTCGAGCAAGTCGCGCGGATCGATCGCGTTGCCGACGCGGGAGGCGACCTGCGCCGCGATGTCCAGTCTCAACTTCATGCCCTCGGGCGCAGCCCATGCCGCGTTGGTGTCGGCAAAGCCGTTCGGGCCCGCCGGCGACCACAAAGGCTGACCGAGCACGTTGAGACCATTGAGATACAGGCCGGGATCGTCGGGCACGCGCGCAAGCAGGCGTCCGATCGCGATCAGATATTCGTAAGGCGAGCGCATCTTGGTGACCGGCGCGCGCCAGGCGTCGTCGGAATCGACGAGCGCGGTGGCGAGCGCCTTGAGATCGCCGTCGGTTCTGGTGAAGACATCCTGCAGCCGCGCCACCAGCGGCGGCGGCGGATCGTCGGCCACGAAATGACGCGCGAATTTGGTGGCGACGAATTTCGCAGTCGATGGATGGCGCGCGATGTCGGAGAGCACCGCTTCGCCCTGGTCAACACCGCCCGCCTCGTAGATCTTGCCGAGCACCCGCTGGGCGCCGGGCTGATGTGCATTGGCATTGAACACGAAGCTGCCCGGTACGCCCAGAATTCCCTGTCGCCCGACGAAGGTCCAACCGGTGATCACGCGCGCAAGCGAGGTAACGTCGTCCTGGGTGTAGCCGCCACCGACGCCCAGCGTATGCAGTTCCATGATCTCGCGGGCGAGATTCTCATTAAGGCCGCGCTTGCGGTTTTGGCCCGCGCGCGAGTCGGGCCCGAGCGATTGCTGGTTGTCGAGGAAGAACAGCATCGCCGGATGCTGCTCCACGGCCTTCAGCATGTCGGCGAAGCGGCCGAGCACATGAGGCCTGATCGCCTCGCGCTCGAAGGAGCCGGCCCAAATCCGCGCGAGGCCGCCCTTGTTGGCGGAAATGCAGAAATGATTGGACCAGAACACCACGAGGCGCTCGGTGAAGCCGCAATCGGTGAGCACGGCGCGTTGCAGCCGCGCCAGCGCCTCAGCGCGAAACGTCTTCTGGATGACGTTGAGCGGCTGCGGAGGCGGTTGGGGCGGCTTGGGCGCATCAGGCTGCATCGTGTTGGGCTGCATGGCCTCGCCCGGAGCACCCGGTGCTGCGGTGCCACCATTGTCCGCCGTCTTCATCGCCGGCGTTTGTCCGGCAACGTCCGTCGCAACCGTGCTGAGTGAGAGCGAGCGCCGCGGCTTCTGCTCGGCGGGCTGCGCGGCCTCGGATGCTGGCTGTGCCGCCTTCGCCTGCTTGACCTCCTCCTGATATTCGAACAAGACCCGCGCCAACGCGGGCGTCGACTGCAGCCCGGGCACCTCAAGAAGTACGCCGCTCGGTCGGGCGAGGTCGGCCTTGACGAAGCCGCGAGGATCGGAGGCCGCACTGACGAAATCGCCGGAGGCGCCGCCGCGCGCGCCGAAACCGAACCGGTTGAGCGCCACCAGAGCGGTCAGCGAATCGCGGGCCATTGAATGATCCTTGGCTTGGATTTGCTTTGCGATAGTCTACGCTAGTAGTGGTGGTTCGAAAGTTCTCTTCAGTTCTGCCGCACTCGTGATGGGCGACTATACCGCCGCCCGAGATGAACCCGACATGAAAAACAGGTCGAAACTGCTTCTTGCTTCATGACAAATTGGACAGAAAGCCAAGCCACGCGACGCATTAACTGCTCCCGCTGCGGAGCGGAACTGACCTGCAATCCGACGGGGCCGTGCTGGTGCGCGGAAGAGAATCTCCGGCTGCCGATGCCGCTTGCCGGCGAGGATTGCCTGTGCCGGGAATGCTTGCGCAAGACGGTGGAGAATACAGCGAAGTGACGGGCAAGTTGAATTTCGAAGCCGTGCTGCTCGACATGGACGGCACGCTGCTTGACACTGAAAGGGTCTATTTCAAGGCCCTCGTCGGCGCCCTGGCCGCTCACGGCTTCACCGACGACGTCGGCGCGCTCTGCCATGCCATGGTCGGACTTCCAGGACCGGAGTGCGAGGCCATGCTGATCGCGCGCTATGGCGAGGCGTTTCCGCTTGCTGAACTGAGCAGGTCCTATGCCGTCAAACGCGACGAAATCCTGAAAGCCGGTTTGCCCCTGAAGCACGGCGCGATCGAGTTGTTGAATGCGTTGCAGGAAGCCGGATTTCCGATGGCGATCGTCACCTCCTCATCGCGGCAAACGACGGAGGCCTATCTGACGCTTGCCGGCATCCGCGGCCGTTTCCGGACCATGCTGACGCGCGACGACGTCGCGCGCGGCAAGCCGCATCCGGATTTATATCTGGCCGCCGCCGAGCAGCTTCGGATGAAGCCGCATCTCTGCGTCGCGGTCGAGGACTCCAATCCTGGCGTCGCCTCGGCTCTTGCCGCGGGCGCTATCACGATCATGGTTCCGGACTTCGTGCCGCCGAGCCCGGAGGCGCGCGAAAGATGTGTCGCGGTGCTGCCCGATCTGATCGCCGTGCTCGAAAAGCTGCAGCTTGACATCGGTGGTACGCACCGCTGACACACGAATCCCGCGCTGCATGGCTTGCTCTTTCTCTATAGCGGATAGCCCGGAGACTTGCGAGCGAGCCCGTCGAACGCGTCGAGCAGCCGCTCACGCCAGGCATAAATGGGATCGCTGTCCTCCAGCACCCTGAACGGGCTGACGACGCGTGCCCACTGAAATCCGCCGAACACGATGTAATCGGCATAATTCGGCGTCGTGCCGCCAAGATAGGGCTGACTCTTCAATGTCAGCCGCAACGGCTCCAACGATCTGCGGAACGCGATGACGGATTTGTCGCGCGCGCTCACCGCCTCTTCCAGAGTCTTGCCTAACCGCGCCTCGCGCGACTTGCGGAAATACTCGGCATCGACCGGTCCGAGATGCGCAGGGATGTCGGCAACGATCAACGAAAACAGACCGCCGATCACGGCGATATCGCCCCACGAATTGATCAGTCGACCAGCGCTGCGGCCGCCCACACCACCGAACAGAGACGGATGGTCGGGAAAGGTGTCCTCGAGATAGTTCGCAATCGTCCAGGAATCGGCGACCGCCCGCTCGTCGTGCAGCAGGACGGGTACCTTGTTCGATCCGTAAGGCGCGATCGTACTTTTTTCAGTGAAGCGCCACGGGATCGAGCCGCAATCGAGCCCCTTATGTGCCACCGCCATTCGCGTTCGCCAGCAGAACGGGCTGAACGGACGCTCGGCATCTAACCCCACCAGTTCGTAGAGTTGGAGAGCCATCGTTGCTCGCTCCGCTGGTCATGCCCGCGCTTGTAGCGGGCATCCACGCTATTTCGAGCTTACCGAAACGTGGATGGCCGGGACAAGCCCGGCCATGACGTTGCGCAAGAATACGCCCTATCGCACTACCGCGGAGGTCTGTCCGAACAGGATCTTGCGCTCTTCCTCGGTGCGGATCGCGGGCTGCCCGAAATTCGGATTGACCTCCTTCGCCTTGGCGTAGGCGCGCTCGGTAGCGGGACGCGCCTTGATCGTCTCGAGCCAGCGCTTGAGATGCGGAAACTGCTCGATCTCCTGGCCCTGGTTCTTGTAGGGAACGACCCAGGGATAGCAGGCCATGTCGGCGATGGAATAATCGCCGCCGATATATTCGCGATCCGACAGGCGCTTGTTGAGCACCCCGTAAAGGCGGTTGGTCTCGTTGACATAGCGGTCGATCGCGTAGGGGATCTTGTCCAGCGCGTAATTGCGGAAGTGATGGTTTTGCCCGGCCATCGGCCCGAGCCCGCCCATCTGCCAGAACGTCCACTGGATCACATCGTAGCGGCCGTAAATATCCGACGGGATGAACTTGCCGGTCTTCTCGGCCAGATAGAGCAACATTGCGCCGGACTCGAAGATGGAGATCGGTCTGCCGCCGCCCTTCGGCTCGTGATCGACCATCGCGGGGATGCGGTTGTTCGGTGCAACCGTCAGAAACTCGGGCTTGAACTGTTCGCCCTTGCCAATGTTGATCGGGAAGATCTTGTAGGGAAGGCCGACCTCTTCGAGGAACATCGTGATTTTGTGGCCGTTCGGCGTGGTCCAATAATAAAGGTCGATCATGGCGGACGTTTCCTGTGCGACGTGCGAGGGGATATGGGGTCGCAAAAAGATGCGATTGCATGAATTTTGCGCGGCCCGCGGGTCAAGTCAATGGCATCACGCGCGAAAGTGATCGCGCCGCGCATTGCCCGCAACGGTCAGGCGATGCGGCCGTTGGCGCGCAACAATTTGGCGCCGTCCTCGGTGACGGTGACGACCAGGCCCGTGCCCACGACCGTCTCGCGCGCGACATAGCCCTTGTCGGCGGCGTCCTCCCAGATCGTCAGTCGCGGGCACGAGGTCTTCCAGGTTCCGACCACCTCCGCGTAAAGCCGCGGCTCGCGCGCGACCCATTCGACGAAATCGAGCACCAGCGGATCTGCGGTTTCCGTCATCGCTGTTCTCCTTCAATAGAAAGCGACTGAAGTTCGTGCAAAGAACAGCCAACCCGCATAGAGGATGTAATAGCTCGCAACCGTCGTGATCAGGTGGTTCGCCCAGCGGCGAAACTGCGCATCGCTCATCGCTTCCAGCACACGGCGCGACAGCGTCGTGCCGAGCATCGAGGCACCGACCGCGACGAACGCCAGCACAGGATCGAGCGTTGCGGCCTGATCGATGATACCGCCGAAATAAATCAGCTTGGTGAAATGGCTTGCAACCTGGCAGGTTGCCTTGGTCGCGATGATGGCGCGGCGGTCGAATTTGCCGCCGAGGAAGAAGGTGTCGAGCAGCGGCCCGGAGACGCCGGTCATCAGCATCAACCCCATGCAGATCGAGCCGTAGATCGTGCCCTGCACCACGCTGTCGGGATTGGGCTTCAAGTCCTTCGGTGTCATCCGCGCCATGAACGGGGTGATCCCGAGCAGAAGCAGCGCGATCGGCTTGTCCGGCACGTAGCGGGTGATCGACCATAGCCCAAGCGCCAGCGCGCAGCCGATCAGGTAGACCGAAACCGGCCGCCAGCGGATATGCGCGCGCCAGAGGAAAGCGCGCCAGCCGTTGGAAGCCATCTGCGTGATCGCGTGCAGGACCATCGCGGTCGGCAGCGGCATCAGCGCGAGCAGCACGCCGATCAGGATCAGACCGCCCGCCATGCCGAACAGGCCGGACAGGAAGGCGGTCGCCACCATCAACAGCCCGAGCGCGGCAATCATCAGCGCCGACATGCGAAACCTCCGTCAATAGTAGTGCCCTC
>Ga0306918_10001240_pt1 | contig 12523 bp, 12 predicted proteins | sample tim00Cox0000000H_FD_203315 | JGI IMG/M metagenome (GOLD analysis project Ga0306918, IMG submission 203315) | Lab enrichment of tropical soil microbial communities from Luquillo Experimental Forest, Puerto Rico - timezero.00C.oxic.00.000.00H (v2)... | ecosystem: Environmental > Terrestrial >... | reverse complement strand
GAAATGGCCGCATCGCCATGAGCCATACGACGAAGACAACGAATATAAGGCCAAGCATCCCTCGCATGAGGAAGAAGCGCGGAGAGTCTTGGTCCACGAACAAAGCTGGTACTGCTGTAACTATCGCGAAGATAGTATCACCAATCCAATCGAGCATCTTCTCGATCCAGTCGAACCGAGGGTTTTCGCGGCAACTATATCAGCATCGAAGAGCGGGTGGGGGAGTAGGAACAGGCATTGTCCGCTTTCAGGGGCAAAGCGGACATGGCTTAAGGATGGCATCACGTCTGCTTATGACCTACTTCAGACATCGGCCGCCCTAGCCAGCGGCTAACAGGTTGTGAAGTTTCCTCCGATACCCGCTGACTGATCGCCCGCAGTTCGATATCCTGCAATCCAGCCCTTGGCCGACAGGGGGGGGCGCCGCGACCGACCTTGATATTGTGGATCGTCAATCTGGAGATCGAAAATGGCGACAGGCAGCGTTAAGTGGTTCAATCCGACCAAAGGCTATGGATTTATTCAGCCGCAAGGCGGAGGCAGAGATGTCTTTGTTCACATCTCGGCAGTCGAACGTGCTGGACTGAGCACGCTCAACGAGGGGCAGCAAATCGAGTATGAGATCGAAGAGAACCGCGGGAAAACATCTGCGGTGAATCTTAAGGTCAAATGAGACCTATTCGCGAGTTTCGGGCGATCACTGCGGTGACGCATTAGGCTTTCCACTCTCCACAAGGTGGCGATGCAAGGGGACGCCGACAAGCCGAAAGAGCGGGAGTAACGCCCGGTATCGCCCGATCAATTTCAACATGTGCGTGTCGGTTTGAACGCCACGGCCTTGCACCGCACGCGCCGAAGCGGACATAGCGTTGTGTGAACCAAAACTGTCGTTACCACGTGTAGCGCACGGTGCCAGTGCCGCTGCAGCGGCGCTCACCTGAGGACATGAGCGCCAGTACCGGAAGTTTGGGCCTCAGGGAAGATCGGACAATGTCTTTGCACCCGGTCCGGGGGTGATCAACGTCGGCCACTGGTGCGAACCGAATGGCACCTGCGGGGGCAGCGTTGGCGTGATCTTCAGCTTGGCGTCCTCGTCGATAATCGCCTGACGTGCGTCTCCGCCCATCAACTCGAAATCCATCGTATAGTAATTGCCGAAGAACGCAGCGCCTACCCACCGGTCGGAGATGATGCGAGTGAGCGCTTCCAGCATCTCGTCCGGGGTGGTTGTGAACGAGATCGTCTCGATCAGCATCAGCCGGTCGTTGATGGCTTCAGGCCCAAAGAACTGCGCAAGCACGCTAAACAGGATGTTGTTCTGGCGCGCGACGTAGATCGTGTTGCTGGCTGCGTAGGTCTTATCCCAGTCGGCACCAAGCATCTGTTTCCAGCCGGCGATCACGTTCATCCAATGGCTGACCTGAGTTTGCGCAGCCCAAGCGATATTCTTCTTCATCACGAGAGGGGCTTGTTTCTTGGCAAATTCCGCCACTCTTTCCGGTGTAATCGCGTCATTCTTCAGACATTCGTCCATGAACGCAATGTTGTTCTGTAGAATCGCGCGACTGTTCGGCTTCCAATCGTCCCGCAAAGCCGTGGCATCAAGTCCGTCTAGCGCCGCCTGCATGCGGATGCGATACGTCGCCATCGATGGACGCCAGCTCTTGTCATTTGGGCTGTTGACATATGGAGCAACGATCTCGCCCAGCGCCATGGTGCTGTGACCAACCGACTTCATCAGCTCATAGTCAATCGGCACTCGCGGGGGATCGAGTGGCGGCTGGCTCGGCCGGTAGAGGATGAAGCGTCCGCCTTTGCCCGAGAATAGTCCGAGGATCACCGGGTGTTGCGCCAGGATATTCTTCTGGAAAATCCTTGCGGCGTCGCCATACAGCTCGAACATCGTGGTGTTGAGCTGCAGTACATTCTTCGTTCCGATCTCGGCGGGGCTCGACGTCTCCGTGCCGACGATCGGCTTAAAGTACGCCGGCACTTCGGCGGCGCGGGCTGGCGAGCCATTTTCGATGGTCGCTAGAACGGGAAGCATCAAACCGATGCTGCAGACGATTATCGAAGCATACTTCACGAGTTTCTCCCATGCGAAGAATGGCGCGCGCCTAGCACGATCACCAGAAACAAAATGGGGATCCGATGTGCCGGCGAGTTCGGGGGAGTCCAATGATCGCTCGGATGAACCGCGCGCGTGACTGACTCCGAGGCGGACGGACATAGCCCATGTCCGTTTTCAGGTAAAGCGGACATAACTCCGTGATGATTTGCGTCTGCGTCTGAGAACCCAAACCAGATATTGAGCCGATTGAAATTTCGCGCCGCGATCATGTGGCACCAATCGCGGCATGCAGCAGGCCCATAAGGAACGCTTAGAGACCGGGCTGTTGCGCGACGGCGACTCCGGACTGTTCCAAAGTGTCGGCCACGCGAAGGACAACATCTTCCCGCCAAGGCGCGGCAATAATCTGCACTGCAATGGGCAAGGGCTTGAGCGGCACGGGCACCGCCACTACCGGCAAGCCGATAAACGAGATCGGTTGGGTGTGGATGCCGATATTGGGGCGAAGCGGCGTCTCGACCCCATCGAGTACGAAGGTCTGCTGACCGATCGCCGGGGCCGCGCACGGCGTAGCGGGGGCCAGGATCACATCGACCTCCCGGAACAACTCCAGCACGCGTTCGCGATACCAGCGGCGGAATTGCTGCGCTTGGGTAATCATTGCCGCGGGCACCAGGGCCCCGGCAATAAGCCGGTCGCGCACCGCCGGATCGAAATCCCTGGCCTGTTGGCGCAGGCGCTCGAGGTGCAGCGCCGCTCCCTCGGTCGCGGTAATCACATAGGCCGCCGAACGGGCGCGCTCCGCCTCCGGAATTTCGATCTCACGGTCGACGCCAAGCGCCGTCGCCACGCGCTCCATCGCCTGCCGCGCCTCGCCGAAGAGGTTTTTGCGGAAGTAGCCGCCGGCCATAGCCATCCTCAGGCCGCGCGTGCCCCTGCCAAGTTGCGAGGCGGCCGGCTCATGAGGCCGGTCGGCGCAAACCGGGTCGTCCGGGTCATGGCCCTGCATGGCGTCATAGGAAAGCGTCAGGTCCCGCACATTGCGGGCAAGCGGGCCAAGGTGATCGAGGCTTGCGACAAACGGAAAGGTGCGCGCCCGGGACAGTCTTCCATAGGTCGGCTTCAGCCCAAAAATGCCGCAGAACGACGCCGGCACGCGGATCGAGCCGTTGGTGTCGGAGCCGAGCGCGAGCGGCACAAGGCCGCCAGCCACCGCGCCGCCGGAGCCGCCCGACGAGCCACCCGTCATGCGCGAAAGATCGTGCGGGTTGCGCGAGGGCCCGTCGTGGACGTTCTCGCCAGTGAAGTCGTAGGCGTATTCACCCATGTTGAGGCCACCGACCAGAACCGCGCCCGCGGCCTCCAGCCGCTCGATCAGGGTGGCGTCGCGCCCGGCCTTCGGATGGCGGCGGTTGATTTTGGAGCCGGCGCGCGTCGGCAGGCCCTCGATATCGAACAGGTTCTTTACCGCAAACGGCACACCGGCCAGCGGGCCCAAGGGCTTACCGCCTTGCCGTGTCTGGTCAAGCACGCGGGCCTTGGCTTGGGCGCGCTCGGCGGTCACATCGGTGAAGGCGTTGAGCTTGGGATTGAGGCGCTCGATCCGGGCCAGCGCTGCATCAGTGACAGACACGGCGCTTTGCTCGCCGGCCGCGACAGCGCGCGCAATTTCCGACGCGCTGGCGCAATCCATGCAGCGTCAAGCTTTGAAAACCGGCGCGGGCTCGGTGCCGTCGGGCAACGTAAAGCCCGCAACTTTCGCACCGTGCGCGAGCGTGACCCGGAGATGCGTGCGCACGGCAGGTATCCAGGTCTTGTCGATTGACAGCTCAAGCGCCTTGGCGCCCGCGGTGATCAAGCCGTCGAGCGGATCCGGCTTGGCCTTCGCCACCGCCTTGCGAACTCTGCGGGCGGCCCTCGCCATTTTCGGCCGCGTCATGAGTGCGCCACCATGCGGGCGGGTTCGTCGTCAAATTTCGGATGCGGGATCGCGGCCAAAAGGTCGCGGGTGTACTGCGCCTCGGGCGCGAACAGCACCCGTTCGGTCGGGCCGTGCTCGACGATCCGCCCCGCCTGCATGACGATGACGCGACCACAAAGAAGCCGCACGACGTTGAGGTCGTGGGAAACGAAGAGATAGCTCATGCCCAGGGTGTCCTTGAGCTCCTGGAGCAGGTTGAGCACCACCGCCTGGACCGAGACGTCGAGGGCTGCGGTCGGCTCGTCGAGGATGACGAGATCGGGCTTGAGCGCAATCGCACGGGCGATGCCGACACGGGCCTTCTGGCCGCCGGAGAGCTGGTGCGGGAAGCGGTCGAGCAGATCGAGCGGCAGGTCAACCTGGCGTGCCAGCTCTTCGCAGCGGGCGCGAATGGCGTCACGGCCAGGGATGCCGCCGAGGCGAAGAAGAGGATCGGCGATCGCGCGCGCCGCAGTGAAGCGCGGGTTGAGGCTATCGGTCGGATCCTGGAACACCATCTGGATGCGCTTGCGCAGCGGCAACCGGGCAAAGCTTCTCGCTGGAATGTCGCCGATATCTTCGCCGTCGAACACGATGGAGCCCGAGGTCTTGTCAATCAGCCGCATCACCATGGTCGAGGTGGTGGACTTGCCGCAACCCGACTCGCCGACCAGGCCGACGCTCTCGCCGCGATTGATGGAAAAGCTGATGCCGTCCACCGCACGGAACACATCTGGCTCCGGGGCCGGGCCGTGACGCACGAGCTTGCCGAGCATGGCGCCTACCCCGTCGAGACCCTTGCGCGGATATTCCTTGATCAGCTTGTCCACCACCAGGAGGGGCGTTCGGTCCATGGCGTTCAGCGGGGTCACCGACGCGGAGGTTGGCGTGGGTGTTTCGCCCTCCGGCAGAAGCTCGCGCAGCGAGACGCCTGGCCGCGGCGTCGCCCGCATCAGCTTGCGGCTGTAGCGATGCGACGGCGCCGTGAAAATCGCCCGTGCGCTCGCCGTTTCGACAACGTGACCCTTCTCCATCACCACGACGCGGTCGCAATAGGTCGCGGCGAGACCCAAGTCGTGGGTAATCAGGATCGTAGACATGGACCGCTGGTGCGTCAGCCCGACAATCAGCTCCATCACGGTCTTCTGCGTCGTCACGTCGAGTCCCGTGGTCGGCTCGTCGGCGATTAGCAGCTGGGGCTGGCAGGCGAGCGCAAGCGCAATCACCACGCGTTGGCACATGCCGCCGGATAGTTCGAACGGATAGGCATGATAACGCTCACGCGGCCGGGCGATCCGCACCTGGTCGAGCAAGTCGATCGCCTTTTCGGTGGCGTCCGACCGGGTGGCCTTGACGTGCTCCAGCAGCACGTCCTCGATCTGGCGGCCGACCTTGCGGATCGGGTTCAGCGCCGCGCGCGGATTCTGGAAAATCATCGACATTTCGCGGCCGCGCAGCTCGCGCATCTCGTCTTCGCTGGCCTGCCGCACGTCGATGCTGCTGAACCTCACCGAGCCCTCGGCGATCCGCCCGGCGCGGTCGAGGATCCGCATTACGGCATAGGAGGTGACCGACTTGCCGGAGCCGGACTCGCCCACGATGCCGACGGTTTCGCCCCGTGCGATGGAAAGATTAACCCGCTGCACGGCGCGCACGACGCCGCGGCGGGTGGCAAATTCGACCGTAAGGTCGTGGACGTCGAGCAGCGGGATCGCGGTCATGGCATTCAAGTCCGCCGCTGCGGGTCGACGATGTCGCGCAAGCCGTCGCCGAGCAGGTTGAAGCAGAACACCGCGATCATCAGGGCAGCCCCCGGAAAGAACGCGATCCACCATTCGCCGGAGACCATGAAAGCTGCGCCTTCCGCCACCATGATGCCCCATTCGGCGGTCGGGGGACGCACGCCGAGCCCAATGAAGGAGAGTCCCGCTGCATTCAGAATGGCGTAGCCCATGGTGAGCGACATCTGCACGATCATGATCGGCATGATGTTGGGCAGCACTTGGCCGAGGACGATGCGGGCTTCGCTGTTGCCGGAAAGCCGTGCCGCCAGGACGAAGCCCACCTCGCGGCGGACATTGGCCTCGGCGCGCGCGACGCGGGCGTAGAGTGGGAAGTTCACGATCGCGGTCGCGATGATGATGTTCTGTACGCTGTTGCCCAGCGCCGCAACGATGCCCATCGCCAGCACGAACAGCGGAAATGCCATGATGGTGTCGGCAATGCGGCCGACGATGCGGTCGGTCCAGCCGCCAAAGAAGCCTGCGGCGACGCCCGCCAAGCCCCCCATCAGAAATACCAGGGCGACTGAAGCCAGCGCGATGAAGAGGTCGAGCCGGGTCGCCACCACGACACGGCTGAAAACGTCGCGGCCGATCTGGTCGGTGCCGAACCAGTGGCGCACCGATGGCGGCTTCAGTGCAGCAGCGGTGTCGCTCGCCAACGGATCGTGGGGAACGATGTGAGGTCCAAACAGCGCCGCAAGCCCGATCAGCAGGAACAGCGCAAAGGCAAAGCCCGTCACCTTGTTTTCGCCGATGACATGGCGGCCGTGGCGCATCAGGGCGGCAGGACCGCTCTCCGGCCGCGGTGCGGTGACGTCGGTCATGCCTCAAGCCTCACGCGTGGGTCGATCAGGCCATAGAGAATGTCGATCATGAGATTGAGGCCCACATACATGACCGCCATGGTCAGCACGAAACCCTGCAATGGCGCGAAGTCGGAAGCGATCAGCGCCTCGACGGCGAAGGAGCCGATGCCGGGCCACGCGAACACCTTTTCCACCAGCACGTTGGCGCCGAGCAGGAAAGAGAACACCATGCCGAGCGTGGTGACGACCGGGATCATGGCATTGCGAAAGGCGTAAGTGACGATGACGGTGGTGGACGAAAGCCCGCTCGCTCGCGCGGTGCGCACGAAGTCGGAGGCCAGTACGGCGAGCATCGAAGCCCGCGTCATGCGCGCGATCGGCGCGAGCGAGAAGATCGCGAGCGTCAGCGCTGGCAGGAAGAGCTGCTTTAGGCTCGCCCAGAACAGCTCAAGATTGCCGGCAATCAGGCTGTCGATCAGGTAGAAGCCGGTGACCTGGGGCGGCGCGCTGAAGAACACGTCGAGCCGGCCGAGCGGCGCCGGCGCCCAGCCAAGCAGGTAATAGAACACATAGACCAGGATCAGCCCGGTGAAGAAAACCGGCAACGACACGCCCGCGGTGGCGACGACCCGGCAGGCATGGTCGGTCAGGGAGCCCGGATGGGTTGCCGCGGCGATGCCGAGCGGCACCGCGACCAGCATGGACACGAAGAGGCCGAGCAGCGTGAGTTCCGCCGACGCCGGCAGCCGAGTGCGGATTTCCTGCGCGACCGGTTGGCCGGTGGTCAGCGAATGGCCGAGATCGCCCTTGGCCAGATCCTGCACATACCGGCCGAACTGCACGATCAGCGGCTGCTCGAGCCCGAGCTTCACCCGGATCTGCTCGATAGCCTCCTTGGTCGCAGCGGGGCCGGCGAAATAGGCCGCCGGATCACCCGGCAAGGCGCGAGTGAGCAAGAAGGTGACGATGACGACGCCGATCAGGCTCGGCACCGCAACCAGCAGCCGTTTGATCATCAAGCTCAGCATGAAAGCGACCCTTCCGCCCGCCGGTGTTCAAGCTTTGGGGCGCCATGGCTGGACCGGAAAGCATTGGCCTCTCCCGTCCGGCCATCCGCGCCGCGAACCGAAGGGTTCGCGGCCGCGGACGCCTGCGCGCCGCACACAAGCTCGTTCAAGCGATGGTCTAGCCCTTTTCAAAGGCCCGATAATCGAGCCGCCGGTGGAACCAATACTGGTAGCCGGTGACGTTCTTCTGCATCGCGACGTTGACGTAGGGCTGGAAAATCGGAATGCGGGGCATATCCGCGAAGGCGGTCTCGACGAAGCCTTTGACGTCCTTTTCGTAGGCTGCCTTGTCGCCGTTCGCGGCGGCGGTCACCGCACCATCGACGAAGCTGTCGAGCGTCTTCGACTGGTAACTCATGGTGTTGAAGATCGAATTCTTGCCGTGATAGCACCAGATGAAGAAATACTCGGGGTAGTCCAGCCAGCCCGAAAACACGTTGGTGTAGAGTGGCAGCACCTTTTTGTTGAGCTCTGTGCGCCAGGTGGCACCCGGAATCTTGTTGATGGTGCATTTGATGCCGATCTGGGCAAGGCTCTCCTGGGTAAGCACGCAGAGCGGCTCGTTGACGCCGGCGAAGCCGAGATCGAACGACAATGTGGTCTCGAAGCCATCGGGATAGCCCGCTTCGGCCATCAACTTCTTCGCCTTGTAGATGTCGGTGTTGTAGCTGTGCGGCTGCGGCCAAGCGACTTCGAGGGGCTTGCCGGCCGGCGCACCGAACATCGGCTTCGACAGTCCGAACAGCACCGCATCCATGATCTTCTGGTAGGGAATCGCGTAGGCCACCGCCTGGCGCACCTTCAGATTGTCGAACGGCGGCTTGGTGACGTTCATGCCCATGTACTGGATGCCGTTGGAGTAGGGCGTCGAGATGATGTTGAGCTTGGGGTTGTTCTTGAGCTCGACGAGATCCTTATTCGGCAGATCATAGGAGATGTCAGCGTCGCCGCGCTCGAGCAGCGCGCGGCGGTTGCCGGCCGAGGGCACAATCCGCCAGATGATGCGTTTGATCTTCGGCAGCGGCCCGCCCTTCCAGTTGTCGTTGCGCTCCATGATAACTTCGGTGCCGGCGGTCCAGCTCACCACGCGATAGGCGCCCGAGCCTGCGGTGTTTTGTTTGGTGTATTCCAGGCCCCACGGGTCCTTTTCGGTGGCGTGCTTCTTCACCAGTTCGGAGTTGATGATGCAGGGCACGATCACGGCGAGGTCGGGCACGGTGAGGCGATCCTTCCGGGCGAAATCGACGCGGAAGGTGTGATCGTCTACCACCACGAACTGCTCAGGCTTAGTCAACGAGCCCGCGCCCATCTGGAAGGTCGGGAAGCCGCCGACTGAGACGGCGCGGTCGAGCGACCATTTGACGTCGTTGGCGGTGACAGCTGTGCCGTCCTGGAAGGCGGCGTTCTTCTTCAGCTTGAAGGTTGCCGACATGTCGCCCACGTCCATGTCGTCGGCGAGTTCGCCTTTGAACTTATCGCGGTCGTAATACGGCGTGCCGTTGACCGTCTTCATCTCGTGGGTGATCAGGCGGTCGTAGCAGTTCCAGGACACCTCGTAGCCCGGCACGTTGGTGCCGACGCCGTGGATGTCGATGTTGTTGGGCCCGCTCTCGGACACGATCAGCAGCGTCTCTTGCCGCGACTGCGCCTTTACCGGGGACCAGATGGCAGGGGCGACACCGCCCGCCGCGAGCGCGGATGCCGATTTCAGAAAATCACGTCGTTTCATCAAAACCTCCGCCGGCTGCGGATCCCACAGCGGGTCGCAGCGCAAAGGACGTGCCAATTTGGCATCCGTCCAAGCCACTGAACGATTTTGTGAATTTTCGGGATGGCCGACCCGCCGGTCGCAGAGCGGGCAAGTCGCCTAAAAAATAGGCGCCCGATCAGACGTCCTTAGCTGGGGGGGCCGCCCTCTTTTTCGCTAGCCATTAGTACTTTCGCGGCTGCGCAGGTTGGCCAAATAGGCGCGCCAGTCGCCGAACTTGGAAATGTCCTTGTGCCGGCCCTCGGCCAACGAGCGAGGAAACAGGATGCCGTCCACCGTGCGGCCATCGGAGAGCCTGACCGGACCACGGTAAAGATGAGGTGGCTCGCCTGCCTCGACGCGCTCCCATATGTCGTCGCCCATGCGATACATCTCGCCCGCGACGGAAACGCCGCCGGTTTCGACCTCAAACATGCCGGGATGAACATCGCTGATCGAGTAGAGGCGATAGACTGGGGCGGTACGAAAAACTCCCAAAAACTCGGTGCCATCCAGATTGTGATGCAGCGCCAAGCCCCGCATCAGCGTTCCATTCACGAAGAGCTCAACAGCCATCGCTCCCAGCTCCCTGAAATCCAAGCTTGATCATCATGTCGTCACATTGACGGCGAGGTCGCCCAACATTGTTCCATCTTGTACGGCAGGCGATGGAATAGGACATCATGATTAAAGACTTTCATGTTTCCGAAAAAGGCACGTATCTTGAGTGGCACCCGGCCGGCGGATCTGCCGTTTGAAGAGCCGACACGCTACAAGCTGCTCGTCAACCTCAAGACCGCGAAGGCTACCAGTATCGAGTTGCCGGAAAGATTTATGGCGCTCGCCGACGAAGTGATCGAATAAGCGTTCCTTTTTTTGCTGCACCGCGTTACGCCCCCAAGCGGACATCGTGGGGGCTGAAATCCCGCGCTGCAGCGATCTTCTGGCGGAATCGCGCTCGTCGAACGATCAGCGGCAGTCGGCCCGCCCTGATCGAGAGTGGCCGGAAAAATGTCAGCAGGGGTGGTCCAAGGATCGCCAGCAGTTCAGAGGGACGCCATCTCCAGCCAAAACCGGTCCGAAGAATCTAAAACCGGTCCGAAGAATCAAGGCAGGTCATATGCTGCTCGCGATCGCTGCTCGGCTTGCCAAGGCGCGGGAAAAACGCAAAAATTCGTGCCGGTTCGGAGTTCATTCGGAGAATCTCGGCTATGTCTATTTTCTCTATTAGAACTGTCGTCCTCGCCGTCGCAGTGTCTGCTCCGTCTCTTTCTAGTGCAGCTACTTTATCCGCGCAGTCAGAATTATTGTGCAGCCCAGAAGGCTTAATGCGTTTAATCCCTCAGTTTAATGTAAATGGGAAATTCACAATTCCTGATCCCAATACTGACTTGCAGACATTCCTTTCAGCGCAACAAGGTCTTTCAAATGCTATTGATATGATCTTAGCTCAAGAAAACATAAGCCAAAATCCGTCGAATGTCGGAAGCCTTCCATCTCGGCCGTTAATATTTGCAAGCAACTGGCTATCCAATGAAGTAGGAATACAGACAGATGGAACAAATTTGAACTCTCCTGAGTCAGGAGGAAAATTTGGTGGCTATCGCGTTCGATCGTTTTTGAGCGGACTTACTCCCGTGCCTTTGTCTCAAGGAAGTATATATGTAATTAAGCAATCAAACCCAACCTATCCGGCACTTGTTTACCCGATGCCCACGAGCCACCCTTGCGTGAATAGGCTTTTTCTAGCCGCTGGCGATACTGCCGGCTTTTGGCCGACCCCGACATATGCTCTTGGTAGATATCAGTTGGATAACAATGGTCTCCCGATGCGCGATAAACCATTGATGACCTATTTGATCGTCAATATTTGTCTTGATCTCGGCAAGACAGCGGTCACTAATCGACAATCGGTTTTACGCCCAAATGCGATGATCATTCTGGCGCTTCATTGGCCATGTGAAGGCTCAGGATGCGCTAATAATGGAATTGGCCATCAACATTGACTATTCGTGAATAATAAAGAGATTATCTCCGATCGGGATACCCAGTTATTGAGGTGGATTACACTAAACAACAACTTGCGATCTCCAATTGCGCGCCGACCAAGTGATCGAATAGAGCGCAATCTGCTGCGCTGCATGTGTCCGCTTACGGCACAAAGCGGACGACCCGAGATGGTCTGCCCGTTGTCCGCTTTTGCGGCGAAGCTGACAGCGCGGCTGACCAGCGCTGACCCGCTCCGGCGCTAAACGTCGGTTATTGGCAGTTCTCTCACACGGCGTAAGAGCGACAGCCACCCCCGCGTTGCGAAGTGCTAGTCGCCGCCGAGGCTGGCAGGCTGCGACGCTTTTCCGGACCACACTTGTCCGAGACGCACGGCTTGCAGCGTCGTCGACTGCGCATTCGGCCGCACGAACTCGTATTTGAGAACGCTTGCCTCCGTGCCTGTGGCCGCGACAGCGCTGACCAGCAGATTGGCGCCTGTCGTCGTGCTGGTGGTGGCGACCCGTGTGCCGGCCGATCCATTGAATGGTTCGAAGGCGGCGATCTCGCGGAAGGAGGCGCCGTGGTCGTGGTGTAAGGGGCTCTGCAGATAGAGTGACGGACCCCCGTCCAGTGCGGAGCCGCTCGAAAAGACCTTGACCGAACCCTTGTCCGCGAGCTGACCGACGATAATGCGCCTGGCGCCACCGAGCGAGCCGGCCAGCCAGCCCGTCGCGAGGGAAACGCCGCCACGATATTCCTTGCCGAACGGAATGAACGAGGCGGTGTTCACGGGCTCCTCGATCCCCGCGGCTTGCGTGCTACTCGCGCCAGCCTTGCGGATGGGCTTCAACAGCGGGAAGGCGAACACCTTGACCTCGGTCGCGCTGCCCGGGCCGGGAGCGGTCACGATGCTCTCGCGGCCGGTCGAAAAATCGACGAAACCGGTGGCGATGCTGACTCCAGACCGGTCGTCACCATACGGTTTGAAGCTCGAAAAGATCGCTGGCACGGCGCCAGGCGCAGACGACAGCTGGGTTTTATAGACCTTCACTTCACTCGGGACGCCGGGAGGGGATCCGACGATGATGTTGTCGGAGGT
>Ga0306918_10001225_pt1 | contig 12589 bp, 10 predicted proteins | sample tim00Cox0000000H_FD_203315 | JGI IMG/M metagenome (GOLD analysis project Ga0306918, IMG submission 203315) | Lab enrichment of tropical soil microbial communities from Luquillo Experimental Forest, Puerto Rico - timezero.00C.oxic.00.000.00H (v2)... | ecosystem: Environmental > Terrestrial >... | reverse complement strand
ATGTATCGGCCGGCAGCCCAACGTGCTGTGTCCTCAAATGCGGCACGGATGGGGGGACGAATGCAAAGCCGCCGGTTTCTCCTTCGCTGGCGGCTTTGCTGTCTTTGAAAACACAAACAGCCGCCTTGCAAACCAAGGGCTCAGCGGCGACTCTCCCGCTGGATCGACTCGCCCGGTCGAACCACCGTCGCAAATTTGCAGGTGAGCTTTTGAAGGTATGGCTCAGCCACTGAGGCTATGTCCGGTTTACCCCAAAAGCGGACATTGATCCGTAGTCTCGAGAAGTCCGCCTTGCGCCAGAAGCGGACTCCATGCACTGCAGCAAAAGCCGTCCCTATTCGATCAATCGTCGGCCGCAACCAGCAGCGTGCCTGATCACGATAGCTCTTTCTCCGAAAACCCTCGCCAGAATCGGCCACCGGTTTCTTTTGCAGCACCGCTACTCTCTCAGAATGCGATAAGCAGCATTTTTATGCTGTGGCTCGAAGTTTCGAGTTGCCGGTTCCGCTAACGTGACAGAATCATGACCTCGGCCGGACCACGGTGCCGCATCTTCAAAAATGTAAACTGTGTCTTTTCAGCACTAGAGGAGGGGCCGTTCCACCGTTTGCGGTTACTTCGTCATGACAATGTGGACGACTCTCATGAAGAAGCTCACTTTATCAATGGCTGCGGTGCTGGCTCTCCTTAGCATCGCTGGCCGTGCGCAATACGTCGGCAAAGGTAAAGCCCCGCCGCCAGTTGTCACCAAAGGCTAAGCAAACGACCGAAGGGACCGGCTATTTTCCTGGTCCATTTAGCTTTTTGGGGCTTCGGCGTGCTTGTGGCGCGGGACGCCATATATTGGCCCGCAACGCCTGTAAATCCGGTTTGCCTAAATCAACCATCATTGCTAACGGGCTCGATTCGGGCGATTTGGGCAACGATCCATGCGGCAAGCACTCGTTACAGGTGGCAGCGGCTTTATTGGGCAACATCTGGTGACGACCCTTCTCGCGCACGATCGTCGCGTGCGTGTTCTTGATCTTCGACCTCCGCGATGTGCGGCCACGGCAGTGCAGTATGTCCGGGGCTCGGTACTTGATCCGGAATTGCTGCAAGCAGCGCTCGGTGATGTGGAGGAGGTCTACCATCTCGCCGGCTTGCCGGGGATGTGGACTCAACATAAGAATGACTTTCACGCTGTTAACGCCCAAGGTACTGCAACCGTAATCGCTGCCGCCCGCAAACGAGGCGTTTCCCGCTTACTGCACTGCTCGACAGAATCCATTCTTTTCCGACCTTCGTGTACGGCATCTGCCCTCGCCGAAGACGTCTCCGTCACGCTTGACCAAATGCCGGGGCCCTACACGCGCTCGAAAATGCTGGGCGAACAGCATGCTTTGCAAGCTGCGGCGTCCGGCTTTCCCGTGGTTATTGCTAATCCGACGATGCCGATCGGACCACACAACGGGAATCTCACGCCCCCGACCTTGATGCTGCAATATTTTCTTAGCCGACGTGTTCAGATCTACCTGGATTTCATCATGAACCTTGTCGACGTGCGTGATGTCGGCGCCGGTTTGATGTTGGTCATGGAACGCGGGCAAACTGGGCAACGCTACATTCTCGGCGGTGAAAACATCTCGCTTAAAAAACTCCTGGCCATCGTCGGCGTGATCAGCGGCCGTAAGGCGCTGCGCATTCCAATTCCTGCTGTAATGGCGCAAACCACCGCCGCAGTATTGGAATTTATCGCCGATCATGTGACCCATAAGGCGCCGGCCGGCACGATTGAGGGCGTGCGGATCGCGTCACGGTCCCAAGCGTTGTCAATCGAAAAAGCGCGCCGGGAACTCGGCTATGCACCACGTCCAATCGGAGGAGCCTTGGAGGAGGCGATACAATCTGTTCTAAACAAGTCGCAAGAGTCGACCAACCGCAACATGATGAACATACGGGCTTACAGCGGGTTAGCTGATGAGAGTTAGCCCGTGGAAGATGGTGCCCGGCTTCTAGTGTAAAGCATCACGGTCGTGATTGTTCACGCAAGCGAAGCCTTCGAAGTTATCTGGATCGGATGGGTTGTCAGCTGGGTAGCGGCGTCATTGTGGTCAGGCCGCACGGAAAAACGCGCCGCAACACGTGAAACTTGGATCTACCGTATCATGATTTTTGCCGGAGCGATTCTTATTGCGCCCTGGACAGCGCAGGCCCTGGGCGAGAGGCCAACCTGGCAAGTCGGCCATTACGCCGCTTATGCCCTCGTCGCTGTGATGTTGGTGGGCCTCGCGCTGACCTGGTGGGCGCGAATCTATCTTGGCGCCTTTTGGTCAAGCGCGATTACGCGCAAGGAAGAACATCGATTGATTGACAGCGGCCCCTATGCCTTCGTGCGTCATCCGATTTACGCGGGCCTCATCATCGCGTTGCTGGCGACAGCAGCCACTGAGGCAACCCTAGTAGCTCTCTTAGGCGCGGTGCTTGTAGCGCTCGGCCTGCGGTTGAAAGCCCGTACCGAGGAGCGCTTTCTGTTGACTGAGCTTGGTCCTGACGCCTACGAGTCTTACCGTCGGCGCGTCCCGATGCTCGTTCCATTCCTACCCCACCACTGATTTCCAATCGACAGTCCGAGCAGCACGAGCGACACCGAACGCGGCCGATGCCAACTCCGCCGAGCCAGACACGAAATCACCTGGGCCGTCAGACACTCTCCATGGTGGGTGTTTGCATTGCAGATCCCAAATAGGGCTCATTGGTTACTGGCTCGCCTTCAAGGGAACCGACACGCGAGAAAACAGGGGCAAGCAAATGTCGTCCTCGCACCAGCGTGGCCCGCGCCGCGAGCGCGTCGAAAGCCGTTTGAAAAAGCGCCGGTATTTCACCCGGCCTCATCAGCACCCCACGGATCATGGCGCCGATATTGGTGGTTCCGTTCGGGCGCATGGCGGCGACCGCGGATGAAGGCAGCGCGCGCTCGGCTGGATCGGTGATAACTCGCATTGCCGCCACCGGTAATCCGTGCGCGGCACCCACTGTAGCGACGACATGGGATTCCATATCGACGGCAATTGCGCCCGTGTTCACGTGAAGCGCACGTTTATCGCCCGGATCACAAATAGGGGCTGACACACCCAGGAGCATACCGGAGACAGCGTCCGGGAATGTCTGCAGTAATTGCTGAGACCATTTTTGATTCGTAGGCATCCGATTCGATCCAGAGAGAATCGCAGAACCGATAACGCAGGTTCCAGGCCGCAGCTGCGGCGCAAGCCCGCCCGCCACGCCAAAGCTGATAAGCCCGGGGCAATCACCGAATAATATACGGGCTTCTGCGATCGCTGCTGTAAGCGTGGCCGTCAGATTCCTGCCGTCGCCACCGCAAACAACGTGGATTCCCGGGCCCGCTGCGATGCGAGCCTCAAACGCTAGTCCAACGACGATGATCAAGAGCTCCCCTCAGCCTCCTCCGTTTTGCGGAACAGATCGTACATTGGTGCCCCAAACAACGTCAAACCATTCGCGACGCCGACTCACCTACTACGACCAACTATTTCTGTTTGAACGAACCACGCCAGCTGTGTCGTTTTCCCAAATCAGCTGCAGATCAATCCTAATGACATGCTGCTGATCCTGGGCTGTCTAAAGACGAACCGGCCCAAGATCAGCCGCGCCTTGCCAGCAGGTACTGGCGAACCACGGTCGATAGCCAACCCTTAATCAGCGTGTGTTCGACGCGGCGTGCGAAGAGACCGCGCTCGGCGCGGCCATCGGGACAAGATAGCGCGGGACAATGATGCGCGCGCCTTTGGTCAGCGCTGCGTCCTCCGACAAGTTGTTGACCTGGGTTAGCGCCCAAAGCGGCACATGGTACGTCGCTGCAAGAGTTGGTAGCGTATCGCCGGCATGAGCCGATACCGGCAAGCCGCTATCCCATAGTTCGATCGTAGCATTGGCCGGAATGTCAATGCGCAGCGGTATGGCTTCACCTCCGACACTCGCAGGTGTCGCTGCGAGCGCAGCAATCTTGCTGACTAATTGGTCGTGGATATCTCCAAACTTTTCCATATTGGTGTGGAACATTCCGCGGCGGTCTTTGAGATCGAAGCTAGCATAGTGGCCATGGAAGCCGCGGCCCTGCACAACGTCGCCGCCGCCGCCAAGAATGTTAGAGGACTGATAAAGGTTGACATAGCGCTCGACGTTCGGTGGTACACTGTGGGCAAATCGCGTGGGGTCGTAGGTGACCAGTAGGCTCACAGGAATACCAACGGCGTCGAGGCGTTCGGCAAATTTCACGGCGGCATCGCCGCCCAGGGAGTGGCCAATAACGGTAATCGGTTCAGGGTCGCGGCGGTAATCACTCATCGCTTGATCGGCGAGCCCGCGCCACATCAGATAGGAGTTGACGTCTGCGGTAACGCCGGTGCGGTTGATGCGCTCCGTCAGTTTATCCATGCCCCTATCAGTTAGCAGGCCGATAAAGCCACGGAATAGGTAGGCGCGTCCGCGCGGCTGGATGGTCATCTTTTCGGCGGCGCCAGGCGGTTCGAGCCGCGACGCGGCGTCCCCGGTACTGGCGAGACACATCGCGATCAAGACGGCTGCAATATGCTTCGGGTGAAACATGTGGCTTCGAGTGTTTGGAGAAAAAGCTGGAACCCGCCAACCAACCCACAAACCGATACACCGCTTGGATAATGTTCGGCACCGAGATAAATTGGCTTCCGAGTGAATGGCCCCGACCCTCCCGCTTTGGCAGTATGCCATGAATTAAGGCACCTTGCGGGCAGATTTGATCTCAGCACTGCATAGCTCGGTGGCATCAGCCGCACGGTGTAACGACGGAATCGAAGCAGGCACGCGCCTTTTCGACGTCAGGAAGCGGCGAGCAGATAACGCGATGCTACCCGCTCAAATCGATGTCGCATTCGCCGGTAGGTAAGCTAGTCGCCATTGTTCGCGATGGTTTTCGCGCTGTTATTTGGGCGCGGTAACGGCTCCGGCAGGCGTCCGGCCGCGCGGATCGTCCCGATCCTCCATGCATTTCTTGAGGAAAGCACCACGCGCCACACCTTGCAGTCGTTGCTGATCCGCCCCGAACTGGCAGGTCGCCATTTGCTGCTTCGCATCGACTGCAAAGCAAGGCCGCGCCGGCAAGAGCACAATCAGAGCGGCAGCCAGAAACGCGCAACGAGACATGCTGAATCCCCTGGACCCTTAAAACTACCAGCAGGCTGGACCTTCACCGCCGTGACTAGCCCGACGATCGGTAGTAACCTCGGGGTCCGTTGTAAGAGGGAGCGCCAAAGGGATTAAAGGGAGTGCCAAATGATGGCCAGAAAAAGCCCCACCCCGGATCGGCCGTCTGAGCCCTCGCGAACTTAAACTCGCCACCCGGAGTAACGCCGGTCAGCACAACTTGCGTTTTCTCTAAGCCATTCTCCTCCACCAGTGCATAAAGCGTGGTGGCATTATCAGGCGAGATGCGCACGTTTGGCTGATATCGTGTCGGGCGATTGGCTCAGATATCGTTTCCCAGGTGATGCTCCCTCAGTTCGGTCCGGCATCGACCGTCGCCACGCGCGCAGCCACTATCATGATAGCACGGATGAACCCCACTCAAATTATCAGTTTATCCGATACCGAGCGCCGAAAACCCTCAGTGCCTTGCTGCGCGATTTGGATGCTGTGCTCGCTTCGGCGCTCACGTCATTAGGCTCCGATCCTAGAGCGCGCGGCGGTCAGCAACCACTTACCTACCGGCACAACGTCCTTGTGAATCTCTGCGAAATTTGGGAGCGAATTGGCAAAAAGGTTGCCGGAATCCCCAAGTCAGATTTTGTGGAGTTCTGTCATTACATTGTCGAGGCCATGGGGTGGCACACTGGTGGATTAGACGCGGCAAATCCCCCCGGGCCAGCTCAGCGCTGCGATCACCGCAATCAAAGAAAAGGGCGTTCAGTCTGGCAAGCGCATCGAGCGATCTGAGATCGGCGCGCCCGGCGAGTTTGATACGATGACTGATGATGAGCTTGAGCGCGCGGTCGTTGAGCGTTTTGCGCGGCTCGGTTTTGCGGCGAAGCTTGCGATCAGCGACGGATCGGTCGCTCACCCGGCGTTCTCCCTAGTTTTTCGAAACAATCGAAAATCAAGGTTACTAAAATCAAAAACTCTTAAAGATCAACGTTCAATGTGGCCACCGCTCGTGCAGATTAGGCGGCCACGCTAAATGCTTAAAGTAAATGTTAAAGCATAATATTCCGTAATGCGACGGCCTGCCTTGACATGCCCAGAGCGGAAGACGGTGAGGCTTGCGCTTAAAACACATCGTATCTGTTTTTACGAAAGCTATTGTCCTCGCAGCCGCCGTGGCAAGTCTTGTTGGTTGTTCAAGCCCACATTACAGGACGGCATCGATAGCGAGAACCGGCATCGTGCGAACGTCGACGCTGAGTCGCATGGAAAGCCTCAACATGGACCGCGATGCATCGATCCTGATCCGGATCTTTAAGGAAGAAAGCACGTTGGAGGTCTGGAAGGAGGATCGCACCGGTAAGTTTGCGCTACTCAACACATATCCAATTTGCAAATTTTCAGGAAAGCTCGGCCCGAAGCTTGCCCAGGGCGATTACCAAGCGCCTGAAGGATTTTATGACATTACTCCAAATCAGATGAACCCATGGTCGCAGGAGTATCTTGCCTTTAATACTGGTTTTCCCAACGCCTTTGATCGATCCCTTGGGCGGACTGGTAGTTTTCTTATGGTGCATGGTGGCTGCGAGTCAGTCGGCTGTTACGCCATGACGGATTATGAAATGGAAGAGATCTATGGTCTTGCTGACGAAGCATTCAAAGGCGGTCAAAATAAAATCCAGCTAGAGGCCTTTCCCTTCCAAATGACAGCGGAAAACCTGGAGAGCCACGCGGACGATCCTAATGCGCCATTTTGGGACATGCTCAAGAAGGGCAGTGATGCATTCTTGGCGATGGGGCGACCACCGACGGTGGGTGTCTGCGGTCAGCACTATGTGTTCAACCCGGTTCTGGCTGACAACAATCTCGATCCACGCGCGCCTTGCCCGCCCGGCATCGAATCAACACCTGTTGCGGGCGCGCCCCAATTGACGCCCGCTATCGCAATCCAATCAGACCTTATGGCCTATCAAGGCGATGATCCGATCGCTCGTGAACTAAAGAAAAACTTTCGAGCTGTTCACTGACGGGTAGAGGATTAAACTACGCAAAGCCGGTTGAATTCGCGCCGGTTCAGCAATCGCATTTTTACTCACTATACGGTTCAGGCCACGTTGCCGACGATTTAATCGGTAGCAGTGACGCATGTGAGCCTGTGACTTGTATCGCCTGTGGGGCCACTCACCTCAGTACGCGAGTGTGCCGTCTAACTGGCTGATAAGCGTAAGCAATTGAGGCGGCAACTCCCGCCGAGCTTGAGAAGCGAATCCGGACCGCCCTGAACGAGCGTAAGCGCACCGGTGAAGGTGTACGCGGGATTGCCAAACGCTTTGGCCTTGACCCGTCCACTGTGCAGCGGATCGCCCGCCCTTTCGTCGGCGCGGTCGCGTGAGGCCGACAGCACAGAAATGATGCTAAGCGCCCTCCACCCCGATGTCCGCTTTGCCCCCAAAAGCGGACATTGGTTGAGTGTGCCGGGATGTCCGCTTTGGGTGAAAAGCACCGAGGAGCAGCGCAAAACGGAAGTTTAACACGGTGGTCGCGGGCAGGACCGCTGCGCCGGCCGCGCGCGGAAGCGGACCCGTCGCAACGTTACTTCCCGTTTACGCCCAGGTCGCGAAACTCAATCCTGTTCCAGTTCCCGCCGGCGTCCGATAGCCGGGCACATATTCGAACCAGTTGAGGTCGAGGTGCTCGACCGCGCCCGCGACGGCGACCCAGTTGAGGATCTCTGAGGAGCCCGCGTGCAGCTTGTTGCGCGGCAGCGTCTTGAGAAACTCCGCGTTCTTGTCGGCGCAGGCTTTCAGGATGGCACGGTCGAAATCCTCGTCGACCAGGAAGTGGCTCAAGCCACCGGAAGCGAGCACGCCGACGCGCAGGTCCTCGCCGTAGGCTTCCACCGACTTGCGGATCGCCTGGCCGAATTCATAGCAGCGGCGCGGCCGCGGCTGGTTGGGTGGAAAGTAGGTGTTGAGAAAGACCGGCACGGCCGCGACCGGCTTATCGGGCTCCATGACGCGCCGATGCACATAGGCGATGGCGTGACCTTCGCCCTCGCCCCCGGGCAGCCGCTCCGATGCCCCGAGGTCGAAGCTTAAGTCCATCAGCGTCTCGATCAGGTGGATGGCGAGGCCGGAATGCACCGGATAATCGCGCGGCTTCTCGTCCTCGAAGAAAGCCTGCCGGTTCTGCACATACCATTCGGGAAAGCGCCGGCGATATTCCTCGTGCTGCTCGTTGCTGTTGCGGATGGTGTCGCCGTAATAGATCGCGAAGGCCGGGCGGCAGTCCTCCTTGTAGCTCTCGTTCTGATCGTCGCCGATCACGATCAGCGCATCGACCTTGGCGCCGGCGAGCGTCTGCGCCACATGCTTGATCGCCGAGCGGGCGATGTTCTGGCGCGCGACCAGGTGCTCGGGCGCCACCATTTGCGCGAGCTTGGGGTCGGCCTTCTCCAGAAGATCGCCGTATGTGATAGGCCGGCCCTCCTTGTCACGGTGATTAATGTGCCGGTCGGTCTCGACAAAGCGTTGCAACGTCTCGTCGGAGGCGAGCAGCATCGGCGTGTGAGATGTTCCGAGCCCGAGCACGATTTTGGCCATCGGTTGGTCCTTCTACGTTCCTTCCGCCCTCTCTGTTGTCGCTTGCGCAGGGACGACAGTGTAAAGGGCCTCGTTCAATCGATCTTCACATTGGCGGCCTTGCCGACAGCGGTCCATTTCTCAAACTGCGACGCGATGAAAGCCCCAAACTCGCCCGGCGTGCCTGGATTGGTCACCGCGCCAAGCGGTGTGATGATGGTTTGCATCTCTTCAGTACGCAGGCCTTCGTTGATCGCGGCGTTGAGCCGGTTGACGATCGCGGCAGGCGTGCGCGCGGGCGCCACGATGCCGTTGAAGGTCAAGACTTCATAGTCGGGCACACCCGATTCCCCGATGGTCGGAAGGTCGGGCGCGAGCGGCGAGCGCGTGCGGCTCGTCACCCCAAATGCGCGCAGCTTGCCCTCGCGGATGAGCGGCAGCAGGATGGTGATGCTCTCGAATGTGAAGTGCACCGCGTCGCTCAATACGGCCGTGACCGATTCCGCGCCGCTCCGGTACGACACGCCGACGACATCGACGCCGGTGCGCGTCTTGAAGAGCTCGGCGGTGAGATGCGGCAGGGCACCGACTCCGGTATGGGCATAGTTGAGCTTGCCGGGGTTGGCCTTGGCGTAATCGATGAACTCCTTGAGCGTCTTGGCTGGGAATGACGGGCGTACCACCAGGATTTGGAAGCTCTCCGAGATCTTGGCGACCGGCACATAGTCCTTGACTGGATCGTAGCCGGCGCTCGCGGAGACCGCTGGGATGACCGCGAGCACGCTGGTGTTACCTGCTAGTAGTGTATAGCCGTCGGGAGCTGCGGTCGCGACCGCCTTGGCTCCGATCGCGCCGCCCACGCCGGGCCGGTACTCGATCACGATCGGCTGGCCTAGCCGCGGCGGCAGGATCTGTGAGGCAAGCCGCGCCGGCACGTCGGTCGGGCCGCCCGCTGTCGCCGGTACGATGATCTTTATCAGCTTGTCCGGATAGTTCTGCGCTGGGGCGCCCGTGTTGAGCCCAAAGAGCAGGATCAGCGCGGCCGCAACACCAATCAGCACGGCAATGCGCCGTGCATGTTCACTCTGCTGCGCGTCCACAGCAAGCGGATACGCCGCCAATGCATCGCCTATAAATGTAATGAACTGGCGCCGCCTCATGGGTTTCTCCAAGGGCCGACGATGGAAATCTAGCACATTCTTTGTGCTGCGCGTTACGCGGCAAGGGGCAGTTCATATCCGCTTTGGGTCAAAAGCAGACATTGAGGCACCTCGGCGTCATGTCCGCTTTACGCCCAAAAGGAGACATTGGGAGTCAGCGGTGAAATGTCCGCTTTGTGCCAAAAGCGGACATCAAAGCGAAGTAGTCGCCACTAGTGGTCATACTCGGCAGACACATCCTTGCCGGTATAGTCCTTCAAGAATGCAGTTGCCGCGATCGAAATAATCGCAGTTACGAGAATGTAGATCGCAATCGGTGTGCCCGATTTGTAAGTAGCAAACAAGGCGGTTGCGATCAGCGGCGCGGGTCCGCCCGCGGTGATCGAGGCGAGCTGATAACCGATCGAAGCCCCGCTATAGCGCAGTCGGGGCGTAAAGCTTTCGGCGATGAGTGCCGCCTGCGGTCCGTACTGCATATCGTGCGGGATCAATGACAACACCATCGCTATAAAGATCAACACCGATGAGCCGGTGTCGATCATCCCAAAATAAATGAAGCCAAACACCCCCATTGTCGCAGCGCCGATGATGTACATCTTCTTGCGCCCGATCCGGTCGGACATATAGCCGCTGAGCGGAATGGTAATCGCCGACAGACACACTGCTGCCAGGACGCCCGCCAGAAGAAGATCGCGGGACGCATGCAGCACCGTGATGCCATAGGCGAAGATGAAAGCGGTGAAGATGTAGAATGGCGCTTGCTCTGAGGTGCGAGCGAGCGCTGTTAGGATGATCGTGCCCCATTGCTTGCGACACACTTCGATGATCGGTGCCCGCTCAATCTTGCGCTCGGCGACAAGGTTACGGAACACCGGCGTTTCGAGGATTCGAAGCCGGATCCACAAGCCAATACCAACAAGCACGATGCTGAATGCAAATGGGATGCGCCAGCCCCAGCTCAGAAAGGCATCGCCCGAGATCGTGCTGAAGATGAGAACGGCAAGGTTGGCCAAAAACAAGCCGGCCGGACCACCAAACTGCGGCCAAGACGAAAGGAAACCGCGTTCGTGATTATGCCGCGCCCATTCCATAGAAAGGAGCACGGACCCGCCCCATTCGCCGCCCACGCCGATACCCTGCAGAAGCCGCAAAATGGTCAGGAGCACCGCTCCCCACAGGCCAATCGTCGCGTAGCCGGGCAGAAATGCGACTAAGAAAGTCGAAACTCCCATCAGTACCAAAGTGATGATGAGGGTAGACTTGCGTCCTACACGGTCGCCGTAATGGCCGAAGATGAAGGCGCCGATCGGTCGTGCGACAAAGCCAACGAAATAAATGCCGAAGGAGTTGAGTGTCGCGGTCAGTGGGTCTTCGTTAGGAAAAAACAGCTTGCCGAACACCAGGCCGGCCATCGTGCTGTACAGGAGAAAATCATACCACTCGATCGTCGTTCCCACGGTTGCAGCGATAACGGCACGACGGAGTTCTCGACTATGCTGGTCAGGTGTAAGCGCATAGTTGGTGTCGGTCACGGCTACCATTTGTGTTTCCTCCCTGGGAAAGAGATCACGCCGGATTGATGTTGGCAGTCCGAATCACGTTGCCCCATTTTGCGATTTCGTCGCTGATGAGCTTGTGAAAATCAGCGGTCGAACCACCTAGCGGTACACCACCAACATCGGCAAACCGCTCTTTCACCTTAGGATCGGTCAGCACGGCGTTGATCTGATGGTTGAGCGTATTGATAATCGCTTCTGGTGTTTTCTTTGGTGCGCCAATTCCGTGCCAAATGGATGCTTCAAACCCTGGCACGAATTCTGCGACAGCTGGAACGTCCGGTAGAGCGTCTGAGCGCGTCGCGCTGGTTACAGCAAGGGCCCGCAGCTTGCCGGCTCGTATGTTCGCGATCGCCAGAGGGATGGGTGGAAAAGCACATTGGACCTGACCGCTAAGCAGATCAGGCAGGAGACTTCCACTGTAAGGGACGTGCATCAGATCAACGCCAGCCATCATTTTGAACAGCTCGGCATTCACGTTGGGCGCGCTGCCATAGCCTGCTGAAGCATAGTTGATCTTGCCCGGATTGGTCTTGGCATAGGCGATAAACTCAGGAAGTGTTTTGGCTGGAAGCGCCGGCGTCACCACTAGGACATTGGGCGATCGGAACGTAGCCACAACCGGCGCGATGTCGTGGACGATGTTGAATTTCAAATTCTTGTAGAGAGTTGCGTTGACCGCGTTGGTCACAGTCATCGCCAAGAGCGTATAGCCGTCGGGAACCGCTTTAACGGCCTCTTCGGCAGCAATATTAGTGGCGGCCCCCGGATGGTTCTCCACAAAAACTTGCTGTCCCAGTCGCTCCGACAACGATTGTGCAATCAGCCGGGCAACAATATCGGTGGCGTATCCAGCTGGGAAACCGACGATGAGACGAACCGGCCTCGAAGGATAGCTATCCGCCGTTGCGAGGCGCGGAATAGCTATGACGGAACTGGCAGCTGCAGATAAATGCAAGAACTCTCGACGGGGAAGTTTCATGGCGACCCCACGAGTTTGCGAACTCCTGCGGTAATCGCCACAGGCGGTTCAATCCAATATCGTTTTATCGTCGAGTTTTTGCCTGCCGCAGGCACAACCGCTGCCTTTGATTTCAGGGATTGGCGGCATGTCCCG
>Ga0306918_10001215_pt1 | contig 12651 bp, 19 predicted proteins | sample tim00Cox0000000H_FD_203315 | JGI IMG/M metagenome (GOLD analysis project Ga0306918, IMG submission 203315) | Lab enrichment of tropical soil microbial communities from Luquillo Experimental Forest, Puerto Rico - timezero.00C.oxic.00.000.00H (v2)... | ecosystem: Environmental > Terrestrial >... | reverse complement strand
CCCGGCCGCGGCTATAGCTTCCGCCTATACGACCAAAGCGTGACGGGCGTCACAGATTTCTTTCCGATTCCCCCTGTAGGAGTGCTGCTAGAAGCGCGAGGAGAGGAAGACATGACACCGAAACTCGCATGGATCATTTCCACGGTTGTTGTGATCGCGGCATTCGTGGCGATTAACTCATGGGCGGCTGTCCCGAAACATGAGAGCAATTCGGCTGCGCCCATCGCAGCCAAGGGAGCGATTTACCGGCCCGACCTGTGGAAGGTGTACTAGGTCCGCACTCGCCGACCGGGCGGGGGCTTATGGACGCGGCGGTTCTTTTTCATCAAGTCGCCGCTGCCGACTATTCTTCGGCTGCTTGCCCTTGCTGAAGGGCACGATGAACCTCGACAGCCTTTCTGCAAATTCATAGCTGCGGGCCAGAGCCAGCCAGCGCTGCTCCATTTCGAGATAATCATTGATCGCAAATGCGCCGCCTCGGGCCAGGGCCAGTTCCCCGCTCGAAGAACGCCGCGGTCTGACGGCCTCCCTCCGGGCCCGATCAGGTCGAGCAGTGGCGCGGGGCAGCAACCTACATCGATCGCATCTTGCGTGGCGAGAAGCCGGGCAACCTGCCGATTCAGGTGCCAACCAGATACGAGCTGGTGATCAATATGAAGGCTGCCAAGGTGATCGGATTGACCATCCCGCCCGCATTTCCGCTGCGCGCCGACGAGGTGATCGAATAGCGACGCATTTTGCTGCGGTGCATGAGTCCGCTTTTGGCACAAAGCGGACATGTCGAGATGTCTCGGTCCGGCGGTGAAACGCGAAGCTGAAGAAGGCTGGAGATGGCCTCAAGCTTTTTTGACTTGTGTGGCCGTAAAAGCACAGTCCACGACAACTGCTCAGAGTATCTTTAGGGCTAGCTCCAGCGGGGATCGGGGAAAGCCTGCTGCAGCCGAGAGAGCCCCTGGAGTTGTCCCCTTCGGATTTCCTCCAGGGGCTCTCGACCACGGCGCTGGCGTATCCCGCGCAGCGACCGTACCCCGAGGCCACAGATGCTCAGCCCGATTGGTGCCTTCCTTCTTGCCCTAAACCTATTCACCGTGACTACCACTGTGGTGTTCGCTCAGACAGGCTCCACGGCTACGCAGGGCAATTCAACCGCAGCCAATCGCACTGAAATTCATCTTCACAATTACGGTGAGTTCAATAAGGCGTGTGTGGCATGGACTGATGGTTGTCGCAACTGCAGCCGCGACTCGGGTTGCTCGAATATCGGAATCGCGTGCCAACCAACGGAGGTGACGTGCCTGCAACACCTACCCTTGGAGAAAAACGAGCGATAGCACGGCGACGCGGCGACCCATGAGTCAGCAATATGTGGATTGTGCTAGTTCGCTTGTTCACCATTCTCTTCGTGTTGACTCTCGCAGCCTGCGAAAGGAAAGAGGTCGCCTCTCAAGAAGAAAAGGGTAGCGAGGAGCCCCCTGGTCCAGCCAGGTCTCCTGGCCTTCCTGGCCCTGCCGGCTCCCCAGGAGGAACGGCCATTCGCTTCGTCGATGGAGAATGTCGCCAGATCTGCACTGTTGCATGCGAGGCTAACGAACGTATCCTCAATGCGTTTGCCCTAGGCCCGAGCGGCAGTTTTGTTTTTGAAGACGAGAATCGGGCGACGTTCCGGCCACAGCGACAGGGCGCCCCGGTCAGGGTGGTTCTCGCGTGTGCTCACAAGTGAACATTCTGGCGAGTCCTGATCCCCGAGAGCCTTTGACGTGCCCGCGGTCAAACGAGGCCGAGGGGGATTAGGGAAAGGAGCGCTGGCGATAAGGCGATTCTCAGAGTAGGCTTGTGGCCGCGATTACAATCCCCGTAACGAAGACGACGAAACAGGAGAATAGCAGCACGTTTTCGACACTGATGGTCATAGAGTCCCCCGATGTCTAAGCCTCGCTCTGACGGGCGATTCGCTCTTGTTCAGCTCGCCGCTGATCGAGCGCCGATCTACCCGGCAGAGGATCGCCAAAAAAAGCTGCCGTCAGGCTTTGCTGCGCTCGCAACTCGTACAGGCGCTCACGATCCGCTAATGCTGAAGGGCACGGCGTAATCTTTTGCGAGACCGAAACGCCCAGAGCGATGCGTGATGATGGCACGAATTCAGCGGACTCGCTGTGATCGACTTCATTCAAAACTTCCGGCATTGAGATTCCCCCCTACAGCCTCCCCAGGCTGCAGCCCTAGGGAACGCCACAGCATCTTGGCAAAACGCTGACGGTGAGCTGTCTGGATTAAGACAATGTGGGGTGCCAATGGACAAGGATTATCTGATCCTCAAGGGTGCCTCAGCGAGCCGCCCGTCCGGCGAGTGGAATGATGACGATTTCGACGTGCTCTGCGATGGCGTCGTGGTCGGCCGGATCATGAAGGCGGCCGCTGTGCCGGTGGACATGTCGTGGATGTGGACGCTGGCTTTTGGTTATCATGAGGATCGCACGCCAACACACGGCTACGCGGCGATGCGTGAGGCCGCAATGGCTGCATTCGCAAAAAGTTGGCGGCAGGAATAAGGCTTCGAGAAATGCGCAAAAATGTGATGGCCGTCACATCCTGACAGCGGGCGATGTGAAATCATCCCAACTAAGGCGATATGGACGGCCCCGAGCAGCTCCCCCGAATCCCCCAGGGTTGTCCAAATACGCCGAAAGAAGGTGTCGCTAGCCCCGCTTCGGCGGGGCTTTTTCTTTGAGCCTCCGAGGACACCCCGTGAGCGTGGTGCTTGCGCGGCAAAGAAAGCCCCGCTGGACGCGCGGGGCTGGCTGGCGCAGGTGCGATTGGGCCTCAGAGCAAATATTTGGCGCAAAGTAACAAGTCTTGGACGGGGCAAAGCCTGATCTTTGACTAGATAGAGTTGCAATCACCGAGGTGATTCCGCAGGTTAGAGCGAACCAGTGTCCTTTTCAGACGATTATTTCGTAGTCGCTAAACCCCGAGGGCACCCGCGGTCATGGGCGTGGGAAATTCGGAGGCGATCAAAGCCAATTGGAGTCAGACTTAGCGGCGACGGTTTCAAATCGGAGTTTGCAGCGAAACTCGCCGGTGAAAAGGCACTGAGAGAGCTTCTAGATGGCCTTGCCCAAGAGGACAATGTTTGAGCGCTGCAAGGCCGAAAAGAAATACAGTTAGGACTTCACTCATGCCGCCACGTATTGACGTGGCCCGTATGCCCTATTGGTTGCCTTATAGTCGGGCTGTGGCGTTGCCAACAAAACCAGCGGTTTGCACAAACTATTGCATTGTGTAACGACGCGAGAGCTAGCACGCTGAAAGCATGCTGGAATCAACCGCATCCTTCCCTGCCATATTCTTTGGGGCGATCATCGGCGTCATCGTTTTCGTCGCCTTGAGTCAACTGCTGCTCGATCCGCACCAGTGAAGCCACCCTCCGCCCCTCGGCTAAGGAGAGGGCGCATCATGAGCGCGAGGGTAAAGGGGGAGAGGCAGGATTGGACTTCGGACATCGTGTGGGGTCGCGCTCTATTCAATCCTAGTTCTCCTGCTCATGCTTGCCTGGGCAGACATTCCGGCGTGAAGCCACCGGCGTGCCAACGATCACGGCGGGGCGGCTAAGATGGCAAGGGTCGGGCACTGACTGTCTCGCGACCACTTCCGCGGCAGCGAATGTTGAAACAATGTGAGGCGCCGCACACTCGGGCATCGGCCAAGGAGCGATAATCGGCACGTTCTGGAACCGACGGAGGCTCCTATAGTGCACAAGTCCTTCCGATACCTCCCTAGGGGCATGACGACGCAGATTAAGCCAGCATCAACAGGCGTCGACTTGATTCTGAAAATCAGCACAGCACTCTTGATCAGCTTTGCTGCAACGCTTGTTCTGGTCCACGCCGGCGTCTATTTCGCTCAGTCTCTGATCGTTTTCTGATCTCAAATCGTCTAGGCGGATGCTAATGTATGTCCGCTTTGAGGGGCAAAGCGGACCTAGCCTATGTACAGCGTGAGGTCTGCTTATGACCCGACTCGGACATGAGCGGATCACTTTTGCTGCGATGTACGGCCCTGACCTGTTATACTCCCATGATCCTTGGGCTTGGAGTGAGCGCAATGAAGCGGCGCAAGTTCATTACGCTGCTTGGAGGCGCGGCTGCGTGGCCGCTCGCGGCGCGCGCGCAGCAGGGCGAGCGCATGCGGCGCATCAGCGTGCTCCTGCCCGCGACCGCGGACGATCCGGTATGGCAAGCCCGTCTCGCAGCGTTCCATCAGGGGCTCGCGCTATTGGGCTGGAACGTGGGCCGCAACGTGCGCATCGATACTCGCTGGGCCACGACCAATGCCGAGGAAATTCGCCGACACGCGGCGGAATTGGCCCCGCTCGCGCCCGACGTCATCCTGGCTGTTGGTTCCACCGTGGGGCCGTTGCTGGAGGTGAGCCGCGCTGTGCCCATCGTGTTCACACTTGGCAACGATCCGGTCGGTGCCGGCTTGGTCGACAGCTTGGCGCGGCCGGGCGGCAATGCCACCGGTTTCATGGCGTGGGAATTCAGCATAGGCGGGAAATGGCTGGAGCTGCTCAAGCAGATTGCGCCGGGCGTGACGCGAGTGGCGGTGTTGCGGGATGCCAGCGTAGGCTTTGCAACTAGCACATTTGCCGCCATTCAGACCGCGGCCCCGTCGCTCGGGGTGGAGGTGATCCCGGTCAACATGCGCGAGGCGAGCGAGATCGAGCGGTCCGTTACGACTTTCGCACGCTCTCCCTATGGCGGTCTGATCCCGTCGCCGAGCGCTGCGGTGGTGCGGCATCGCGATCTGATCGTCAGGCTGGCGGCTCGGTACAAGCTGCCGGCGGTCTACTGGGAACGCTTCTTCGTCGCTGCCGGCGGCCTGATCTCCTACGGGCCTGATCTCGTCGAGCAGTTTCGGCAAGCGGCCGGCTATGTCGACCGCATCCTCAAGGGCGAGAAGCCGGCCGACCTTCCGGTGCAGGCGCCGACCAAGTACGAGACGGTGCTCAACCTCAAGACCGCCAAGGCGCTGGGTCTCGACGTGCCGCCGACCGTACTCGCCCGCGCCGACGAGGTAATCGAATGAAACGTCGCGAGTGACAACGGCCGTGAACGGTGATGCCGCGTACTGAGAGAGAATCAAATGTCGGCCTATGCAGCAATTACGGCACTGATCTTTGCTATCGTGGCACTGGCCCACATCGCGAGAATAATTAATCGATGGGCGGTGCAGATTGGCCCACTCTCTGTATCCATGTCGGTTTCATGGGTAGGCTTTGTTGTTGCTGGGCTGCTCGCAATTTGGGGCTTCATGCAATTAGGCCAATAAACTCCCAAATTGATGGGGCTGTTTGCTGCACCGCATATGTCCGCTTTTGGACAAAGCGGACATGCCAGTCGTGTCGCTCAATGTCCGCTTTCGGGAGTAAAGCGAGCATCATTTGCCCGTTTCGAGCATTTCCGCGCTTGACCCAAAGCCGACTTGACCGTGAAGCTTGGGCCAGAGCGCTGTAAAAATTGGGCTAGGTCTCTGAAATTGCTGAATTGATACATATAGTTCTGAATCGTCTCCAAGTGTGACTTGCATCACAGGACTGTGACACCGCCGGTGGCATCCTCCATTTCGCAGGCGCCGGCCTGTCGGCCCATGCGCTGCTGCACGAACCGACGGACGATGGTCCGTCACACGGATGGAAGCAACCATGAAGACACTCATCACCGCGCTGGCTCTGGCCGCCTTGATTGCGGCCACCCAGTCCGCAGCGGCAGAACCCGGCGATCGCCGCGACATCGGTCAGCCGGGACAAGGCTATGAAGGTACCTATCAGGGGTACCCCCTGAGCGATTGGTACAGGACTGACGGCTGGTAAAGTCAAATCAGATCGCCACGAAGGCGTCGGGGCTTCGCAGCGAGCCGCTCTTGGGCGGCCGGCTCGCGGGCCGGCCGCGCAACCTCGAAACACTCGAGCAGGAGGTGCGGCCATGAAAACGATCGTGAAGACGATAGCGACACGCTATGCGATGACAGTCGGACTGGCCGGCGCGCTGGCGCTGACCGCGGCGAGCTACTCGTTCGCTCAAATTCGAACGGGAGCAGAGGGGCGCACCACCGTGTCCCAGTATTGCGCGCCGCCGGACGAGGAGAGCCCCGACGCCCGCAGGTTCTATTGTCGCAGCGGGGTATGACTGCGCAGCGGCTTTTCCGCCTACGGTGCACCGCCGCCGGCCTGCCTAAGCCGCGCGCGCAAGCAAATCGATACGCCCGCGTGACGCGTTGCCATCCGCTTTGCGCCGCGATGGCCGGCGGCCTATCCTCAACAAAAATAAAGAACATGGAGGGAGGTCGTGCCGCGATTTTTTATCGCGTCGTTCTTCGCCGTCGTTTCGCTCGCCCTGTGTGCGACCGCGCCGGCCCAGGACTATCCCACCCGACCCCTCAGGCTCATCATCCCTCTGGGCGCCGGCGGAGGGGGAGACGTGTTCACGCGAGCGCTCGCCGACGAGCTGTCGAAGGCGTTGCGCCAGCCGGTGGTGGTGGAGAACAGGCCCGGCGGCGCGCTGAACATCGGCACGCGGGCGTGCGCCGAAGCGGCTGCGGACGGCTACACCGTCTGCGTCCTTTCGAGCGAGCCGATGGTCTACAATCAATTCGCGTTCAAGAGCCTTCCGTTCGATCCCGAGAGGGATTTCGAGCCGATCAGCCTTTTGTTTTTCAACACGCTGGCGCTGGTCACCAACCGCTCCCTCAAGGTGCGGACAATTCCGGAGCTGGTGGCGTTGGCGAAGGCCAAGCCCGGCACGCTGAGCTACGGCACGTTTTCGTTTCCGCTCGCGCATTTCATGGAGAAGCTCAAGCAGGAGACCGGCGCCGATATCGTGCGCATCCCGTTCAGGAGCGGCAACGAGGTGGTCAACGCGGTGCTGTCCGGGTCGACCCCGGTTGCGATTCTGGCGCTCTCCAACATGGTCCCACAGCTGCAAAGCGGCCACATCACCGCCCTCGTTGTCACCGGCAAAACCCGCTCGCCGCTTTTTCCCGATATTCCCACGCTGGCGGAGGTCCGCGGCGGCGAAAATTATCCCGCGACGTGGTTCGGCTTGTTCGCGCCGGCCGGGACGCCGAAGCCGATCATCGCCCACCTCGCGCATGAGGTTGCCCGCATCGTCGATGATCGCGACTTCCGGCAACGAATGTACATCGATCGTGCCGTCGAACCGTCGGGGGTCAGATTGGAGGAATTCGCGCACTTCATTCGCGACGAGCGCGAGGCCGCCGAACGGATGGTCAGAGAGTCGGGACTGCAGCCGAAATAAGCGTGCGGAATTCGAGCTCGAGCCGCAGGAGCAGCATCCGTGCGAAGCTGGAGTCGGCCTGGCCCACGCAGAGTCTCAGCTCCTAATCCCCCACAGCTTGCACAGCTCATCCAAAGCCGTTTTCATCCGTTCGACAGCAGCCGCATAGGCTTGCGGCCGACTGCTCCAGCCCAATGTCTGGCCGACCTGCTCCAGCGCAATTTCCCGGCACACCGCCCATTCCAATACGTGCGATCCGATCTTGCCGACGGCTTGCGCGGCCTCCCGGTATCTTTGCCGATGGAAGAGTTGGTTTTCCGTCTTCGCCATCCCCGAATAGGCGCCGACGTCGATGGCAAACACGCGATTGAGATCAATCGATTCCAATCGGTCGGCAAGGCCGGCGTGATACCAGTGATGGCGATATTTCTGCCCGGCTGAATATTGCTCTGGCGTGAGAGCGTTGCGCGCGAAAGCGCGTTCCAATGGGCTGTCCCGCATGGTGATCTGGCCGGTGTCGCCGCGCTCGAAATCCTTCCCGGCGCGACGAAGCCGTTCCGGCGTTGGCAGCGCGCGCCGCTCGACCAGCGGCTCCTTTCGGCTCTTCATCGATTTCCGTACCCGCATGTCGAAGTGTCTTGATCGCTCGCTCATTTTTTCTCTCCGGTCGATCGGCGTAGACTGGCAGTTTCGCTGCTAGGCATGAGGGACCTATCTGCGTCGCGGGTGGCGTGCCGCGGGCGCGACGTCGTGTCGACTCCCCCCGCCGCCGATAGGCGCGCGCGGAGTGCTCGGCGCAGTACGGCTTGTTGCGAAGCGGTTGCGCTCCACAGAAGAAGAAGCGAGAGGACCTCGGATCGCCGACCGGCCAACGGCAGGTATGCTCGCTCAATTCGAGCAGCGAGCGGCGCTGGCGGCGCGGGATACGCGCGTCCACACCCTTAGTCTCGACATAGGGCTTGGCGTTGAAGACCCAGGCCGGCGGCGGTCCTTTCCGGAACCACCAGGCGGCGCGCTGTGCGTGTACGGGCCTATCGCCGGGACGCGTGTTGGCTGTGTAGCGTCTGCCGGGCGCGCCGCCGTAAGGCGAAAGCGTGGAAATCCCGAGGCGATGGATCTTGGAGATGACCGCGTTGCAGGTGATGCCATGACCCAACTCCGCGGCGATCTCGCGCACGCGGGCGCCTCGTCGCCAGCGTCGCCGCAACAGCCGGATGCGCTCTGCCGTCCACGGCGAGGCGCGCCGCTGCGGCGTTGGCAGAACCCCTCTCGATAATGGCAACATCACGCCTCCGGATCATTCTTGGAAGGGACTTGACTACAATTTGTCTCCGATGTCAACCACCAAACGTGGTTATAATACAAGTAGTATTCGCCTATGGCTACGACTCGCGGAGAGCGGCTACGCATGGCGCGCGAGAAGCGCTTCAAGTCGGCGCGCCTTGCCGGCAAGGCGATGGGCATTCCGGTGTCGACCTACGGCGCGCACGAGCGAGCGCAAAATCCCGGCGGCCGAGACTATGGCCCGGAGGATGCGAAAAAATATGCGCGGCGCTTCGGGGTTACGGCGGAATGGCTGCTGACCGGCCGCGAGCCGTTCCCAACGGGCGCAGACGAGTCGCCACCGGCGCCCAAGGTCCAGGTGGTCGGCTATGTCGGGGCCGGCTCGGCGGCGCATCTTTACGACGTGGCGCAACCAGATCTCGACGAAGTGGGCGGCCCGGCCGACGCCGCCGAGGACACGGTCGCGGTCGAAATCCGCGGCGACAGTCTGGGGCCGTTCTTCAACCGCTGGTACATTTTCTACGACGATGTGCACCGTCCGATGACGGCCGACCTGATCGGCCAGCTCTGCGTCGTCGGTCTCGCCGACGGCCGTGTCCTCGTCAAACAGGTGCAGCGCGGCCGCGCCGAGGGCCTGTACAACCTGCATTCCGCCACCGAGAAGCCCATCGCCGACGTCAAGATCGAATGGGCAGCGCGGGTAAACAGCATTTCCCGTCGCAGCTGAACTTAATCCGAAATTACTGCAAAATGTAGTTGACAAGATCTGCTACATAATGTAGCCATCTTCTCCACAGCCTGAGGAGGGACTGTCGGAGAACAAGATGGCGGCGAAACACCAAGACCAAACGCGGACGCCGGAAGCCCGCCGCCCCGCCGATCGTGCAAGCCGCTTCATCGCGCGCGTCGACGCCCACCTGCCGACTCTGGCGAATGACGGGGACCGCCGTGCCTTCCTCGACCGCCAGCTCGACGGATGGGAGCACCGCTACGCCTGCTTCATCGCGACGGACGGCGCGTCAGAGTTCGCCGCCAGTCGTGCCGATCCGCCGCAGGCCGCCGATTTCCTGCTCACCATCATCGGCCTCGCGGCGCGGCGCATCGCCCTCGGCCGGGATGCAAAGGCGGACGATCATGGCTGACGACAACGGGTCCCTCAGCAGCGCGATTCTGTCGCTCTTGGTCGCTGCCGACCAGCGGTGTCCCGCAATCATCGGGCAAGCGCATCTTCTCTACCACGCTCGCGCGAACGATCCGCCAGAGAATGCCGCGAAAACACTCACGCAATTGAAGCGGGACGCTGATGATCTCACTCGAGCCATCGCCAACGTCGAGGCCGCCATGAAACGAGCCGGGTCGGACCCGACATAACTATCTCGCGGTCGGTCAGACCAATCCGGTTCGCGCACCAAGCGTGGTATGGAGGACATTGCGCGACGGGTTCACAGCATCAAATCCTTGTTCTCGAGGCCGAACATCACGCCGCCCCAGCTGCCCGTCGAATTCACTTGACTCGTGTAACGAGAATCTTCCAAAAGAGACTATTCTCCAAAAATACGGCTCGATCTCCGCTTCGACCCCGCCGACGTCCTTGGGGCGGGTGAATTCAGCCTGGTGGTGCAATTGGATGTGCCGACCGTTTGCATCGCAAGCAAAATCAGGATCGGTGCATGCTTGGTATCATCCCCAATCCAGCCAGCGACTCAGCAATCATCTTCCGAAGGGCGGATCGGCAATCCACCTCCTGAATGGGTTTGGTTGCCACTCCGGCGGATACATGTCGAGAAGCGTTGTCTTCTCCTTCGCAGTGATCGGAAGGAACTCCTCGCTGTAAGATTTGAAACCACACTGCGCGTTGCCGCACATCAGTGTATTCGCATCATCATTGTGAGCCAATCCGATCGCGTGCCCGAACTCGTGAGCGGCAGCGTTGCGCACGATACCGCGAAAGATTTGCGCATACGGCGGCGGATTTGAAATTACCACCAAGATCTTCTGAAGATCCGGTCTTTGCTGTGTGAATGGTTTGAGGTTGGAATCGTCTGACAACAGGACGATCACGTCACCGGTTGGAGCGATCTGGCTTAAAATCTTCGCCACGCGGGTTCGAGTCCTTGCCGTCAATGGATCGGCCGAGTCACGTAGGTCGCCGGGCGGGATCGCTTGCACGACGACATGTACCAGAGAACCCAATCGAAACGGGCTCCCAAGCTTCGAGAGCTCGGCATTCCAGAAATGAACCGCTTCACGGATGGCGGGCAATCGGTAATCGGATTCGGTCGATATCACGGCAATCTCGGGAATGACGTTCCACCGCCTGCTGGGTGACGATTGGGCGTAGCCTGACGTTGGCAGATCTGCGACCAAGCTCGCCAACCCGCAAATAAGAGCTCGCCTGTTCATCGCAAACCGCGTGACGATTGGCAGCACGCAAGCAGCCTTCTGTTAGGACACTTCGGCGTGGGGCGCCTTTCAGGCAAGGTCGCGCTCCCGTCACGAACGCTAACATCATCGCGAGTCCAATACCTTTATCCAGCAAAAAGTCCAACTCTATCTCGCGTGCAGCGAGTTGGCTCTGCAGGGAGAAGAACCTATGGCGCTATACCCACCTAACAACCCGCAGCCGCCGTCCAAGGCTCCACCCGACAGGCCGCCGCCACCGGATTGGATTCCTGACTGGCTTAAGCCATTTGTCCCGCCACCACCCCCACCGATCGAACTTGATCCGCCGTACGATCCGCCTCGCCCGTTTTGGGAGCCTGCTGCCCCAGACAACAGAACGGAAGGCGGCGCGCCATTCGCTGCCAATCATCCGCCTCCGTTGCGGGCCTTCGATCAGTTCCTGACGCCGGCCTCGTACCTGCAGATGGGCAACTGGCCTTTCTGGATTCCCAACGGACTCGTCACGTTCCCAACTCCGGAGAACGAATCTTCGATTCGAAACTTCCGACGACCAGCCGCGAACGGCGGAATTCTCGGACTGCTGGCGCAGACGAGCGCCGGTTCGCATAAAGGCACGCGCAGCGACTTGCGTTCGGCCAAGCGGTCCGCGAGCGGTGGAATTCTCAGCACGCTCACAGCATCCTCGTTGGCATGATAACGCGGATCGGCCCCGAAGCGTTACGGCGCGGCCGCTAGGCGCCTTGGAGGCGAATCACCCTCCGCGATCAAAGCATCAAATCCTTGTTCTCGAGCCCGAACATCACCCCGCCCCAGCTGCTGCCGACATATTCGTATTGATTGGAAATGTGCTGACGGCCGGCCATGAGATCCGCCAGAATTCCACCGAACGGCAGACCTTCCGCCAGGCCGGCGGCTCCGGTCGCCTTGAAGATGCGCGCGGCGAGCAACGTGCAGCGTTCCGTGACCTCCGTCGACTGGAACTTGTAGCGCAGGCGCTCTTGAAGCGGTGGCGTCTCGCCTCGTTTTGCGTAAGCGTGCAAATTTCGGAAGTTGCGATGCAGCGTGTTCGTCATCTCGTCGATGGCCGCCGCCGTTTCGGCGCAAAGCAGCTGAACGAAAGGATTTTCCGCCGATCGCCCGCCCGCCCGCGTCACGCGAGTTTTGCCGTAGTCCAAAAACGCGTTCAGCATGCCCTGCAGGGCGCCGAGCGCGGCCGTCGAAATGCCGCGCACGAAAATCTGCCCGAAGGGGAGCCGGTAAAGGCTCGAGGTGTTGAGCGCCTGTCCGGGGCCCTTCAGCAGGAAATTGTCGAGCATGCTCTGCGATCGATGGGCCGGCACGAATACGTCTTCCACGGTCACGTCCCAGCTTCCCGTTGCCTGCAGGCCGGACACCTGCCAGGTATCGATGGTCCCGTAGTCCTTCCGCGGCAGGAGACAGATTCGCCCCTCGGGCGGTCCGCCGCTGCCGGTGGCGACCAGGGCGCCGAGCAGTGCCCAGTCGCAATGCTCGCAACAACTCGCGTATCGCCAGCGTCCGCTCAGCCGATAGCCCCCCTCGGCAGGCGTGGCCCTGCCAGCGGGCATCAGCGACGAGCAGATCAGCGCGGCCGTATCGTCGCGCCAGACCTCTTGTGCGGCGCGATCGTCGAGCAACGCCATGAACCAGGGAT
>Ga0306918_10001214_pt1 | contig 12654 bp, 9 predicted proteins | sample tim00Cox0000000H_FD_203315 | JGI IMG/M metagenome (GOLD analysis project Ga0306918, IMG submission 203315) | Lab enrichment of tropical soil microbial communities from Luquillo Experimental Forest, Puerto Rico - timezero.00C.oxic.00.000.00H (v2)... | ecosystem: Environmental > Terrestrial > Soil... | reverse complement strand
CTCTGCAGAACCGCCTTGATCCCGTCGGATCCCGCCAGGAGACAGGGCGTGGTGCCGCACAGCTGGATGTAGAACCGGCCGACCGGAGCAAGGTTGAACATCGTGTAGAAAGTGGCGATTTCGAGCACGCGGATATAGGGCATGTGCAGCATGTCCGCGACCTTCTCGATCGCCGGTCTCGGCAGCCAATAATCATTCTGCTTTTGCGCCAGCCACAAAAGCGAGATCACCGCGGAGGCCTGGCGCCCCTCTGGATATTTGGCGATGAATTCGCGGCACCACGCCTCGTTCTCGGGCGTGAAGGCGAAACTGGCGGGCTGAGTTTCAGCAAGACGGCGGACAGACATGAGTTCAACTCTTCCGTGAGGGGCGGCCTGCTCGGGTCATCGCGATCACCGGTCCACCTCGCCAAAGACAATATCAATCGAGCCCAGAATAGCGCTCACATCGGCCAGCATGGACTTGCGGCAAAGGAAATCCATTGCCGCCAAATGCGCAAAACCCGGCGCCCTGATCTTGCAGCGATAAGGCTTGTCGGTGCCGTCGGACACGAGATAGACGCCGAACTCACCCTTGGGCGCCTCGACCGCGCAATAGACTTCGCCAGCCGGGACGTGGAAACCCTCGGTATAGAGCTTGAAGTGATGGATCAAAGCTTCCATCGACCGCTTCATTTCCGCGCGGGACGGCGGCACGACCTTGCCCTGCTTCGAGGCCACCGGCCCCTGCCCCGTCGGCGACATAAGCTTCTCGACGCATTGCTTCATGATTTTGACCGATTGCCGCATCTCCTCCATGCGGATCACCTGGCGATCGTAATTGTCTCCGTGACGCCCAACCGGGATGTCGAAATCCATCTCCTCGTAACATTCATAGGGCTGCGCCTTGCGCAGATCCCAGGGAGCGCCGGAGCCGCGCACCATCACGCCGGAAAAGCCCCAGCGCCAGCAATCCTCCAGGCTCACGACCCCAATATCGACATTGCGCTGTTTGAAAATGCGATTCTCGATGAAAAGCACGGTCAGATCATCGCAAACCTTCAAGAAGGGGTCGCACCAGGCGCCAATATCCTCGATGAGCTTCGGCGGGCAATCGAGATGCACACCACCCGGCCGGAAATAATTCGCGTGCATCCGCGCGCCCGAAGCACGCTCGTAGAACACCATGAGCTTTTCGCGCTCTTCGAATCCCCAAAGCGGCGGCGTCAAGGCGCCGACATCCATCGCCTGGGTCGTTACATTCAGAAGATGCGACAAGATCCGGCCGATCTCGCAGAAAAGCACGCGCAGCAATTGCCCGCGGCGCGGAACTTCTATGCCAAGCAATTTTTCGATCGCAAGGCAGAAAGCATGTTCCTGATTCATCGGCGCGACATAATCGAGCCTATCGAAATAAGGCACGTTCTGGAGGTAGGTACGCGCCTCCATCAGCTTCTCTGTGCCGCGATGCAGAAGGCCGATATGCGGATCGACCCGCTCGACGACTTCACCATCGAGCTCCAGGACAAGGCGCAAGACGCCATGCGCGGCCGGATGCTGCGGACCGAAATTGATCGCAAAATTGCGGACCGGATTCTCGCTCATGAATTTGCTCTTCCGATCTTCATTGCGGATTGTTCTTGGCCTTCTCATCGCCCGGAAGGACGTAGTCGATCGCGCCCTCCCAAGGCGAGAGGAAATCGAACGTGCGGAATTCCTGACTGAGCTGGACCGGCTCGTAGACGACCCGCTTCTGCTGATCGTCATAGCGAACTTCGACATAGCCGGTCATCGGGAAATCCTTGCGCAATGGATGCCCATCGAAGCCGTAATCGGTCAAAATGCGCCGGAGATCTGGATGACCGGAAAAAAACACGCCGAAAAGGTCATAGGCCTCACGCTCGAACCAATTGGCCGCCGGATAAAGCTCCGAAAGCGAGGCTACGGGCGTTTCTTCATCCGTCGCGACCTTGATCCTGATACGCCGATTGTGTTTTGGCGAAAGGAGATGCGTCACCACATCAAACCGCTTCGCCCGCGTCGGATAATCGACCACTGTGAGATCGGTGAAGCAAAGATAGAGACAGGAAGGATCATCACGCAAAAAAGTGACGGTCTCGATAAGGCGCGCCGGCTCAACCGACAAGGTCAGCTCGTCGAAAGCATAGGAAACTGCGACAATCGCCCCCGGCAAAGCCGCCGAGATCGCGTCGCCATGTTCTTTCAAACCACTGTCCATTGCGTTCCCCTGATCGCCTCCCACCGTGGAACACTTGGACCGCGTTCCGGTGAAAACATCAAAGCGCTTGAAATGCCCCTGCTACCGCTCGATCGTGCCGGTGCGGCGAATTTTCTTCTGCAAGAGAAGCACGCCGTACAGCAGGGCTTCCGCCGAAGGCGGACAGCCCGGCACGTAAATATCGACCGGCACAACCCGGTCGCAGCCCCGGACCACCGAATAGGAATAGTGGTAATAGCCGCCACCATTGGCGCAGGAGCCCATGGAAATCACGTAACGCGGCTCCGGCATCTGGTCGTAGACCTTGCGCAGAGCCGGTGCCATTTTATTGGTCAGCGTGCCTGCGACGATCATGACATCAGATTGGCGCGGTGAGCCGCGCGGCGCGAAGCCAAACCGCTCGACATCGTAGCGCGGCATGGAAACTTGCATCATTTCAACGGCGCAACAGGCAAGACCAAAGGTCATCCACATCAGGGAACCCGTGCGGGCCCAATTGATGAGATCATCGGTCGTCGTGACGATGAAGCCCTTGTCGGCAAGCTGATCATTGATCGATAAGAAATAGGGATCGCCTGCCCCCGCCCTTCCAGTCATGGAAGGCAGCACCTTGGTCGTGGGCTCAATCTTCTTGACAGGGCTCAATCCCATTCGAGCGCCCCCTTCTTCCATTCATAGATGAAGCCGATTGTGAGAACGCCAAGAAAGACCATCATCGACCAGAAGCCAAGCGGGCCGACCTCGCGGAAAGCCACCGCCCAAGGAAACAAAAATGCGACCTCCAGATCGAAAATGATGAAAAGGAGCGACACCAAATAGAAGCGCACGTCGAATTTCATACGTGCATCGTCGAAAGCGTTGAAGCCGCATTCATAGGCCGAAAGCTTCTCGGCATCTGGCGCCTTGAAGGCAAGGAGGAAGGGCGCGACGAGGAGCGCCCCCGAGATGACAGCGGCTATGATCATGAAGACCACGAGCGGCAAATATTGGTCGAGAATGCTCGGCATGGATTGGCTCGCTTGCCTGGCAGGAGAATCGAGAAAGCAAGATCCTTTTTTGCGATGCGACACCTAGCCCACTGGAGACGCCCGCGCAAGATGGCGTTTGATCACGCAATGGCGAGAAAGTTGGCCGCCGTAGCCCTTTCTTAATCTCCGTGGGCCCTTCCCGAACCTGGAATAGCGGCATCACGAGCACTTCTTCCAGGGATTGCGTTGGACAGCAAGGACCTTTGCCGTTTTCGGGAAGGGCGAGAGTATCTGTCGTTTCAACAAAAAATGCTTGCTACAGCTATACTTAACACATTTTCTTCGCGCACCGCGCCAAGCGCGGCCGCTTTTTCCTGAATCGCGATTGGAAACGTCTAATTTTTTTGAAATAATTTTCCAAATTTACCAATTAACCTATAAGTCGGATGCGCCCAACCCCCCGGAGGCCGCCAATGCCTGAAGCAACAGAGCGCCGTGCCCGCGGGAGGCCTCGCGCGATCATGAAGGAAAGTGCGGCAGCCGTTCAATCGCTCGATCGAGCCTTGACCTTGATCGAAATCATTGCCCAATCCGATGGCATCTCGCTCAGCGATCTGGCCCAGCGCGCCGGATTGGCGCCATCTTCCGCGCATCGCCTGTTAATGACGCTGGCGGCGCGGAAATTCGTCGAATTCATCGAACGCGACCAGCACTGGGCGATCGGCGTCGAAGCCTTTCGCGCCGGGGTTGCGTTTCAGAAGCGAAACCACATCGTTTCCGCCGGACGCGCCGCGATGGTCGAACTCATGCACCATGCCGGCGAGACGGTGAACCTCGGCATTTTCGAAGATGATGAAATCGTGTTCATCTCGCAGGTCGAAAGCCAGGAGCCGGTCCGCGCCTTTTTTCGCGTCGGCGAGCGGCGGGCAGCCCATGCCTGCGGAATCGGGAAGGCATTGCTGGCCGAAATGCCGCGCGCTGGAGTTCTGCGCCTTTTCGAACGAAAAGGGCTGCCGCGTTTCACACAAAACACGATTATCGAACCGGAGCAATTCTTGGCCGAACTCGTCAGGATTCGCGCGCAGGGCTTTGCAATCGACGACGAAGAGCGCAACCTTGGTATGCGCTGCATCGCCGCCTCGATCTTCAATGAGTTCGGCGAGGCCGTGGCGGCTCTTTCAGTTTCCGGTCCGAGCGGGCGTCTGCCGGATGCGCGCGTGAGCGAACTCGGCCCCCGCGTCCGGCACGCTGCCGCCGCGATCACCGGCGCGATAGGCGGCAAAGCTCCGGTATATGCCCTGAATTCAGGGTGAAATTCACGTCACCTCGAACCAGGTCGCCAATCCGGTCGCCGCCCGCTCCAGCATCAGACTTTCGATCACCCATTTGCCGGGATTATCGGCGATGAAAGCGACATGCTTGGTTCGCCCTTCGGGCACCAGCACGCAATCGCGCCAATAGGGCTCCCACCCGTCGTCGAGATCGTGCAAGAGCCGCATATGGTGCCCATGCACGTGCATCTGCTGGACATAAGCCGTGCGGTTGATGAAGCCGAGCGTCACCGGCGTCCCCCGCTTCACCGAGAAGAGCGGATTGGATGCAAAGCCCATTTGCGCGACCCCGTTCAAGCTCCAGTAAGGCGGAGCCTTGTCGGAGGCGGGCGGGCTGTCTTTTGAGGTCTCTCCTGGCTTCGCGCCGCCCTCGATGACAATATCGATTTTGCGCGAGGCTTGCAGCTTTATCGCGGCAGGCAGAAGCGGATTTCGCGGTAAAGAGGCGATGGGCGGCAGGCTGTCCCGGGCCTCTCCTTCCGTCTTGAAGATCACAAGGGGACGGTCGGCCTCGTTTTCACCGCGCAGAATGAGCTTCGCCTCCGCACCGGCCGTTTCCGGCAGATCGAAGAGCATATCGAAACGAGCGCCCGGACCCACGGGAATGGTCCGGCGCACCGGCTCGAAGGCGTCATCGCAAGGCTGACCATCGACCGAGAGGATCCAGGGCCGCACGCCATCGAAGCTGATGAACATGACCCGCGCGTTGACCGCGCTCACAATCCGCAGCCGCAAACGGGCGCGTGGGGCCAAAGTTTCGGTCACGGGGACCGGCTCGGAGTTCACTGTCACGAGAGAGCCGATCCGGCCCGCCCCCATGGCGCTGGCGGCGCCATTGAAGCCCGCTTCAACCTTCGCGTCCTCGTCGAGCGCCCAATCGGCGAGCACCACGAGCAGCTCGCGGTCGGCTTGCGGCGGCTGCGGCTCCTCGACAATCATCGCACCATAAAGGCCGCGGCCGAGCTGCTCGCTGACGAAGGGCAGAACATGCGAATGATACCAGTAAAGTCCGCTGTCAGGCGGCGTGAAGCGATAATCGAAGGAGTCGCCCGGCGGCACCGGCTTTTGCGTCAGCCCCCCGACCCCATCCATCGAGTTGATGATTCGCACTCCATGCCAGCTCAGAGTGAGCGGTTGCTCAAGCTTGTTGACGAGCCTGACCTTGACCTCCTCCCCCTTCTTGAATCGCAGTGCCGGGCCCGGCACTGCGCCATTGAACCCCCAGATTGGCGTCTCTTTTGCCGGGTCCGGCACGAGCCGCAGCGCACCCTCCCGTGCTTCCAGGACAAGAATGCCCTTATTTTCAGCAGATGGCGTTTCAGCGTGCACTTTCGTGAAGGCGATGCTTGCCATCATCTGCCTAAAAAATAGGCGACGGCTGATGGCGCGATCTGGCATAAAGGATCCCATGTGTTTTAGAAATTCGATCTGGAGGAGGTTCCAAGCTTGGCCGCATCTATAGAGGCTGAACTAGCGTTTGCACATCCTTCCTCGCTGCTTGCAAGCGTCCCTGCTTCCGCTCTCGCTTGACGGCCCTACTTTTTTGCTGCATCGGGCAAGCACCGTTGATATAGAACCGAATCCGAAGCGGTGAGACGGGCAACGCTCGTGCGTCGGGTCGCGGGCGTGGCGGAACTGGTAGACGCGCCGGATTTAGGTTCCGGTGGTGAAAATCGTGGGGGTTCGAGTCCCTCCGCCCGCACCAAACACCTTCGTTTCATATACCGCCTTTCCGGAGGAACAGGCGGTGCCACTCCAGCAAATCGCTCTCATGTTAAGCGATTTGCTGGAAAGGAACCCTGAATTCTTTCGAATTCAGGGGATATCATGGGTCGCAAAACGCAGCCCATGACTCCACGTTCCAATTTTCGCCCTTTCGGGCGAAGAGCGAAAATTGGAACGTGGAACCAGGGGACATTCTTGACGCCCCTGGTTCCCTTCCCGATCCAATTTTGACGCGTCTGTCTCGCTTTCGCCGAAGACGCGTCAAAAATGAAACAGAATCAAACGCTGGTTAAGGCGGAAAAGTCGAAAAGGGTTGATGAAGATGCAAGTGACCGAAACCCTCTCGCAGGGCCTCAAGCGCGAATTCAAGGTGGTACTGCCGGCGACCGACCTCGCTTCTCGCCTCGACGGCCAGCTCAACGAGATGAAGGCGAAGGCCCGCATCAATGGTTTTCGCCCCGGCAAGGTGCCGGTCTCGCATTTGAAGCGGCTCTATGGCCGTTCCATCATGCTCGACGTGGTCCAGGAGGCAGTCAACGAGGCCAATCGCAAGATCCTTGAGGAGAATGAACTGCGTCCCGCCGGCGAGCCCAAGGTCGACTTCGACGGCGAGCCTGCGGACATGGAAAAGGCCTTCGAGGCGCAGGGCGATTTCGCCTATAAGATCGCGCTCGAAGTCCTGCCCAGGTTCGAGATCGGCACGTTCGACGACATTGAGGTCGAGCGTCTCGTCGCCGATGTGCCAGAAGAAGAGGTGGACCGGATCATCGACCGTTTCGCCGAGCAGAACCGTTCCTTTGAACCCAAGGAAGATGAGGCCGCCACTGCGGAAAGCGGCGACCAAGTAACCCTGGATTTCGTCGGCAAAATCAATGATGAGCCTTTCGAAGGCGGCACAGGCACGGATATTGACCTCGTGCTCGGCTCCGGCAGTTTCATTCCCGGCTTCGAGGATCAGGTCATAGGCGCCAAAGTGGGCGAATCCCGCGTGGTTTCGCTGACATTTCCCGAAAATTATGCCGCCAAGCTGGCGGGCCAGGCGGCTACGTTCGACGTGACCGTCAAGACGATCGCCGCGCCCGGCGAGAAGAAGATTGACGACGATCTCGCCAAGGCCTTTGGCTACGAGGATCTGGCCAAGATGAAGGATCAGGTTCGCTCGTCGATCGGGGAGGAATATGCTGCCGCTTCGCGCATCAAGTGGAAGCGGGTTCTCCTTGATGCCCTGGACAAAAAATATGCATTCGAGCTGCCGGAAGGGCTGGTCGCGCAAGAATTCAATACGGTCTGGGCGCAGGTCGAAGCCGAGCAGAAGAAGAGCGGACGCACCTACGAAGACGAGGGGACGACCGAGGAGGCCGCGCGCGCCGATTACCGCAAGATCGCCGAGCGCCGGGTGCGGCTTGGTCTGCTTCTGGCGGAAATTGGTGAAAAAGCGGGCGTCAAGGTCACCGACGAGGAAGTGAGCAAGGCCGTAGTCGAACGCGCCCGCTCCTTCCCCGGCCAGGAAAAGATCGTCTGGGATTATTATCGCAAGAACCCGCAGGCTTTGAACGAGATCCGGGCCCCGCTCTTTGAAGAAAAGACAGTCGATCACGTGATGGCTCAGGTCAAGGTGACCGACAAAAAGGTCACGAAAGAAGAACTTATGAAGATGGCAGAAGAAGAAGACGAGAAGGCCCCGGATCCAGCCTCAGCCGAGTGACGCACGCTGGAGTCTGCTTGCGGACGCCGATCTTGCCCGCCCCTCCGGGTTCGCGGGCGGGAAGGCTCGTTCCCTGGCCCGAGTCTTGCCGAAGTCGAGCGACGCAATCCCTTTGCGAACTTGACGGAAGTTATTATCTTCTGATTCGAAAGGCGGGCATGGCCCGCGCAATCAGCCAGTTTTCTCACAGGAAAGTATCCGCCATGCGCGACCGCGACCCAATCGAAATCTACGATAACTATCTGATCCCGCAGGTTATCGAGAACACCAGCCGTGGCGAGCGCGGTTTCGACATTTATTCACGCCTTCTGCGTGAAAGAATCATCTTTTTGACAGGCGCTGTCGAAGACCACATGGCCTCGGTGATCATCGCCCAATTGCTCTTTCTGGAGGCGGAGAACCCGAAGAAGGAGATCTCCATGTATATCAACTCGCCAGGCGGCGTCGTCACGGCAGGTCTCGCGATCTATGACACGATGCAATTCATCCGTCCCAAGGTCTCGACGCTTTGTGTCGGCCAGGCCGCCTCGATGGGATCGCTCCTGCTTTGCGCCGGCGAGGCGAATATGCGCTACGCCTTGCCGAATGCACGGATCATGGTCCATCAGCCGTCTGGCGGCTTCCAGGGTCAGGCTTCGGATATCCTGCGTCATGCCGAGGATATCATGAAGGTCAAGAAGCGGCTGAACGATGTCTATGTTCGGCACACCGGCCGCGACTATGAAACAATCGAGAAGACCCTCGACCGCGACCACTTCATGTCCGCCGAGGAATCCAAGGATTTCGGCATTGTCGATCATGTGATCGTCAAACGCCCCGAGGAAACACCAGCGTTGGCGACGGCTGAAGCCAAGTAGAACCGTACCGCAATTGGCGCGCCGCTATTCTTGCCTAAAGCGTGTCCCGGTTTTGCGTCTGGACGCGCGATAAAACACTAAAGAGCAAGATGACGATTCACAGATAAGTCGTCTTGCTCTCGTTTCTTGCCCGCGTTGACGAGATTTCGCCCGAGATTTTGCCAAAGCGGGCCTTATCCGGCCGAGCCGCAAAAAGACCTGCTTGGCTGGCCGCCGCCAGGCTCGCGTCTCGGCGGATTGAGGGCAAAAAAAGATCTGCCAAATGGCACAATGATTGCTTTGAGTTTCTACGGCAGTGCATTTGGATCGAATAAATGAGCCATTTCGGAGTGATGTGCTGCGATGCTAACATGAGACTATTGCGGCGATATGACGCAAAACGGTCGAAATCCAGCCGCATAGGCGCAGGATTGGGTTCCGGGATCTTGCTTTCATATTTGCACATGTTTGCATTTCGTTGTCAGAATGCACGTTAAGTTCGAGGAGTGTGGCTCGGAGGAAGAAAATTGCTGGCGGGATCGTGTGCGGATCCGCCGGCGCGTGTGATCGGAGGGTTGATCCTTCCTGTTGCCGTGAGTTTCAGCTTGATCGGGGTTCGCACATAACCTCGTGTCGTACGGAGACAATCCATGACCAAGGTCGGCGGCAGCGACTCGAAAAACACGCTCTATTGCTCCTTTTGCGGCAAGAGCCAACATGAGGTCCGCAAGCTGATTGCCGGCCCGACTGTGTTCATTTGCGACGAATGTGTCGAACTTTGCATGGATATCATCCGGGAGGAGAACAAATCCTCGCTGGTGAAGAGCCGCGATGGCATCCCGACGCCAAGGGAAATCTGCAAGGTTCTGGACGATTATGTCATCGGTCAGCCGCAGGCCAAGCGTGTCCTCTCGGTCGCCGTTCATAATCATTACAAGCGGCTCAATCACGCGACCAAGCATAATGATGTCGAGCTCGCGAAATCGAACATCCTTCTGATCGGTCCGACCGGCTCGGGCAAGACCTTGCTCGCCCAGACGCTGGCGCGGATTCTCGACGTGCCTTTCACCATGGCCGATGCGACGACCTTGACCGAAGCCGGTTATGTCGGTGAGGATGTCGAAAACATCATTCTGAAGCTGCTTCAGGCCTCCGATTACAATGTCGAGCGGGCCCAGCGCGGCATCGTCTATATCGACGAAATCGACAAGATTTCGCGCAAATCCGATAATCCATCGATCACTCGCGACGTCTCGGGCGAAGGTGTGCAACAGGCGCTGTTGAAGATCATGGAGGGCACCATCGCCTCTGTCCCGCCGCAAGGCGGCCGCAAGCATCCGCAGCAGGAATTCCTCCAGGTCGATACGACGAATATCCTGTTCATCTGCGGCGGCGCTTTCGCCGGGCTCGAAAAGATCATCTCCACACGCGGCAAGACCACTTCGATTGGGTTCTCCGCCACGGTCCAGGCGCCGGACGATCGCCGCACGGGCGAGATTTTCCGCAAGGTCGAGCCCGAGGATTTGTTGAAATTCGGCCTGATCCCTGAATTCGTCGGCCGTCTGCCGGTTATCGCGACCTTGGAAGATCTCGATGAAGAGGCCTTGAAGAAGATCCTGACCGAGCCGAAGAATGCGCTGGTCAAGCAATACCAACGCCTGTTCGAGATGGAGAATACCGAGCTCACCTTCCAGGACGAGGCCTTGAACGTCGTCGCCAAGAAGGCGATCGAGCGGCGCACGGGCGCCCGTGGCCTGCGCTCGATCATGGAAGGCATTTTGCTCGACACCATGTTCGATCTGCCGGGTCTCGACTCCGTCGAGCAGGTTGTCATCGGTCCCGATGTCGTCGAAGGCAAATCCCGTCCGCTCTACATTTACGCGGAGCGAAACGAGAAGAGCGGCACGAGCGCTTGAGCGCGCTCCGGCCGATGCAAGCACGGATGCGGGGCGGCAGGCCCCGCCCTGAAGATTTCTTGCAGGCAGGGGCTTGGCTTGAAAAGGCTTCGGTGAACCGCCATCTGTCTCCAGTAGATGCCCTTCAAAAAGAAAAGCTGAAATGGGCTTGCGATCCGTGCATCGTCGTCACATGAACGGTGCTCCCGCCTTCCACGCCTCGCAAGCAAGACACATTTAAAGCGCGTTTCGAGATAGGACGCTAAAATGACCCAGAAGCGTGAACCCGTTCACCCCGGCACGATCGACAGCTATCCTGTTCTGCCGCTCCGCGACATCGTCGTTTTCCCACACATGATCGTGCCGCTCTTCGTCGGCCGCGAAAAGTCGATTCGCGCCCTTGAAGAAGTGATGAAAGCCGACAAGCTGATCCTCCTCGCGACGCAGATGAACGCGGCCGACGACGATCCGGACACGGCAGCGATCTTCACGACAGGCACGCTCGCATCCGTTCTCCAGCTGCTCAAGCTGCCGGATGGAACCGTGAAGGTTCTTGTCGAAGGGCAAGTGCGCGCGAAAGTGCAGCGCTATACGCGCACGGATGATTATTACGAGGCCGATGCCGAAGCCATCGGCGACGATCCAAACGACAAGGTCGAGGTCGAGGCGCTGGCCCGTTCCGTCGTTTCGGAGTTCGAAGGCTATGTTAAGCTAAATAAGAAGATTTCACCGGAAGTTGTCGCGGCCGTCACCCAGATCGACGATTACGCCAAGCTCGCCGACACGATCGCCTCGCATCTTGCGGTCAAGATTTCCGACAAGCAGAGCGTCCTCGAGACCACCTCGATCACCAAGCGGCTCGAAAAGTGCCTCGCGCTGATGGAGAGCGAAATCTCGGTCCTGCAGGTCGAGAAACGGATTCGCACGCGGGTCAAGCGCCAGATGGAGAAGACCCAGCGCGAATATTATCTCAATGAGCAGATGAAGGCGATCCAGAAGGAGCTTGGCGACGAAGACGGCAAGGACGATCTCGCCGAGATCGAGGAGCGCATCAAGGCCACCAAGCTCTCGAAGGAAGCGCGCGACAAGGCCACCGCCGAGTTGAAGAAACTGCGTCAGATGTCGCCGATGTCGGCGGAGGCGACGGTCGTCCGCAATTATCTCGACTGGGTCCTGTCGATTCCGTGGAACAAGCGCTCCAAGGTGAAGAAGGATCTGAAGATTGCCGAGGACGTCCTCGACAGCGAGCACTTCGGTCTCGACAAGGTCAAGGAACGCATTATCGAATATCTTGCGGTGCAAAGCCGGGCGAACAAGCTGACCGGGCCGATCCTCTGCCTTGTCGGGCCGCCCGGCGTCGGCAAGACCTCGCTCGGCAAGTCGATCGCCAAGGCGACGGGGCGCGAATTCGTTCGCATGTCGCTCGGCGGCGTGCGCGACGAGGCGGAAATCCGCGGGCATCGGCGCACCTATATCGGCTCAATGCCCGGCAAGATCATCCAGTCGATGCGCAAGGCCAAGACATCCAATCCTCTCTTCCTGCTCGACGAGATCGACAAGATGGGGATGGATTTCCGCGGCGATCCGTCCTCCGCGCTTCTCGAGGTTCTCGACCCCGAGCAGAACCAGTCCTTCAACGATCATTATCTCGAAGTCGATTACGACTTGTCGAATGTCATGTTCGTGACCACGGCGAATACGCTGAATATCCCGGCGCCCTTGATGGACCGCATGGAGATCATCCGGATCGCCGGCTATACCGAGGATGAGAAGGTCGAAATCGCCCGCCGCCATCTCATTCCGGCAACGCTCAAGAAGCATGGTCTTGATCCGAAGGAATGGTCGATCGACGACAGCGGCCTCATCATGCTGGTCCGCCGCTACACGCGGGAAGCCGGCGTGCGCAATCTCGAAAGGGAGATTTCGAACCTGGCGCGCAAGGCGGTCAAGCAGATCCTCACGAACAAGATGAAGGAA
>Ga0306918_10001203_pt1 | contig 12732 bp, 13 predicted proteins | sample tim00Cox0000000H_FD_203315 | JGI IMG/M metagenome (GOLD analysis project Ga0306918, IMG submission 203315) | Lab enrichment of tropical soil microbial communities from Luquillo Experimental Forest, Puerto Rico - timezero.00C.oxic.00.000.00H (v2)... | ecosystem: Environmental > Terrestrial >... | reverse complement strand
GCATACGACATCGGCGACGATGCGGGATTGCTCAAGGTCATCCGCTCGGCGAGCATCGCCTGTGGGTTCCACGCCGGTGACCCGGTCACGATGCAGCGTATGGTCACCCAGGCTGTCGCCGAAGGGGTCAGCATCGGCGCCCATCCGGGCTTTAACGACCTTTGGGGTTTCGGAAGGCGACGCATCGACATGGATCCGGGCGAGCTCGAATACATGATCGCCTACCAGATCGGCGCCCTTCAGGCGATGGCCTGCTATGCTGGCGCCAAGGTGACGCATCTGAAGCCGCACGGGTCGCTCAACAACATGGCGGCCGAGAACCTCGAGCTGGCGCTGGCGATCGGACGGGCCATCAAGACGGTCGACCGCGACATCATCTATGTGGCACTCGCCGGCTCCGAGATGGAAAAGGCGGGACGGGAACTCGGGCTACCCGTCGCCCGCGAAGGCTTCTGCGACCGGCTCTACGACGACGACGGCAATCTGACCTCGCGCAAAGTGCCGGGTTCTGTCCTCAAGGACCCCGAAGTGGTCAAGGAGCGCGTGGTCAACATGGTGCTGAACGACGAGATCCTCTCGCGCAACGGCGAACGGCTCAAGGTGCACCTCGATACATTGTGCGTGCACGGCGACGAGCCGACCGGGGTCATCGTCGCGCGCGCCGCCCGACAGGGCCTCGAGGCAGCCGGTGTGCGCGTCGTCACGCTGCCCGAGATGGCGCTCTCGTGAGCTATCTCGCCAGGGACCCCCCGTCGACCCAGAGCTCGGCGCCGGTGATGTAGGAGGCTTCGTCCGACGCGAGGAACAGCACGGCGTTGGCGACCTCTTCGACGCGGCCGGCGCGGCCCAATGGCACCTGCTGCAGCATCCTGGCGCGAATTTCGGGGTCGGCGGTTCGCCCCGACGAGCGCATCGGCGGCATCAGCCCAGGATGCACTGAGTTGACCCGGATATTGTCGGCGCCGTGCTGGACGGCCGCCGCCTTGGTGAGGGTGCGGACCGCCCCTTTCGAGGCGTTGTAGCCGACATGGATGCCGTGCTGGCCGGTGATGCCGGAAATCGACGAGATGTTGACGATCGAGCCGCCGCCGGCAGCTTTCATGATCGGGATCGCGAATTTCATGCCCAGAAAGACGCCGCGCGCATTGACCGCCATTAGCCGGTCCCAGGCGGCCGTGTCGAAGAGATCCTCGACCGCGCTGCCAGAGAGCCCGGCATCGTTGACGAGGATGTCGAGCTTCTTGAACTCGGCGAGGGTGGCATCGACCGTCGCCTTCCATTCCGCCTCGCTCGAGACGTCGAGATGGCGGAACATCGCCGCCCCGTTCGCCTGGGTGATGTCAGCGACGACGCGGTGGCCCTCCTCTTCCAGCACGTCGGCGACGACGACCTTGGCGGCCTCGCGAGCAAAGATGCGCGCCATGCTCGCGCCCATCCCGGACGCGGCACCGGTGATCAGCGCGACCTTGTCTTCCAGTCTCATTCATCCCTCCCGCTACGATCCTTGCCCGTCAGTTTACGCCGTCGCGTCTTGCTTACGGCAGCGGAAAAACGCGTTTCTAGCTCCAAAGAGCCACCCTGAAAACTAGAAACTTGTTGTATATCAATAACGTGGTTACGATTGGGTCAGGCTTGCCGGCAGCGGAATTCGGCGCGGAAAAACGCCATCGGCAGCGGATTGGCTGGGGAACTTTGGGAACTCGAATCTTGTAGGAGCGGACTCGAACTGCGCAACGGGGGTGCAGCATCACAAAACCGAGGCGATCTCCTGCCGTGGCTCGCCCGGCAAACAGGCTTTTCGGGATCATTGCATGGACCCCGAAAATGACCAGATCGCATGGCTCCTGATCAGAATCGCCCTCGCGAAATGCTCGGCTTGCGAGGCAAATCGGTTCTTCGAGTGTAAACTCCCAACCCCAAAAACGTAAGAAGGGAAGCCGAACATGCCGGCCTATTTCGTCGTCGAACTCGACGTCACCAACCCCACGGAGATGGAGCCCTATCGGGCGGCTGTCCCTGCCACACTCGCGCAATATGGCGGCCGGTACTTGACCCGGGGCGGTTCTACCCAACTGATCGAGGGCGGACCGGAGCCAAAACGGATCGTCATCCTCGAATTCGCCGACACGGCGGCGGTGAAACGCTGGTACGATTCGCCGGAATACCAGAAAATCCTGCCGACCCGGCTCGCCACCTCGACCGGCCGGGCCTTCATCGTCGAAGGCGTGAGCTAGCCGGGCGCATCAGCCTTGGCGTTCTAATCTGGATCAGATCGGGGCGCGCCCGCGCCCGTAAGCCTTTCTCAGCCGATCACAACGGAGGAAAACCATGGGCCGCAAGTTTGTGAACATCCTTGAAACGGTCGGCAACACCCCGGTGGTCCGGATCGGCAAGCTGGCACCGCCGGATGTGCAACTCTTTGTCAAGATCGAGGCCTTCAATCCGCTGGGCTCGGTCAAGGACCGGCTGGCGCTGGGCGTCATCGAGGACGCCGAGCGCACCGGCAAGCTCAAACCGGGCCAGACGGTGATCGAGGCGACGAGCGGCAACACCGGCATTGGCCTCGCTATGGTGTGCGCCCAGAAGGGCTACCCGCTCGTCGTCACGATGGCAGAACCCTTCAGCGTCGAGCGACGCAGGCTGATGCGCTTTCTCGGCGCCAAGGTGGTGATCACGCCGGCAGCCGAACGAGGCATGGGGATGGTGACAAAAGCGGTCGAACTTGCCGAAACCCACGGCTGGTTTCTGACCCGGCAATTCGTGAATGAAGCCAACGCGGACATGCATTCGCGCACGACCGCACGCGAGATCATCGACGACTTTGCCGGAGAAAAGCTGGACTATTGGGTGACCGGGTTTGGCACCGGCGGGACACTTAAAGGTGTCGCACGGGTGCTCGCCAAGGAACGCCCGGACACTAAGATTGTCCTCTGCGAGCCCGATGACGCGCCGATGCTGACAAGCGGAGCGCCGCAGCCCCGCAAAGAGGACGGGTCACCCGCGTCTGCCCACGCCGCCTGGAAGCCGCACCCGATGCAGGGTTGGAGCCCGGATTTCATCCCCAAACTCACCGGGGACGCCATCGAGACTGGTGTTATCGACCGCATCCTGCGCATCGCCAACGCCCACGCGATGCATTGCAGCCGGGAGCTAGCGCGACAGGAAGGAATCTTTGTCGGCATCACTTCAGGCGGGACCTTCGCCGGGGCACTGCAGGTCTGCGCCGACGCCCCCAAGGGCTCGACCGTTCTTTGCATGCTGCCGGACACCGGTGAGCGCTATCTGAGTACCCCTCTCTTCGCCGACATTCCGGCCGACATGACCGAGGAAGAGGTGAAGATCTCCCACTCGACCCCGAGCTCCTGGCTACCGCCCGCGCCGTAGCGCCGGCCGCACGATCCCGCCGCAGAGATGGCCCGACGAACTCCGCCCACCAGGATTCGGAGCCCGGTGGGCGGAAGAGCGTCAGGGTAGCGCTTCAGTCGACGCCGACCGCCGCGCCGAGAGTCTCGCCGATCGCCCGGTTGAGCACGAGGTCGGCGATCGCGTCGAGGCCGGTCGGCTCGCGGTTAACGATGACCAATGTAGCGCCGTTGCGCTTGGCCAGTTCGGGAAAGCCCGCCGCCGGATAGACGACGAGCGAGGAGCCGGCGACGATGAACAGATCGGCGGCGAGCGTCTCGATTTCGGCCCGCCGCATCGGTTCGACCGGCATCGCCTGGCCGAAGGATATCGTTGCTGTCTTGACCCAGCCGCCGCAGGCTTCGCATACCGGTGCGGTTCCGTCGCGCTCGAACGCGCCACGAATTTCGGCGATCTCGTACCGTCTCGCGCAATCGAGGCAGTGCGCATAGGTCGAGTTGCCATGCAGCTCGATGACCTGGTCCACGGGAACGCCGGAGGCCTGATGGAGACCGTCGATGTTCTGGGTGATCACCGCGGCAGCGGTACCGCGGCGAACGAGCTCGGCGACGGCACGGTGGCCGCGGTTCGGCTGCGCATTGCGCCAGGTGTCGTCGGCCTCGAAGCGGCGCCGCCAGGTTTCGCGTCGGGCTTCCTCGGAGGCCAGAAAATCCGAGAAATCGATCGGCGCCATCTTGGTCCAGATCCCGCCAGGGCTGCGGAAATCGGGGATCCCCGACTCCGTGCTGATGCCCGCACCGGTGAACACGACGGCTTGGCGTGCTAGGTCGATGACGCGGGCGAGCGAGGCGGTTTGATGATCAATTGGCATGCCGGGAGTTTGGCAAATCAGCCGCGACGCGCCAAGTTCGGCGTGCGATCCTTGCGCGATGGGTGATCGAACTGCCTACCTGGCGGCCGAAGGGTATGTCGACGAGCTCGCGGCTGAAATCGGCGCTGTCGACCGTAGGCATGGCCGGCTGCTGATCGCGTCGGGTCCGCCGCGCGCGGTGGCATGGGCCGTTAATATTTGGCGCGATCCGCAAGAGATCAGGGTCGCCTCGATTTCGGACGCGGCAGCAAAATTGCGCGCGATCCAACGCAACTGGGCGTGCTACGCGCCGCATCTATACAGGCGCGCGACCTTGATCCAGGAACAGCTGCCGAGAGTCTCAGCGAAGCCGCTTGTCTTCGGAATGCTGCCGCCCAAGGCTCCGCTTGGCTCATGGACCTTGCTCGATGCCGAGACCATGTTGGCGGCGCCGCGTTGCACCAGCGCGTTTCCGAACGGTGAAATCGGCTTTGTCGAAGACCGCAGCGGGCCCCCGAGCCGAGCCTATCTGAAGCTTTGGGAGGCGCTGACGGTCATCGGCTGTCGTCCCCGGCCGGGTGAAACATGCCTCGATCTCGGCAGCAGCCCGGGCGGCTGGAGCTGGGCGTTGCAGCGAATGGGGGCGCACGTCGTCAGTATCGACAAAGCGCCGCTGGCACCCGAAATCGCACGCCTGCCCGGGATCGAGCACCGGTTCGAGAGCGCCTTCGCCGTCGATCCGCGCACGGTCGGCCCGGTCGACTGGCTGTTTTCGGATGTCGTGTGCTATCCGGCGCGGCTCTTGGCGCTGGTCGAGCGCTGGCTTGCCGCCGGGAGCTGCCACCGTTTCGTGTGCACCCTCAAGTTCCAAGGCATGACGGACCATGATACGGCTCGGCGCTTCGCCGCCATTCCGGGCTCGCAGCTGTGCCACCTATTTCACAACAAGCACGAGTTGACCTGGATCAAGATCGGGTAACGTTTCTCGAACTTTTGTCGGGTTTCCCGGATTTTCTCCTGGTCATCGGAATTACATACGCTGACTTCGGCGACGCATAGCCCCCTCCCATTCCCTCCCCCGCAAGCGGGGGAGGGTTAGGGTGGGGGCTCATGCCGTCCTCCCCGGACGTCTTGCTCTGCGACTTGGCAGTGCTCGCTATCTGCATCTGCGTCGGCTTGCCGTTGGCGCGCTGCCTCGTTGAGGAGTCCCGGCTCGCCTGGGCCCTGGCACCGGCTCTCGGATGGGCCGTGTTCAGCACCTTGGCATTGCCGATCCTCTGGGCAGTAGGGTTCTCGCGGACCCATGTGACAATGTTAAGCGGCACCGCTGTCCTCGTCGGCATGGTTGCCTCTCTCGGAGGGCCAGCGCGGACGAGAAACCGCGCTGCCGTGCCGATGTGGGCGTTTGCGGCCGCGGCAGCGCTGGCGATTTTGCCGGCGCTCGGCGTCTGGCCCAAGCTCGGCGAGGGCGGCTTGGTGCTCGCGGAGCCGTTGTTCGACCATTCGAAGATTGCGATCGTTGACGACATCGCCAGGCTCGGCCTGCCGCCGGGAAACCCGTTCTTCGGCGAAGCCGGAGAGCTGGCTTACTACTATCTCTGGCATTTCAGCGCCGCGGTCGTTGCCGCGTTGGTCGGAGCGAACGGCTGGGAAGCCGATATCGCGCTCACCTGGTTCACCGGCTTTGCTTCGCTCGCCTTGATGATGGGGCTGACGGTGCAGCTCGGCGCGCGGCGTCTCGCGGTACCTCTCGTTCTTTTGCTGAGCCTCGCGGCGTCGCTGTGGCCGCTCCTTGAGCTCCTGTTTCCTGCCGATTTTCTCTACGGGGCGCTGTTCCAATTGCCGTGGCCGCGCAGCTGGATCTTCCAGGCGAGCTGGGTGCCGCAGCATCTGGCGTCGGCGAGTTGTGTAGTATTCGCAATACTGATCTTGTCGGACCTCGGCGGGCGACGCAGCTGGCCGCTCGTGCCGTTGGTGGCGGTCGTGGTCGCGGCCGGTTTCCAAAGTTCCGCCTGGGTCGGCGGCGTCGTCTTTGCCGCGGCGGCATTGCCGTACGGCGTCGTGCTGCTGGGAACCGCCGGCGATGCTCGACGGCGTGCCGTTCTGCTTGCGCAAGCGGCCGTGGCGACCACTCTCGCGCTGGCGCTCTCCTTTCCTTTTTTGCGCGACGAGTGCATTGCGACGGCGGCGAGACAGCTGGGTGCGGGGATTGCTCTGCGCCCGTTCGCGGTGCTGGGCCCCCTCGTGCCCGACGCCGTTCGCCACATCGCCGATTTGCCGGCATACTGGATCGTTTTGCTCGTCATCGAGTTTCCGGCAATTTATTTCGCTGGGACATGGGCGATGGCCGGCGCCCTCGCCGACCGCTCGGCTGCTCCGGCACAGCGGCAGCTGATTGTCGGATTTGCTCTACTTGCTGGCGCGAGCTTTGGCATCCCTTGGCTCTTCGCCAGCACAATCGCCAATAACGACCTCGCGTGGCGGGGCGTCCTACCGGGTATCCTTGTATTGACGATCTTCGCCGCCGCCGGGATCGCCCGATGGATGACGACGGCAAGGGCCCGGGCAACGGCGGCGTTTATGTACATCGCCCTGGGCATTCCGGGCGGCATCGGGATCGCTTGGGAGAACGCCGTCGGGTTGCCCATGGCGTCGGCCGCGGTCTTGGCTGAAACCCCCGAAATGTGGGCCGTGGTCCGGCGTCATGCAGCGCCAGATGAGCTGGTCGGCAACAACCCGCTGTTTCTCGACGACAGCGTACGCTGGCCGGTCAATATTTCCTGGGCACTCTTTGCCGATCGCCGCTCTTGCTATGCCGGGTGGAACCTGGCGCGCGCTTTCGTGTCGCTGCCCAAGCCGGAGATCGACCGGCTCGAAACAACATTCGACCGCGTCTTCGCCGGCCACGGATCCGCCGAGGAGATACGCGACCTCGCGACAAGGTACCGCTGCCGGGTCATCGTCGTGACCAGCCGCGACGGCGCCTGGAACTTGGACCCGTTCGCCGCCAACGCCTATTTCCATCTGGTCGAGCAGAAACAGGGGCAATGGCGGATCTATCGCGTCGATGATGCATTACGGTGACTACGAAGTTGTCCAAAATGACTCTCGAAATATCAGTAGGTGACTCGTCATTCCCGCGAACTCGGGAATCCAGAGCCCCAAGTACTCGACAATTGCCCTGGACCCCCGCTTTCGCGAGGGTGACCAGTTCCAAATTGATATTGCGCCCTATTTTCGGTCAGCCTCTGCGGCTGCAGGACTGGTCTCCTCGTCGTCGAGATCAGCCGCTCCTCGCGCGTCACTCCGCGGCGAGCAGACCGCGCAGCATTAGCCGCTCGATGCAAGCCGCCGTCGCCGGAGCCGGATAGGGCGAGAGCCCCCCGCTGTCCCAGCCTGATTGCAGCTCGCGAAACAGCCGGCACAATGCCGGCCCATCGTCGACATCATACCAGGGATCGAGTTCCGTGACCGGAAGATTAAGGGCGTGGGCGCGCTGCCTTGTCTGTGCCGCGACCGTGGCCGTGCTCCATGCGATATCCTCGAAAAGGTGCACGTGGGGCGCCTTCATGCCGACGATATAATAGCCGCCGTCGTCGGCCGGTCCGAGCACGACCCGCTCGCCTGGCGCGGTGAGCGCTGATGCGGCGCGCGCGATCAGCCTCGTCGGCAAGGTGGGGCTGTCGGAATTGAGCAGGCACACCGCGTCGTGGCCGCCGGCGAACAGCGCCTCGGCCGCGTGCAACAGGCAACGCCCGAAGCCGCGGACGCGCGGCGCCGAAATCCCCGCGCCATCGGCTAGCACGAGGCGTGTGCGCGACGCCAGCATGCCGTCGAATAGCCTCTCGCTCCCGGACGGGGCGTAGGCGACGTAGCCGTAGATCGTCGCGTCGCGCGCGGCGAGGGCCACGTTTTCGGTCACATCGCGCAGGAAACTCGCACCGAGCGCCGCGGCCTCGTCGGATCGGAGCGGCGGGACGAGGCGGGTCTTTACCGCGCCGGGGAGTGGCGCCTTGGCCATCACCGCTATCGCGCAACCCCCCTCCCGCTGCGCTGCCACCGTCGTCAAGAGCCGCTGAACCAATTGTAGCCGCGATCCTCCCAGAACCCGCCGGGGAAGCGGTTGGTGACGAAGATCGTGGTGACCCATTTCGGGTTCTTAAAGCCGAGCTTTGTCGGGATCCGCACCTTGAACGGATAGCCGTATTTGGCCGGGATGATTTCGTCGGCGAATTTCACGGCCATGATGGTTTGCGGGTGCAAGGCGCTCGGCATGTCGATGCTGCCGTAATAGCCGTCGGCACATTGGAAGCCGACATATTTCGCCGTCAGATCGGCGCCGACCCTCTGCAGGAAGTCGCCGAGACGTGGCCCGCCCCATTTGCCGATCATGCTCCACCCTTCGATGCAGACATGGCGGGTGATCTGGCTCTCTTGCGGCAGCGCATGGAGTTGCTCGACCGACCACGGGCGTTTGTCCGCGATCAGACCCGACAATTCCAGGCGATAATCGCCAGCGGAGATTTTCGGCGCGTCAGCAACGGGAAAGAACGCGTTGTAGCGAAAGTCATGCACGACCTCGCTTTCCGCAAAGGTGGGGGCCAGCCGGTGATCGCTGAACAGAAACGCCTGGGCGCGGTCGTTCCATCGCGACATCAGTTTGAGGACGCTTTGCACCTGATCGTTGTTGGTAATGTCGCAGCCGGTCAGTAAACTCAGTGCCCCGAGGCTCAATGTCTGGCGCAAAAACAGGCGGCGCTCGATGCCGGCGATCACCGGTTTCGGCATGATGTTCGAATCAGTCATTCGCCGCCTCACGCGGCAGATGCGGCGCTGACGAGGCGCGGCCGAAGACCATCGCCACCAACGTCTTCGGCACCAAAATGGTCAGCGCGATATGGACGACGAGGAAGGCGACAATCGCCGCCATGCCGAAGAAATGCACGACCCGGGCGAACTCGTAGCCGCCGAACAACCACGTCAACCACTGCAGCTGCACCGGCTTCCAGATGCTGAGCCCCGATAGGATCGTGACGAGGATCGCCGCCAGCACGCCCCAATAGAAAACCTTTTGCACCGCGTTATAGTGGCCCAATCGATGATCGAGCCGAAAGCGCAACGCGGCGAAAAAATCGCGCATGACGGCGCGCGGGCTGACCGGCAAGAAGTCGCGGCGGAAATGGCCGGAAACGATGCCGATAATCAAATAAAGAAAGAGATTGATGACCAGCACCCACATCGCGCCGAAATGCCACAACAGCGCATTGGCGAGGCCGTCCTCGTTGCTCATCGCCTCGTCTACCGTCATATCGCCACCCAGGGTCAGGTAATAGGGAAAGGCGTAATTCAGCGACAGCGCGGGATAGTAATCATAGATGCGCCAGCCGCTGCCGATCATGACAAGGATTGCAAGGGCGTTGATCCAATGCATCAGGCGCCGGCTCAGCGGATGCAGCTGAACGTCTCGATCCGCCAACCCCGCCGCGGGCATGGGGGCTCGGATGGTCATGGCAACACCTCCAACCCATCGGCGTGCGATCGTTCTTGGGCATCGGTTTGGCGCAGAAAAGCGATGAACTTGCTGGCGTTCGGGCTGAGCGAAGGCTGGGGCTCTGCCACCCAATAGACGATCGGGCTATAGCTCGCATCGGGCAGGCGGTCGACGACGGCGAAAGACGGGTCGGCTCCGGCGTCGGTGGCGTAAACGAGCGCCAGACGGACCTTGCCTTGTTCGAGCAGAAAGGCCGCGTCCGCGGTATCGACGACACCCACTGCGTTCGCCTGCACCGCGTCCCACAAACCAAGCGACCGCAAGGCTTTTTCCCCCTCGGCGCCGGCCACGGCGACCGGAGGATCGACGATCGCGATTGGCTCCTTGCCCGCGAGCTCTGCGAGATTACCTGGGCCGGCCTTTGCCAACGCGGCGACGATCAGCCTATTGCGCCACAAGCGCTGCAATGTTTCGGCCTTGATCAGATGTTGCTCTGTCGCCTCGGCGGCCCTCGTGTCGCCCTCGCCGATCACGACGTCGTCGCGGGCATGATGCGCGATTTGTTGCAACAGCGCCCATGTCGGCGAAGTGAAGATGCGCACCGGAACGCCGGTCTCCTTGCGCCACAATCCGGCGACATCGGCGACGGCTTGCTGCAGGGTCGGTTCGCAGAACACCACGACATCAGGCGCCACGGGATAGTCACCACGCGCCGGTATCGCCGTCGCCCCCAAGCAGAACGCGAAGGCCAGCAGCCAGACATTGTGTCCGCGAGCGAGCGACATGGTCATGGTACTCTCGCATGCCCGGGCGGCGGTCGTCGTCATATTCCGAGCCGATCCGCGAGCTCGGCGAATCCTGACACAACCAGGTCAGTAGCCGGGTTCGGGTTTGGATCGGGCGGACTGGATGGTCCCCACTCGGCCGGGCGGTGGACGAAAGCTGTCCGGTAGCCCTCGCCTCGGGCGGCATCGAGGTCGAAATTGTGGCACGCGACCATCAGGATGTCGCCCGGTGCGGTCTGGAGGAATTGTGAGGCGCGCCGGTAGGCCTCCGGCCGCGGCTTGTAGACGCCGAGCATCTCGCACGTGATCACCGCGTCCCAAGCGATCGCATTGCGGCGCGATACGTCGACGACCAACGCCAAACTGAGGATCGTGAACGACACGCAGACATTACGCTGCCGCAGGCGAACCAGCGCGGGCAAAAAATCCGGCCAGGCGTCGAGCGCGTGCCACCGGGCGCAAATGGTTTGGCGGTCGGCGTCCGAGAATTCTGCGATGCGGGCCTCGCCGAGCAGCTCGTCCAGCACCTCGCGATGGACATCGTCGATGTTGAACCGCGGATCGACCGCGCCCAGCATACGCCGTAGCGCTCGGCGGCGATACTCGTTGGCAAGCTCGTGCCAATCCCGCCCGACATCGCGCCGGCGGCCGCACTCGGCAAGCGCGGCAGTGATACCGCCGTGCCAATCGAGAATCGTGCCGCCGGTATCAAAAGCCAGCACCTTGAGCCCGTTCATCGCGGCCTCCTTCAGCCCGCACTCCGAACGCGCGTTGCCGGCACCATGAAATTGGCGACGATCAGCTTGAGGCGATCGTCGTCACTGGCCTGAAGCACCTCGCGCAGGACATGCATCGCAGCGCCCGTTGCGCTCTCATTCCAGAACCAGTCGCCGAGCTGCCGGCTCGACGGTTTGGCAGCACCGGCGGCCGCCGCTTCCAGGCAATAGGCCTTCACATCGTCGACCGCAAATCGCAGGATCAGCGGAGCCGAGAACCCCTCTCGGGGGCTGGGTGGGGCCTTGCCGCGGAGCCAATCGGCGACGTACCGGGCACAGTCGCCGATCGAGAGGCCGACCGTCGTGCGGCGATGGTACGCCTCCCAACGCTCATGAGCACCACGCAACAGCCGGATCTCGGCCTCTAGCAGCGCCGCGAGCAACTCGGCTGATCCGTCGGCGACCGCCCCGGGAGTGGACGGCGGCCGCCAGGTCGGATCTGGCATCACGCGCGGGTCGTCATCCGGGAAGTCCTTGATGACGACTGGCCCAACGCCGAGTTCGAGCATGCGCAACGCGCCGAGTACGACACGCTTTTGGAATGCGGGATCGCTCGGCGGGCCGAACGGCCGGCCGAGCTCGAACGGAACCCAGAGCGCGCGCGGCGGCCTGGTGTTTTCGGTCTGCGGCCGGACCAGGCTGATGGCAACCGTCGCCAACCCTTCTTCCTCGAGATAATGCCCCAGCGCGCTCACGGCGCGCGTGCAGAGCGGTCAAACGGGGGAAAGGATAACGGCGTCGACCTGGTCGCCTTTTAGCAGGGCGGCGACCTCGCGGGCATGTGGCTCCATCTGCACCGGGTCGGTGGCCCCCATAAATGAATAATGAGTCTGCGCCACCGAGCCGATCGCGCCTTCGGCGGCCAGGTCTCGCAACCGGTCGAGCGGAAAGACGACGTTCCAGTCCTCCTGAAACCCGGTGCGATCGAAATTTATCGAGATATGGCTAACGAGCAGCTCTTCCGGACGCGTCGTCGAAGGGATGACTCGATAATCGGCGTCGCGCCCACGAAACGGGTCTTCGCCGCGAACGACAAGCCCGGCCGAGGAGACGATCGCCACCCGACGCTGCGACAGCGCGGGTCCAGTCGTCCAGGGTCTCGTTGTGAAATCGGGGCATTCCAGCTCGGCGAGGCGTTTTGCCTGCGCTGGCGGCAGATCTGTCAATCGCGTCACTGCATTTCTCCTCGGTTACCGGGTTGGTTAGGTCGATCGGGATAGTCGAGCAGGGCGAGAGCCGGTCGCACTACCCCCTCGAGCAGCTCGCGTTGCGGTTTCGACCGGGCCAGCACGCGCAGCCCGAGCGTGACGCCGAGCAGCAATCGGGCGAGATCGGCCGGATCATGATCGGGCGGCACAGAGCCATCGGCCTGCCCCGCGGTTACGGCGCGGCGAAGAAGGCTTCGATCTCGCCGAGCCGCGCCGCCACGGCTGCCCCGAGCTCCGGATCGTGAGGCGCCACTTCGAG
>Ga0306918_10001199_pt1 | contig 12739 bp, 18 predicted proteins | sample tim00Cox0000000H_FD_203315 | JGI IMG/M metagenome (GOLD analysis project Ga0306918, IMG submission 203315) | Lab enrichment of tropical soil microbial communities from Luquillo Experimental Forest, Puerto Rico - timezero.00C.oxic.00.000.00H (v2)... | ecosystem: Environmental > Terrestrial >... | reverse complement strand
CGTAGCCCGGCAGAGGCCTTCGGACACATCAGGCTAGCTTCCGAAAGAGAAGATCATTCCGAACGTGCAAAGCGCCATCGCGGCGGTGGATGTCCAGCCCAGCCAATAGAGCCCTCCTCGCACCACAAGCTCGCCCATGACCCGCCGCCTGCGCACCAGCGCCATCAGCATCGCCATGACGGGCGCCGCCAGAACGCCATTCACGACGGCGCTCCAGTAGAGGGCCTTGATCGGATCGAGCGAGGTGAAGTTGAGCGCGATGCCGAGGCCTGCCGACAACGAAAGGACACCGTAGAAGGCGACCGCTTGCTTCGGACGGCGCGACAATCCAACCGGCCATTTTCTTCCCTCGCCGATTGCATAGGCGGTCGAGCCGGCAAGCACAGGGACGGCCAAGAGCCCGGTGCCGATGATGCCAAGCGCGAACAGCAGTTCGGCGAAATCTCCTGCAAGCGGCTTCAAGGCCGCGGCCGCCTGCGCGGACGAACTTATGTCGGTGATGCCATGGGCGTGCAGGGTCGCGGCCGTGGTCATCACGATTGCAATCGCGATGAGATTGGAGAAAGCCATGCCGATGACAGTATCGAGACGGATCCGGCGTAATTCCGGCTCATGATCGGAGAGGTCGCGCTTGAGCGGTTTCTTGGTCTTGTCGATGCGCTGTTCCTCGGCCTCCTGCGACGATTGCCAGATGAAAAGATAGGGCGAGATGGTGGTGCCGAGAACGGCGACCAGCGTCGTCAGGAAAGTCCTGTCGTAGGACATCCGCGGAATGAGAAGCCCTTTGATGGCCTCCCCCCAGGGGACGCGAACGACTGCGAGCGTGATGACATAGGCGAACAGGGAAAGCGTCAGCCATTTCAGGAAAGCGACGTATCGCTTGTATTCGAAAAAGATTTGCGCGATCACGGAGAACGTTCCGAACAGGACCACGTAAAGGATGGCCGGTCCGCCGATCAGGAGTTTGAGCGAGTCGGCCATCGCGCCGAGATCGGCAGCGATATTGATCGTGTTGGCGACAAAGAGAAGGACGATCAGAAACCATACCATCGGCGCCGGAAAATTCCGGCAGACGTTCCCGGCAATGCCATAGCCGGAGACGCGCCCGATACGCCCGGAAATTTCCTGGATCGCGACCATCAACGGATACGTCAGAAGCAGGGTCCAGCCGATACCGAAGCCCAACTGGGCTCCGGCCTGGCTGTAGGTCCCGATCCCCGACGGGTCGTCATCGGACGCGCCCGTGATCAATCCAGGCCCCAAGCCCCTCAGGAGATTTTTGCCCTGCCGACGCCAGCGGTCCCGCTTCACGACAGGGCTTCTCTTCTCTTCAAAAAAACTAAATTCGACCCAACAACACCAGGATGAGAATAATCACAATGACAAGGCCCAGCCCGCCACCGCCATAATAGCCGGTGCCGTAGAACGGCCCGCCACCCAACCCGGAGAAGCCGCCCAGGAGGGCGATGATAAGAATGATGAGAATGATGGTACCAATGGTCATCGCGCGGCCTCACACTCAATGGTGCCAGAACAACGCGAGCAAAATGATGATTGGCAATGGCACGCCAATCAGCCAAAGCAGCAAGCCTCTTCCAAAACCCATGATCTCCTCCATCGCGTTCTATCGTTTGCAGGAAGGAACGTGCGAGTGAGATGAAAGTTCCGGATGGCGGCAAGGCACGCCGACGCCGCTTCGAAATCTCTGCAGAGAATCGCGATCGATTGAGGCCCTTGTACGATTAGCGATGCGCCAGCGTTCGGCCACTTGGCGCCGCTCGTGCGGCTTATCCCTGCGGCAGATGCGTGGTCTCCGAGGGAAGCAAATGCTCGCGCAGGATGAGACCCACGATCAGCATCGGCGATGCAAGGAAAGCGCCCATGGGTCCCCAGAGCCATGTCCAGAATGCAAATGCAAAGAACACCGCGAGTGCGTTCAGCGACAAGCCTCGTCCGACGATCGATGGCGTGACGAAGTGGCCCTCCAGAAAAGTAAGGCCAGCAAACAGGGCCGGGGCAACTAGGCCTGCTCCGAGCGACGACGCTGTCAAGATTCCTACGACCGTGAGTACGACGAGAATGAGCGCCGGACCGATGATCGGGACGTAATTGAGGACGCCGGCCAGCGCGCCGATTGCAGCCGGGTTGGGGAGTCCCGCGAGTAACGAAATCACGCCCGTCAGGAGACCGACGCCGAAATTGATCAGCGTCACGGTCAGCAGGTAATTCCCGAGGCGACCCTCGATCTCATTGAGCACGCGGAGTGTTCGCAGGCGAGCCCCCCGTTCTTCGAAGGTCAGGACAAGTGCGCGCCGCAGGTTCGGCCAGCTCATCGCAAAGAGCACCAGGGTCACGATGAACAACAGGAATTCCGTGAAGGTAGGCGACAGGAATTCCAGGGTAGGCTGTACCCATTCGAATCTCGGCAGCGGGACCGAGAACCCAGACGGTGTCATGCCGAGTGCCGATTGCAGTTCGTTCCAGAGCGCCAGCACCCCGTCAAAGGCATGCAGCTTCTCTCTGAGCTGAGGCCCGAGCTCCGGCAGCCGCGCCGTCCACGCGAGCAGCGGAGCGGAAATCAGGGCGAAGAGCAACACGACGGCGCCGAAGGTCGTGAGCAGAACCAGCGCTACGGCCAGCGAATGCGGAATCCGGTATTTTTCCAGCGCGGTCGCACTCGCCGAAAGCATGGTGCCGATCACGAGCGCAGCCGTGATCGGCATGACCAGGGCCTTCGCAATCGCAAGGACGGCGATCACCGCGATCACGAACAGGCTCGCCAGCATGAAGACGACGATATTCGTCGTCTGAAGCGCTAGCCGGCCTTCCTCCGGAAATTCCCGGCTCTCGCGCAGTGGACGGACGGGTAAGTCCTGCAACACCTGCCCTCATTCAAATACCGCACACCCGAATGCCGCGGCGGCTGCCTGAGCGGCTGCCTGACAAGACTGAAGTCCCATTGGTAAACGTTCGTCGCGGCCGCCGGTTCCGTCATGTCCTGGCAAGGAAACCAAACGTTCCCTGCGCAGTTAATCTGCCGTTGAGGGAGTCGAATGGCTGAGGGCAGCACGAGCGCTTCGATAGGCCGGCACGGGGCATCCCGGCTGCCGTCGGTCGAAGTCGACAGCTACAATATCGAGCTGAAGGACGAGAACGGCTTTCTGGGCGACCGCGCCAGCAAGGGGGCCTTCCAGGCGATCCTCGATGTCTGGCGAAAGCCATTGAAGAAGTCCGGCGACGATCCGTTCGGCAACAAGTCGTCGGAGAGCATTTCGAAAAAGGAGCTCGACCGGATTCTGGTCAGCGACGACGTCGAGGCTGCTGCGGTGCTGCACAGCGCGGTGGAAGACTTCGCGCAGGAATTGGCTGGCGTGATCCGCCGATTCCTCAAGCTGAAAGCCTGGAGCAACACCGAGCATATCATCGTGGGTGGCGGCTTTCGTCAAAGCCGGCTCGGCGAATTGGCAATCGCGCGCACGAACATCATTCTGAAGGCAAACGGGACCAAAACAGACATCAGTCCCATCCGATTCCATCCCGACGAAGCAGGTTTGATCGGCGGCGTGCATCTTGCGCCGCCATGGATTCTGGAGTCCCGGGACGCAATCCTCGCAATCGACATCGGAGGATCGAATATTCGCTGCGGCGTGGTCGAGATGCGGCGGAAGAAAGCGTCCGATTTTTCCAAGGCGTGCGTCTGGAGATCGGATCTCTGGCGCCATGCCGATCAGGAGATTTCCCGCGACGGCCTCGTCAAAAAAGTCCTCAACATGCTGCGGGATCTCATCGCGAAAGCCGAAACCGAAGGTCTCAAGCTGGCGCCGTTTGTCGGCGTTGCCTGCCCCGGGATTATCAACGACGACGGCACCATTGAAAAAGGCGCGCAAAATCTTCCAGGCAACTGGGAGAGCAGCCGCTTCAAGCTTCCCGAAGCAATTGCGGAATCGATCCCCGAGATCGACGGCCACGACACTGTCGTGTCGATGCACAATGACGCCGTGGTGCAGGGCCTTTCGGAAGTCCCGTTCATGAAAGATTTCCGCCACTGGGGGATCTTGACGATCGGCACCGGGCTCGGCAACGCCCGCTTCACCAGCCGATAGCCGCCGTCATCACCAGCCGAACGACCATGCCTGCGGCATCGGAGTGACCGCGAACCGCATCGGCGGCGCGGCTCTCGGCTTGCTGCGTCTGACATGAGCTGACGCCTTGCGTTTTTCAGACTGCAGCTCGGCTGGTTTCGCCTGGGCATAGGCGGCAAGTTTTGGCTGCTCGGGCTTGTTCGCGGCGACCACTGTTGCGGTTGATGGAGCTGTCATCGGGATCGTCGTATCGATCTGGACCTTCTCTGGCCATTTGCGCGCGGATCGAATGCGAAGGATCGTCCTGTCGATCGAACCCTCCTGCGTTGCGGTTTGAGGCGGACTCGGCATGTACCAATCCGCGATAAAGAGCAATGTCAGCAGCAGGCCGCCGACGATGAGGAAGTATCGAATCAAAAGCACCAAGCGCCCTTTCACCCACGGCGGGATTGCCGGTAGACAAACGCCGGAGCGGAGCTCGGTTCCAAAGAAACAGCAAACGTCATCGACAATGCCGCTATGAGTCCGCGCTCCCGCCGTAACGAATAGGAACAAAGGCGCGAGCGTCGCCGTTATCGGGGATTGCGGAGGGACCGCGAAATGGTGTCAAAACGCGACGGACAAATCATCGAAACGACGCAGCAAGCGCGTCAGGCCGAGCGGGGACCGACCGTCCGCAATCTTCTGGTTGCAAGCACCTCGCTGGCGATCGTGGCGCTCGCGATCATCTGGTTCATATTCTTCCGCACGTGAGTTTGATTATTGCCGACATCATCCGCGATCGGGAGGATTGAGTGAGCTACCGGCAGAACTTCAGCAGAATTGTTCCTGCTACGATTTCTTTCTTGATCGCGGCATTCTGCGTGCTTGCACTCGCGCTGATGATCTATGATCGATGGAGCAGGCCCGAAGTGCGCAACCCCGATCAAGCGAACCAAACGACCACGGGCACGGCGACGCGGAATGCCGGTGCAAAACTTCAGCCGACCGATCCCAAGCTGTCAGTAGAGCCCTCACCTGCCGGCCCAAATCCGGTGCAGCCCGCCAACCCGAATTGACGAGGCAACCCGGCTCACCTTCAGGCCATGGACTTCCCGTGCCGAGACATGTGTTGGCCGACGTTGCCACCATCATCGGCTCGCTCGATATCATCTTCGGCAAAATCGACCGCTGAAGCGGCGGCCCCTTTTCCGCACGTCGCCAAACAAAATGAAAAAGCTCCGTCTTCGCGACGGAGCTTTCGATTTCCAGTCAGATCAACCAATTCCTAATCGCGGTCGTGGATGACGGTCTTGCTGCGCGTACCGTCGTCATGCTCCTTCTTGATGACGGTCGTCCGCTCGCTCGGCTCGCGCTCCTTGATAACCGTCGTACGATCGCGCTCACGATCGCGATCGGGCGCTTGTCCGACCGTCACGCCGGCGCCGACCGGTCCGACGTGAACGCCGACATCGTCTTCCGCCATCGCAGGCGTCGCAACGGCAAGAAGCGCCGCGACCAGGAGATACTTCTTCATCCTCATTCCTCCAGGATTCATTGAACCCTTGGAGAATGCGCGCGGCGGGCGTTTTGTTCCGGAAAGTCACCCCTCGCGTTTCTTGCCGAAAGGCCGGCGTGCGCGACCTCGCCTATTGGGGGCTGGGGCAGGGAGGCAGGGTCGCGCAGATCACGATGAGTGATCCGAACAGGCAATTCTCACGACACGGAGGAGTTCCCCCGAATGATCAAACTCGCGCGGCTCCTGTCGGGGCCTGAGCGCCTTTAACCAGGCCTACGTCGGTCGGGATTTCCTGCACAGTCGTCGGGAACCGGAGCACGCCTCAAATCGTTTGTTGCGGGGATCAAGAGGCCGACCGTGCTCGTCCACCGGCTGAACCGCAAACATGAGCTCAACCGCAGCGTGCGCCGAACGCCGCTGCGGCGAAGGAACGATCTCGAAGGCGAATTTGAAGACGCTCCCGAAGACGGACTGGAGGAATGGATGACAGCCGCTGGCGAAGCGCCCGCCACACCCCTGCAGGGCTGAGCCGCCTCCAGGACCGGACTGTCGGCAATGCGTGTCGACTACTGCTGCGTCAACGCCACATCGTGGGTATGGGGCGCAGCGCGTCGTGACCTGCCGGCTCGACCGTGGAGTCCCGGGCAGCCGCCTCAAGGAGTTTCGAAGCCACTCGGGATGGCGGCGAAGCGTCTCCTCGCGCCGCATCCTCACAAGCCTCGCCGAGCAAGGCACTCAACAGGCCCGCGATTTCCGAATCGACCATCGCCGCCTCCCGAAGATATTTGCGGCCACGAATCGCAAAGTCAAACTCCTTCGCACGCTTGCGACCTCACTTATGTTAATCGGCCAGCCTGCCTCGCAGGATCGAGGCGCCGCTGCGAAAGCATTCGCCGTCTCTCGGCATCGCCGGTGGCTTCGTTGGTGCGTCGCCTCGAGGGTGGGAACGGAAAATTCCTTGCCGAGTTAATGACGCGAGCAGATTCATTCGAAGGAGAAATCCACCGGGGACGTCAGCTCAAAACCCCGTCAGTCGTGGCGACAACTGGCGGGGTTTGATCCTGGAGACGGTCATGCCTTATGCTCTGTTCGAGGATGACGAAAGGTTGACGCGCAGCTTTGCGACCGAACAGGAAGCATGGGAAGCGGCCGAACGCGCAGGTCTTGTCGAACTCGGACCTCACGGCGAAAAAATTCTCGACAATCACCTGGAAATTCGCCCATGCGAATTTTCCCCGGACGAAGTCACCGACCCTGGCTCCGACTTCATCCTCTCCTAAGTCTCTCCCTTCATTCTTCGCCCCGCGGCCTCTCGCGCCGGTCCCTTGGCCGGCAGAGACTTCTCAATCATTGAGCACCAGTGGAGCGAAAATCCCCGGAAAGGCATCCGGGGATTTGCTTCGCGAATCAGACCAGCGAACGCTCGATCGGTGTCGTCGCCGTGGTCGAAGTGGTCTTTGCAGGCTTCTCGGCGGGGTCGACGGGCAGTTGCAGGACCTTCGCTTTCTGACCGAGCGCAAGATCGGTCAAAAGCACGATCGTGCCATTGGCAAATTCCAGGGCGTCGTGATGTTGCGCCGCTTTGTCGAGATCGATCTGCCGGAAGCGCGCGAGACGTTCGCCAATCTTGCGGCGGAACAAAAGACCTTCCGCATAGGCGTTCGCCTCGAAAGCTATCTCGGTGCCCGGACGCAGGCAGACCGCAACCGTGCAGTCCGCGGGCGACGCAAAACCTCTCGTCTTCGTCCCCGCAAATCCGGAGGTGACGATCGTCTCCGCCAACTCCGCCGGTCTGGAGGACACGGCGTGCAAACTGTAGTCACACATGAAGAGCTCCTTTGAACTTCAGCCCAGAATATCCGTAACGCAAGTTGAGCATTTCTCGTTCCTTTCGACAGCGCCAAAGCCATCCCGTTCGGAACGCCGGACGCGCCTTGCGAATTGGTTTTCAGCTTTGGCAGCGAAGGAGAGTTCCATGGTCAAGCCCCGCGAGCCAAACGGTCGCGAACCCGACCTTTCCGAAGACGACATTCAGCGCGAGTTGCTGGGTCCGCGCGGCGTTCCCGGCGCGCCCGATCCCGCCAAAATGACGCCCCAGCGCGAGAAAAAGACTCCGAAAAAAATCGACCCGGGCCACCCGTCCTGAGCAGACGGCCTGAGCAGCATAGACAGGGTCGCATGTGGCGACATGCTGCGCCCTGCCCGCTCGGCGAAACAGCAGCCGCCCAAACTGAATTGATTCGCCCGTCCGCGCGAATCAGCCGTCGGCCTGATTCGGCTGCGACAGCGCGACGCAGCCGTCCTGCGCAAGCAACTTCAGTTTGATGGCGGGCCCGCCCGTGGCGGCAAGCCCCGGGGAGAGGCCCGGCGCGCCCCTCAATCATGGCACGAACCCTGCATGGCCCCATCCAACCGGGTCTATCCCACCGAGAAGGACACCATGCTCGTTACTCTCGTCGCCATTCTCTGCAATGGCCAGCTTTGTCTGGAGAAAGTCGTGACCACCAGTGATCAATCCGGCATCAGCATGACCGCCTGTGCATCAACCGCGCAGATTGGCATCGCCGACTGGCTCGCCAAGGGTCCGTATCACGAGTGGAAGTTGCAAAGTTACAAGTGTGTCCTGGGCAAATACGTGCCAAAGAACGAAGCCTGACCCAGGCAATTTTTGCTTGGCGCAAGATCACGTGACGCGTTCGATGCAACGTGCGGACAGGTGGCGATGACAGCCCCTCTCCCGACGAATCCGCTTGACGCAAGGGGCCCTCGCTAACACGTTCTTGCCAACGACAGCATCTTGCCGGAGATCCCGGCGGACCGGCAGGACTGTCCACATTGAAGTAGCTCCTCGTCGAACGCTGCCACCGACCTTTGCGCAAGCGATGCGGCCCTGTTCGTCCAATGCCAAGGCGAGTTTCGCGACAGCCTCCTTGAGGATCCTGACGCTCGCCCTCGCCCTTTCCACCAATCGCGAAACATTCGGCAGCGAACAAACGATTCGACCCGGAAGCATGCCGCGGATCGCAACGATCGACGCGCGCTTCCAATCCTATAACATCGAGATGGTGACGGTGACCGGCGGGCCCTTTTGGCGACCTTACGCGCAAGGGTCAGCGGCCGATCAGGACCTCTACGCAGACAGGCTGCCGATCGATCTCGCCAACACGAGATTGCGGACGCTCGCGACCGCCCTGTCGCCAGCCTATCTGCGCATCAGCGGCACCTGGGCCAACAGCACCTGGTTTTCCGATTCCGATACCAACGCGACCAGGCCACCGGCGGGATTCAATTCCGTCCTCAGCCGCGCCGAATGGCGCGCCGTCGTCGATTTTGCGCGCGCGGTGGACGCGCGGATCGTTACATCCTTCGCCATCAGCGCGGGCACGCGCGATGCGGCCGGTATCTGGACTACCGATCAGGCGCGCCGCCTCTTCGCTTACACGCGTTCCCTGCACGGACGTGTTGCGGCCGTCGAGTTCATGAACGAGCCGAATCTTGCGGCCCAAAATGGCGCGCCGGCGGGATATGATGCGAAGGCTTACGATCGCGACATCAGGATTTTCCGTGCTCTCGTCAAGAAAGTCTCGCCCGGCACCTTGATTGTAGGTCCAGGCTCGGTCGGCTATTCCTCAACTCTCTCGAAAGACCTGAGCACATCCGATCTGCTCGCCGCGTCCGGGCGCGGCGTCGACGTGTTTTCTTACCATCACTATGCAACCGTCTCGCAACGCTGCGGCGGCCGTGATGCTGCCGAAGAGATTTTGACAGACGATTGGCTCTCGCGGACGGATCGCGCATTGGCCTTTTACCGGGCGCTGCGCGACCGGTTCGAACCCAACAAGCCGATTTGGCTGACGGAAACCGCCGATGCGGCGTGCGGCGGAAACCCGTGGGACGCGACATTCGTGGATTCGTTCCGCTATCTCGATCAGCTCGGCAGGCTGGCGAAGGCGGGCGTTCGGGTCGTCATGCACAACACATTGTCGGGCAGCGATTACGGCCTGCTGGAGGAGACGAGCTTCAGCCCGAGGCCGAACTATTGGGCCGCACTCTTGTGGCACCGTCTGATGGGAACGATCGTGCTCGATCCCGGCGTATTGCCTCGAGAAGGTCTGCATGTTTATGCGCACTGCGAGCCCCGAATGCGGGGCGGCGTCTCCCTTCTCGTGATCAACGCGTCGCGCGACACATCGCATGCCCTCGCCCTTCCCATTCGTTCCGAGCGTTACACACTCCAGGCATCGGAGCTCGAAAGCAAAACGATTGAGCTGAACGGCCGCGCCCTTGCGCTTGACGCCAGAGATGCGCTTCCGCGCCTCGCGGGGACGGCAACACGAGCGGGCGTCGTGACCTTCGCACCCGCGACCATCAGCTTCCTGGTGGCACCCCAGGCAGAAAACCGCGCGTGCCGCTGAGGCACGATGTGCTCTGCTTGAGATGTTCCGCTTGAGATGGCCGCATCCGCCAGCGCGGCTCACCTTTTCCGCTTCAGTTGCACAACGTTCAGGTGCGCGAGCAAGTGAGCCGCGCCAGTTGCCCGGAGTGGTAGATCAGAAACAGGTCGCCCGTATAATGGAAATATTCCCCGACAAAGTCCTTCGTCGAAAACTTGAGTTGGATTTTGTTATCGCTGATCATGCGAGGCGTAAGAGCCACCCCCTCGGCAGTTTTCATGGACAGCTTGTTCCCGTCGCCCAGGGTTACGTTCAGATCAATCGGTTTTGGTTGGACGTCCGGGTTTGCGTCTCGAATGAGCTGCCCTTTGCAAGAAAACTGCCGGTCTGCAGCATCGACAGGCTCAACCATCATCGCCAGCAAGACCAAGCTACCTATCGCCAATCCATTTGCATACACCATGACACTTCTCCAATTGCCTCGCCAACGATGACCACGATTATCGGAAGCTATCGTCCCCGTACCGAGGATTCGAACGTGCTGGGGCTGAAGCAAGCGCTCTTCCTCTATCACATCTGCGGACCTGAGAGATTTAGATCCCGTTCAGCGCGAAAGACGTTGCCATAGAGATTCGCAATCCACTGCCGGCCGCTCGACGTCACATTGAGATAACGTATCGCGATCTGGATCTGCGGAGCGACCGTATTCCAGTAGAACTGCGGATATTTGTAAATGACGTCGGCGGGAGTTTCATAGCCGAGCGTCTTGTTCAATCCGATTTCCTCAAATTCGTAGAACAGCGCATTTGCCTTGCGCATGTAATTGGGGTCGCCGAGCTGGCCGATCAGATCGGCGGCGCGAAGCAGAAGGCCTTCTTCCTCATCCAGATCGTCGGCTTGTGACGATACCCCATAGGGCACCCGAGTGTATTCGATGGTACGGGCAATCCGACCGGCATCGACCTTGTCGAAAGCGTCGAGGCGCTCGAGCGCAAAAAGCTTGGAACGATCGACATGGTAGGGTGCCAGCGCAGCATCTGAAGATCCTCGTGGCAGGCGGATCGTCTGGCCGCCGACATCTACGACATAGCTGTCCTCACTGTCTCCATAAAGAATTCCTCGCACGTATCCGATGTCGTGCAAAAGACAGGCCATGATGAAATTCGCATAATCACCGGCGGTGGTCGGCCGCAGCAGGGCACGGCCCATCAGGATGTCGTGCCCGGCAAGCGTGACCAACATCGAGTGCTCGATGTCGTGATAGAGAGCGTCGCTGTTTCCGATGCACTCCAGTGCAAGCTTTGCTGCGTAGGGTAGAAATTCGCTGAGGTCGGCGTTGGACAAACCGAACCGGCCTCTCGTTTCCGCGGTCAGAAACGCACCCAAGGCTTGAGCAGTCAATTCGGGGATGGTGATCATCACGACAGAAAAACAGCGGATGTCAACGGACCTTTGACCTAAATCAATGGCTTGGACTACACGACACGCCCGGGATCGTAGCGCCGGTCTCGTCGGCGGATTACTCTGTCACGTCGGGGCCGCCGAGTGGGCGCCGTGCACCGCATCGTTGGCACAGGTTCAGGGTGGGGACCGCCCGTCGACCTGAAATTGGGCGGCCCCCTGCCAGCCACTTCCAATTGCCCTGCCCACGAAACAGAAGCGGTAGCCGACGCCGTTAGGTCTATGCCAATCGGATGATGGTTCGGCAAAATCCGCCGGAGGACGCTTAAACTTAACGTGAAAACGCGATGCGGTGCCGATGTTCCATGCCTCGTTCTCATGCCGCAATTTTGCACCGGTTATCCACAGGCTAACGGCAACGGATCGGCCACGAAGCGTGAACACGACACAGGACCGTCAGCCGCGCGTCACGCTTCTGTCGGCCCTTTGTCACCGTCTCAACCTTCCGGAATGGACCGCTACTCCGCTGCCGGTTGCGCTTCCTGTGCCACCGGAGCCGGCGGCAATGGGCTCGAAACGATTAGGAAATCGTTAAGTCCGCGATCATACCCTGAACGGATGATCGTGTTCTTTCGGCCTGTTCTTTTACTTCTCAATGCCACGCTGATCGTGTGGCTCGGCTATTATGTTTTCAATTTGCCTGGCGACCCGCTCGGCTATGCGCTGCTGTTTTTCTTGCCGGCAAATTTGGCCTTTCTGCTGTTCGCCCCGGTTCGCCCAATTCCTTGGCCCTGACAGAAGCCCGCGCCACCGCAGCAAACGAAGTGAAGACGTAACGAGGCGCGTATTGCTGCCTACGACCTGCAGCAGACATCGGCATTGATATTGGCCATCGTTATCGCGCGAACAACTTGTGATCGAGAAAATTAAAGACTCAACCAGTTGCAAATGTTAGTGTCGCAACCTGAGCGCGACCGGCTCAATGTCCTTGTCGCCGTCATCGTGCCGGCGTCGAACAAAAAAACTTAGCCTCGGGGGAGCCTCGCGGCGATACCCGGGCTATGCAACGGGGAGGCTTCCATGTATCGAACGGCCGCCGAAATTGTCTTCACCATAGGCGTTGTTGTTGCAACATTGACCGATACCGCGAGCGCGCAAAATTCATCGGGGAGTGCAGCCCTCGACACAAGCCTGCGCGGCGCGGTCGAGTGCAAGGACGTGCCGGGCGTGGTCGCGCTGATCACCGATCGCGAGCGCGTGCTTTATCAGGGCGCATTCGGCGTGGCGGACGTGGCGACCGGGCGCCCTCTCACAACCGACGCGATATTTCGTATCGCCTCAATGACCAAGCCCGTCACCTCGGT
>Ga0306918_10001190_pt1 | contig 12766 bp, 9 predicted proteins | sample tim00Cox0000000H_FD_203315 | JGI IMG/M metagenome (GOLD analysis project Ga0306918, IMG submission 203315) | Lab enrichment of tropical soil microbial communities from Luquillo Experimental Forest, Puerto Rico - timezero.00C.oxic.00.000.00H (v2)... | ecosystem: Environmental > Terrestrial > Soil... | reverse complement strand
CCAAGGTTTGGTGCTACGACTTCATCCCAAACGACATCGACACCGACGGCGCGCCCAAATTCGGCGCGCTCGGCCGGTGTCGCTCGGGCCCATGCCTCGTGCAGACGAAAAAGGGCCGTCGGTGCTGACTTCTTACGCTGGCGTTTGAACGCCTGTCGTGATGGGGGCGGATTGACGGCGGTGGCCGTCGCGGAGTAGTGGTCGCTACGCATGTTGTATTTCTCCTCTGGCGGCCCCGGCTTCGCACGTCGGGGCCGCTTCCGTGTCGCCTGTGCAGGCCGTAATCCCGGCGCCGGCGGCGTCGCGCCGGGGCGGGAGCTAGTCGCCGAGCACGTCGCCGAGCGCCACCGACTGACGACGTGGCGACTCTTGGCGGATGAGATGGCGGTAGTGCCGACGAAAAGTGTCTTCGGAGATGTTCTTGAGCTCGGCCGCCTGCTTCACCGAAATGCGGCGACGCTTCTCTTGCTCAGGCGAGAGCAGGAGCTTCACTAAGGTCGTAGGTGCGGGCAAGGCCGGCCTCCTCCGCAAAAGCTGGCGCCAGGGCGCATTAGCCTGCGGAGCAAACCAAAGAAAAACGCATATGCGAAACGCAGAAATCTGCGTCGGAAATCTGCGTCCGGTGCTGAGGGGCTATTTAATTTTGTCGAACGGCCACAAGTCCCAGTCGGGGAGTTGGTTCTTAATGTGTTGCCATGTTACCGGGCGGATATGCTTGTTGGTCTTGGCGGCCTTGACCATTCGGTCCGCGAGATCCTTTGCGAGGTCGGTTATCCGCGCGGGGAGCTTGCCGGCGGTTTTCATGTTCTTAACTTCGATTGTGATCCAGGTCTTAGCGGAGACAAAACCATCAACTTTCGGCGTCGCATTTTGCTTCGCCTCCACACTTCCGATTTCGCTGTCGATCTTGCGCTTAATAACGGCGATACCACCAGGAAGCGTTGGGACATCGTAATGCTCGACCAGCGTTTCGTTCCATTCGTCGAGACTGTAAACCCGCTTACGCGCGTCCGTACTCTGCGCGCTACGCTGGGACCAAATCGACCTGACGTCGGTGGTGTGGCTTACGGTTAGCGGTGTTTTGGCTTGTGGTCGTCGCGACTGACGGCTATTTTTGGCGGGCATCCTTCACCTGTGCCTTGGGTGTGGATTCATTCGGCCCGGCGGTAGTTCTGAACGGCTCCGCCGGGCCTATAATTTTCAGGAAGCGTGCAACGGAATTACTTTGCTATCCTCCCTTCCCTCGACTAGGGCGATGACGTGTTCGGCCCAGCGCACCAGCGCCGTCGTCACCGCACGTTCATAGCGGCTCTTGTTGTATACACCCGCGACGCCACGGCGGTGGCCACTGAAATGATTGAGTGCGGCCTCGATGTGGTGCGGCTCGATGCCGATGTCGGCCATGCCGGTGGCGACAGTCCGGCGAATGTCATGGACACGCCACGGCCTCACCTTGACGCGTCGCTCGAGATCGACCTTGCAGTGCGACCATGATGTGAAGCCGTCGCCGGCGCGGTCACCGAACAAATGATCCCGGCTCGTCAGAGGCACCGCCTTGATGATGGCGCGCGCCGTTGGCGGCAGCACAATCGTGTGCGAGCGATGATTCTTGGAGCGCTCCGCAGGCAACGTCCACGTGCCAGCTTCAAGGTCAAGCTCCGACCAACGCAGGCCGCCGATCTCCTGGCGCCGGCTACCGAGCAGAATCAACAGTCGCATGATGCGACCAAAATCATCATCCTCGCAGGCATTCCAAATCTTCACCAGCTCGGCGTTAGTTAGGACGTGTTCGCGCGGCCTGGGATCGAGCGGCTTGCGAGTGCCGATCACCGGGTTCGACGATGTCCATCCCTCTTCCATGAACCACCGAAACGCGGCCGAGATGGCACGGCGGGCAGCGGCAGCCCTATGGGGACTATGGTCACGGCTGATGGCGGAGAGCCGTGCTGCGATGTCGGGATGGGCGATCTCGTTCACGCTGAGTGGATGTAGCGGTCGGAAATACGATCCGGTGAGGTAGAGCTTGCTGATGCGGTAGGAGCTCGGCCGCCACCCCGGTTCTTTGGCCGCGAGATGGGCGTCGATCGCCGAACGGAACGTGCGCTCCGCCTGTGCCCGCTTGGCTTCCTTCTCACCCTGTGGGTCATGGCCGAGTGCAACACGAGCAAGCAGCTTGCGGGCGGCCTCGCGGGCCTCAACCGGCGTGAGCTTCCCGACGGTGCCGAGCGTGACGCGACGGGTGCGGCGACTACCGGGCAGGCGATACTGTGCGACCCACGCCTTGCGGACGCGCTCGCCGTTCTGGCGCAGCCGCACGCCGAAGCCGGCGAGATCCTGGTCGAAATGGATGGTGTCGGTCTTGCCGGCCGCCGGCAGGCGGAGCTGGGCGATAGTTCTGGCGTCGAGTCTCATGGTGGCTTCCCAAATCTGGGAAGCCAATGGGAAGCCAAATTGTCTTCCCTCGTGCCTCCCGATGCGGCGATAGTTAACAGAAATCTAAGCGTAAGTGCCTGGAATGAAACGGCTGTGCATTCTCCTGCTTTTTCCTGCGCCGCTATTTAAAGCAACGAGCCATTAACAGCCGCCGCGTAGGGTAGCGTGTTTCGCGCGAACGGCTTCTCGTCATGGCATTGTTGGGTCCGATGGTTGTCGTCGCCGAGGCCTCGGCGGCGGATCTGGTGGATGTGCTCGGCAAAGCCGGCGCCTTTCCCATCATCGAGACGCGCTGGAGCGAGGCGCCTGCCGCCATCGCCGAGATTCAGCCGGTGGCGCTTGCCATCGCCGATCCGCAAGGTCGCCCGGCGGCCCGTCACACGCGCGCGCTTGCGGAAGCGATCGCGACCCGCGGCGGCCCGGTCACACCGATCATCGCGCTTGTGGAGAAAGACACCGCGGCGCCCCTACCCGAAGCGCTGCCGATCACGATGGACGATTCCACCGATCGCCTAGTGTCACGGCTGCGCTCGGCGCTGCGCGTCCGTACCCTCCATGCCGGCGTGCTGCGACGCGCGCGCAGCCTGAACGTGACGCATGGGATCCCGACGTGCGTACCGGCCGATATCCTCGACAATGCGACCATTCTCTGCGTCGCGCGCGGCGGCTCCTATTGCGCGCTTTCGCAGGCGATCGGCGACCGTGCCGGGCTCGTCGGCGCGCTCAGCAGCGAGACCGCTGCCCGCTTTCTGAACACGCGCGATATCGATGGTGTGATCATCGGCGAAGGGTTGGGTGCGCGGCCGGTGGCGGCGCTGCTGACGCTGTTGGCAAACGACGCCCGCTTCTGCGATCTGCCCGTGGGCGTCCTCGACAATGACTCGGTCGACGACGAACGGCTGCCCAATCTGGTTCGCGCCGAAGGCGACGCCGCGCGTCTCGTCGGGCTGGTACTTCCTTTCGTGCGCTGGCAGGCCTTCGAGGGGCAGCTCAAGCGGGTGCTCAAGTCACTCGAGAGCGAAGGCGCGATCGATTCAGACACCGGCTTACGCGATACCAAAGCGTTTTGGCGCGACCTCGACCGCGCAATCCGCGCTGCTGAACCGGCCGGCCGCGCGCTGTCACTGGCACGCTTCTCGTTCGATGGACTTACCGATCGCCGCATGTATCTCGATGCCGCACGCCTGTTCGGCCGATTGGTGCGCGACGTCGATTTCGCCTGCCGCGAGCGTGACGGATCGATCGTGGCTGCATTTGCGGAGACCGACCTGCGCAGCGCCCACGTGTTCGCACGCCGCATCGCCGGCATGCTCAGGCGGACGATGCTGTCCTTGAGCAGTACTGCCGGCAGCATCAAGCCGACAGTGACGCTTGCCACGCTCAAGCCGACCGACAACCTGGACACGCTGCTAGGGCGGGTCGGCTCCAATATTGCCGCAGATCCGCAGATTGCAGGGGAGCAACGGCAGGCTTAGGCTTTCCGCCTCGCAAAGGAGGCGGCCATGGCCTTGACCGTTGCAATGGTATCCGACGTCGTTTGTCCCTGGTGCTTCATCGGCAAGCGCCGTCTGGAGCAGGCGATCGCCCGCGTTCCGGAGATTGCGGTCGAGGTGCGCTTTCGACCCTATTTCCTCAATCCTTGGGTGCCGCGCGGAGGCATGAGCCGCGATGAATATCTCACGCGAAAATTCGGCTCGCCGGAGCGCTATCGTGGCATTGCCGAGCGCGTGGCGCAGGCGGCGGCAGCCGATGGGCTCGCCTACGCGCCTGACAAGATAACGCGCCAGCCCAAAACGCTCGATTGCCACCGCCTGATCGCGTGGGCCGGTGAGATCGGCAATGCGGGGCGCATGAAGCAGCGGCTGATGGACCTGTATTTCACCGAAGGCGGCGATCTTACTGACCACGAGGTGTTGGTGCGCGCCGCGGCCGAATGCGGCCTCGACGCCGATCGCGTGCGCCCGCGGCTGGCGAGCGAGGATGACGTGGAGCGCGTGGAAAGCGAAGCCAATGCCGCGAAGGATGCGGGCATCGATGGCGTGCCCTGTTTCATCTTCGGCAATGTGATCGCCGTGCAAGGCGCCCAGTCGCCGGACCATCTGGCGCAGGCGATCGAGCGCGCCGCAAACGAAACGGCGAAGGGCGTGGCGGCGGAATAGTCGCGCGATCTTCCGGGCGACCTCAAGCGCCAGCGCCCAACATCCGAGCCGAAAACCTCTTCGCCGACCGCACCAGGCGGCGGCGAATGGGTCGTGCCTGATCGAGCGGCAGAATATGATCGAGCTGTCGTCAACCGTTGCACCGGAGACAGCCATGATCAGGAGAAAATCGCTTCGCGTCGCTCTCGCCCTGAGCGTCCTCGCCGTCGCCCCGGCGCTGGTTATCCCCGCCCCGGCTCACGCGCAAAATCAGCACATGGAGGTTATCCACCATCCCAATTACGACCAGAGCGTGTTCATGCCGTTCGTGCCGGCCATCAAGATCAAGAGCGGCAAGATTCTTTGGCTCGCCGGCACGACCGCGCTGCCGGTCTATCACGACCATCCGCACAAGCGCGACCAGATCCAGCAATACATGGTCAACGACCTCGAGGCGCAGACGCGCGCGGCCATGGAGGGGATCAAGAAGACGCTGGAAGCTTCGGGCGCCTCGTTCAAGGACGTCGTGCACTTCTTCGTGTTCCGCGCGCGACCGCGAATTGGCGACATCGGCAAGGCCAGCGCGGTGATCAACTCCTACTTTGCGCCGTTCAACCACAAGCCCACGTCGACCAACGTCGCCGTGCTCGAATTGGGCGAGCCGGAGCAGCTGATCGAAATCCAGATGGTTGCCGTCGTGGATTAGCGCAGGCTGCCGAACGTCACCGCGTCATTGCGCGCGGGTCAAGCCCGCGCCTGACCCGTCTGGGGCCCTCACGCCGCCTTTGCCGGTTGGGCGAGCGCCACGAGATTGCGCAGGATCGATGTGGTTCCGCGCAGGCGCGCTTCGGGGTCGTCCCAATCGGCGAAGAAAACCACTTTCATGTCGGGGCGCACCCGCGCACCGCCCGCCTGCTCGTGGATGAAACGGACGAGGCGATCCGGATTGGCGAAACTGTTGTCGCGGAACGAGACCACGGCGCCTTTGGGACCGGCCTCGATCTTCTCCACGTTGGCCTGCCGGCAGAGCGATTTGATCGCGACCACCTGCAGCAGGTGCTCGACCTCCGCCGGCAGCGGCCCGAAGCGGTCGACCAGTTCAGCGCCGAACGCTTCAATCTCGCGCTCGTCCTCGATCTCGGCGAGGCGCCGATAGAGCGCGAGGCGGATCGGCAGGTCGGCGACGTAGTCTTCCGGAATCATCACCGGCGTACCGACCGTGATCTGCGGCGACCATTTATCGGCGACCGGTACGGCGACGCCGGCTTTGAGATTTGCCACCGCCTCTTCCAGCATCTGTTGGTAAAGCTCGAAACCGACCTCCTTGATGTGCCCGGACTGCTCCTCACCCAACAGATTGCCGGCGCCGCGAATGTCGAGGTCGTGGGAAGCGAGCTGGAAGCCCGCCCCCAGCGTGTCGAGCGATTGCAAGACTTTCAACCGCCGCTCGGCTTGCGGCGTGATCCTGCGGTCCGGCTGCAGCGTGAACAGCGAATAGGCGCGCTGCTTCGAACGGCCCACCCGTCCGCGCAGCTGATAGAGCTGGGATAGCCCGAAGCGGTCCGCGCGGTGCACGACCAGCGTGTTGGCGGTCGGAATATCGAGTCCGGACTCGATGATCGTGGTCGACAGCAGCACGTCGTACTTGCCGTCGTAGAATGCGGACATGATGTCGTCGAGCACGGTCGAAGGCATCTGCCCGTGCGCCACCGCGACGCGCACCTCCGGCACGTGCTCGTCGAGAAACTCCTTGGCGCCGGCAATATCCTCAATGCGCGGACAGACGTAGAAGGCCTGGCCGCCGCGATAGCGCTCGCGCAACAGCGCTTCGCGCACGACCAGAGCATCGAACGGGGCAACGAAGGTGCGAACCGCCAGCCGATCGACCGGCGGCGAGGCGATGATGGAAAGGTCACGCACGCCGGACAGCGCGAGCTGCAAGGTGCGCGGGATCGGGGTTGCGGTGAGCGTGATCACGTGCACTTCGGCGCGCAACTGCTTGAGGCGTTCCTTGTGGGCGACGCCGAAGTGCTGCTCCTCGTCGACGACGAGCAGGCCGAGGTCCTTGAACTTGATGGTCTTGCCGAGAAGGGCGTGGGTGCCGATCACGATGTCGACGCTCCCATCGGCTATTTTTTTCTTCACCCGCGCCAATTCGGACGAGGACACCAGTCGCGAAGCCTGCGCGATGTTGACGGGAAACCCGCGAAACCGCTCGGCGAACGTCTTGGTATGCTGGCGCGCAAGCAGCGTGGTCGGGACCACCACGGCAACCTGCTTGCCGTTCATCGCCGCGATGAAAGCCGCGCGCAGCGCCACTTCGGTCTTGCCGAAGCCCACGTCGCCGCAGATCAGGCGATCCATGGGACGGCCCGAGGCGAGCTCGCCGAGCACGACATCGATCGCCCCCTGCTGGTCCTCAGTCTCCTCATAGGGGAAACCGGCGCAGAATTCGTCATACGCGCCGTGCTCGACCGACAAGCGCGGCGCCTCGCGCAATTGCCGTTCGGCGGCGATCTTGATCAGCTCATTGGCGATCTCGCGGATGCGGCTCTTCATGCGCGCCTTGCGCGCCTGCCAGGCGCCGCCGCCAAGCCGGTCGAGCTCGACGTGCGTGTCCTCCGAGCCGTAGCGCGAGAGCAGCTCCACGTTCTCGACCGGCAGGAACAGCTTGTCGCCGCCGGCGTAATGCATTTCCAGGCAATCGTGCGGGGCGCCCGCGGCTTCGATGGCGCGCAGCCCGACGAAACGGCCGATACCGTGATCGACGTGCACGACCAGGTCGCCGGCGGCGAGGCTCGTCACCTCGGCGATGAAATTCTCGGCGCGGCGCGCGGCGCGGCGCGGGCGAACCAGGCGGTCGCCCAAAATATCCTGCTCGTCGATTACCGCCGCGTCGGCGGTTTCGAAACCGCTTTCCAGCCCAAGCACCGCGAGCGCCACCTGCGGCTTGGGCAGTGCCACCGCTTCCGGCCACGACGCCACGGAACTTAAGTTGGCCAGCGCGTGATCGGCGAGCACATGGCGCATGCGCTCGCGCGCGCCTTCGCTCCAGAGGGCGATGATCACGCGCTTGCCGCCCGCCTGTAGCGCGGTCACGTGCTGGGCAAGCGCCTCGAACACGTTGCGGCCCGGCTCGGCGCGCTCGGCGGCGAAGTTGCGCCCTTGCCTGGTTTGCGCATCGATCGCCGGCCCCTGCCCTGCGGGCACCGTGAATGGCGTAAGCCGAGCGAGCGCGGCGGCATCGAGCCGCTCGCGCCATTCCGATTCCTCGACGTAGAGCCGGGCGGGCGGCAGCGGCTTGTAGGGCGGACCCGCGCCGCGCTCCGTGAGCGCCTGCTGGCGCGCTTCGTAATAGTCCTTGATCTGACCCAAGCGCTCGCGCACGGCGTCCTCGGCGAGCGGCTCCAACACGACGCACGCGCCCGGCACATAATCGAACAGGGTGTCAAGCCGGTCGTGGAACAGCGGCAGCCAGTGCTCCATTCCGGGGTGGCGCCGGCCTTCGCTCACTGCTTCGTAGAGCAGGTCGTCGGGCGTCGGCGCGCCGAACGCCTCGACATAGCCGAGACGGAAGCGCTTGATCGTATCGGGGGTGAGCTGAAATTCGGCGACCGGCACGAGATCGAGCCGGCGCAGCTGATCGGTGGTGCGCTGGCTCTCCGGATCGAAGCTGCGGATCGATTCCAGCGTGTCCCCGAAATAATCGAGCCGCACCGGCTCGGCCGTGCCCGGTGCGTAAAGGTCGATGATCCCGCCGCGCACCGCATAGTCGCCCGGCTCGCGCACTGTCGATGCACGCATGAAACCGTTGAGCTCGAGCCATTGGATGACGCGATCCATGGCGAGTACGTTGCCGGCCGCGATGGAAAGCGCTTCCTTCGTGACAAAATTCCGCGCCGGGACCCGCTGGAGCGCGGCATTGACGGTGGTGAGGAGAACCGTCGGCGATTGATCCTGCTGCGCGCGGGCAACCCGAGCGAGCACGGCCATGCGCTGGGCGACGAACGCGGCATGCGGCGGAACCCGGTCATAGGGCAGGCAATCCCAGGCGGGAAACTCCAGCGCCACGATGTCAGGTGCGAAGAAGCCCAATGCGCGGGCGAGCGCGCTCATGCGCTGCCCGTCCCGGCATACGACGAGAAGGCCTACTGCTCCGGCATCGGCGCCCACCGCCGCGGCGCGGGCAAGGTCGGCAACGACCAGCCCCTCGGCGCCGTCGGCAACTCCGGCGAGCGTCAGCGGGCGGCCGGGTGCCAGCAGTTCGGCGGGAGATCGGGCCATGCTCAGCTCGTGCGCCCGCGATCGTGACTGAACTCGCGCAGGCGCCGAAACAGCGCGGTATCGAAATTCGCCGGCACCTCTGCTTCGTAGGTCACCCAGGCAAGCAGCTCACGGTCCGGCACTTCCAGCAACTGCTCCAATTCGCTCAGCTCGTTTTCGGTCAATTGCGCGATGGCCGCATCGGCGAAGCGGCCCATGATCAGGTCCACTTCCCGCATGCCGCGACGCCACGAGCGGAACAAAAGCTTACGCCGGCGCGCCTCCAACTGGTCGTGCGGCGACGTCTCGCTGGTCATGGTCCCTCAGGGCACTGGGCAAACGCCAAAAACCCGGACGTGCCGGGCGAAGGCTATATAGGGGGACGGCGCGCAAATGTCAGCGTGGGTGCCCTGCCGATCTCGACACCGGCCCGGTTGCCTCCCATCGGGGCGCGCGCCAGCATCGCCGACGACTGAATCGGGAAAGCGCAATGCGGCCGAGCCTGCTCAATCCGCTGTTTGCCCCGCTCACGGCGCTGTCGGGCGTGGGGCCGCAGCTGGAGAAGCTCTATCGGCGACTGTTCGATCGCGATGCGCCGGCGCGCATCATCGATCTGTTGTTTCATCTGCCCAGCGGCGTCATCGACCGACGCGCGCGGCCGAAATTGCGCGACGTGGTGCCCGATACGGTGGTCACGGTCGCAGTCGACGTCGATCGCCATCGTCCGTCACCGCCACACCGGCCGCGCGTGCCGTATCAGATCTACACGAGCGATGAGACCGGCGATCTGATCCTCGTCTATTTCAACGCGCGCAAGGACTACCTGCAGAAAATCTTGCCCGTGGGCGAGCGGCGCTACGTGTCCGGGACGGTGGCGCTTTACGACGGCATGCGACAGATGGTGCATCCCGATCGCGTCGTCGCGGAAGCCGATTTCGCGAAGCTGCCGCTGGTCGAGCCGGTCTATCCGCTCACTGAAGGGCTCACCCTCAATCAGGTGCGCAAGGCCGCCGACGCGGCGCTCGGGCGCCTACCGGCGCTGCCTGAATGGCAGGAACCGAGTTGGCTCGCGCGCGAGCGCTTTCCGTCGTTCTCCGATGCATTGCGCGTTTTGCACCGGCCTGACGACCCGGCGGATGTGCAGCCTGAAGGCGCGGCTTGGTCGCGCCTGGCCTACGACGAGTTTCTGGCCGGGCAGCTCGCGCTCGCGCTGATGCGCGCGCATTTGCGGCGGCCTGCCGGACGGGCGACGCCGGGGACCGGCCATCTGCGCAAAAAGCTGATCGAGGCGCTGCCCTATTCGCTCACCCCGTCACAGGGGCGCGCGGTCGCCGATATCGCCGCCGATCTCGCCAAGCCCGAGCGCATGCTGCGCTTGCTGCAGGGCGATGTCGGATCGGGCAAGACCGTGGTGGCATTGCTCGCCGCTGCAACCGTGATCGAGGGCGGCCGGCAAGCCGCCTTGATGGCGCCGACCGAGATTCTCGCGCGCCAGCACTTCAACACGATCACGCCGCTCGCCGCCGCGGCCGCGATCAACGTCGCCATCCTGACCGGGCGCGAGCGCGGCCGCGAGCGCAGCGAGATTCTCAAGCGGCTCGCCTTCGGTGCCATCCATATCCTGGTGGGCACGCATGCAGTGTTCCAGGAGCAGGTCGAATTTCGCGACCTTGGGCTGGCGGTGGTGGACGAGCAGCATCGCTTCGGCGTGCACCAGCGGCTCGCGCTGGCGAAGAAGGGCGAAGCGGTCGACGTGCTGGTGATGACGGCGACGCCGATACCGCGGACCCTGGTGCTCACCTATTTCGGCGACATGGATGTCTCGGAACTGCGCGAGAAGCCCGCGGGCCGGCAGCCCATCGACACGCGAACCGTTCCGCTCACGCGGCTTGCCGAAACGACCGACGCCGTCGGCCGCGCGCTGGCTGAAGGCCGACGCGTTTACTGGGTGTGCCCGCTGGTCGAAGAATCCGAGAACACCGATCTTGCAGCAGCGGAAGAGCGCGTGGCCGCCTTGAAACAGCGCTTCGGCGCAATGGTCGACCTGGTGCACGGCCGCATGAAGGGCGCCGACAAGGATCGCATCATGGAGCGCTTCGCGGCCGGCGAGACGCGGCTCCTTGTCGCGACCACGGTGATCGAAGTCGGCATCGACGTTCCGGAGGCCAGCGTCATGGTGATCGAGCACGCCGAGCGCTTCGGGCTCGCGCAGCTCCATCAATTGCGCGGTCGCATCGGCCGCGGTTCGGAGCATTCGACTTGTCTGCTGCTCTACAAGGCGCCGCTCGGCGCAACCGCCAAGGCGCGTCTCAACATCATGCGCGAGACCGAGGACGGCTTCCGCATCGCCGAGGAAGATTTGCGCTTGCGCGGCGAAGGCGACGTGCTCGGCACGCGGCAGTCGGGCATGCCAAGCTTTCGGCTCGCGCGTATCGAGGTGCACGGCAAGCTGATCGGACCGGCGCGCGACGATGCCGCGCTCATCCTGACGCGCGACCCTTCCCTCGCCTCGCCGCGCGGCGAGGCGTTGCGGCAGCTGCTCTATCTGTTCGAGCGCGACGAGGCGATCCGGCTGCTGCGCGCGGGGTGATACCAGTTATGTCGTCATGCCCGGCAACGCAGTCAAGCTTGCACAGACTGCGTAGACTTGTCTGCGCTGCCGGGCATCCACGTCTTTACTTTTTACTTCTAGTACAAGGAAGTCGCGGATGGCCGGGACACCAGCGCGGTTACGCGCGTCTTCGACGCGCTATGCCCCGCCATGACGGACTACTTCGCCGGCGCCGTTGCGTGCTTCGGCTGCGCGGCTTGGGCCGCGCGCGCGGTCTCGGCGAGCGCCGCGAGCTTGCGCTGCTGGTCGCCGCCGCCGGGCTGCGCCATGCCGGCCGACATCAAGAGCGTCATCGCCGCTTCGACGGTGATGTCGAGATCGATGATGTCGCGGCGCGGCACGTAGAAGAAGAAGCCGGTGGTTGGGTTCGGCGTGCACGGCATGAACGCCGCCACGTGCTCGGTGTCGGGAAGGCGCGCGGCGATGTCGGTGCTTGCTGGATTCGACACGAACACCAGCGACCACATGCCTGGCGAAGGAAACTCCACCAGGCCGACGCGGCGGAAGCTCGAGCTGGATTTGGCAAACAGGGTCGCGAAGATCTGCTTCAGGCTCTTGTAGATCGGGCGCACCACCGGCATCCGATCGAGAATGTGCTCCCCGGTCTCAATGAGCTTGCGGCCGACGAAATTCGCGGTGAGGAACCCGAGCACGGTTAATGCGACGAGGGCAAGAATGAGCCCCAGTCCGGGGATTTTTACCGGCAGGTAGGTCTCGGGCCGGTACGCGGTCGGAATGAAAGGCCGCACAAGATCATCGACCCAGTTGATGAACCACCAGGTGAGGCTGATGGTAATATAGAGTGGGCCGACCAGGACGAGCCCGGTCAGGAAGTAATTGCGCAGTCTGCCGATCAGGCCGTGGTGGAACGCCACTGGCTTGCTAGCATCGGGCACAGCAGCCGCCGATGGCCCGGTATCGCGATCAAATTCGCTCATAACGCAACGATTATCGGCGCCTTTTCGCTTGCTGCCGCACCATAGCGACCCGGGTGCGGCGCGGCGATATACAACAAAGTCGCGGGTGTGTCTTTCTCGCGGGAAACCGACGTTTTTGTGGGACTTTGCTATCGGTTTGCTACCATTTTGTTCTCGGTTTCACCCGAGCGCCTCATCGATGACGGCCGCCGCTGCGCTGTCGCTCTTGGCAAACAGGTGGGCATAGATCGCCAGCGTCACGTTCGGGTTGGAGTGCCCCAGGCGTCGGCTGATCGTCACGATATCGATCTTGGCGGCGATCAGTTGCGAGGCATGAGTGTGGCGCAGCGCGTGAAACGTGATCTCGGGCCTCCCGATCCGTTCCATCAACTGCCCCCAGTCTG
>Ga0306918_10001176_pt1 | contig 12818 bp, 16 predicted proteins | sample tim00Cox0000000H_FD_203315 | JGI IMG/M metagenome (GOLD analysis project Ga0306918, IMG submission 203315) | Lab enrichment of tropical soil microbial communities from Luquillo Experimental Forest, Puerto Rico - timezero.00C.oxic.00.000.00H (v2)... | ecosystem: Environmental > Terrestrial >... | reverse complement strand
GCGGTAGGTTTCTAGAATGACGTCGGCTGTCGCCGCCAGGCGCCTGAAAAGCTCGCGGCCGTCGGCTGTTTCCAGATTGAGGGTAATCCCGCGTTTGGAGGTGTTGTAATACCAAAAAGACAGACTGCGCTCCGGGTGGGGGACATCGTCGAGGAATGGCCCGACATGGCGATTGGGCTCGCCCCCTCGGGGCTCGATCTTGACCACATCGGCCCCGAGGTCGCCGAGAAGCTTGCCACAGAACTGGCCGGTCTGATCCGCGAGCTCCAGGATCCTCAGTCCTGTCAATGGCCCCCGCAGGGTCCGGGGATCGGTCATAGGAGCATCTCTTCCATGTACGGAAAACGGGGTCGCGCTGTCGGCCAGAACGTGCCGTCGGCAAAGCCTGCGCGGAGCTCTTCGTGGCTGTATCCCAGCAAGCCTTCTACGATCTCCCGGGTGTGTTGACCGATCAGTGGACTCGGCAGGTGATTCGACGCGGGGGTCTCCGAAAGTCTGAATGGGGCATTCTGCACCTTGTGCAGGCCGAGCGCCGGATGCTCCATCGCCAGATACATCTCGCGGTGACGCAACTGAGGGTCATGCTCCACCCGGTCTTCGGCGCTTTGCACGGGAAGGGCACGAACTCCGGCAGCTTGGCAGCGTTCGGTTAGCTCGTACTTCCCCAATGTCATGCTCCACGCTTCGATCTTGTCGTCCAATTCGTCCTGGTACCGCAGGCGACCAATGACTGTGGTAAACTTCGGCGAGGCGGCCCATAATGGAGCACCCATCACCTGCACCAGCCGCTGCCATTCCTCGTCCGAATAGCAGACGATCGCGCACCAGTCGTTATACTCGCCGGGATGAGTGCGATAGGCATTATGGGGTGCCACCGTTGGCCCACGATAATTGTTGACCAGCGGCGTACCGGGCCAATGCGCGCGGTTGCCTGGGGGATAGCCGGCCCGGCGCGACCCGCGCGCGTTCACTGTGAAGTCGAGCAGCACGGGGCCGTTGAGGGGAACGCTCGACACCATTTGAGACAGGTCGATCTGTTGGCCCTGCCCCGTCATGTTACGATGGTAGAGACCGGTCAGCGCACACATTGCCCCGTACATGCCGCCGGTATCATCCATATACGACCAGCCCCAGCCAGCCGGCGGTTTGTCGGGCAAGCCGGAGAGATAGGTCAGCCCCGAGGCTGCCTGGGCGACAGGGCCGAATGTGGTGTAGTGGTGATGCCGACCGGTATGGCCATAGCCTGACATCGACACGTAGACGATATCCGGCTTAATTTTACACAGCTCCTGATAACCGAGGCCCCACTCCTGCAATACGCGGGAGCTGAAATTCTCGATCACGATGTCGGAAACGGCGATCAACCGCCTCACGATCTCCAGTCCTCTGGCGCTTCGTACGTTCAGACCGAGGCTCTTCTTATTGACGTTCGTGTCGTTGAAGTTTCCCGAGGTGTTCAGATTGACCTCGAGATTCTGAGGCGTGGTGGTGCTCGGCAGCCTGCCCCGCTCATTCTCCGGCCACTCGATTTTTATGACCTCGGCCCCCAGAGCCCCCAGCCAGCGCGTGGCCCATGGCCCGGCCCGCACCCAGCTGAAATCCACCACACGAATGTTGTCGAGGGCCTGCGGTCGAGACATGACGTCGCTCTCTTGCATTGGCTGGTCCGTGCCTGCCCGGCGCGGTTCAAGACAGCTTCTTGGTCATGAAAAAGCGCGTATGGCCGGGGGGCGCGCAATCGATTCGGGCGGCGACTTCCCAACCCTGCTTTAAATAGAAACCCGGTGCCTGAAAGTGGAGCGTGGACAATACCGCGCGGGTGCAGCCGCGACGCCGCCCTTCTTCCTCCGCCATGGCGAGGATTCGGCTGCCGAGCCGGCCTTGCCGCAAGTCGTCCGGCAGAAAAAACGTGTCCACCCTCAACAGACCGAGCGACGTGCGGCCCAGCAGGCCCCCGAGGACCTTCTCGGTTTCGGGATCTCGGACGAGGATGGCGAGCGGCCGTCCGTCCCAACATCCAGCCCGCACCTCGTTGTAGGCGCGCAACCCGTCCGTGATTACCGCACGCTCGTCGTCGTCCGGTGTATCGGTCAAGGTGATCGTGGTTTCGGTTTGATTGGCCACGGTGTGTCCCCTTTACTGAGTCACGATCCGAGCTTAGTCCGTTTCACCCGATTGCGTGAATCATGCGCACCCTTCGTGCGTGGGTTCGCGATAGAGCGGATCGCGCACCTTCTGCCTAAACAACTCTCACGCGGCGGTCTTAATTTTAGGGCATCCAGGGAACGTAGCCTACCCCAACGGTTGTTTCCGAAGGGGCGTATCCGGCCTGCACCACGCCCCCGAGCTGTGGCTGCAGATTGCCCAACAGCCAGTCGTTGCCTTCCGGATCAACTATGACGCGGGCTTAATCAAACGGGTTTTCAGGAATGAAGGGCGCCGGGCCGGCGTTCTGCCCAAATGTGTTCGGCGCCAACGGATCGGTCGCAAACGATATGGTGACCCGCCAGCAGCCGCGGCTGATCGCCCTTGGCGTGCCGCATGGTGTCCCATTGGTACCGCCTACGACGCCGATTGCCATCAGCGACCCGTCGCTCGTCACGCCGACATCTGTCAACAACGAGGTGAAATCGCGAGTTGTATCGCCCGGCACCACATAGTAGACCACCGAACTGAGGGGATCGTTGGGCGTAATCGCGAACCCGCCAGAACCGGCGATCCAAATGCCGTTTCGGTCCTGTTCGAGAGCCGCGCCTCGCTCGATCAGCGGGTTCGTCTTGGTGAAATCGTCAACCTGCCAATATAGATAGAGGTTGCCTTGAAATGGCAATAAGGCGGGCGCGCTCGCGCTCGTCAGTGTGACCTGCTGGGTCGGCTTGGCTGGGTTCGGGCCGTTGATCCCGAGAACCGGCACCGACACCCGAGAGATGTCCATCGCCGATAGGTCTGCCAGCAGCGGAGCGATGCAGGCGCTCACTTGATTGGCTGGCGCCACCGTGCATTCAAAAGCGGTCCAATACTCGCCAGCGAATTCGACAGTGTATGGATCATATCCCGTATTGATGACGAACCCGTTTCCAGAGGCCGGAAATCTCTGGATGTAATTCTGTAGAACGAACTGGCCGGTGTGCCAATTCAGCGCAAACAGGGCGATGAACGGTTTCGGCACATATGTGCCGGCATTGCAGACCGCCCGCGTCTGGATCGACATACCGCGGCCAACGAAAAGGCCATTGGGCAGCTGTTTCATGGCCGGACCGGGATTGCAAACCGCCAGGCCGTTCTGGGTTACTGCCGACACCGCATGAAAGGGGGGCGGGGACGCAAGAACATCAAGATGCCAGCCTGTCAGAAGGGCAAGCGAGACAACGACCGCGCGGATCATCATGGCAGGGCATCCATCATCACCACACATGCACTTCAAACCCTTCGCAGGGTCGCCGCATACGAGTCTTATTTAGCGAGCATTCCCCCGAAATACTAAACAATAGGTGGTTAACATCGGCGAAAATGGGGCGGTTCCAGAGCGGCGCGGGCGGTCCGGGTTGAAATTCGACGTCGATAGACGCGATCCTGCCGCAAGCATGACAGCTTAGCGGAGGAGTGGCGCACTTCGACTGGCACGCTGTATCAATCGCCTCCGATGCGACAGAGCCGATCAGCATTTCCGCGCGCGGTCTTCGATGACCGAGCCAAGAATGTTCGCCCCAAAGTGATCGGGCTTTATCTGCTCCTGATCGCGGCGAACCTCCTCGCCTGGGCCTGGGCCTTCGGGGCCTTTTACGGTTATCCCCTGTTATCGGCCACGGCGCTGATCGCCTACGGCTTCGGGCTGCGGCATGCGGTCGATGCGGACCACATCGCCGCGATCGACAACGTCACGCGCAAATTGATGCAGGAGGGCAAGCGGCCGATTGCTATTGGGTTCTTCTTTTCGCTCGGCCATTCGACCGTGGTGATAGCGGCCGCGATCCTGATCGCCATTACGGCAAGCAGCCTTCAGCAGAGCTTTCCCGGCCTGATCGAGGCGGGCGGTCTGGTGGGCACGTCGGTCTCGGTGATTTTTCTCTTCGCCATCGCGATGATCAACCTCGTCGTGCTTGTTGGGGTCTTTCGAGTTTTCCGGCGTGCCAAACGCGGGGAATATTACGGCGAGGAAGAACCGAACGTGTTTGTCGTCCAGCGGGGGTTGCTCAGCCGGCTGTTCCGACCTCTTTTCCGATTGATTTCCCGTAGCTGGCACATGTATCCGCTGGGATTGTTGTTTGGGCTGGGCTTTGACACCGCGACTGAGATCGGCTTGCTCGGAATTTCAGCTGCGGAAGCATCCCAGGGGCTATCGATCTGGTCGATCTTGGTGTTTCCGGCATTGTTCACCGCCGGCATGTCGCTCGTTGATACTAGCGACGGCGTCCTGATGGTCGGAGCCTATGGTTGGGCGTTCGTAGATCCCCTCCGCAAGCTCTACTATAATTTGACGATCACCGGCGTCTCGGTCGTCGTCGCCGTGGTTGTCGGTTCGATCGAAGCCTTGGGGTTGGTCGCGGACCAGCTCGGTCTAACCGGCGGCGTCTGGAGTTCCGTCAACTTTGCAGCCGGAAATTTCGCGCCGCTTGGGTACCTCGTTGTCGGAGTCTTTGTGACGAGTTGGCTCGCCTCGCTAGCGATTTACCGGGTGATGGGGTATCGCAAGATCGGCTCCGCCTGACCGGTGACCGCTCGTATGGATCGCCGGCGGCCACGTCCCCAAGACACTGACCACGACGAGTATCGCGAACCCCAGTCCTTGCTCGCAGAGCACCGAGGGAGAAAGAACGGCCACCGCCGGGGTTTTCTCTTTGGGCACCGCATGGATCTGGCGGCACCCTCCCGCACCGATAAGCCGTCCGGCACCTCTCCCCGGATCGCCGCAACGGGCGACAGCAGCAATCGCGCCGGAAGGCGGCGGACGGGGAAGCGCCGTTCTGCGACCGTGATTATCTCGCGAGGGGTGCCGGGCAGATCGGTGTTCCTCGTTCATTCTCGGAACGGTCCCACGGACCGTCCGCTATGTCCACCTGCTTGGGCATCTGTCCCGGCGACGTTACGCTCGCACCATGTGCGGCCGTGCCCGTCTCTCCTCCGATGTCGGCGAGATCAAGCGTGTCTTCTCCATCCCACCGCATCGGTCTACCCCGAACAGAGAGCCCAGTTGGAACGCGGTTGCGCGGGAGGCAATCTCTTTTCCGCGGCGACAAAAAACCTCGGTATTATGATTGTGCGCGAGCACAGAACCCTTCGGAGATCATGTGTGTGAAGCCGCTGAGGGGGCAGCCATGCGAATGATCCTTGCTTCTACATTGGCTGTACTCATTGGTACCGGGGCCGCGCTTGCATTCCCGACCTATGAAGTCCCAACCTCAGAGCCAGCATACCTCGCCAAGGTAAAGACCGCTGCGCCTGAGCAGATTGTCGCCGAAGCATCTATCATTATGATGCAAGAGGGCAAATCGCGCTCCCTTCAAACTGGCACCAATGGCTTCACCTGTGAGATCAGCGAGGATGGCACGCCGCTCTGCGCCGATGAGAACGGCATGGCATGGATGAACGCCATAGCCTCAAAGTCCGATCCGCCAAATGGAATCGGCTTCATCTACATGTCAGCCGGGGATACCGGCACCAGCAATAACGACGCCGATCGGCACGCAGCGCATCTGCATTGGGTGAAGACCGGCCCTCATTTGATGATCGTCGGTCCCAAGGCTCGGGAAATGTTGTGTCACCCGGTGAACGTCGATGTTACCGATCCGACGCAGCCCTACGTTAGGTTTCCTGGCACCCCATATGAGCATCTGATGCTTCCGCTTACGGCGGCCGAGTAGCGGTTTCGGCGCACGGAAAGGTGGTGTGAACTCCTTGTCTGGAAGGTGACAGTTGGAGGCAGGGTGTTGTGGCCGATCTGGCTCGGGGAGGAGCCCGCCGACGCGTCGAGGAATCGGCGCGGTTCACCTGGAGCATGACGTTCTGACAGAGCGTCTGAGGATCGGTTTCGGCGCAGCCTCATTGTGTCGTCAGCCGGTCGGCGATCGATTGGTAGGATCTTTATTGGTTAAGCTCGCCTCGAACGCGGGGTGCGGACCCATCACTTAGATTTCGGGCGGGAGGGTAGTTTAGTGATGCATTTTCATCGGCGGCGATCCGGTCGCTTGCCCTCCAGGTCCCAGGGCGCCGGGTTTCTCGATCATAACAGTCACCTGACGCGGCCCGGCATGGTCGAACGAAAGCGTCAGCGGAAAGGACCGACCCTGGCGGAGCGGCTGAGTCAGGCCAAGCAACATGATGTGCATGACGCCAGGGCCCAGTGTGACGGTCTGCCCGGCCGGGATGTCTATAGCCGTGAGCGGTCGCATCCTCATGACTCCTCCCTCCATCGACATCGTGTGCAGCTCGGCCTTCTTCGCAACCGGGGACGAGGCCGCAGTGAGGCGGTCGGCGGTCGGCGAGACAATCGTCAAGTAGGCAGCGCCGTTTTCCGCGTGGCCGGGAGTTGCGCGGGCCCATGGAGTCTTGATCTCGAGTTGTCCTGTCTGCCCTACCGCACTGTTGGTGATGAGAAGATAGGTTAAGAAAAAGACGGATTTGGACAACATCGCGGTTCCTTTCACTTGAAACCGGCCGCTTGGGGTGCCGGCAAGGGAGGAGAAGGTGCTTGCGAGCGCACCGCAGCCTCGTCATCAGCCATGGTGGTGAATGGCCGGTGGCCAGGTGCCGAGAACGCTAACCACCATTAGGATCGCAAACCCGAGCCCTTGTTCGTAGAGCACCGAGCGAGCAAGTGCGGCGGCCGTCGCTGACGCTTTTGCTTCTCGCTGCAGGCGCGGCAGCAAACGAAAACGGTTGAAGAGCGCGACAGCGACCATCGCCAGGAACAACAGGATCTTCAGACTCAGTAATCGACCATAAGGCGTACTAACCAGTGCCTCGGCGTTGCCGACGAGTAGCAGGGCGTTGACCGCGCCGGTCGCGGCAAGCAACGCCACCGCGGCGTATCCCATCTGCGAGAAACGCGGCACCACGTCGCGTGCGACCGACATCCAAGCCTCGCCCCGTGACTGCGCCCGTGCGAGCAGCCAGGCCAAAGGAACCAAGCCGCCCAGCCACAACCCGGCGGCAAGCAGATGCACCATCTGATTGATCTGGTGGACGAGCCTGGCCGCCCCTTGGCCCTCAACGGCATGCCCGACCCAGCCCAGGCTGACCAGCAGCAACAGCGAGAGGACGAGAATTGCCGGCATCCGCCAACTCACCCTTGGCACGAGGCACGCGCCGATCAGAACGAGGGCAAAGAAGAGGTGCCAGCACCACACCCGGCCAAAGCTCGTGCCCAGCATCACCTTGCTTATCGTATCGGGATCGAGCGCCGCAGCGGCGGTGCCGGCCATATTGGCGGCGACACCGAGCATCAGGCTCAGCGCCGATAACAGCGCAACAATCGCGCCGACTGTCGCCACGCGCCAAAACCAGGCGTGAAAGACGGTGAGTGCGTTGGCGGAAGTCGGGGTGGGATCGCCGCCAAGTCCGTAAAGCCGAAAGGCGCCGCAGCCGAAGACCACTATTACGGCCGCAAGCTGAACCAAGCGCGAAACGATCAGCACCTCAGCCACTACTCGGCCTCCGTGCCGAGGCTCACGGCTTGATCTCGAAGGTAAAAGTACCCTCGGTCGGGTGGGTATCGACCGAGACCACGTGCCAGCTGACCAGGTAGGTCCCGGGCGCCAGCGGCTTCAGCCCAACCTGGAGCTCGGCCGGGGTGCCCTGCGGTATCTGGACATTGCCGAGATCGACCCGCTGTCCGGCTTCGTTCGTCACCGTCACGCTGCTGAACGCCGGCTCGAGGTCTTGTGTGAACCACAGCGCGACGACCGGCGGCGGGATCGGCACCGAGCTGCCGACCGGCGGGCTCGCGTGATCGAGGAAGGCGTGCGCCCGCGCCGACGGCGCGACGCCGAGTGCCACTGCGCCGACAACCAGCGCCGCCAAAATCTCGCGCATCACCACCACTCCGATATCGGCTTGCCGATGCTGCGCGGGAACAGATCGTCGAGGTAGAAGTGGAGCTGGACCACACCGCCGTAGCCGTGCCCGGTCAGACGCGTCGCCGGTATGATCGCCTCTGCGCCAATCTGGAAATACGTGCCGGCCCAAATGATCCCGGGCTGGATCGTGCCGATCGTCTGGCCCCCTAGCCCCCGATTGACCGCCGTCGAGAAGGAAACCTCGACCAGCGGGAACAGCTGATTGAACGGAGCGCGAAGCCCGACGTCCTTCACGCAGCATTCGAGATAGGGAAGGCTGTATTCGAAGGCGAAGCCGTAATTGAAGGCGGTGGGGTTCGGCACGCCGGCGCTCTCGACCTTGGTCGGAAAGTCGAAGCCGAGATTGCCGGTGATCGCAAAGGGGCGCAGATAAGGGAGCGAGCGCGGGAGATCGCCAAAGCCCTTGCCGAAATCGAAGGTCGGCGACAGGGTCGTGAAATCGGGTGCACCCGCCTCGATCCGTCCGGTATGCCCTCAGGTCGCGTTGAGCCCCAGGAGGCCCAGCGCTTGGTGTGGTCCGTTGACGAAGAGCTGGTACTGCGCGCCGGTCTGCAGCGCGCCGAGCCCGGTTACCGCGGGCAGATCCGTTGGTCTCAGCCGTCGCCATTCGTCGCGGATGGTGAAGCCGAAATTCGGCGTGATGCGCTTGGCAAGATCGATTTGGATATCGGTCTCTTGCGCACCGTCGGGCCCGGGCGGGGTTTGAGTGACTTGCGGCAGCGACATCTCGTCGGCGACGAACGGGTCGTCCGTCAGGATCGTCGCGGGGAAGAACCGTTCGCCGGCTAAGCCGTGAGCGAGAGCGTGATAAATCGGAGTAATCATTAGCGCGGCCGCAATGGCGAGCCGCGCGCGGCGGTTGTCGTAAAGAATGGGACGCATCGAGTGTTCCCCAATCCGGAGAGAGCAAACGATCGACAGGCGGCGCGCTTATGAGCGTGCGATGACCTGCTGATCAGGCGGTGAGCGTCTTAAGCTCCTGCCGGAGGGGCACGGGCGCGAGCGGCGCCGGAGAGGCGAGTTGGGATGCCTGCCTGTGGCGCGGTGAACGCGACAATAAACGCGGCGAATACGACTGGCTCGACGCGCGCAGCAGATGGGAGAACTGCGCCGGCAGCGCCGTGCCACATGCAGCACGCGGCAAAATCGTGCTCCACCTTGGGAGCTTTGTCAGCCGGTGCTGGCGAGTCAGGCGCGGTGCCATGCTGCGCCAGACACAGAGCGTGCTCGTCGAAGTTGACGAATAAAGCGCGGGCGCCGTTCTGAGACCCGATCTGGCTCGGCCGATGCAGGCTCGGGACGGCGATTTGCAGCAGCAGTGCGATTGCGGCGAAGACCACACCGCTCCGCGCTGGCTGGTGCGTCCTTCTGGCAGGGGGACGACTTCCTTTCCTCGAAGCGGCCTCAGAAAGGCCCGTCCGCCAAAAGGCCGCGCGCAACCTCACTTCACGGGAAGCATAAGGTGCTCGTAGGGGGACCCCGGCCACATCACGTAGGGCTAGTCGGATCGGCATCTGCCGACCGGGGATAGCCCACCATCGCCTTTGCGGCGGGCCCCACGATCATCACGTGGGCTCCCGTCTGGATCCAATGATTACCGGGCTCGGATTTGGTTGCCCAAGGGTCGGTGTTACTCGCTCGCGCATCACCGTTGAGCATGTAGATGAAGCCGATCTTGTCGGGCGGAGGGGCGTGGGTCTGCCAGGCATGCGCCCACTCCAAGGCGTTGGGATCCATGCACATCGGCGTGCCGTTATTTTCCATACAGGTGAAGTCATTGGTCCCCTGCTTCAGGGTCTGCATGAGGCCGTTCACCGTGCGCACAATGGTAGCGCCCTGAACAATCTGCGGCGGAGCGGCGGTCATAACTTAGGGGTGCATTCGGCACCGGTGACCGAAGTCGCCTGCTGGGCATCAGATATACCCGCGAGCGCGAACAGCAAGAAACCGCTCAACAACCCGATGACGATGTTCTGTGTTGGCATAAATCCCCCCTTTACCGGTTCTGTATCTTGGATCTTACCCCACGGCAAAGCCATCAACAACGCCTTGGAAGAGGCGCGGCGGGACCGCGGTCACGCTAAGCGCGGTTTCGATCCACGGGGGGTGAAACAGCGATCTATTCCAGCGCTGCGACGCGGCGCCACAGGCGGCGTCCCTCGAGAAGCTGGAACGCGGCGAGCACTGGTAGTCCAAGCGCCAAGTCGCGCGCTCGCTTCAACAGAGAAAGAGCAAGGCCCAACTCGGGTGTCAGCCCGAAGCTCGCGCCGAGCAGGATATACGCCCCTTCCTGCACGCCCACCGCGTTCGGCACGGCGAACGCGACACTACGGACGGCGTATAGCAGGCCCTCGATCACCAGGACCACTCCAAATCCCAGCGGCGCACCGGCAAACCGCAAGGCGAGCCAGGCCTCGATCGCGGCCGCGATCCAGCAGACAAGGTGGAGGATAAAATTGGCGCAGAGTCGAATCCGCCGGCCATAGATGGCGGTGACAGCCGCATGGAGTGCGGCCGCGCCGGTCGCGGTGCGCTCAAGCCAATCGAGGCCAAGCGCCCCGGCGAGGCGATCGATCAGACCAAATCCGCGTCGCTGGGCGGCCAGCAACCCCACCGCGAGGACTCCCGCGGCGGCAAGCCCAAGAGCGACAGGGACCGCAACTGGCGCATCGGGCTTCAGATGGACCAGCCATCCGAGTGCGAGCCCCGTGAAGGCGATTTGCGATATGAATTCGAGGCTGACGTCGACGATCGTGCTCGCCGCGGCGGCGGCGCCGGGGATGCCCGTGAAAGCGATCGCTCGAGCCCCGAGCAGGTAACCACCGACCTGGGAAAGCGGCAAAACTTCAGAGCCCGCATCGCGTACCTGACGTCCCCAAATTGAGCTCCATATCCTCGTCCCGGGCAACAGCGCCCACCAAGCGATCCCCATCACCGCCATCAGGGCGAGGTGGATCAGGCAGATCGTTACGAACCCCGCCCATCCGACGGCGAGCAGCGAACGAATGACGGCGTCCGCGCCAAAATAGCTGACCAATATCCCGATCAGCGCCAGCCCGGCCATCGCGGCAAGAAGTGAGACGAGCTTCACACGCTCTTTTTCCGCGGCGCACCCGCGCGGGAACCCAGACGCAGCCCGGCAAGCGCAATGTCGGCGAGCCTCGGCAGGAAGTGAGGTTGCAGCAGGGCGGGATCGAAGCCTTCCATGCGCCGAGAATGCTCCGAGCGGCACTCCTCTACAAAGCCGCGGAACGTAAAGCCGTCGAGAAACACGCTCGCCTGCGTCGCCGAAAACTCCTTCCCGTCATTTTCGCTGCGCCCGCGCCAAACGGTTCCGACCAACCGGCCTATCGCCCGGGTGTAATAATGCGCTGCGGTTGCACCACGCAGCCACGGCACACCAAGACCGCGAGCCACCTGCTGCCATGCCATCCAATTGATAAAGAAGACGATATGGCGGGTTTCCTCATGGATCAGCGTTTCGAAGATCTCGAACATCGCTTCCGGCAGGAAGCGGGCCCGCCGCGCGATCTTGAACACACCAAACCCGAGAAATGCATCCAGGCACTCGCCGTAGCCGAAATCGGCGAAGGCACGGAGGAGATTACCATTCGGCGGATCGGGCGGGCGCTCCTCGGCGACGACGCCGTAACGCTGAATCATCAACCGCAACAGCTCGGCATGACGCGCCTCTTCCAATCCCTGCAGCGTGACCGCCTCGCGCACCAGCGGATCGGTGATCGTCGCGGCGTACGCGTCAACGATCACACCCGCTCGGCGTTCGGTATAGAGCACCTCTTGCCAGAAGGGGATCGCCCGCAAACGCCCAAGCGCGGCTTCGTCAAGATCGGGCCACGCCACGGTCGCAGGCTCGAATCGGCAATGGCTTGCGATAAACTCGCGGCAGAACCGCTCCTTATGCTCGTCAGAGCCGATTTTCATGGCGGTGCCGCGCCCGAGCCTGGTCTGGGTAGCAAGCGGCGGATGATGCGCAGGAGGCAGGGCACCACCATCGGCCGCAACAGGCGCGGGTCATATCCGGAAAGGCGGCGATCGTTTTCCGCCAGACTAATATCGATCAGCGCCGCGATGGAGAGATCGGCCGCACCGACAGACTTGCTGCCGGTAAGCGTGAAGTTGTTGTCCTGCGGGACCATTCCCCCCTCCCCGTTGCCGGCACCGTCGAACCCCCGCGCGATGCCGATCCGCTCCCAAACAAGAAAGGCCCAGACCGCAAGGATCTTGGCCCAAAAGATTGGGCGCCGCCATAACGGCAGGTTACGCCGGTGCCACGCCACCCAATTGACAAAGAAGAGGATGTGGCGACCTTCCTCCTGCATTACCGGCTCGAAGGTATCGACCAGAGCAGGCGGGAAAAACCCCGAACTTTTTGCGAGTGCGAACAGGCCGAAAGCGAAGACGCTATCGATGCACTCGCTAAACCCGGTTACCATGAATGCCCATTCCGGATCGCGCGGCCGGCGATACTCGGGTTCAGGGGCTAGGCGGATGCCGTAGGCCTGGACGAGATTGGAAAGGACTTCCTTGTGTCGTCCTTCCTCAAAGCCGTCGAGCTCAATCGCCCGCCGTAGCAGCGGGTCGCTGATCTCGTCTGCATAGCTTAGCACGCGCAAACGAGCCTTGCCCTCCGTTTGCACGGCGATGTCCCAAATCGGAAGGCTCACGAGGCGGCAACGCGCTTCGGGCTCGAGTTCCGGCCAAACGATGATCGCGGGCTTGTAG
>Ga0306918_10001175_pt1 | contig 12823 bp, 9 predicted proteins | sample tim00Cox0000000H_FD_203315 | JGI IMG/M metagenome (GOLD analysis project Ga0306918, IMG submission 203315) | Lab enrichment of tropical soil microbial communities from Luquillo Experimental Forest, Puerto Rico - timezero.00C.oxic.00.000.00H (v2)... | ecosystem: Environmental > Terrestrial > Soil... | reverse complement strand
GCAGCAACCGGTCAATCCGATGCAGCTGGCGGCGGCGCAGACGCAGTCGAACGTCTCGACCGCGCAGACCCAGGCGGCGCTCAACAACATCAACACCTATTCGCCCTACGGGTCGAGCGTCTACACGCCGAGCGTCGACCCGACGACGGGGCAGACCACCTATAGCCTCGCCCAGTCGCTGGCGCCGTGGGGGCAGGCGCTGATGGGTGCCCAGGGCAATCTCGCGCAATATCTCGCGAGCGCCGGGCCGACCGTCGCCAATTTTGGCGCCAACCTCCAGGGGCTCGGGTCGAATTTCTTGACCGCCGGCCTCAACCTGGTGTCGCCGACGATTAGTCCGACGCTCGACCTCTCGGGGGTGCCCTCGCCGGTATCGCTGACTCCGGGTTCGTTCACGACCAACGTCACGACCGGCGCCGGCGGCCAGCCGATCCCGCAAACCCAGACCTCGGTGTCGGGCGCCGGCCAAGGGATCGCGACTAGTGTCGCGCCGGCCGGGCCGATCCAGATGAACCTGCCGCCCGAGGATTTCGGGTCGCAGATCAAACAGACGCAGGACGCCGCCTACCAGGCGCAAACCCAGTATCTCGACCCGCAATTCAATCAACAGGAAGAGAGCTTACGCCAGCGCCTTGCCGACCAGGGCATCGAGGAGGGATCGGATGCCTACAGCCGCGCGATGCTGGATTTCAACAACCAGAAGCAGCAAGCCTATCAGTCGGCACAGGAAGGCGCGGTTGCCGCCGGCAATCAGCTGCAGCAGCAGCTCTTCACGCAACAGTTGCAGTCGGGCCAGTTCGCCAATTCGTCCGAGGCCCAGCAATATGTGCAAAACCTGCAGGACGCCGGCTTTATCAACGAGGCCCAGGCGCAAAACTTCAACCAACAGATCCAGGCCGGGACCTTCGCCAACCAGGCGGCACAGCAGGTCTTCGGCCAGGGATTGAGCCTCGCCGATCTCTACAACCAGGCGGTGCTCGGCGCCGCGGGCACGACCAACCAGGCGGCTCAGCTCGGGCTGGCGCGCGCGCAAGCGGCGCAACAGGCGCCGCTGACGGCGCTGCAGGCGATCACCGGCGCCGGCACCGGGGTCTACAACTCCGCGCTCGGCAGCATGGACGCGGTGGCGCCATGGGTCAATTTGGCGCCGACCTGGCCGATCTCGATCCCGACGATGGGCGGCACGCCGACGACGGTGCAGCCGACCCAATATGGCCCGCTGACCCAGGCGGCGACCGGGGCGAACATCGCCGGCTACAACATGGGCCAACAGAACCTCTCAAACCTGCTGGGACTGACCAATGTCGGCTCGCAGGTCCTCACCGGCCAGTCGCTTGGCGGTCTGTTCGGCTCGGGCGGGCTGTTGGGCTCGATGTTCGGCGGCGGCGGGGCTGCCGCCGGCGCCGGAGCCGGGCTCGGCGATATCCTCGACGCAGTGTTTCCGGCCATCTAGGGGAGGCGGCGATGGCGGATGGGTACGGCGATATCCTCGGCGGTTTCGATCCCTATGCCGGCCAGCGCCTGGCGGCGGCGATGTCCGCGACGTTGGGTGCGGACCCGGGGAGGCTCGCTTATTCCTCGGGTCCGGTCGGTCAGGCGCTGGGGCAGATCGGCGGTTTCGAGCGCGCTCGCGCAATCGATCTGGCCAATACATTGGCGGGCGAGCGAATGGCGGCATTGCCGGACCTCGCCTCGGCCTATACCGCGACCGATCCCTACCAGTGGGCGGCGCAGAACCCGCAGGCCTCGCCGCTGGCGCGCGCGATGATCCTTGGGACCAGCCCGATGGATGTCTCGAAAACCAGGGAAGCAGCGATCAATGCGGCGATGGCCGGGCTCAATCTGCGCGGCTTCGCGAGCCTGCAGGGCGGGGCGGGGACGCCGGCGGCGGCCGCGCCGATCGCGGCGCCGGCCAACCGTCGCATCGCCCCGGTTACCGCCGGGGGCGCCGGCGGCGGTCCCTCGCCGCTCAGCGGGGTCGACCCCCACTATCCCGCCGGCGGGACCGACGGCGGCGCGACCAATTTCGACACGATGAGCGTCGACCAGCTGCAGCAATTCGCCAAGCGGCCGCTAACCCTGGCGCAGCGCTACCAGCTCGCGCGCTGGTACATGCAGCGCCAGGCCACGGGTGCTGCACCGACCGCGACCGCGGCGCGCGCGACCGGGTGAGCGGAGCTCGAGGATGGCACAGTCGCAGCCTTTTGACTTTGACGCGGCGGCTGATGCGGCCGGCCGCGAATTCAACGTCAATCCGCTCTTGATCAAGGCGCTCGGCATGCAAGAGAGCGGGCTCAACCCGAATGCGCCGCGTGGCTCGTCGGGCGAAATCGGGATGATGCAGATCATGCCGGCAACGGCCGAGGGGCTCGGCGTCGACCCCTCCGATCCGAACGATGCGGTGCGAGGCGCCGCCAAATATCTCGCACAAGGCATCGCCCAGGCGGACGCGATGCGCGCGCAGGGCGTCGATGTCGACCCGGCGACGCATGCGGTGATGTACTACAACGGCGGCCCGCGCGGCTGGACCAATGCCGGGGCCTATGCGCAATCGGTCGGCGGCCATTACCGCGATCTCATCGGCGCGGCGAATGCCGGAGCCGCTCCGACGGGCCCTGGCGCGCCGCTGATGATGGTCGGGATGCGGGCGATGCCGGGCGGCGGCCCGGTCGGGCCCGATCTGATGCCGGCGGGCGGTGCGGCGGCCGCCTCGGGCGCCGGCGCTGGGGGCGACGGAGGCCTCGACGTCGACAGTATCGTCAACGGGATCGCTAGCGGCCGGCTGACCGTGCCGGCGATGCCGAGGCTTTCAGCGGCAGCGCCGGTGTCGGGGCCGGCGTTTTCGGCGGCGGGGGGTGCCGCTGCCGGAGGGGCCGATGGAGGCGGCCAGGCTCCGGCGCTCGATGTCGCAGGCCTCGTGCAGACCTACAACCAGTATCGCAGCTTCCCGGCCGGCGTGCCGATCGCGACCCAGGTCCTCGGCATGCTGCAGAAGATGGCGCCCGAAGGGTTCCAGGTGAACATGGACGGCTCGCTGTCGCCGCGCGCCGGCTACGCGCAGGGCGAGGCCGCGGTCGCCGGCGCCCGCGAGGAGGCGCAACAGCGCGCGCAAGTGCAATATGCCGGCCCGATCGCCGCCGCCAAGGCCGCCGGAGTAGCGCCCTACGAGATGGTCGAGGCGACCGTCCAGACGCCGAACGGCCCGGTCAAAATGCAGGTCCCAAAGGATCAGTACGAGCAGGCGATGCGGGCGCAATTCGGCGCCGGCGGGGCGGCGCCGGCGGTTCCCAGCGCAACACCCTCCGCGCCGGCCGCAACGCCAGGCGCCCCCGCTGCAACTCCCGGCGCAACGCCGGCCGGCGGGGCTGCAACGCCAGCGGCACCGGGTGCAACGCCGACGGGCGGGGTCGCGCCCGTGCCGACAGCACCTGTCGGAGGCCTCCAGATTACCGGCACGCCCGTCGCGCCGCTCGGCTACGACGAGGCGACCAAGGCGATGAACGAGCTGCGGACCTCGGCGAGCCAGGCGCAGGACGAGCTCGCGACGATCCAGAGCATGCGCGATCTGATGGGCCCGAACGGACAGGGCATCAAAACCGGCTGGGGCGCCGAAGCTCGGGCCGATGCCGGCCGGTTTCTCACCGCTCTCGGTGTCGACCCGGAGTCGGTCAAGGGGCTGCTCGGCATCGCCCCGGCCGACGCCGACGCGTTCCAGAAGCAGGCCTTGCGGCTATCGTCGGAGGCGGTGCGGCAGATGGGGGCTCGAGAACCGGGGAGCGTCATCTCGATGTTCACCCGCGCCTACCCCAGTCTCGAGACCCAGCCGGCGGCGCTCGACCTGATGACGAACATGCTGGCGATGCAAGCGCGACGGACGCAGGACCGGCGCGACCAGGTCCTCGCGCAATGGCAGCAGGGCGGCGGCGGGTATGGCGCATTCACCCAAGCCGACGCGGCTTTTGACCGCAGCAACCCGGCGACCAACTATCTGCACGCCGCCGAAGCGATAACGCCCGGTTATCATCAGCAGGCCTGGGGCAGCGCCAGTCCGGACGAGATGCGGGCGATCTTCGGTCTGATCCCGGTCGGGCGGCGATACACCGATATTTCCGGCACCCTTCGCACCCGCGGCATGCCGGCGCCGCCGGCGCCGGTATCGGCCACGGCGCCAACTGTACCGCCGAGCTGAGCCATGGCCTCGATCTTTGATGAGGATGCGCCAGTCGAGGTCGTCCCGACCGCGCCGTTGGTAACGGGTGCCTCACCTGCTCCGGCGGCGGCAGCGCCGGCGCCGACGGCGGTAGTGCCGTCGGCGAGATCTGCGGACATTTTCGCCGGTGACGCGCCGATCGCGGTGGCAACGGCGCCCGCGGCCGTTGAGGCCGGCCAGGGCGGCCCGTGGTACCGTGTACCAGAAGTGTTTGCCGGTGGTATGGCGCGCGGCGCCCTCGGGCTGCCGGGCGTTCCCGGCAATATCGAGGCGCTCGGCCGCGCCGGGCTCAATTATCTCTTCGCCGGGGTCAGTCCGGAGCCGTATCTGCCGACGAGCCAAAGTTTTGTCTCCGGCGCCGAGGGTTTACCCGTGGTCGGGCCGGCATTGGCGGCGACTGAGCCTCGTACCCGCGGCGAGCGTTACTGGTCGCGGGCCGGGGAATTTGTCGGCGGCACCGCGCCGACGCTGTTTTTGGGCGGGACCCCGACCCTCGCGAACGTTCTCGGCCAGAGCGCGCGCGCCGCCGGCGCCGGCGTCGGCGCCGAGTTCGCCAGGGAGCTCTATCCGACGCATCCGATCGCCACGTCATTGGCCGGAGCGCTGCTCGGCCAGACCGGGACCGGTCTGGCACTCGGGGCTGGCAGCCGCCTCGGCGCCGCGGCGGGGCTGACGCCGACGGCCTCGACGCCGCTGACCCAGGCCTATGAGGCGGCCGGCATCACGCCACGCCTGGCCGGCGATGTGACACAGAGTTCGCTGTGGCAGGTTGGGCAGCGCGTTGCGGGAACCTTGCCGGGCGGCGGCCAGGTCGCGCGCGCCGGCGAGCAGACGGTCGGCGAATTCGGCAATTCGGTCGAGAACACCGCCAGCAAATTGGCGCCGGCGGTGTCGAAGATCGAGACCGGAGGGGCGGTGCAAAAGGCCGGAGAGGACTGGCTTAACAACTGGAAAGCCAATGAAAAGAGCGCGTGGAACAACGTCAACGTGCCCGATGATGCGCCAGTCGACATGTCGGGAGTGATGTCGACACTGCAGGCCCGCCTTGGCACCTATCCCGGCGCGCCGCGGCTGGCGGCCAGCCAAGGCAACGCCGAGCTGCGCCAGCTCCATGACGATCTGACGAGTGATATCGGCGACAGCGGGACCCTGCAATGGCAGGCCGCGAAGAATTTGCGCAGCGATATCGGCGCCAAGATCGGCTCCGGCGCCTGGTCGCCAGACCGTGATCTCGCCGCGCTCAACGCGGTGCATGGCCAATTGACCGACGCGCTCGGCGCGACCGCCGCGGCGCACGACGCCGAGGACGCGTGGCAGACGGCGCGGGCGGTCACCAAAGAGGGGCATGATTTCCTCGACAACGGGCTGCGCAGCATTCTCAACGCCAACCCCGAGGGCGCCGTCGACCAGGCGATGCGCGGCATCAAGCGCGGCGGCGGTTCGCTGCTGACGGATTTGCGGGCGCAGATGCCCAACGCGGTCGACCAGCTCGGCGGCTATCAGCTCCGCCAGATGGCGCTGGCACCGCCGTCGCGGCAGAACGCGACCGGCACCGCGATCTCGCCGAGCAGCTATCTGACCGGCCGCACGTCATTGTCGCCGGAGGCCTCCGCGGCGTTGTTCGGCCGCCCCGATGTCGCCGCCGATCTCAACAATCTCGACCAGGTAGCGGGCTCGATGCGGGCGACCTATGAACGCCTGCCGAACCCCAGTGGCACCGGCGCCACGGTCATGCATGCGGTGCCGTGGACGGCGATCCCGACCGGCGCCGTCACCGGCTTTGTGCATGGTGGCCTGCCGGGCGGGCTCGCCGGTGCCGCCACCGGCGCCGCGACAATTGCGCCGGGCCTGGCCCTCGCCAACATCCTGGCGCGTCCGGCCGGCACGCGGTTGCTGCTCGGCCCAGCCGAGCGGGGCCGCTTCAATGTGCCGGGCTATGCCGTCGGCGGGGTGCTCGGACCGTATCTCGCGCAATAAAAAACCCCGCCGAAGCGGGTTTTTTGCATGCCGCCCTCTTCGAGGGCGCGGGTCAGGCTCAGCCGATCGCTCATTTGTGCTCGCGTTCGGCTACCTCAAGGCCGAGCTCGATCAGGTATTGCACCGCCGCGGTCTTGCTCGGTGCTACCGGTTGCTTGGCCATCCAGGACTCGATGCGCGCGTTGAGCTCATTGCTGATGCGGCCCGACAGGCGCGGCGGCGATCGCGGGGTGGAGGCCCTGGTGGCGGGCGACCGGCGGGAGCGTGCCATGGCGCCAACATAAGCTATTTGGCGCCAATTTTCAAAGGGATTGCCAATGCCGTGGAACGGTTCCGGGGTGTTTACCCGGCTCTACAGCTGGGTCGCCGATCGCGACAATGGCATCGACATCACCGCGTCGCGGTTTGATGCCGATGAGGACGACATCGTCCAGGGGCTGATGAATTGCCTTACCTGCGACGGCCAGACCGTGCCGACCGCCAACCTGGCGATGCGCGGGTTTCGCATCATCGGCGCCGGCGACGGCATCAACCCCGGCGATTATGCGACGATCCGCCAGCTGTCGAGCGGGACCTTTGCGGCGAGTTTCGCCTCACTCAGTCTCCCCGGCACGTTGACTGTCTCCAGCGCCTCGACCCTGGCCGCGGTTACCGCCAACAGCCTGTCGGTCAGCGGCACGACAACGACGCAGGAACTCACCGTCAACGACCGCGCCGCGATCCTGGAGATCGATCTCGGCCACTCGCAATCGAACCGCCAGGGGTGGTTTGACGGCGCGAACGGCAATGGCAGCCTCAACGGCAACTTCTATGTCGGCGGCGGTCTCTATGTCTCCGGCAACCGCCTCAATGTCTACGGCGGTAGCAGCCCCGGCCTGGCTCTGATCAACACCGCCGGCAGCGGTCCTTTTGCGGTGTTCAACTCATCCGGCAATCTCGGGTTTGGTCCGGCCGACGGCAACGGCAACCCGACCGCGTTTTGGGGCTGGTTCGACGGCAACGGCAATTTCGGGCTGGCGCACAACCTCAATGTCAGCGGCTCGGCCCAGCTAGCGCATTTGAGCGTCAGCGACGAAATCTACTCGACCGGCAACAATGCCGGCTTTCAGTTCGCTGATCGCGGTGCGTCCGGGCAGAATTGGGCCTGGTATGCGACTTCCGGTTCGGCGCGGCTCTGGCTCGGCAGCGACCGGATGTGGGTCGACAGCAGCGGCAATCTGACGACGAACGGCGGCGCCACTTTCAACGGCTATACGACGGCGTCGGATCTCCGCAGCAACCAGAATGTCTATGTGCCCAACGGGTGGGTCCATGCCGGTGCCGACCTGCAGGCGGGCACGAATTGCACGGTCGGGCAGAACCTCTCGGTCGGCGGCACCGCCGCGGTCAACGGCGGCCGCTTCGTCATCACCAGCGGTTCGGCGCCATCGCTGGCCATTCACAATGTTGTCGATGGCAGCACTTGGGGGATGTGGAACGCCAGCGGCAATCTGCAATGGGGCGGCACTGACGGCAGCGGCAACCCGACGCAATCACTGATGCGTCTCGACGGCGGCGGCTCGCTGTGGCTTGGCTACGGCGACTTCCACGTCCCCGCATATGTCTATGCCGGAAATATCAATTGCGGCGGCCAGCTCGATGTTTCGGGTGGCACCATGCTCGGCGGCCAGATGTATCCGCAAACGGACAACGCAATCAATCTGGGCGATCTCGCGCCGGCGCGCGCCTGGTCGAGCGTTGCCTCCTATCAATTCCTCACCGCCTCGGATCGCAGCGTCAAAGCCGACATCACCGAATTGCCAGACGATTGCCTGGCGTTGGTGCGGTCGATCACGCCCAAACGGTACCGGCTGGCGGGGGCGCAGGGTGCCGAGGCGCAGCGTGTCCATTGGGGCTTTGTCGCGCAGGATGTAGGTGTGGCGATGGCGGCGGCCGGCTGTGAATTCGGTGGCTACGTCACCGCCGAAAACGGGATCGAGGGTCTTTCCTACAACCAGCTGTTGGCGCTGCTGTGGCGCGGTGTCCAGGAACTGGCGGCGGCTTGACCGCCCTTTAAGCTTTCATCACCAACAGAGAGGAAGCAATGGCTCGCAGACTGGAACTGCGCACCGTCGAGCTCGCCGATGCGGCGGGCAACCCGCAGACCCTCGATTACGGCGTGATGATGATGCTGATCCTACGCTCGGCGCCGCGCGGCGGGGTGTCGCTCGACGACATGCTGAAGGCGGTCGAGGCGCTGAAGCCGATCCGGGCGGCGGTCGAGGCCAACGCCGACCACCTCGTGCTCTCCGACGAGCACTGGCGCACGCTGGTCGAGAAACTCGCGGTGTTCCCGTTCGCGGTCGCCGATCCGGCGCTCGCCGAGTTCGGGCTGATGATCCGCAACGCTCCCGAGATCGGTGCCCCCAACGGCCCGGCCGACGTGCTGCGGCCGCCACTGAGCGACAGCTCGCGGCTCGCGGAGCGTGGGCACTAGAGGGCCGAGCGATGCCGTGGGAACCCGACGGGACATTCCAGCGCGTCTACAGCTGGGAGGCCGACGCCAATAACGGCCTCCTCATCGATGCGACGCGGATGGACACCGACACCGATGACATCGTCAACGGACTCGCCCAGCTGCGCCAGCAGGCGCAGTCGGGCAGCATGCAGTGGGGCGGCGCCGCGGTCGGCACCGCCAGCGCGCCGAGCATTACCGTGGCGCCGGCGCCAACCGCGCTCGCCGCCGGCAACCGCTATCTATTCCTGCCCGGCGCCGCCAATACCGGGCCGGCGACGTTGCAGGTCAATACACTCGCGGCGGTGCCGCTGCGCAACCGCGGTCCGCTGGTCGGCGGCGAGCTGCAGCCGGGGGTCGCGGTCAGCGTCGTCTATGACGGCGCCAATTTTCAGATCGAGGGCGGGGTCAGCCACATCACCGCGCTAAACCCAGGGGCCGGCCTCACCGGCGGTGGTGTCGCCGGGCCATTGACGCTCGGCCTCGTGATCCCGGTCGCGGTGTCCTCGGGCGGTCTCGGTGTCACCGGCCTGGCGGCGCACGGTCTCGTCGTCGGTCAGGGCACCGCGCCGGTGACGACGGTTGCGCCGGGCGCCGCGAACACCGTGCTGATCGCCAGCGGGCCGATCGCCGATCCCAGTTTCGGGGCGCTGTCACCGCTGCTCGATACGCTGTTCGGCAATACCCAGGGCACGATCGCATTCCGCGGTGCGAGCGGTTGGGCCGGTTTTGCGCCGGGTCCGGTCGGCGCGTTGCTGCAGACCCAGGGACCGGGCGCCAACCTGGGCTGGTCGACCGCTGCGGGGACCGGCACGATCAGCGGAGTCAGCCCCGGCCGGGGCCTCACCGGCGGCGGCACATCCGGGAGCGTGACATTGGCCTTGGCGGTGCCGGTGGCGATCACCGATGGCGGCACAAATGCCGGAGACGCGGTCACGGCGCTCGCCAATCTCGGCGGTGCGCCGCTCGCCTCGCCGGTGTTCACCGGCGCGCCACAGGCGCCGACCCCCAGCATCGGCGACAATAGCCAGGCGATCGCGACCACCGCCTTTGTGCAGTCGCTGGCGGCGAGCGCCCTGCCGCTAATGGACGGTGCGGCCGCGGCCGGCACTGGCTCAACCTGGGCGCGCGCCGATCATGCCCATCCGAGCGATACCTCACGTGCGCCGCTTGCCTCCCCCGTCTTCACCGGCGCACCCAAGGCGCCGACCCCGACCGCCGGCGACAACAGCACGAACATCGCGACCACGGCCTTTGTTGCGGCCGCGGCGTTTCTGCCGCTTGCCGGAGGCACGCTAACCGGGCAGCTGACGGCGCCGCGTTACCGGGTCACTGCCGGCGGCACCGGATCGGCTGCCGAATATGACCTCTACAACACCACACCGCTGGTTACCGCCGGCGGCCTGTGGCGTATCGATGTCGGCTCTGCGGGCAATTTCAATCTGAACCTCAACACCGCCGCAGCGGGCGATTTCTCGACGACGATGCCCGTGATGCAGTCGACGCCGGCTGGGGTGATGACGATCGGTGCGAGCGGCGGTGCCGCCGATCCGTTCGGGCTCTATGTCGACAGCGGCAAGACGGCACGGATCAACTTTACCGTCGGCGGCACCCGCACCTGGTATGCGGGCGTCGATAGCGGCGGCCGCTTCGCGCTGGTCGACGGCAGCGCCAGCGGCACGCCGACACGACTGTCGATCGATACCAACGGGCTGGTGTCAATCCCGAGCGGTACCGTCGCGAGCCCCGGGCCGCCGCCGAGCGATATGCGCGGCGGCGGCAGCGGCGGCGGGATCTTCAATTATCTGACTTGTTTCAACCAGTTCATGTTCAACGCCTACTGGGGCGCCAGCGGTCAGAATTATCTACAAAGCGGCTACACCGCCGCGCAGATCCAAATGTCACAGAGCACCGGCGAGATCGACTTCTACAACACTTCCAACACCGGCACCGCCGGCGCCGCGGTGTCGCTTACCCTGGTGGCGAGCATCGGGACGGGCGGTGCGATCTCGTCCCGCGCCGGCAGCAACACCGGTTTCAATTTTTACGATCGCTCCGGCAGCGGTCATTACTGGAGTTTGAACGCCTACAACGACCAGTGTTACCTGTATTCGAGCCAATGGGGCGGCAATGTTCTGCGCATCGATCAAAACGGCGGGTTTAATTTCCAATCATCAAACGGCAATGTCTTGCCGCAAAACGATCATACGATTTGGTGCGGGGTTTCCGGTTTCGCGTGGAGCGGGGTGCAGTCCTACAACTACGGCACGTCCTCGGATGCGCGCCTGAAGCGCGACATCGCGCCGGTGCCGGCGGTGGCGCTCGCGGCGGTCAAGGCATTGTCGCCGGTTACCTTCCGCTGGCTGCACGAGGAAGGCGACGCGGCGCCGCTGCACCACGGTTTTGTCGCCGGTCATGTGCGCGAGGTCCTCGGCGAGGGGTTCGGCGGCTGGTGGCGGGATGCCGTGAGCGGCCTCGAAAATCTCGCCTATAACGATCTGGTCGCGGTGCTGTGGCAGGCGGTGCGCGAGTTGAGCGATGAGGTTGCGGCGCTGAAGGCGGCGGCGTGAGCCGATGACGAGCCCTGATGGCCAGCCCCGAGGAGCCGCCCGGCGGCAGGCTGGCCGCGCTCGTGGAGCGCGTGCTGGCCTATATGGACCGGCCGTGGAAAGCGGCCGTCGGCATCGTGCTCGTGGTTTTGGTCGGGCTCGGCTGGGCGGTCTGGCAGGAGCGCGAACGGCTCGTCGACCTGTTCACACCGGAGGGCCACACGGCGCTCGATACCGGCGCGTTGCCGGCGGTGCTGGCCGATCTGATCGTGCAGACGCATGGCGATGTCGCCGCGGTGTGGAGTGTTGATCTTGGCGCCAATGCCGCCCATTTCGAGCAGGGACGCAGGCGCGGCGGCGGGGCCTGGACGTTCGCGCCGGCGCGGGTGCCGGCGATCGTCACGACGAGCGATCCCAAGGCGCTGGTCGGGTTGCTCGGCGGCGACACCGTGTGTGACGGGCTCGACAATCCGCAGTCCCTGGTGATGCAGCGCTTTCTCGAGGAGGGGATGCGGCGGCTGTGCGTGACGCCGATCCCGCCCGAGGGGAATTTGATCGGTCTGTTGACTTTTGCCTGGCGCGAGCCGCCGTCGGCGGCCGCCGAGGCGGCGGCGATCGGCGTCGCCGAAGAGCGCGCGCGTGAGCTCGTCACCCGCTGGTAGTTCGACTCGAGGGAGCGGCTGTGTTAAGACGCGAGCTTCGCCAGGAGCGCCGCAAGCATCGAGAGCGCCAGCAATGGCGCTATTGGCGGCGCTACTTCCTCCTTCGGCGCTGGCGTCGGGGACCCAGCGAACCCGCTCGGCTGTGGACCGCGCCTTTCGACCAGGCGTCGAATGAGCAACCTGACACCGTGAATGGCTTGCTCCATCATCTGCGGTTCGTAAGTAGGCCTCGGTGGCGGGCTTATCGGGAGATGTCGCCGGAGCCCCGTTTAACCGAGGCGGCTGCGCCGGGGGAGGTTCCTGCGCCGGTGTCGCCAGAGGCAATCGAGGAGCGTCAACAGCGCCAACTTCAACCGGACGTCAACGTCGGTGGCGGCGGTTTCTACGGTCGATTATTATGCGGAGGTTGCGGTGGCGTCACCGCCCGCGTCGTGGCGAGTGCCGTACGTCGGCGTCGCTGCTGCCAGCATGCCGGCAGCTTGGGAAGTCCGCTCCCTGAGCTGGAGAAAGAAGGCGGGTTCTCTGGCGCTCACGTCGGTGGTGCTGACATGATGCAAACCTTGGAGTTTTTGCGTGAACACGCGGTAACGTTGCCGCTGTTGGCGAAATTTGCCATTGCGATGGCGGTCATTGTAGGGGTTCCCCCCCTGGCTCGCCGAGCGCATTTCCCGATTGTGGTCGGATTGCTGCTGACTGGGGTCGTCATCGGCCCGCATGGGCTTGATGTGGCTGGACAGAATCGACCGGTTGCAGAGTTCTTTGCAGAATTGGGGGCGTTGCTTTTGATGTTCTTTGCCGGCCTAGAAATCGACCTTACCCAATTTAGGCAGGCGCAGCGTAAGACGATCATTTTCGGTGTGTGGACGACCGGCCTCCCTCTATTGCTCGGCACCGCCGTCGGATTCCTGTTTGGCTATAAACCGGTTGCCGC
>Ga0306918_10001174_pt1 | contig 12833 bp, 12 predicted proteins | sample tim00Cox0000000H_FD_203315 | JGI IMG/M metagenome (GOLD analysis project Ga0306918, IMG submission 203315) | Lab enrichment of tropical soil microbial communities from Luquillo Experimental Forest, Puerto Rico - timezero.00C.oxic.00.000.00H (v2)... | ecosystem: Environmental > Terrestrial >... | reverse complement strand
GCCGGCGGCTAAGCAGATCAGCCAGATAGGTGAGGGTAGGGCCCGTGCCTTTCTCATAGGTATAGGCGCCGATTTCCGGCATCCTCGTCGATTCCGCGTTGGTAATGCGCAGCAGCCGCAGCCCCGCCGGGCTCATCACATTGCTCAGCAGAATCTGCCCCACCCGCAGCAAAGTGGTTTCCAGATCTTCCATCTCGGCAGCGCGCAACCGCGCCACCGGGACGATCCATTCATTGATGGCGCGCTCCAAGGCGGCCTTGAAAAGCGTTGTCTTGTCCTCGTAGCGCAGATAAACGGTGCGCTTGGCCATGCCGGCGGCCGCGGTGATGGCATCGATGCTGGTGCGCTCGAACCCCATTTCCAGGAACAGATCCAGCGCCTTGTCGAGCAGCGCCTCATTGCTCAGGCTCGGCCGTCCCGGCCGGCGTGCCGGCTGCGTCATGGCCTCATTCGCCTGAACCATGGCTCCTCCTCGTCAGATCATAAAAAACGGTATAGGTGCTAAATGTGACGGCGTCAATCGCCGCTTGCCTTCACGAGGTGCTGCCTTCTACACAGATTAGCAAAGACACAAGCAGCGGGGAACGCATGGTGGAATTTTGGCGCGCAGGCGGTTCCGTCTCCGGCAGCTCGGCGGCGCAGGCGCAAGCTGTGGAAGCGGAAGGCTGGGACGGGCAGATGTTCATGGACAGCCAATCCCTCTCGGCCGACCCGTTCGTGCTGATGGGCGCCTGGGCGGTGACGACGACAAAGCTGAAACTCTGCACCGGCGTCACCAACCCCGGGACGCGCCACCCGGCGGTGCTGGCAGCCAATATCGCCAGCGTGCAATCCCTCTCCAACGGGCGCGCGGTTCTCGGCATCGGCCGTGGCGATTCCGCTTTGGCCTATCTCGGCCACGCCCCCGTCAGCTTGCCCGCGTTCCGCACCGCCCTCACCACGCTGCAGACGCTGCTTTCAGGCGAGGAGACTGAATTCGGCAGCCAGGCCCTGTTCGCGGATGCACCTTCGGCCGAGACCCTCTCGCTCGGCGCGCGCCCTGCTGCCATGCGGCTGAAATGGCTCCCTGACTTTCTACCCAAAGTCCCACTCGATGTCGCCGCCACTGGCCCGAAGATCATTGAAATGGCCGCGCAGCTGGCCGAGCGCATCACCTTCAGCGTCGGCGCCATCCCTGAGCGCCTGGCCTGGGCGCTGGACATTGCGCGGAGGGCAGGGGGGAGCAGAAACCTTTCCTACGGCGCGCAGATCATCGTCGTCTGCCATCCGGACATCGAGGCCGTCCGCGCCGCCGCCACCAGCTTCGTCGCCCCGCTGGCGCGCTTCCAGATCATCCAGAGCCAAGCCGCCGGCCCGCAGACGGAAAACGACGCCGCCAATTTCGCCGCCCTGCGCAGCAGCTACGACATGACCAAGCACGACCATGTCATCTCCCACGACAAGCTGAAAGGTGCGCAGCTCGACTGGGATTTCGTGCAGCGCTTCGCCATTGTCGGCCCGCCCGCGCATTGCATCGAGCGGCTGCTGGACCTCGCCGCTCTTGGCATCGAACGCTTCGTCGTGGTCGGCCCCGGCTTTCATCCCGAGGCCAGCGCGAGCGGGCGCAGCCTGTTCGCCGATGTCGTGATGCCGGCGGTACGGGCGCGACTGAGTGGCCAGAAATCATAAGTTGGTCAGGAAGCCATAGGCGCATCCCGTTGCCGCCCTGATGCGCCGCGCCTAACCTGCGCGCAACAGAACAAGAGCGGGATGGAATGGACCAGGTTGACGCCCTGCTGACGCGCGCGCGCGAGCAGACGGGATTGAGCGATTTCGGCGAGGATAGTTTTTACGAAGGGCTCCGTATTCTGGTGAAGGCCCTCGATGAAGAGGCGCGCCTCAACGAGATGGGCCGCATGGCCAATGACGGGCAGATTGTCTCGCTCCTGTCCAACCGGCTGCAGATCGAGGACTGGTACAAGCGCCACCCTGAAATCGATGAGCAGCAGATCATTGCCCCACTCATCGGCCTCGGCCTGCCGCGCACCGGCTCCACGGCCTTGGGCATATTGCTCGGCGAGGACCCGAATGTGCGCAGCCTGCGCAATTGGGAGATGAGCATGCCGTGCCCGCCGCCCGAGGCCGCCACGCAACATACCGACCCGCGCATTGCCATCATGGAAAAATCCATGGAACAGCGCTCGAAAATCTTCCCGCGCATGGTCGCCATGCTGCCCAGCACGGCCACCTCGCCGAGCGAATGCCAGCTCTTCATGGGGCTCGATTTCAAATCGCAGATTTTCCAGCCCTTCGCCTATGTGCCCAGCTATTTCGAATGGCTGAACCATAAGGCCGACCTCGTGCCGACCTACCGCTACGTCAAGCGCGTGCTGAAATTGCTGCAATGGCATTGCCCGCCGACCAACTGGCGGCTGAAAAACCCTTCGCATATTCTCTTCATCGATGCGCTGAACGAGGTCTTCCCCGATGCGCGCTTCGTCATGACGCATCGCGACATCGGCGCCGTCGCACCTTCCGTGGCCGATCTCTATTACGAGCTGCGCAAGGCCTTCAGCGATGATGTCGACATGATCGCGCTCGGCAACGAAATCCGCGTCTTCCTCGAACTCGGCATGCGCCGCATGATCGCCTTCCGCGATGGCGGGCAGGATCGCCGTTTCTTCGACATCCATTTCGCCCCCTTCCAGAAAAACCCGTTCCCCAGCCTCGAGGCGCTTTATGCCTTCCTCGGCGAGACGCTGTCGGACGAGGCACGCGGCAACATGGAGCGATGGTGGTATGGCACGCCGCCGGAGGAGCGCAGCTATGAGCGCACCGACCCGGCCAAATTCGGCCTCGACCCCGCCACGCTGCGCGCGCAATTCCGTTTCTACACAAACCGTTTTGCCTCGCCCCAGGCCGCCTGATGAGCGAAGATGTCACCCGCATGGCGCTCAGCCGTGATGACATCTTGCTCACCGGCAAGGTCGCCTTCATCACCGGCGGCGGCGCCGGCATAGGCCGTGGCATTGCCTTGGGCTTTGCCGAATTCGGTGCGGATGTCGCCATTCTCGACGTCAACGCGGAAACCGCCGAAACGGTCGCCGCCCTGGTGCGCGAAAAAGGCCGCAAGGCGCTCGCCATCACCGCCGATGTCACCGACCGCGCCGCCGTGCGCGCCGCCGTGGACCGGATTGTAAACGAACTCGGCCGGCTCGACATCCTCGTCAACAATGCCGGCGGCACGCGCCCTCTGCCATTGCTCGACATGGCGGACAGGCAGCTCGACAAACGCATCGCCCTCAACCTCACCAGCCTCTTCGTCACCACCCAGGCGGCGGCGAAAGCGATGGTCGCGGGCGGGCAGGGCGGTGCCATCATCAATATCACCAGCATCGAAGGGCTGCGCGCCGCGCCGAACCATGCCGTCTACGCCGCCTGCAAGGCAGGCATGGTCAATTTCACCCGCACTGCGGCGCTGGAACTGGGCGAGTACGGCATCCGCGTCAATTGCATCGCGCCCGACCTCATCGTCACGGAAGCCATGGCGCGCAATTCCCCCGAATCCCTGACGCCCGAATTCCGCAAGGTGCATTCGCGCTATTTTCCCCTGGGCCGCTCGGGCAATTTCGACGATGCCGCCGGCGTCGCCGTGTTCCTTGCCTCGCCCATGTCCGGCTATGTCACCGGCGTCACCATCAGCGTCGATGGTGGCACCTTCGCCTCCAGCGGCTGGACCCGCGGGCCGGACCAAAAATGGCGCCTGTTCACACGCGATGAAGATGCATGAGCCTCTGCTCGAAAATTCTAAGAGGATGACCCAATGAAATTCAACATTCCCTTGCCCTTCGACCAGATCGAGCCGGCCGACGAATTCACCACCATGGAGGCGGTGCGCGAGGTTGGTGCTGCGATCGAGAAAGCCGGCTTCAATGCCGGCCTGGTCACGGACCATCCTTGCCCCACCAGCCGCTGGCTCGATTCCGGCGGCCATTACGCGCAAGGCCCCTTCGTGATGCTGGCCCTGCTCGCCGCCCACGCCATGAGGCTGCGTTTGCAGACCGGCATTCTCGTCCTGCCCTACCGCAACCCCTTCACCGTTGCACGCGATGTCGCGACACTCGATAAATTTTCCAATGGCCGCGTTACGGTCAGCGTCGGTGCCGGCTATCTCAAGGGCGAATATCGCGCCATGGGCGTGGATTTCGAGAAACGCAACGAGCTGATGGACGAATATATGAGCGCCCTGCGCGTCTCGCTCACTGGCAAGGAATTCACCTTCGAGGGCACGGGCTATAACGCCTTCGGCAACCGCATCCAGCCCGGCCCGGTGCAGAACCCCGTGCCGCTTTATGTCGGCGGCAACGCCCGCCGCGCCATTCGCCGCGCCGTCGATTTCGGCGATGGCTGGAATCCCTTTTTCACCTCCGGCGGCGGCATCGACACGACAACCACCCGCACCGCCTCCATGGCAGGCGAGGAAGATTTGTCCTCCGGCATCGCTTACCTGCGCGAATACGCCGCGAAGGTCGGACGCGAGAAACCGCCTGAAATCGTCTTGGGCAGCATTTTTGCGCCTGGTGAAGAGCGCTCCTTGCAGAAAACCTTCGACCGCATCGGCACCTATCGCGAACTCGGCGTCACCGCTGTCGGCGCGCACATCCCCGGCCGCACCCGTGCGGAATGGCTGGAGAATGTGCAGCGCTTCGGCGAAGACGTCATCTCGAAATTCAAATAAGGGGGGAGCAGAAAAATGAGCCTGACGCTGGAACAAATGACCAACGGGCTGACGCCGGAACATGATTTCGTGTTCCCCTCCCGCCCGGAAAACCGGGAGATGCGCGAAAGCACCTCCGTCTGGCTGTACGAGGAAAATGGCGAATTCGCCTTCCCCCGCGTCGGCATCGAAGCCGAAGCCCATAGCTGGGATAATCGCCGCGTGCAGGGCAATTTCGCTTTTCGCTCCGGTCGCATCCTCAACGGCGCCGGCATGGGCGCCGCGCATTCCCCGTTCGACGCGGTACGAAAACCCACAATCCTCGGCGCCGGCCCCATCGCCTTCCAGTGCATCGAGCCGTTCTTCAAATGGCGCATGACCTATGACGGCGATGCGGTCGACGGCACGGTGGACGAGCAGATCGCCGACAAGCTCGACCCCAAGAAGCGCACAGGCGTGAAATATGATGTCGAGCTCACCATGGTCACGCCGGCCTGGGTGCAGGACAACACGCCCGAGGCCGTGGCGAAAATGTCCGAGGCCGACGCGATTGAAGCGGCAAACATGGGCATTGGCTGGCGCTATGAGCATCTTTTCCGCGCCGCCGGCTGGTTCGAGGTGGACGGTGTGAAGCGCGATTTCAAAGGCAGCGGCCTGCATGTGAAGCGCCAGAGCGTGCGCCCGCTCGCCGGTTTCCGCGGCCATTGCTGGCAATCCGCCGTATTCCCGGATGGCCGCGCCTTCGGTTACATCACCTATCCGCCGCGTGACAACGGCACCGCCTATAATGACGGCTATATCTACCAGGATGGCAAGATGTATCCCGCGAAGGCGGTGAAAATCCCCTGGCTGCGCCGCATTGTCGGGGCCGGGGACGATGTTTCGGTGGAACTGGAATCCGAGCTTGGCATCACCCGCATCGAAGGTGTTTCCGCGCTCAACACCTTCCGCGTCGGTAATCCGGATCTGCAGGGGCTCGACCTCAACCAGGGTGGCGCGCGCTTCACCTGGGACGGGCAGACCGCCTATGGCATGATGGAACGCTCCTCGCATACGAGCCTCACCACCATTGGCTGATTTCAACCGCAACAGCACCGCGCGCGAGGTGGCGCGCGGTGTGGATTTGCGCGGCAAGCAGATCGTGCTCACCGGTGCGGCCTCCGGCATCGGGCTGGAAACAGCCCGCGCTCTGGCCCTTATCGGCGCCGATCTGGTGCTTGGCGTGCGCCGCCTGGACGCCGGTGAAGATCTGGCCCGGACGCTGCCTGGCCGTGTCACCGCGCTGCCACTCGATTTATCAGATTTTGCCTCCATAGAGGCCTTCGCCGCAAAAATCGAAAGCCCCGTCGACATCCTCATCGCCAATGCCGGTGTCTCCAAAACCCCGGACTCGCATCTCCCCAACGGGCTCGAAGTGCGCTTCGCGACCAACCATCTCGGCCATTTCCTGCTCGCCTTGCGTCTACATGCGCAAATGGCGCAACGCGGGGCACGGCTCATCGCCGTCAGCTCTGCCGCACATAAAGGCTGCCCCATCCATCTCGACGATCTGCAATGGCGCAACCGCCCGCATTTCGACGGCCTGGCCTATGCGGAATCGAAAAGCGCCAACATCCTCTTCACCCAGGAAGCAATGCGCCGCTGGTCCGCGCAGGGCATTTTTGCGAATGCCGTGCTGCCGGGCTCGGCCCTCACCGGGCTGCAACGTTATCATGGCGACGCGCTCAAGCGTCGCATCGGCTTCATCAACGAAGATGGCAGCGTCAATGAATTCGTGAAAACCCACGAGCAGGCCGCCGCCACCAGCGTATGGGCCGCAACCGCGCCCGAGCTTGCCGGCCGTGGCGGACTGGTGCTGGAGGATTGCGCCGAAGCCCTGCCCGTAACCCCCGACACGCATGTCTGGTCAGGCTATGATTCCTCGGTTGCCGATCCCGCCACAGCGAAAGCCCTATGGGACCATTCGCTCGAACTGCTCAACGAGCGCTGAGCCCCTCCAGCCCCAGACTCAGCGCCTTCTGCACCGCCGGCCGCGCCAAAATCCGCTCATGCCATGCAAAAATATGAGGGAATTTCTGCAACTCTCCCAGATAGTTGTAGTGTTGGTTAACCCAGGGCCATGATGCCATGTCGGCAATGGAATAATCCCTGCAAATATAATCACGCCCCGCCAGCCGCGTCTCCAGCACATCATAAAGCCGGCGCATTTCCTTCTCATAGCGGTGAATGGCAAACGAGGTATCGCGCGGATCGCGCTCTTCCTTCGCTGCCGCGCGCCGGAACCAGGTGACCTGCCCGGTCATCGGCCCCAGCCCCGCCATCTGCCAGAAGACCCACGCATCCACCTGCGTCCGCCGCACCTCGTCTTGCGGATAAAACTGCCCGCTCTTGCGGCCGAGATATTGCAAAATTGCACCGGACTCAAACAAGGTCACGGGCTCGCCGGATGCCAACTCATCCGTCAGCCCCGGAATACGCCCGTTCGGGCTGACGGCCAAAAATTCAGGCACAGCCTGCTCACCTTCCAGAATATTCACACGTTGCAGCTTGTAGCCGAGTCCCATCTCCTCCAGTGCAATGCTCACCTTGCGGCCATTGGGCGTGGGAAAATAATAGAGGGTGATGCTCACGTCTTGTCCTTGATCGGCCGGAACTCCATCTGCATCATCGTCCGCGCCTCAAGCCCAATATCGGGGAAGGTGGAGACATCCCAGGGATCGCGTCCGCCAATATCGTAATAGATCGCCGGCTTGTCGCCACGGTTCTGTAGATGATGCGCATTGCGGTCTCCGGCCTTGAAGGCAACGCAATCGCCCGGCCGCAGAATCTCCTCGCCATCATCAGTCACCAGCGTCAATTCGCCGGAAATCACGATCACCGCCTCGTCATTGCTCCTGTGCCAATGGCGCTGCGTCGACCATCCGCCCGGCGGCAGTTCTACGCGGTTCACACCGAATTGCGTGAGCTTATATTGGCTGGTGATGATCCATGTCTTGCGCCCCTGCAATTTCTCGTCGTGAGGGGGCGGGTAGGAACTGGCACCGGTGCGTGCCGCCGCTTCGCTGATATCGGCTTTTTTCATGGTTCCTTCTGTTCAGTGCAGATGCGCGGCGATGAGCTGGATATTGCGGCTCACGCGCTGCTTATATTCACGCGGCGTCTCACCCGTGGCGCGGCGGAAGGCGGCGGTGAAATTCGATGAGGCGGTAAAATTCATTGCCACCGCCACGGATTTTATGCTCATGCCGGACTCGATCAGCTTCTTCGCATGGGTGATACGATGCTCCAGCACATAATTGCCAATGGAGCGCCCACGGCTGACGCGGAAGGCGCGGGTGAGATGGCGCACGGAAATATTGCAGAGCGCCGCCAGCTCCGCGACGGATGGCGGATTGATGTCCCCCGCCAACCGCTCATCGATCAACCGCAGCCGCCACGGCGCCAGCCCGCCAATCGCCTTTTCCTCATCCAGCCCCTGCAGATAGCGCGCCAGCTCGATCATGATCTGCGCCGCCATCAGCTCGATCATCGCCTGGCTGGCGAGCCCCGGCGCGCGTGCCTCCTCGCCGATGCGGAAGAGCAGGCTGCGTATGTCGTGGCTGACAATATCCAGGCAGCCCCGCAACCGCCGCCCAGTCCATTCCAGTTTGGACCCAAAATATTTATCCAGCGCCGCCGGCACAAAATTGAGCACGATGGAATTTTGGTGCTGGCACTCGCTCCTGGCATGCATCATCTCGCCGCCTGGGACCAGAAACAGCTCGCCAATTGGTTCGAAACGGTGCGGCCCCCAATGGGCGGGGTAGCTGGCTTGGGCCAGGTCCGAGCGCGGCAGAAGCGACAGCTCCAGATGGTGCAAATTCTGCACCCCGCAGCGATCGATCGGCGCCGCCCAGCTCTGCCTAATGATCCGCACGCTGCCAAAAGAAATTAGCAGCTCCGCGTCTATGGCTTCCATATTTCCTCCTCCGGCGGCTGGCGCCGCTCTTGTAAGGAGAGTTTAAAGGAAGGGCAGGGGCGTCGTAAATTACAGATTACTGCTTAAACGGCCAGAATGATGCAATAAGGACTCAAGCGCTCATCCGGCATCAATGAGCTTTTTTGCCTTGGCCAGATACTCGATATGCGCCTCGATCTCCCGCGGCAGCCCCTGGTTCATAGACTGCACCGTGCCATGTGTGCCACCCGCTTCGCGGAATTGCTTGATGGCATCTGCCGCCTCTTGCGGGCCGCGCGCGAAAATCGCCAGCAGCTCGCGCCCGAAGGCAGTCTCATCCCGGCCCAAGGCGGCCAGATGATGTTTCACCCGCGCCCAGGCTTCCAATGCCCCCTTGCCATCAGCCGCGAAAATGAACCCATCCCCCAGTTTCGCACCGCGTTCATAGGCCGGCTCGCTATGCCCACCCAGCCATAATGGAATCTGCCGGCGCGGGCGCGGGTTGATGCCGGCGCGGTCTATGTGGTCGAACCGCCCTTGGAAACTCACGATGGGGTTTGTCCAAAGCTCCCGGAGGAGCCCAATCTGCTCCTCAAGCCTTTTATTCCTGGTTTTGAAATCCTGTCCAAGCGCCTCATATTCAACGTAATTCCAGCCAATCCCCACACCCAGCCGCAACCGCTCGCGGGAGAGCAGGTCCACATCCGCCGCTTGCTGCGCCACGAGCGCGGTCTGACGCTGCGGCAACACCAGCACGCCGGTGGCGAATTCCAGCTTTTGGCTCAGGGCGGCGGCAAAAGCGAACAGCACGAACGGGTCATGGAAGGAATCCTTCTCCGTATAGGGCCCGGTTAGTTTCGGCTCGCGCCCCTCATGCGGCGCCTTCACCACATGGTCATAGGCCATCATATGGCTGAAGCCGAGTTCCTCGGCCGCAGCAACAAATTTGCGCACATCTTCCGGATTCCCGACGATTTCAGTCACAGGGTAAGACGCCCCGATCTTCATTTTGCTCCTCCTCCCCACCGCCGCGGCGCAGTGCCAGGCAGGCAGATTATAATATATTGGAATATTTCATCTTTCCGCCGCATGGCGCAGCGGCGAGGGGATTACCCCTTTACCCGCCGCATCGTCATGGACAGGCGGAAGCGCGAAGTTGGATGCACATTGATCGTCACCTGCACGATCCTTCCATCCGCCGCCTTATAAATGCGCCGCACCTCCAGCGCCGGAGAGCCCTCTGTCACATGATAGCGTGCCGCCTGCTCGCGGGAGATGAGCACCGCCGTCACCTCCTGCTGCACCTCGGCGATGCTGAGGGCGAAAAGATCCTCGATGAGCGGAAAAATCGGCCCGTTATGGCGCGGCAGCAGCCGCCCCACCGCGGCGAATTCGCGGTTGATATAATATTCGGTCCAGCAGACCGGCGCTTCCTGCCCCTCGGTGAGGCGGAAGCCGCAGATGGTCAGCCATTCCTCGCCCGGCGGCACGCCGATGCGCGCGGCAAGCTGGTCATCCACCGCCACCATCTTCATCAGCTCGATCTCGAATCGCGTGCTGGTGGTGAAGGTCAGCAGGTCGTTGATCGACATGGCATGCAGCACATACATGTCCGGCGCCGCCACCGGCACGACCACCGTGCCCGCCCCCTGGCGCGACATGATGAGCCCGTCATCGCGCAGCTGCCGCAACGCCTCGCGCACCGTAAACCGGCTCACGGCGAAGCGCGCGCACAAATCATGCTCTGTCGGCAGCTGGGCACCCACGGGATGGATTCCGCTCAAAATCTCATCCTTCAGCGCCGTGGCCACCTGCAGATAGAGCGGCTGCACGATCTTGGCCTGGGCGGGAGCGGTTCTGCTGCGGCCTTCCTTGGATGAGGCCCGGCGTCCGGTTGGTTTGAGTTTCTGGTCCATGGTCCCTTGCTAAAATTCTGTGCCGCCCTGCCGGCCCTTCTTAGCCGTCAAGTCCAGTATAGTCATAGTTTAGCCTATTTCGCACAATTTCGCTCCTGGTAACATCGCTTGTCCTGATATGTGACGGCAAGCCGGTCTGTTCCGGAGGCTTGAGACGGTTTCGTACAATTGTTTTCCTTACTTGTCCGTACATAACTGTGAAAACCACGAAAAACAACACAAAAACCGTATCCGCGCCGGTTGACCCGTGACTGATTCATGCTATGTGTCTGGACATGTTGCCGTCCAAAAGATTGCAAAACCCAAGCGGGGCATACCCTGCTGGCGCAATGATCTATCCTGATTTTCCATTCCTTCCTACTGGACGGGCATTGAAGGCACATTGTGTAGACAAAATATCCGTACAAATCTGGCGCCGAAATCACACTGGTGCTGGGCAAGTCATGAGGCGTCGGGCTGCGTCTCACACCCGTACGGATATTGACGCAACACGGGCTGCGGTGTTCGGTGTGGCCTATTGGGGCAAGGCGTGTTTGGCTGGCCAGCCTGCCATCCTTGTCCGGAAATTTTCGCCAGATGCCGGGGGACTCCATGCCCCCTTCGGCGCGACACCATAAGAGGAGGAATCCATGGATCAAACTGTCGATCTGTCGACGGATACCGTGCCCGAGCCGGTCGTCATCCCGGTCGAGGCCTATATCTCAGAAGAATATGCCAAGGCCGAGCGGGCAAAACTCTGGCAGAAAACCTGGCTGATGGCCGGACGTCTCGAGGATATGCCCAATCCCGGAGACTATCTCACCTTCGAGATCTCGGACGATTCGATCCTCATCACCCGCGACGACGAGAATAACATCCGCGCCTTCCATAATGTTTGCATGCATCGCGGCCGCCGCCTGGTGGACAAGGAATGCGGTGCCAAGCAGGGCTGCGGCAACGCCAAGCAGTTCCGCTGCGGCTTCCATGGCTGGCGCTGGAACAACAAGGGTGAGAATGTCTTCGTTCAGGAAAAGAACGATTGGCAGGGCGTACTGACGCCCGAGAATCTGGCGCTCCGCAGCGTGAAGGCCGATACATGGGGCGGCTGGGTCTGGATCAACATGGACCCGGAAGCCGGCCCGCTGCGCGATTATCTGGAGCCGGCCGCCTCCACGCTCGACCCGTTCCAGCTGGAGAATATGCGCTATCGCTGGCGCCGCTGGCTCATCGCCGACTGCAACTGGAAGGTCGCCATGGAGGCCTTCTGCGAGACCTATCACGTGCCCGGCACGCATCCTGAATTCATGGCCTTCGGCACATATAGCGGCTGGGCCCGGGCGCAGGGGCTGCACAGCAATATCGGCTATAACGCGCCGAAGGGCCAGGACGAGAACAAGGCCAAATTGCGTCTCGGCACGGGTGCCGACCCGCGCAAGGCCACGGCCGAAATGCAGCTTTATACCTGGGAACATGCCAACACCAACACCACGGAGACGCTGGTGAATGCGGCGGTGCGACTGGTCGACGAGCTGCCCGAAGGCACGCCCGCCGGCGAAGTGCTGCAGCATTGGCTCAGTTCCGCTCGCCGTGACGACGAAGCCCGTGGCGTGTTCTGGCCGGTGGTCGATCCCGAGCATGTCGGCAAGAGCGGCACCTCCTGGCAGATTTTCCCCAATTTCCAGATCGGCCATGCCGTGAACAACGCGCTCTGCTACAGCGCGCGCCCCTATGGCAACGACCCGAACAAATGCATTTTCGAAGCCGCCGTCTATGAACTCTTCCCGCCAGGTCAGGCGCCGAAGACGGAATGGATTTTCACGCCGCCCGGGGATCCGGCCTGGCGCTCGGTCCTGCCGCAGGATTTCGCCAATATGGCGATGGTGCAGCAGGGCATGAAATCCGCCGGCTTCCTTGGGCCCCGGCCCAACCCTGTCCAGGAAGTGGCAGTAGCCAATCTGCATAAGAACCTGTCCAAATATATGGGCACGGGTGCGCCGAAAAAACTGGACTAAATCCACCCAACCTCAGCCGAGGGCAGGACGCGCCCATCCCCATGGGCGCGTTCATTTTTTAAAACCACGCCGGTAAGCTGGGCGTTTTGGAGTTGTTGAGCATAATGTCGAAAAAAGGCCCGCTCGCCGGTCTGCGTGTCATCGATCTTACCGCCATGGTGATGGGGCCTTATTGCACCCAGATCATGGCCGACATGGGTGCCGACGTCATCAAGGTGGAGCCACCCGCCGGCGACAACACGCGCTTCATCTCCGTGGCACCCGATACCGGCCTCGCTGGCGTGTTCGTCAAT
>Ga0306918_10001170_pt1 | contig 12844 bp, 13 predicted proteins | sample tim00Cox0000000H_FD_203315 | JGI IMG/M metagenome (GOLD analysis project Ga0306918, IMG submission 203315) | Lab enrichment of tropical soil microbial communities from Luquillo Experimental Forest, Puerto Rico - timezero.00C.oxic.00.000.00H (v2)... | ecosystem: Environmental > Terrestrial >... | reverse complement strand
CGCCACGACCGAAGTCACGTCATCTCACGTTCCCATGCTATCGAAGCCAGATGTGGTCCTCGATGTCATCCGCAAGGCCGCGAGCACGGTCTCAGCGTCGTGACCCAGCAGCGCCTGGATAATTCTAATATCGGTGCCACGCTCGAGCAGGTGGGTCGCGAAGCTGTGGCGCAACGCGTGCAGCGTCACGGCCTTCTTGATCCCGGCCGCGTCGGCCGCCTGGTGAAACAGGCGGCTCAACTGGCGGGTGGTCATCGGCTTGCCGCGCCTGTTGCCAGGAAACAGCCAGCGTTCCTGCACCGGCGTTGCGGCGTCCTCACGCGATCGGCGCGCCTTCCACCATTGCCGCAACAGATCGAGGACCTCTGCCGGCAGCATCACGTGCCGGTCCCCCGCTTTCGCGAGGGCAGGCTTGTATGGGGCTTTAGTTGTCAAGAGTATTGCTCTGTCAGTCGCGGCCGTAACCACGGGGTGGATCGATCGCCTGCAGCTCCTCGAGGTCGAGCTCGACAATCATCTGCAGCTTGTCCGCCAGCTTGGAGCTTTCGAGGCGTTGCGGCAGGTTGTCCAGCCAGGTGCGGTATTCCTCCTGCAGGTCGACCAAAGCGGCCACCGCTGCCGCCCAGCGTGTTGGCCGTGGGGTGATGCGTCGGGTTGGTGTTACGGGTGGTAGAGGGGTCTGCCGGCGCAGCTTGGCGCGGCGTCGGGCTTGGCGCTCGGCAGGGGTCATCGGGGCGGTGCCGATGCGACGTCTGGGCATGCTGACCTTCTATTGTCAATCGTGACCGTCACGTTTCCGAGGATGATCCGAGGGGAGCTCGCCGTTGGGCGCGGAACATCGCGCCACACCCTTGTATTCGGTGGAATCCATGCGGATCCGGACCATGATGCAGTCATGCGCATCGGCGGCAAAGCTCCGAGACGGCAGGCCCATTCTCTAAGACGGCGTGCAAGCCATGCCTGCCTCGGGTCACCGCCGCCTCGGATCGTCATGGGTATCTCGTCGTCAACTGGTCGGCCGGACACCCAATCTCGCTTAAGTCGTCTGCTCCGCAGTGACGGCTCACGCTGCCTGACGCAGGACGACGCCCTCCGGGACCTCGCCGGTTGTCACCAGCCGCCAAAGGGCGACGAGCAGCTTACGCGCCAGCGCGACAATCATGGTCTTGCGGGTGGTGCCGCGCTCGTCCGCCGTCTGCCTGCGGTACCATTGCGCCAGCGCGCTTTCCTTCTGGAACATAAGAAAGCGCCACGCCAACTGGATCATGCCGCGGCGCACGCGGGCATTGCCGGCCCTGGCTAGCCCCTTCTCTCGCCGCCGGGCGCCGCTCTCATCCGGCGAGCCGGTCAGGCCGGCGTAGCGAGCGACAGCCTTGCGGTCGCGCAGGTTGCGGGACAGGATCTCGTGCACGAGCATGTCCGCTGTCTCTACGCCGATGCCGATGACCCGCGCGAGCAGCCGGACCATCGCGTGGCTGGCTTGTTCAGGGTGCTGCTCGAGCCTGACCAGGCGCGCTGTCTCGATTTCCCTGATCTGGTCCATGACGAAGCGCAGACGCGCCATATCCCGGCGAAGCTCGGCCATTGTGTTCGGCAGCAACGACGCACCTTCCCCCGTGCGCAGCCTGTCGAGACGTTCCGGCGCCCGGCGCAGGTTCGGCTTGAAACCCCGAATGCCGAGGCGGGCCAGGGTGCTCTTCATCCGATTGACGATGCGGGTGCGCTCGCCCACCAAATTCTCGCGCTCACGGTTCGGCCGCTTGGCATCTTCCTCTTCCGGTGTTGGGATCATCGCCATGCTGCAGTGACGCGGCTCGCCCCGCAGCCAGCCAAGAAAAGCACGCTTCAACAGCTCGGTATCCAGCCGGTCCGTCTTCGCCCGACGATGCTCGCGCGACACGGCAACACTTGTCGGGTGGATGACATCAGCTTCGATCCCCTGGCGCTGCAGCCATCGCGCCAGCCAGAAACCGTCCCGACCGGCCTCGTAGGCCACGGCGATCCGATTGATTGTACAACCCGCCTTGGTCGCCTCGTCGCGCCAGCGATACAGCAACTGGAGCAGCGCCGTCTCATCGGCCGCAAGCTTCTTCAGCGGCTGGCGCTTGATCCGCGGAACGATGCCGGCGACCAGCCAGCTCGACTGGCTTATCTCGATGACGGCAATAAGCGTGCTATCTTGATCCAGAGCGGCGAGCGATCTGCTCAGGTCATTCGGCTGCGGCATGGGGCATCCCCGTCGGTTGTGTCCAGCGACGATGATGCCTTGTCCTCGCCGCTCGCCCCATAGCATCTCTTGCGGCCCTTGGACTGCTCGATCCGAATGATCTTCTGCGCGGTGTCGATATGCTTGACCTTCAGCCTGACCACCTCGCCGGCGCGCAGGCCGCAGCCATAGCCGAGACTGAGCAACGTGCGGACCTTGAGGTTGCTGGCGACGGCCAGCAGGCGCCGCGTCTCGTCCGGGCTCAGCACCAGCGGTATCTTCTGCGGCTCACGGAGGTGATAGATCTCGGCGGTATGATCCAGTCGCCGCAGTGTCACGCGAAACAAAAACCGCACCCCGGTCATGATGCGGTTGCGATTGCAGATGCTCACGCCGGCCTCGGCCAGGTGCAACTGGAAGCGCCGGATATCCTCAGTCGTCGCCGTGTCAGGGGAGCGGTTGAGAAACACAGCAAACCGCTTGCAGCTGTGAATGTGGCCCCTTTGGGTGCCCGCACAGAGCTTTCGCGCGTTCATGTCCTCGATCATGCGATGACGGAGCGGGGTGACGGCGTCCGTACTCATCGAAAACTCCTGTCTTGGGTGAGGTTGACGACACCTCGATCCTCAAGACAGGACGACCCTGCCGCTATCGACGATCTCTATCCTGGTTTCCGCGCCCGCAGATCGCCTCAGCGGGCTATCGCGCAGCGATTTAGTGCTCTGGCACTGACCTGCTGTGCTGACTTGCCTGTGGAAATTCCGCTGTTGGAGGTTGACCGGCCGTGTCGCACCGGTGTCGGTCCTTCTCAGTTTGACCCGAACCGAAAGTTCTGGTGCCAACGCGACCTCATCATTTGACCAATAATTCTTGTATTATCTGCTGTCATGCCTGCACAGCCTCGGGTGCCGCGACCGGACGAGGAACCGGTGCAGTACGGTGAGATGAGGTTCAAGAATCGGGTGGATCAAAGAGGCACGATGGCAGCTGCCGGTCGCTTGCAGCTGTTCCGGTCGGCGGCGATAAACAGCGCCATTCCAGTCACGGCGATCAGCATCTGCGGCGCGGCCGCTCTGATTGTCACGACCGAGTGGCTCAGGCGAGGCCGTCCAGAACTGCCTTCGCGACCTTAAGATCCTCAGTTTGGAAGCCCTCGGTAAATCGATCGTAGACGGGTGCGAGCAGATGGCGCGCAGCTTTGCTCCGACCTTGGTCGCGCCACACCCGGGCGAGGCTGGTGGCGGCGCGTAGTTCCCAGGACAACGCGCCTTGCCGCCGTGCCCAGTCGACGACTCGCCGGAAGTGATCTGCGGCGGCGTAAGGCGAGTTCCCCAATAGAGCAAGCTCGCCCTTAACGCGGAGCAGCTCGGCGATGCACCAACGCTCCTCGCTGCTCTCCGATTGCCCGAGCGCCTGGTCGACCGCGGCGAGACCCTCGGCGACTTGCCCAGCGTCGGCCAAGCCCTCTGCCAATGCACGCCGCGAAGGTATGGGTTTTGTGCCGCGTGGCGATGCCGGCCGTTACAACCCGAGCACAACGCCGCCCCCGGTGGCAGGCTGTCGCTCAACACTAATGGTGGGGCTTGTTCGCAGGGTCTCGGCTTCCGCCCCAAAAATGCCCGCTCACGGCGCCCGCGATTACCGGCCGACCGGCAGCGGAATGGCGGAGCGGAAGACGTTACCGGGATCGTAGCGCCGTTTGGCGGCGGTGAGCCGTTCGGCATTGGGACCATAGCTTCTTGCCACACGGTCCGAGTCGTCTCCGACAAGAAAGTTCGGATATCCACCCGGAAGCGCCACCGGAACGAAGGCTTGACGAGTGGCTCGAGCCCATTGGCGATGCCGTTGCTCCTCTTCCTGGTCCGACCGATCGATGAAGGTGGCGAGGATCTCGACTAGCACATGGTTGCGGCGAAGCCCGAAGGCCGTTACCTCCTCGGGCACCCGCGATGCGGCGCCTTTGAACTCGTGGGTGAAGATGGCACACCCGGGCGAGACGGCGGTCTCCATCGCTTGGATGAAGACGTCGATGGCGCCGCTGTCGAGCGCGGGCAGCCAGCACGTCTCCATGAACACACGTTGCCCATTGGCGAGATACGGGTCGAACAAGGTCAGCGACGCCCCATAGGACATCGGCTCCACAGCGCCGGCAAGCAGCGTTCCTAGCTTGAGCAAGGGCGCCACCCGCGCTTCGCCTTCCTCCGGCAGACCACACCAGGTCGGCACGACCATGACGACGGGTTTACCGTCCGCACCACCGGCGCAGCCAACCTGGACCGTCTGCTCTTCAGGGCTGGAAGCGGCAATGTCGGCGCAGTGTCGGAGGACAGCTCCAGCCTCGGAGAATGGATAAATCAGCATGCCTGAGCGGACGCTGGAGAGATTGTGCAGACGATGGCGCGTAGCGGTCACGACGCCAAAATTTCCGCCGCCCCCGCGCAATGCCCAAAACAGCTCCGCCTCATTGTCATCATTGGCTACTACGACCCGCCCATTCGCGAGGACGACCTCGGCGGCGAGCAGATTGTCCAACGCCAGTCCGGCGCGGCCGATCAATGGCCCGTAGCCGCCGCCCAGCGTGAGCCCGGTCATGCCGACAGTGCTGCATGTGCCCGTCACAGCCGCGACGTGAAGCGGATCCGTTACTGCAGCCACGTCGGCAGCGCGCGCGCCTCCCGAAATTATTGCGTTACGGTGATCGGCATCAACGGACACCCGCTTCATCCCGCTGAGATCGATGACGATGCCGGCGCACAGCGCGCGGCCGGCCCAGTCGTGCCCGCCGCCCCGCACCGACAGCGGCAGACAGCAATCGCGTGCGATCGCGATGGACAATTGGACGTCTTCTGTCGTCTGGCAGTGGACGACGGCGCGCGGCATGCGGCCCACCGGCTTCGCCCAGATCGCGGTCGCGGCGGCATAGCCGTATCCACCCGGCAGCGAGATACGGCCGGGCAGTTGTGCTTCAAGCCGGCGGAGCGCTCGTTCGATTTGATCAGACATCTGCTGTAACTCCCACTCAGGCGGCGACGGTCTCCCCGCACCCTGCCCTCGACTGCGAGCGGGGGAGGGATAGGGAGGGGGTTTTGGTGCCGGAAGCCGCCTCGATCCGCCGCATCATGTCCGGTTCCTGCAGCCGATGATGGGACTGCAGCAGCTGGGCGACTTCTGTCATCGCGCGATGGACGATAGGATCAGCGACCGCAGCGCGGAAAAGGGCAGCCTCGAACCGTTGCGCCTCCGCAAAGTTGTCGGGCCGTTCGCCGCGCGTCTGCGGGAAAGCAAGGTCGGCGCTCGTCGACATCGTCCAGGGTGTCTCGAGCACCGAGGCCACCTCTGCCATGAACCCCGCCTGCACGGCTGGAATCGGATCCGGGTCGGCCGCTCGGGACAGCACATCCTGAAGCAGGCGGGCCTGCTTTGCCGCGGACGACATGCCCTGGCCGTGGATCGGGTTGAAACGGCAGAACGCGTCGGCGACCGGAAGTACGCCGCGGGGCAGGCGAGACAACCGTTCGAAATGCTTCCAAGTGCTGACCGGGAAACGATAGTGGCGAATTCCCTCAGACGGCTGCGCGTAACGGAGCGCATTGTGCACCGTCGGTGTGATCAATGAGCGGGATGCCTCAAGAAAGGCGTCCCAGGTCTCGATCCACGCCGTTGCGCTATGGTCGGCGATCGCGACGATCCAGCGGCCGTCCTCCATTGGCACCAGTACCGCGTGCAATCCCAGGTGGGGCGGATCGGGTAGCGTCAGCACGGCCTTCCAGTCGGTGGTCGCAGTGCGAGGTATCTCGACCACGACCGTCGCATAGCTGATGTCCACGCCGATCTCGGTCATCTGTGGCCGGTCCCAGCCCAGGGCGGCGAGCAATGTCAGGGTCGGTGCTCCGCGACCGGATGCGTCCACTACCAGATCCGCGTCGAGGGTCTCCGAGCATCCCGAGCCGTTGACAAATTGGACGCCGCTTGCGCCTGCGCCGCCGGCGGCAGGCACGATCTCGGTCACCCGGCTTGCCGGCCGCAGCGCGATGTTCGCGACCGCCTCGGCCCGGCGCCGCAGCACCAGTTCGATCAGCGGCCGCGTCGCGCAGAGCACTGAGATCCCGAAATCCCGCTTTGGCAGCACGCCGACATCCGGCCGCTCGAACTGGACTTCTCGCGCGAACGAGACCGGAACGGCACCGGCTGCGGCGAGATCACTCTTGAAACCGGGGAAAATCTGATCGAGCGCGCGCAGGCCGCCGGCGAGCAGACCATGCGGGTGCCGGTCCTGCGGCGTGCCGGACCGTGATCCGACAGTTGAGGTCAGCCGGTCGCGCTCCAGGATGTCGACCCGCTCGAAGTATTGGGCCAAGGCGCCGGCGGCTGTCAGCCCGCCCATTCCCGCTCCAATAACGACCGCCCGCTTACCCAGCTCGCGGGCACCGCGGCCATTTCTCCGCGTTGATAAACCTTCAGATTTTTGCTCAGTGAACCACAGTTTGTTTTCGCTCAGGTCTGTCGCGAACTCGGCTGCCATTTCCGCTCCTTTGGATGTAGTCGCGCGCATTGAACCGTTGTGCGCCTCATGCACTACGATCTAGGGAGAAACGGGCAGTCGATCGTGAAGATTCCTGCTATTTTGCCAGGGCATTCAGAGCAGACGTCATTGCGGTCAAAGACTGGCCGTCCCGGCTTACTGCTGACCGCGCTTGGCACAGTGGAGAGAGACGGCCGAGTGCATTGGAGTGGTGCACAATAACCATACGCCGATGAGCACACATCCGCCTCGGCGCGGTACGCACGGTTGTCGAGCGCGAGCTAGACCTCAATCACACCTACAGACGGTGTGGCATAAAAGCCTGAGACTGACAGCTGCTCTTGTGCGGCTCGTCAAGCGACGAGCTGGGTCGGAGAGACGCCGAGCACACGGCGCACCCAGCGCGACAAATGGCTCTGGTCGGCAAAGCCGGTGCGAGCCGCGATCTCGGCCAAGCCGGACCGCCCTTCCCGAACAAGCTCGATCGCGCGTTGCAATCTGAGATGCACGATGTAGCGATGCGGGGTCATGCCGACGGATCGGGTAAACACCCGCGTGAAATGGAATGGGCTGCGCCCTGCAATACCCGCGAGCGCCTCGACCCCGATCGGCTCATCGAGATGAGCGATGACGTAGTCCCTGAGCCGCCGGAGCAGGTCTTTGCCCAGCATGCCGCGCGACCGGGCTGGCAGCGCCGTGGTGTGGCGGGCCACCAACCCATCGACAAAGCTGCTCGCCACCTCGTTCCAGGAGAGGGCCCCGCTTGGATAATCGTGTACGCTCTCGAAAGCCAAGGTGCGGGCGAGCGCGACAAGCGCAGGGTCATCGTCGGATAGACGCTCGATCAGCTGCGCCTCGGGCAACGCGCCCTCCGCGGCTGCCAACGCCATCCGGCCGGGATCGACCGCGACGAGAAGAATATCGACGTCCTCGTCGGCATCGGCGGCACAATCGAGCCCAGCTGGATTGATCGTCAGCGACCCGACTGGACGCTCGAGGCGAACGACGCGACCAGCCATACGCCGTTCGACGCGCCCCGGAGACATCTGGAAGCAGGTGCAGTGGCAGCGTGGCGTAGCTAGCAAATGCATGCCGCCGTCGAAGCGGACACTGAGGACAGAAACACCGCTCTCACCGGGCGCGCTGCCGGCCGCCAGGGTGGTGGGCGGGCCGCCGTCCTGCTGCGCCATGCGAACCCTACCGATGTCCACCATCATATCTGCTCGCATAAAGCGTTCCCGCAGAGGTCCGGCTCGGTGTTCCGAATTCGGCGCCGTGGACCGGCGCGGTATTCAACCGCACCTGAATTAGGATCATTCTAAACTATGTCAAGAACCCCGGCTCGCGTCCCTGCCTATCCCCGCGCATTTTGCGGTTCGGCTCATTTCCGCCGCCCGCCGGCCGGGTCCAACACGACGAGGAAACGATATTCCGCGCGCGTGAAACCGATGTCGCGAAGCGTATGATCGTCGAGGTCGAGTGGTATACTTCGCCCACGGCGGCGGGTCCTCCCCCAGAACCAGTTCAGTGTACTTCTGACGACGTAAGCCATTTTCGCACTCATGAGGTTGGGCGGCGTGCAACCGCGATTCCGTCCGGCTGAGGGCTCGAGTTAGGTAGCGGCGAGCGATGGATCGTGAAGATTCCTGCGATTCAGGTCCCCGCCTGCGCAGCCATGTGGCAGCCGATCGCCGCAGCCCTGTGTTCTCAGTCAGCAGGCGGTTCGATCGCGATGCTGTGTTTGGCGGCGATGGCCACCAGCACTCCAATCTCCGGCATGGCTCTCGCAGTGACGGCTCGTAACTCGCCAAACATCTGATCGAGTCCGCAACTAGGGGTGCAAAGAATGAGAACACATGCCGGTTGATTGCCCTGCGGAAAGCAATACGCCGGCCGCGCGCCGAAAAAAGAACCCGTCTCGCGCGACCCGATGCGGCCGTGGACATATTCACGCGGCATGTCTCGGCCAGTATGGATGCCACTGGATTCCGGCAAGAAATCTGGAATAGTTCGGGAACCTCGGCTGCTGTCTCCGGGGCGTCCAGCACCTAGCCGAGGCTCATTGCCCACTGACGCGCGATCAGGCGCGATCTCTGCTCATTCTGCTCGATCGGCTCGTTGACATGGGTGATCGCCGTGCGGCGGCTTTACAGCAGTCGGAGCACTTTCGAAACATTCAGATTGCAGCGTAACCCATGTGTGGCCGCGCCCGCCTTTCCTCCGACGTCAGCGAGATCAAGGTCGCATTCCGGATTCCGCCGGAGCGGCCGATACCGAATTTTCCACCGAGCTGGAATGTGGCGCCGACCGACTCTCTGCCCGTCGTCCGCTATGACCGCAAGGCCGGACAGCGCAGCCTCGACCTGCTGCGCTGGGGTCTGATCCCTCATTGGGCCAACGACATCAAAGTCGGCTTCGCGAACATAAACGCCAAGGCCGAAGGCATCGAAACCAGGCGGGCTTTCCGTGATGCGTTCGAACGGCGCCGCTGCCTGGTGCCGGTCGACAACTTCTACGAGTGGCAACAGACGGCGACGGGCAAGCAGCCTTACGCCATAGCGCTCTCCGATCGCGGCATCATGGCGCTGGCCGGCCTGTGGGAAAACTGGAAGTCATCGGCCGACGAATGGGTGCGGAGCTTCGCGATCGTCACCACCGAACCCAACGAGCTCTGTGCCCAGCTCCATAACCGGATGCCCGTCGTCCTTGCGCCCGAGGCCTGGCCGGCATGGCTCGGCGAGGAACCGGCCGACCCGACGCAGCTGAAATCTTTGCTCGCGCCGTACCCTTCGGAAGGGATGATCTGCTGGCCGGTCAGCACGCGCGTCGGCAGTGTAAAGAACAACGATCCGGGCCTGCTGGAGCCGCTTAACCTGCCGTGACGAGCCGCGCTGCGCATTGCGGCGCCGTAATAGGGTGTTTTCGTAGCCCGGATCAGGAGCGATCAAACCAATGCTGCAAACCCAAATCGCCCAAGCAGTGCAGTTGCTCGACCTCATGCTCGAGTTCTTTGCCGACGACGGCCATTGGACGCGCGGCTCCTATGATGATGGAAAAGGCGGCCATTGCCTTGTCGGCGCCCTGCTGCATCTAAGCCGCAAGCATCGCCTGCCGACGGCACCGGCGATCGCGCTCCTTCAGGATGCGATGCCCCGGCCCGGCCTTCCGCTTGTCCACTTCAACGACGCGCGTTGCGGCAGCGCCGCCGAACTGCGCTCCGTTATCCTCACGGCCCGCCGCCTCGCCGACGATCATTTGGAGCAAGACCGGGCCGCCGCCGCAGCCAAAACCTGGCTGCTCGCTCAGATCGAGAAAACCCCCCCGCGCCGTTGGATATCGCGGCAACGCCGCCGGAGCTGTTCGCCCCCGAACGCCTCGCCGCTTAGTGGATAAAATCTGGCGCTTGGAACCCGCGCCACGGGTCGGTTTGGAAAGCCGACCTTCGCCTAAACCGCTGTGAGTAGCCAAATCGCGGCGACACCGGTCGTTTGTTGCAACGCTGGCCGCCCTAATTGGCTGCGGATGGCGGATTGATCTGCTTCGATCTGTTCAGCGCGCCGACCTGCTTAAGCGCTGCCGTGTTGCGCTCGAATCGGTCACGGTGGGGCAGAGGCGGGCGATGGGCATCAGCACGCGCCCAAGCGACCAAGGTCCGATGGCTCAATCGCACCGTTTCCGAAGAACGGGTCTGGCTCATGTCGTCTCGCCCATTGCCAAGCGTAGGCCCGACAAAAGGAGCTCGCGATGGCCGGAATCGCGGACATAGGAAAAGCTCTCTAACACGCCGGTTGTGAAGGCGCGGAGGCGCTCGACGATTTCCCGCGCCTCCTCGAGACGTCCCATATGGGCATAGCAGGACGCGAGAAAGCGGTAGGTCGGCGCATAGGTCGGTAACTCTTGAAGTGACGCGAGGAGCATCGCCGCTGCTTCGTCGTATCGCTGATCGAAAAACTGAGCAATGCCGATCCCTGTCAACGACCGCCCGCGGGTGGGGTCTCGTGGACTGAGGTGCAAAGAGCTGTTGAAGTGCTCGATCGCGAGACCTACGCGGCCAGCGTACACCCTGAGAACTCCGCTCCAATACCAAGCGCGAGCGGAACTCGGGTTGAGCGCAAGCGCGCGGTCGATCAAGGCCAGAGCGGCGTTGATGTCCTCGCCAAAGTATCCGAGGACAAGGGCAGCCTGGCCGAGGACGGTTGGATCGTCGGTGGCGACCTGCACGGCCCGCCGGGCGAGATCGATCGCTGTTCGCCGGTTCGCTTCGCGGTCTTTAGCCCAACCGGAAATCTGGAGCTGCTGGTGGCAATAAGCCGCCAAGGCGAGGGCCGGACCATAACACGGATCAAGCGCGGCCGCTCTTTCGAGGAGGTCGAGGGCTTGATCGATCCTGCCCTTGTCGTAGGAAAGGGTATGATGCCAGGCGCGCAGGTAGAGGTCGTACGCGGTGAGATCGTTTGTAGGTCGGCTCGCCGATCGCGCGGTTTCAAGTGCCTGCAGCGCCGGCTCGATGGCGCCCGCGACGCTCGCGGCCACCTTGTCCTGAAGTTCAAAAACATCTTCGGGCGAGCCGTCGAAGCGGTCGGCCCAAATATGCATGCCGCTGATTGCGTCGATCAGCTGCGGGGTGATGCGCACGCGACCGCCCGCCTTGCGCACCGAGCCTTCGAGCACATAGCGCACCCCCAATTCGCGGCCGACCTGCTTCACATCGATGGCTTGGCCCTTGTACGTAAAACTGGAATTTCGCGCGATCACGAACAGCCAGCGGATGCGGCTGAGTGCGGTGATGATCTCCTCGACCATCCCGTCAGCGAAATATTCCTGCTCCGGATCGCCGCTCATGTTCTGAAAGGCCAGCACCGCGATCGACGGCTTGTCGGGTAACGCGAGTGCCGGTTTCGTTGATCCCGCTTTCGCCGGTTCCGGTGGGGGATCGCGTGCCCGCGAGATCGGCGCGACGAAGCAGTAGCCTCGTCCGGCGAGCGTCGTGATGTAGCGCGCGCCCCCCTTGCCGTCCCCCAGCGCTTTGCGCAGGGCGGCGATCTGAACGCGCAGGCTGCCTTCCTCGACGGTGACGTCGGGCCAGACGACGGCCATCAGTTCGCGCTTGCTGATGGCCTCGTTCGAGCGGGCAACAAGGGCTATCAAGGTGTCGAGGGTGCGCGCGCCCACGACGACGGGTGCGCCGTCTTTCAGGAGCAGGCGGCGTCTCGGGTCCAGGCTGAATGGACCGAATGAAACGACATCCCCGCTGCCCGCCGCCCGCTCGATCATGGCGCGTAACAACTCCTAACACGCCGTTGCAGATCATAACGGGCATTTGCTGCGGGCGCCCCGTAAATGTTCATGAGTTCAGGCGCCTTGTCGTCCTCTCCGGGGAATTCGATCATGGCAGCCGAAAAGCTTCTCTACACCGACGGGGGACGCCCTGTGGTCCGTGAGCAGCGCAAACTGGCGGCAGTTCTTGCAGCCGATGTTGTTGGCTACTCCCGCCTGATGGGGCGCGACGAGAGCGGAACGTTGGCGCGACTGCGTGAACATCGAAGGAGCTCCCTCGAACCAACGCTTGCGCGATACGGGGGCCGGCTGGTTAAGCTGATGGGTGATGGGGCGCTCGCAGAATTTGCTAGCGCGTGCGACGCGTTGTCGGCAGCGATTGAGTTCCAGCAGGCCGTGAACGAAGCGGACTCGGAACGGCCCGAAACAGAGCGGATTATATTTCGTATCGGTCTGCATCTCGGCGATATGATCGTCGAGGGAGACGATCTCTACGGCGATGGAGTGAACATAGCAGCGCGATTGGAAACAGCAGCGCCGGCCGGAGGCATATTAGTTTCCCGCACGGTTCATGAGGCTGTCACAGGCCGGCTCAAGGCGACTTTTGCCGATCTAGGCAGTCTTGCCCTGAAGAACATCGAACGGCCAGTTCAGGCTTTTAGCGTGAAGTGGGAACCGTCGGACTGGCGACGTCCGTCATCCCTATCCCTAGAATCCTCATACGAGCAAAGACAACCATCGTCAGTCGAACAGCTCGCTCTGCCCGACAAGCCCTCTATCGCCGTTCTGCCCTTCCAGAACATGAGCGGCGATCCGGAGCAGGAGTACTTCGCTGACGG
>Ga0306918_10001159_pt1 | contig 12888 bp, 13 predicted proteins | sample tim00Cox0000000H_FD_203315 | JGI IMG/M metagenome (GOLD analysis project Ga0306918, IMG submission 203315) | Lab enrichment of tropical soil microbial communities from Luquillo Experimental Forest, Puerto Rico - timezero.00C.oxic.00.000.00H (v2)... | ecosystem: Environmental > Terrestrial >... | reverse complement strand
CGGGTGATGGAGACGTCAAGCTCTTTGCGGGCGCCAGCGGGAAACATGTCGCTCGACAGGTTGAACGAGGAAAGTTTCGATCGCCAGCATCAAACCGACGAAGGGAAGAGCATAGGCGAGAAGCAGCGTCACGTTGAAGAGTTGAAAGGCGATCCCAATCTCGAAGCCAACGCCATTGGAGCGGCCAAGCAATTCGACGACAAGCACGATCTTCCATACAAGCGAAAGACCGGAGCGGGTCGCGGCCGCGAAAAAAGGTGCGAGCTGCGGCAACAATACATGGCGTATGCGGGTCCAAAAAGGCATGGCGAAGACCTGCGCCATTTCTTCAAGTTGGGCGTCGAGCGCGCGGGCTCCCTCGCGCATGGTCGCAATCGTATTTGGCAATTTGTTGAGCGCCACAGCACCAATGGCGGCTGCCTCAGTAAGCCCGACCCAGATATAGGCGAGCACGATGATGACGAGCGCCGGCAGGTTCAAAAGAACGATGAGCCAGGGATCGCAAAGCCGATCGACCGTCTTGTTGCGGCCCATCACGAGACCAAGCGCAGTGCCAAGCGCCATGGCAAGCGTGAAAGCCGCGATAACGCGCATGAGCGTAGCCGCGAGATTGACGAAAAGCGCGCCTGAACGCGCTTCGCTGCTGATCGTGGCAAGCACCGCAACTGGCGCAGGCAAAAGGTGCGGTCCTGCGAGGGTGGAGCCCAATTGCCATAGGACCAGAAGGAAGAGAAGTGAGGCCAGACGCGGCAGCACGGCTCAAGGGTCCGCGAAATGATAGAATGTACCTGGATCGAGTTCTGCGGCATCGCCAACAAGATCAGGGCCGCCGATTTTCGCAAGAATGCGATAAAGCGTGCGGGCGTCCTCGGCTTCTTCTGCAATCGGACGAGTCACAAATCCCTTCACATAGGTTTGACGATAGAGCGCGAGTTGCGCTTGATCCTGGACGTTGATCTCCTGCGCAATCCTTTGCCAGTCCGCGTCGGAATGGGCGAGCGCCTCCCTTGCCTCGCGCGCGATCTTGAAAAAGCGCTGGAGCGCGTCGGCGTGTTCCTTCGCGAATTTCTCATCCAGCACATAGCCGACCATGGCGACCGGCCCTTTGGCGCCAAGGCTTTGTTCCACCTCGTCCATGCCGATCAATTGCCTGAAGCCGCGGCCTTCAAGCGCAACGCAAAAATTCCAGTAATTCAGATTGGCGTCGGCTGCCCCCTGGGCGGTCTTTTCGGCAAGAAGTGCTGGCGCGCCATAAACAATCTTCGTCTCGGATTTGAGATCGAGATTCGAAAGCTTGGCGTAGGCCTGCAAGAGGAGCCAGCTTTTGTCCAAAGGGCCACCAGCGACAGCGAGCGTTTTTGCCTTGAGATCGGCAAGCGCATGAATGGGTGAAGCTTGCGGCACCATGACTGCGCCGATCGCGCTTGAATAAGGCACGAACACGAGCTTCCCGCCAAGGCTTCGTTCACGTGAGACCCAGAGCCAGTCGGACAGGATGATGTCCGCCGAGCCACCTCTGAGCGCGATCTTTCCCGCCTCTGGCGAGGCGAGCTCGGTGATCACAATGTCGAGATCGGCCTTCCTGGCCAGTCCCAGCGACTCGATCATCGCAAGTTCCCAGCGAAACGTGCCGGTCTTTTGCACTGCGAAACGCAACCGATCAGTTGCGGCGGCGGGACCATTGCAAAGAAAGCTTAGCGTGAGGCAAAAGGCCGCCACGGCAGCCTTCCAAAAAAAGCTTTTGCGGTGGCTGTACTTCGCGTTCGCCTGCGGATTGTCTTGTGTCATGGTTAATATCAAGGGCGTAGTTCCCGTGTTTTGAATTTTCACTTTTTTAAAGGGTGCTCTGAAAATTCGAGAGGGGACCAACAGTCAATCTTTGTGATTACTGGTATAAGGATACATCCTTCGGGGTGGAAGCGATAATGATGGTTGCCGACCAGGGCTTGGCCGTAATATACGCCGTTCCGCAGGAACGGGCGATGCAACGCCGGTAAACTATTGGTCCTTAGGATATTTGGCGTAGATGAACGCTGCAGAGAAGGGAGCCAGGATATGAAGGTCCAGATTGCTTATATCACGAGCGCTGCCGTGGCCTCTTGGATCGCCATGGGTGCGGCTGCCTTCGCCGCCGATGCCGCTGCCGGTGAAACGATATTCAACCAGAAGTGCAAGGTCTGTCACCAGATCGGCGAGGGGGCCAAGAATTTCGTCGGCCCTAACCTGAATGGCCTTATCGGCCGTAAGACCGGGTCTGAGGAGGGTTATAGCTATTCGGAAGCCAACAAGAATTCCGGGCTGACCTGGGACGAAGCGACCTTCAAGGAATATATCACCAATCCTAAGGCCAAGATCCCCGGCACGAAAATGATCTTCGCCGGCCTGCCAAAGGAAACAGACCGCGATAATCTTTATGCTTTTCTTGCTCAGTTTGGTCCCGACGGGAAGAAGAAATAAGGCTGATATAGCTCTGCTTTTTTGAAACGCGTATGGCCGGGACCTCCGGCCATCAATCCGCCGGTCCGCCGCGCCGCATCAACATGCCGCGTGAAGGATCGTAGGCGAGGATCGCCGCCGCGAGAAACACGAAAGTGGCGCAAGACACAACCGCGAGCGCAAGCGGATTCACCTGTTCATAAAAGGCGAAACGGATCAGTTCCACCGCATGGGTGAACGGATTGAGCTGACAGACGAAAGCAAGCCAGGGGCTGCCTTCCTGCACGCGCCAGAGCGGGTAGAGCGCCGAAGAGGCAAAAAACATCGGGAAGATGACAAAGTTCATGACTCCCGCAAAATTCTCCAATTGCTTGATCACTGAAGAAAGAAGCATCCCCAGTGAGCCAAACATCATCCCCGAGAGAATGAGCGCGGGGAGCACGGTGAGATAGCCCCAGGGGGTCGGCGGCTCGATCTCCCAGAAATAAGCTACAAGTAGAAACGCATAGACCTGAAGCAGCGAAACGGCTGTGCCCGCGATGAGCTTCGAGGTCAAGAGAAACCAGCGCGGCAAGGGGCTTACAAGCAGCGTGCGCATGTTCCCCATTTCGCGGTCATAGACCATCGAGAGCGACGACTGCATGCCGTTGAAGAGCTGGATCATCGCCACGAGGCCCGGCGTGATATAGATCTCATAGAGCACATAAGTTTCATAGGGCGGGATGATCGAGACGCCGAGAACGGAACGAAAGCCCGCCGCGAAAATGAAGAGCCAGACGAGGGGGCGCACCAGCGCAGAGATGAACCGTTCGCGCTGATGCAGAAAGCGCAAGGATTCGCGCCAGACAATGCCCTTGAGGCAGATCGCATATTGCGCGAGGCCGATGCCCTTCGCGGGGAGGGAATAGGAAGCCGTGTCTGTCATCGTGCCTCGCTTCCGGTCAAACGATTGAAGGCAGTCCGCATATCGGGCGCGCCAGTTCGCGCCGCGACTTCAGTGACAAGGCCTTTGTCGAGGAGCTTGCCCTGATGCAGCACGAGGACATGATCGCTCGTTTCAATCTCGTCGATGAGATGCGTTGCCCAAAGCACGCCCATGCCTTCATTCGCAACAAGGCCGCGGACATGAGCGAGAATATCGGCACGGGCCTTGATGTCGAGACCGACTGTCGGTTCATCGAGGAGAAGCATATTGGGGCGATGCAAGAGCGCGCGGGCAATCTCGACGCGGCGCATCTGTCCGCCGGAAAGATCGCGCACCTTGTCATTCGCACGATCGCTCATCATCACTTGATCGAGCACGATCTTCGCGCGCGCCTTTGCTTCATGCGCGGAAATCCCATGCAGGGCTGCGTGGTAGATGAGGTTTTGGTTGATTGTCAGATCGAGGTCGAGCGTGCGTGGCTGGAACACGACGCCAAGCCGGCGCAAGGCTTCGCCGGGATTGCGTCCGATGTCGAAACCGAAAATATGGATCGAGCCCGCCTGTGTGCCATAGAGCCGCGTGATGAGCGAGAAGAGCGTGCTCTTGCCCGCGCCATTGAGGCCAAGCAAAACCGTGAAACTCGATGGCGCGACGCTGAAGGAAACATCATCCAGCGCCTTGCGCTTGCCGTAGGAATGGCTGATCCCTTGCACGTCCAAGGCAGCTGGAGAGAGAGGCTTATTTGGCAATTGTGACGCCCCAGGGAAAAGACCCGACCGCGATGGACTTGATAACCTTGAGGGTGGCCACATCGATGACCGAGACATCGTTCGAGACGCCATTGGTGGTGTAGAGATATTTGCCATCCGGCGTGAAAGCCAATTGCCACACTCTTTGCCCGACAAGAAGATATTTGTCGATCTGCTTCGTCTTGACGTCGATCACCGCGACGCGATTGGCGGGACCAAGCGCCACAAAGGCTTTCGAACCATCTTCGGTAAATCTGATGCCGACCGGCTGGATCGCTTCCTTCACAAGCCCCGGAATCTCGAAGTTGATTTTTTGCTTCACGACGTGCCGGACCGGGTCGATCACACTCACCGTGCCGCCCACCTCGGCTGAAACCCATAATTCGGAACCATCCGGCGTAAATTGCGCCGAACGCGGACGCGCATCGACGAGAATATTGGCGATGATCTTGCGTGTCTCGGTGTCGATCAGATGTGCCATGTTCGTCGTCTCCGACGTATTGACGAGGATCTTGCCATCGGGCGAGAGCGCCATGCCCTCCGGTTCGACGCCAACCGGAATTTCCGTGACCGTCTTGCGTCTTGCGACATCGATCACGGTGACGAGATTATCATTCTCGTTCGAGGTGTAGAGAAGCTTGCCGTCCGGGCTCAAAATCAAAAGTTCGGGATCGGCTCCCGATGGCAGATCGCCGATAATCTGGAGTGTTTTCGTGTCGAGGATCTGGATCGTGTCGTCATCGCCCGCACAGATGAAAAGCTCGGCGCCGTCCTTGCTCAAGGCTATGCCACGCGGACGCTGGCCGACCGGCACGGTCTTAGTCACCGCAAGCTTTTCGGTATCGATGATGGAAATCGAATTGCCTTTTTCATTCGAGACATAGGCGGTAAAGGCCAGCGCCTGCGCGGGAAGCGCCAATGCAAGCAAGGTGGCCAAAAGACGCGCAGAAAAGAGGCGCGCAGAAAAAAACATCATCAATCGCCCTCCAATTTGCTCATTGAAGCTTGCATTTGGTTTCCGGCTTGTCGAACCCCAATGTATCGAGCACCGAGGTTTGATGCAGAAAGCCTTCCTGCGGCGAAACGGATACGATCATGCGGCCATCGCCGAGCAGGATCGGCTGGCGCAATTGCAGGTTCCATGAACGCAAGGTCTGCCTCTCGCCCTTGAAGGCGGCGATGGAAAAATCAGGTCCGGCGAGATAGGCGCGGATCACTTTCGGATCGTTCGAATTGGTGCGTGAGGCAGCTTCACCGATCATGCGCATGGCGACCCAGGCCTGATTGTCGCGATCATTCATGCGCCGATGAGCAAGCTTCACGAAGCGGTTCTGCAATTGGATCGCGCCCCATTGCTCATGACTTCCATCCCAACTGATTGGCTTCAATCCGGCGGAACCTGCAACGGGGCGCGCATCCCATGTACGATAGGGAAGATAGCCCCCAAAGACCTCACTCGCATCCGCCGCAATGAGGACATCATAATCAGGCGCATTCTGCGTCGCGACAGGAATGAGGCGTTGCGTTTGCACGCTGCCGGAATCGGACCGCCGGCCGCCGCCGGTATCTTCATAGATGCGCTCACCGACAATCCTGGCGCCGAATTTTTTTGCCGAGCGGCGATCGGCATCGCCCAAAAGCTTGTCCTGCGGATGCGAGCCCTGGATCAGGAACCAGCGCTTCCACTGCTTCCAGACAAGATATTGCGCGAGCCCATCAGTCAGCATGGAAGTGCTTGGCGCGATATGAAAGACATTGGCGCGGCAATCTTCCTCGCGCAGTGAATCCTCCGGCGCGCTTGTGTTGAAGAGCAGGATATTCTTGTCACGCGCCGCATCGGCGAGTTTGAGAAGATCGGGCGCGGGAAGATCGGCGAGGATGAAGGAAATGCCTTCATTGGCGAAGCCGTTCAAGGCAGTGAGCGGATCCTCGCCTTCCTTCAGGCGGCGATCCTCGATCGTATAGGTCTGGTCGAGGAAACGGCCCGTGGTATTGTTGTCTTCGGTCGCAAGCCTCGCGCCCGCTATCCCATCATCCTCAGCCGGAATGTCGAGGATTGAAATGGTTTCCCGGCTGTGCGGCAGCCGGATAAAACCGGCCTTGATCGGCAATGGATCGGCGGAGGCAGCCGGTATCATGAGGGCCAGGGCGATGATGGCGAGGATCGCACCTTTGCAAATCATGGCCGCATTGGCGGAGAACGATTTAAGCCGCATCAAGGCGATCCTTCCTCCACATGGGACAATGTCATCACCAATGCGACCATGCTCTGTTCATTGGGTTTTTCGGCGATGTGGACTGTCTCGCAGCCAGCCTCGCGCAAAGGCTCCGCCGCATCCTGCGAGATGCAGACATGCGGCCAGGAAGCCGCATCAAGGCCAGCATTTTCCGTAAGCTTCAGGAAGATGCCCGCGCTTCGCCGGGAATAATGCAGGACCGCGCCGACGAACCCTGATTCGAGGGCAGCCACGGCATCCGGCTGAAGCGCTGAAGCCGGCTCAGCTGCATAGACTTCCACGGTCTCGATAAGATGCGCGGCTTCCGCGAGACGATCCTCGAGATCGGGCTTGCGGTCATGCCCGGCAAGATAAAGGAGGCGAGCGGGAGCGGGGAGTTTTTCGACAAGCATTTGCGCGAGAATTTTCGCATCCGGCGCAATCGTGGCGCGGCCAGAGAACCCCTTGATCCGCGCGGCCTCCTCGGTGCGCGTGCCAACGAGGAACAAAGGCATGAGACCGCGCGCTTCGGGCAGCGGCCATTCGGGCGTATCGGCAAGGAGTTCGAAAGCTTGCGCGCTTGTCGCGATCAGCGCATCTACGACGCCTTCGGGCCAGGCTTCGCCGGTCGCGCGCATTTCGAGCACGGGCGAAAGGAGGGTTTGAACACCGGCAGCCTCAAGTTTCGTGGCTGTGCGCAAGGCTTCATCGAGTGCGCGCGTGATCAAGACTTGCATGTTTCAGCTTTCGAAAAATCCGGTAGGAAGACGCGCGAGAATATCCCGGGCGGCAGCTTCACCGAGCATCTGCGCGTCGCTCGAAGGCCCGCTCAATTGCGCTTCGAAAAATTGCGAGCCGTCCGGCCGCAGGACGATGCCGCGAAAGAGGAGAGTGCCATCGGTCAAGCTCGCATAAGCGCCGATCGGCGTTTTGCAGGACCCGTCGAGAACACCAAGAAAAGCACGCTCAGCGCAAAGCGCGACCGCGGTCGGGACATCGGCGATCCTTGCGACGAGCGCAAGCGCTGCTTCATCATCGCGCCGCGCGGTGATGCCGATTGCACCTTGGCCTGCAGCGGGGAGAAAATCTTCAAGCGGGAGCACGGCGCTCGCTTTGTCCTCCAGGCCGAGGCGTTTCAGCCCCGCGAACGCGAGCAAGGTCGCCGCGACCTCGCCCTTAGCCACTTTGGCAAGCCGCGTCTCGACATTCCCGCGCAGAAGTTTGATCTCAAGGTCAGGCCGCAATTTTTTCACCATGGCGCCACGCCGCAGCGAGGCGGTGCCGACAACGCTGCCCGGCGCCAGGTCACGTGGATGCAAGGCATGCGGCGAGATCCATGCGTCGCGGACATCCTCGCGCGGCAAATAGCCCGCGATGGTGATCTCGTTTGGCAAAATGGTCGGCAAGTCCTTCGACGAATGCACGGCAATGTCGATATCGCCGCGCATCAGGGCGAGATCGAGCTCCTTGGTGAAGAGACCTTTGCCGCCCGATTCCGACAATGGCCGGTCTTGGATGGTGTCCCCGGTCGTCTTGATGATGACGATCTCAATGGCGCTGGCGCTTACGGCAAGCGTGGCGGCAAGACGCCCTTGCAGTTCATGCGCCTGCGCGAGCGCCAGCGGACTGCCGCGCGTGCCGATTCTGAGCGGCGAGGTTTCCGTGGACGATGAGCGAGAGCTAGGAATGGACGGATTTCCCAATAAGCTGGATGATTTTAGGATGATAAGATGATGATAAGATATTGCGCGACTCGGAGTATACAAAGGGCTGCGAGAGGCGTCCCCGCCAGCCATTCCCTCGTGGCGAGCTTCGCCCTTTGGTCCTTTCTCGAATTTTCGTTCATTCAAAGGGTTGATGGAAATTCGGGGTGGCACTCTTGGTCAAGCTTTATGACCGATGCTATTACGATAAATTACAGATTTTGCACGCAGGAAAGCGTGTTTTAAGGTTAGGCTATGCGCGTTCTCGGCATTGAAACGACCTGCGACGAAACAGCCGCCGCCGTTGTGCGTCTGAAGGAAGGCGGGGCAGGCGAGATTTTATCCAATGAGGTGATGAGTCAGATCGCCGAACATGCCGCCTATGGCGGCGTCGTGCCGGAGATCGCCGCGCGCGCCCATATAGATGTGCTCGATCGGCTCATCCTGCGGGCGCTCGCGAATGCGGGCGTGAAACTCGCCGATCTCGACGCCATTGCCGCTGCCGCTGGCCCCGGTCTTATTGGGGGCGTCATCGTCGGTCTCACAACCGGCAAGGCCTTGGCGCTGGCAGCGCGAAAGCCCTTTATCGCGGTGAACCATCTCGAAGCCCATGCGCTGACCGCGCGGCTGACCGATGATATTGATTTCCCCTATCTGCTCTTGCTCGTCTCCGGGGGCCATACGCAGCTCATCGCCGTCAAAGGCGTCGGCGATTATGTGCGGCTTGGCTCGACGGTCGATGATGCGGTCGGCGAAGCCTTCGACAAGGTTGCCAAAATGCTGGGGCTTCCCTATCCAGGCGGCCCCCAGGTCGAAAAAGTGGCGGAGGGGGGCAATGCCACGCGCTTCGACCTCCCGCGCCCCATGCTTGGCCGGCCAAAGCCGGACTTCTCGCTCTCCGGCCTCAAAACCGCTGTGCGGCTCGAAGCCGAGCGTATCGCACCCTTGACCGGCACCGATGTCGCCGATCTCTGCGCGTCCTTCCAGGCTGCTGTCGTGGATACGATCATCGACCGCTGCCGGGCGGGGCTGCGTTTGTTCCGCGAGAAAATCGGCCATTCCAATGCGATGGTGGTCGCTGGCGGAGTCGCTGCCAATGGCGCGATTCGCCGCTCCCTGGTCCGGTTTTGTGGCGAAACCGGCCTGCGGCTCGTGATGCCGCCCCCCAATCTCTGCACCGATAATGGCGCAATGATCGCGTGGGCAGGAATTGAGCGGCTGAACCTCGGGCTGACCGATGACATGACCTTTGCAGCAAAGCCGCGCTGGCCGCTTGACGCGAACGCGGAAGCTGCCCACCACGGCAAGGCGTGAGGCTCTACTGCGCCAATTCCTTGAGGCCGCGCCGTATCAGCTCGCCAGCCGGTGCGGCTTCGCCCAAAGCTTTGAGTGACGCGGCGACCGCTGCCGCCGCCTGCGGGCGGGGATAGCCGAGATTGACGAGGGCCGAAATCGCATCCTGTGCCGCGCCGGGCACTGCTTGCGTTTCCTCTGGACTGGCGAGACGCATGAGCGCGGGTTCGACCGAGCCGAAGACCGGCGCCTTGTCCTTCAATTCCGCAACGATACGCGCGGCGAGTTTCGGGCCGACGCCAGCAGCGCGACTGATCGTCGCCTTGTCCTGCGTCGCGATGGCCGTCGCAAGATCCGTGGCGGAAAAGAGGCCAAGAACAGCCAGCGCCACTTTGGCGCCCACGCCTTGCACGGATTGCAGCAGACGAAACCAGTCGCGTTCGGCATCGGACGTGAAGCCGAACAGACGGATCGAGTCCTCGCGGACCTGCGTCTCGATGGCGAGCGCGGCAGCCTCACCCGCTCTCGGCAATTTCTGTAAGGTGCGGCTCGAGCAATGCACGATATAGCCGACGCCCTGGACGTCGAGGATTACGAAATCCTCGCCGCTCGAATCGATAATGCCCTTGAGCTTGCCGATCATCGGGGGCCTACCATGCGGGCGGCGCTTCGCGCCTGGCGATATTGGGCATGGGTGATTGCTACCGCGAGCGCATCGGCAGCGTCCGCACCCTTGGCTTCGCTCTTTGGCAGCAATACTTTGACCATCATCGCGATCTGGGCCTTCTCGGCGTGGCCGCTGCCGGTGACCGTCTTCTTGATGAGATTGGCCGCATATTCGCAAACCGGAAGACCGGCAAGCGCCGGGACCACCAAGGCAATTCCGCGCGCCTGGCCAAGTTTCAAGGCCGATTGCGGATCGCGGTTGATGAAGGTTTCCTCGACTGCCGCTTCCTCGGGAGCATGCTCCGCGATGATCGCGGCAAGGCGCGTGTGAAGTGTGGCGAGACGTTCAGGAAGGCTTGCCTTTTCATGCGAATGAATGAGGCCGCTTGCGACATAGGCAAGCCGCGAGCCCGTCACTTCGATGACGCCCCACCCCATGTTGCGGAGACCGGGATCAATGCCGATGATGCGAACGGGTAAGTGATTCATTGGGGAAGTTTATCTCCCCGCCCGGCTCACGCGAAGAGCCTGGGAGGGGAGATAAAAAGAGAAACATTCTCAATCCATCAGCATCCGTTTCAAAAGTTCAAGCTCTTCCGACAAATTGCCGTCCGAGGTTGCGAGCGTCTCGATCTTGCGAACCGCGTGGAGGACGGTGGTGTGATCGCGTCCGCCGAAACGGCGCCCGATTTCGGGCAAGGACCGCAAGGTCAGCACTTTCGAAAGATACATGGCGATCTGGCGCGGACGGACCACATTCGCGGTGCGCCGCGAGGAAAGAATATCGGCCCGGCTGACATTGAAATGGTTTGCGACGAGCTTTTGAATGTCCTCGATCTTGACCCGTTTCGGCTCGCGGGTGCGGATGAGGTCGCGAATGGCGGTCTCGGCCGTCTCGACACTAAGCGGCGCGCCACTCAACGAGGCGTGGGCGAGAAGCCGGTTGACCGCGCCGTCGAGATCGCGGCCATTGGTCTGAATGACATTCGCGACGTAGGCGGTGACCGCCGCCGGCACCTCGAAATTTGGATGCACGAGTTTGACGGCGGCAACGCGGCTTTCGAGAATATTGACTCGCAAGGCTTCGTCGAGCGCACCCATTTCGACGCACAGGCCGCCGGCAAGGCGCGAACGCACGCGCTCATCCAGGCTTTCGAGATCGGCTGGGGCCCGGTCGGCTGCGATGACGATCTGGCGCCGCGCGTCGATCAGCGCATTCAACGTATGGCAGAATTCCTGCTGGATCGACTTGCCTTGCAGGAATTGCACATCGTCGATGACCAGTACGTCGATCGCACGAAGTTTTTCCTTGAAGGCAATCGCCGTCTGCGCCTTCAAGGCGGAAACAAAACCGTACATGAATTTTTCGGCGGTCAAATAGATGACCCGCCGCTTCGGGCCGGAGGCGCTATGCGCGATGGCTTGCAGAAGATGGGTTTTGCCGAGACCGACCGAAGCATGAAGATAGAGCGGATTATAAAGCAGCGGATCGGCAGAACTGGCCGAGGCGACGCGCAGCGCGGCGGCATGGGCGAGCTGGTTCGAGCGTCCAACGAGAAAGCTGGAAAAGTTCAACCGCTTGTCAAGCGGTGAACCGGCGAGCACTTCGGCTTCTGTTCCTTCCCGAACGGCTTTCGTGGCTTTATCGGAAGTTTTGACTGACGCGGGGACATCGCTTTGGCTCATAGGCCCTGCAGTCATGGGCAGCCGGGCGGTTCGCAGCCGGGAAGCCGAAGTCTCGCCAGGATCGCAGGCGTCGGCTGGCACGTCCTGGGCAAGGTCCCGGACGTAAGGCATGCGGCTGCCAGGCCGGGTTGACGAGCGAACGCCGATCGACAGACGCTTCACATTGCGAAATTCACCGGCGAGCGCGCTTAGAATCTTGTCGGTGTAATGCGATTGGATCCAGCTCTTGAGAAACTTCGTCGGCACGGACAGATGCGCGGTGCCGTCCGATAAATCCTCGAGTTCGAGGCGGCCGAACCAGGAGGAAAAGACGTCGTCGCCGAGTTCGGCGCGAAGGCGCCGGCAAATCCGTAACCAAGCGTCGTCCTTGTTCGGGCTGGGATAAGAACTGCTTGAATCGTCGTGATCTTGAGGCAGGGCCAGGAGTCTGCGCGAGTCCAACATCGTTCTGCTTCTAATGATGAGAAAAAGGGTGACAGCCACCGTATCGGCGGCGCCGCGTCGAGCTCAAAACATGGAAAATTCAGAGCTAGGCGCTGTGGCGCCATCTGTGCCGGTGAGAAGGCCAATAGATGCTGATGGACTCGCAAGTACCGGCTGCGCGGCCCTGTCGAATGAGTATCTTATTGGCCATGGTTCCCCCTTGCTCCGACCCGCCTTCGGAGCGGTTTCTAACAATCCAAAAAGAACTCAAATCTTCTGCAATTCTATATTCCACTCCTGTGTCAGAAATCCGTGAGCGGAATCCTTCGCAATAAGTTTCATGGCGATGGAAAACCTTGCCAGAGAAGTCCAACCCGACAGATTTTGTACGCAGAACCTTGCACGAGATTGTTCCAATTGAGCACATATCGACGATGCGAATTTTACACGCCGCCTGCGTCGATTTAACGGAAAAACGCGCCAGGGACCGCTTTCAGCTTTGCGCTTCAGCATTCCGACTGCCTGAAGACATTAACATAGGCGGTCGGCTCCGCAAGGCGCCAGTTAATAAAACGTCATATCATGAGCGCCGATTCGTCGAGCCCGCGCCTCGCAGCGACGTTGCAGTGCACATCTAAGCATATGATTCCACACTTGTCTGTGGATCAGTCGCGGTGTTTGACCCTCGCCCTTCAGCAGTCGAAGGCGCCGATTGGTTTATCCACCGCTGATGCTCAAAACCCGAGTCAAGGGCATCGTTCAAGCTTGGTTTTGAAGCCTTTGTGCCCAAG
>Ga0306918_10001151_pt1 | contig 12948 bp, 12 predicted proteins | sample tim00Cox0000000H_FD_203315 | JGI IMG/M metagenome (GOLD analysis project Ga0306918, IMG submission 203315) | Lab enrichment of tropical soil microbial communities from Luquillo Experimental Forest, Puerto Rico - timezero.00C.oxic.00.000.00H (v2)... | ecosystem: Environmental > Terrestrial >... | reverse complement strand
ATCGAAGCCTCGAAATCCTTTGCCAGGCGGCGGTTCCGATTGAGCCAAGCAAGGGTTCGCTCAACGACCCATCGGCGCGGCAGCAGTTGAAAGCCGATGGCGTCAGCGGCGCGTTTGACGATTTCGACGGTCCAGTCACCGAATTTGGCGAGGGCATCACGCAGACTGGGGCCGGTCTGCCTACGGGACCGTCAGCCCTCTGGACAGAGAAAGATGACCGGACCTTCAGCTTGGCTTTGGCCATTTTCGACCCGCGGCCCCGCCGCGTGTCTGAGCCTCACTCGTAGGTAACGCCCCCCATCATGCCGCTGTCGATGGCAGCGCGGTAGATGGCAATGGCGAAACGCGGGTCCTGGGCAACTTGCTCTGGGTTGCCGCGCCGCCAAGCGAGCGTGTCGAAAATGACCTCCTCGATCATGTCGCGGTCGACTGGCACGACGGTGCCGCAGGTCATCGCGAAGCCTTCAGGCTTTGAGAGGCCCCCGGCGAAGGCCATGCCCTCCGACGCGCTCTCCTCCAGTCGCTCATCGATTAGCCATTCCTCCGCCTCGCGCAGCACGTCGGTGACGATTAGCCCGGCCGTTTTGTGACGCTGCTCGATGCGCCAGATCGAGAAGCGGGCGTCACGCATGGCCTCGAGCATGCGTGATTCGTCCGAGCCGGGCACCAGCCGTGCCGCTCGGGCGTAGCGGTCCAAGGGCCGCGACCGGCTGTCCTTGGCGGTGTAGAGGGCGAGGTCAAAGGCAAGGATCATGCGCCGCTCGAACAAGAATGTCGCGCAGCTCGTTTCGTCTGGAAAGGTCGCTTGGAACTCAGTTAGCGATCGCGCCCGTGCCACCCAAGGCCCCCGCCGCCGTCGTATATAACGGCGCGCGACGCCACCATACCACATGGGACAACGGATAAGCCTCTTTGGGTGATCCTCATTACATTTTTCCATTACATTTTCGGCCCTGTCATCCGACCGTGAGCCAACAGGAGGGGCTTCCATTACATTTTCCATTACATTCGGGTGATCCTCGTTACATTTTACAGTCCTGTCATCTGACAGTGAGCCCACATTTGTAATGTTTGTAACGGCCATTACAGGCTCGGCGTGACTCTTCGTGACATACCGCTTTAGCCCGAGCGGGTTCTTGGCGATTGTCTCGGCATCGATCTCAATGATGGTCTCGCCGTTCGGGCCGCGGCGGATCTTGGGCTTGACGCGCTTGCCGTCCCTTCGTTCGATGGCATGAGAAAAAGGGCCAAACCGCGCTCGTGCGACGCGGTCTTGGCATCCCAGATAGCGTGATTAATGAACTCGCGTTGAGAATGTTGGAAGGCTTCGCCGAGACGGAAGCCCAAAGCGGCATTGAGGTGAAGAACCGTGACGCCATGGTTCTTGCGGCGCTGTTGTTGGCCGAAAACCCGGATATCAGCCTCCGAAAAATAGCCGCCCATATCGGGGTGAATGTCAGTACGCTGTCACGCTGTCACGCTGACGTGAGCGTGAGGATTTTCGCGCTTTAATCGGTTCTGTTGGGACAGTGAAGAATTCGCACGGCGGCCGGCGTGGTCACCGAAACGCGAAGTGGCGAGGGGCAACGCGATCAAGAGATAACCGACATCGTCTAGTTCAGCATTTGGCCGAGCATCCCGAGCCGCGCTAATCGACGATCCGATTCGGCCCTCTATCATCCGAACGATGTAGGCCGCGACCCATCGCCGTAGGATTTACAAGGGACTTGCGATCTTGTTGGTCACACCGCCATCGGCTTGCCAGGATGCGGCCGTCCACGCTCGCGACCACAGTAACGGGGGACAGCATGAGAAGACCATCCGCGCTTTTTCCGATTTCGCTCGCCCTCGGCGCGATGATGCTCGCGCCTGGGGCTGGCGCGCGAGTACCGACCAAGATCAAAGCATGCCAAACGATCGATCGGCCGGGCTCGTATGAACTTGCTAACAATCTCTCCGCCGCCACCGGCGACTGCCTGGTGATTACCGCCGACTTTGTTACTATTGACCTCGCCGGTTTCTCGATCAGCAGTAGGGCATTATTTAATGGAACGGCGATACTGGCGACCTCGAGCCAGGGCATCGCTGTGCGGAATGGATCGATTTCCGGTTTTGAGGTCGGAGTGGACCTCAGAACAGCTGCCGGCTCTATCGTTGAGGGACTACGCGTGTCGTGCTGCGGCCCTGATTTCAACGGTATTGGGATATTCGCCCACGGGGTCGTGACGGGCAATACCGTTAGCAGCGGCTTCGGCGGGATTGCCGCCACTGGGACAGTAACCGGGAACTATGCAACTGGCAGAAAGGTCGGGATTAGTGTCGGCAAGGGCAGTACAGTGATCGGCAATACTGTCACAGACTCAATTCGCTTCGGACTTATGGTGGAATGTCCCTCTGACGTGATCAATAACAGATCGACAGGTAACGCTTTCAACCTCTTACTAAACGGCAAGGGCTGCAACAACACCAACAACGTGGCGCCTTGAGCGTGTGACGGCCTGATGCGCGGTACGCCTCTGCCGATGGTGTGCCGCGCTCCCATTACCCCGTCGATATGGTGACGGCGGCGGTGCGGATGAATGCCGGAGCGCGTCGTTTTGGTGCAGGGTCGGATCCAATGAAAACAGGAGAGATCATGCTGGTGCTGATCGCCGGCATCCTGCTGATCGATTTCCTCATGTTCATGGGCTATGGAAGGGAGTGAAATGAAAAAGCTTTTTCTGGCGGCCGGTTTTTTAGGGCTGACGGCTATTCAATCTCCAGCTTTCAGCGATCCGCCCGCTGAAGCTGTGCAAGCGGGATTTACAACTCTGGCCGGCCATTACCTTTTTTCCGATCCTGCCTACACCAATCCGAGCTCTAATTGGGTGGATTGTGCCGATAATGACGATACAAAGGTATGGCACGCAGGAAGTCCGGGGGTTTCTTCTACTGTCCCTTGCGATCATATCAGACAAAAAATTGATCCTTTAGATAATAGCACCGTCTTAAATCTGCATATTGGCGTTACGGACTGTGGCGGCGTTGGAATAGATTGCAATGTCAGCATCGAGACGGTTAATGAACAAACCCATGTGGTAACAGCCGATTTTCCTCCCAATTGGTATATGCGTACAACGATAAGAATGGAAAGAACGTTCGCTGGCGATCGCACGACAGGCGGCCCTCTTGCAGTTTGGTCGTGGTGGACAACACCATCAACTCCCGCAGGACTTGAGGTCAATAATGTCGAATTGCAGGAGGATTTGGGCGGCTATGCAAATGACGGATCGCCGAATTTTGGATCGAATTGTGGAGGATTTCCCTGTGGCATTACCGGTTGGACGACGTTTGATAGTGCCACCAATCAGCATATTCCACCCGGTTACGATGAAACGCAATATAACGATTATGGCGTTCTTATAACGAGTAACGGGACCACATCAACCTATATGTGCTGGTATATTAACGATATTTTGCAAGCTCCTTGTCAGCAAGTACCAAGCGAAACGGCACAGGAATTCATTCAGCGGCGCTCTCTTATTGCAACAGTATATGCGACAGGAGGCGGCCCAATTACCGCTGATCGGGATCTTGACATAAAGGACATCGACGTCTGGACATGCAGTAATCCAAGGAGCCAATGTGTCGGAACGCAGCTGTTCAACGATGGACACGGCCTGATCTATTGGCATCCAAGGCGGCGGAGCCGTGGTCACTGACCAGTCTGCGCGAGAAGCTGATCAAGATCGGCGCCGAGGTCGTGAACCACGGCCGCTACTCTTCTGCTGATTGGCTCTACCTCAAATTAGGCAGGTTTCCGGGAACAGGTCAAGGTTGGCACCCGGGCGGACGTGGAGGCTATCCCCTCTACCATCACCGCCAGACCTGCGTCACGCAGGATTGCCAGGACCTCCGCCGAGATGCCTTGCGCTCTGTCAGCAGAATGTCTGCGCGATGAGAAAAAACCCCGGCAAGTGCCGGCGCTTTTCCATCTCTACAGATTGCCCGTCAGATCCTCAAATGACAATCCGCTCCACCTCATCGAGCGTAATTACATCGACCGTGCGGTCATAAAGCTTCGTTGTGCGCGGGCTCTCGTGCGCGGCCATGGCCTGGGCGTTCTCAAGCGTGCCGCCGGCGGCTGCTCAGGGATCTCGAACCGATGCCCTTGCGGCGCACGCGGTACACTGAAGAGGCTACGGATTTACGCTTTCCGGCGCCGCGGCCGGGCGGTTACAGCCGCCGCGGGCGCGGACGTCACATTCGCCTTCTTTCCAGACACCGGCAGCAGCAGGCTGGTTTGCCGGCGATCGCCGGCAGCCTTCCGTTTTGGCTTCGCGGCCGTGCCAATTTCCTGCGCCAGGCTGCGTTTGAGTGCGGCCATCAAGTCCACGACCGGCCGCGGCTTCGCAATCTCTTTCAGCCTGACCGGAAGGCCTTTCATCTTCGCCTCGATTAGCTCGCGCAGCGCGTCCTGATAACGATCCCGGAACGCTGCCGGGTCGAAATGTCCGCTGCGGCGCTTGATGATCATCGAGGCGACCGCCACCATATCGGCATCAATATCGGTGTTAGCCGTTGCGAAAGAGGACGCTCTTACCTCCTCGGACGCCCGCAATGTGACCAGCACCATGCCCGCACCGCGCGGTTCGATCATGACGGGCCGCTCGCGCCGGCTGAGCGTCACCCGGCCAATGCCGACCGTATCGGCCTCTCTCATCGCCGCGCCGACCACCCCGAAGGTCTCATCCGCAATCCGGCCGTCCGGGTATACGTAACACGGGGTGTTGAAATAAATCGGATCGACCCCGGCGCGTGGCACGAAGGTTTCAAGGTCGATGATCTTCGAGCTTTCCACATCAAGCGCCTTCAACTCTTCGGCGGTGAAAGTCACGAACTGGCCGCGCTCATATTCGTAGCCTTTTACAACCTCCTCGCGCTCGATCTCCTCGCCGGTGTGTGGGTCGTGCGGGTGAAGGACGACGCGAGTAGGGAAGAGCGGCGCGTCGCCGCCAATATTCTCTACGAAGGAACGCCGCGTCGGCCGAACGGACTGTTCCTCCTCTTCCTCATCCGCGATCGGGCCGCCACGCTCGGCCATTGGCTGCCAGACCTGGTGCAGCCGGATCGATTTTGTCCGTGTCGCGGCCGGCGAGAGATAGATCGGACAGGAAACGAGTGAGAGGCGCAAAAAGCCTTTCCAGCTTGCCCGCGGCATAGCTGCCTCCGCAGCCGTGGTGACGATGCAGAGTCAACAATCGCCAATAACCGCAGATCCGGCAATCGCCAAGAGAGCAGCGCCGAGCGGGGGAAGCTCGGCGCTGCAGCCCTTCTCAAAGGGCTGGCCGAGCTTGGGGGAACTGTTAAGCTGGGCCGACTCAACCTTACAGCAATTTATGACCTCGAAGATATCGCTTTGTTAGATTGACGATCCGCGCCACCTCATGGAGCGCGATGGTATCGGCCGTGCGATCGTAGAGCTTTGCGTGCGTGGGCTCTCATGTGCCGCCATGGCTTGGGTGAGGGAAGTAGGCCACGTCGCCGCTCGCGCCGCTGCCTAATCCTCCCAACACGCTTCGTTACAAGCTCACTGCCGCGCTGCAATCATGGGCACATGATCATGCCCAACGCCGCCGAGAATGGCGCCAGCTAACGTAAACCCGATTCCTATGAAACCGGCGGTAAATATATCGAGGTTCGCAAATGAGATCACAATTGCGGCTACGATTGAACCTACTCCGCCTCCAAAAATTACATCCAACACACGCCCCGCCGGTTCCGCCGTCGTGGCCGGGCGACCTCTCTGGGTTAAAAAACTCACGTCTGCTCTCCCGTTAGTGAGCGAGAACTACCTTGCTATGCACTATGAGTGCCAGGCTGATAGACGCAAGACCGATCACTATTGACACAACGGCCGCTCGCCCGACACTCACCATTCTTGCTCCGAGATGGTCGCTTGCAAGCACTCCGTAAAGGCTTGCTGCAATTGCGCCCACGAGAAAGATGCACGATTGCATTGAAGCAATTGGCATGAATTCAGCTAAATCTCTGAGGTCGTACCAAGCCGCTGCTAGAATAGCTATGCCGTAGAAGCAAACCTGCCCATCAGCAATGACAGCTGAAAAACTTGCTGGTCTGCCGAACAACCATTGGATCGCCATTACAAGAGGGAGGACGCACAATGGTACGATTAAATTAGGAATCGCCCAATACAGAGTATCTACCTAACTTACAGGCAGCATTATTTATTCTCCATTCCTTAGATCACAATTCGCTCCACCTCGTCCAGCGTGATCACGTCCGCCGTGCGATCATACAGCTTCGTCGTGCGCGGGCTCTCGTGCGCGGCCATGGCCTGTGCGTTCTCAAGCGTACCGCCAGCCTCTAGGTAGGCGGTAATGCCGGTTGCACGAAAGGTATGGCAGCCGATTTTCGCCGGCAAACTCGCGTAGGCCGCTCGACGTCGGATCATCCGGTACACGTCGACACGATGCATCGGGAAGCCGGTGAGCACGCCAGTCTTGCCGATCGTCGACCGAAATAGGGGAGTGCGGTCTTGGCTACGGATCCCAGCCGCATCGAGGTACTCGTCGACGTAAGCTTCGAGCTTGTGGTGAGCCGGCATCTCGTGTCGTTTGCCACCTTTCTCGTGCAGTCGAAGCCACCAACGCTTGCCTTCCGGGTAATAGTCGTCGACCCTCATGCCCACCACGGCGCCGACCCGGGCGAACGTGTAGGTCATCACGCCGATGAGGGCGCGGTCACGCAGGCCGACCACGCTCGACGTGTCGATGCTCTCGAGGAGCTCTCGCGCCTGATCAGTCACTAGGACGGGTGTCTTGCCGCGCTTTACCACATGCTTGGGCCCGCGCACGGAGTGCGCTGGGTTCGTCCGGATCACCTGGCCGGTCACGAGCCAGTCGAAGAGCATGCGCACGGCCGCTAGGTGCTGTTTGACCGTCGGCTTGGAGAATGAGTGCCCGAGCTCCTCGACGTAGAGGGCGACATGAATGGGCTCGATCCTCTCCAACCCGTCGATCCCTCGGCGCTCGCACCAAGCGAAGAACTGTCGGACGTCGTTGTAGTAGGCGACGCGGGTGTTTTTGTTGCGAATCGTTGCGGCGAAGAATTCTAGGAACCGGCGTGCGGCACGCTCGCCGGCGACAGCCACAAGCGCAGGGACGGCCGCATCGGCGCCGGTTAGATCGATCGATCCTGATGGCTGGTAGGGGACAAGCTCGCTCATAGGTTTAGCGTAACATAACGTCCTTTACGTTACACTATATGAACCGTGATAGAGGGGCCTCGAACCGAGGTATGCCGCTGCCAAAAATACAGCCGATCATCCCAGTTGCTCGTAAGGAGCCCTTTGACGATCCTGGGTGGCTATTCGAGTTCAAGTACGACGGGTTTCGGGCTCTGCTCTACATCGAGCAGCGGAGCGGGCGCTTTCTTTCACGCAACGACAACCATCTCAGGCAATTCAACAGACTTGCACGAGAGTTGGTCGCAGAGTTTAGCGTTGACGATGCCGTTCTCCATGGCGAGGTGATAGCGGCGGACGAAACCGGCCGGCCGCAATTCTACGAGCTCCTCCGGCGCGCGAGGACGGCCTCCTACGTGGCCTTCGACCTTCCCTGGCTCAATGGTAGCGATCTTCGCGCCTTGCCCCTCAGCGAGCGCCGGCGGCGCCTGCAGGACATTTTGCCGAAGGAGTCGCCGGTCATCGCCATGGCCTTGTCGGTTGAGGGTCGGGGACAGGAGCTCTTCGAGCTCATGCGGTTGCATGATCTCGAAGGGATCGTATCCAAGCGCCTCGCCGATCCATACGAGCCGCGAACCAAATGGCTCAAGATCAAGAACCCTGACTATTCGCAAAAAGAGGGGAGAGGCGATCTGCTGAACAGGCGGCGGAACTCTTAATCGGACGGGTCATGCCGGCGGGTATTCATCAACTCGCGCGTCATTCCCATATTCACGCACGGGAACGCGATGGCGCAATTGACGAGGAAATCCGCCAAAATGAAGCAGGCGGGTCATGGGCGTGGGGTCGCACCGTCGACACCCGCGCCAGAGCGCGCTCTAACTAGCAGAAAGGCATAACGCCTTGTTCTACCTCGAAAACCAACCCGCCCCATTCCGGCTTTGGCCGCTTATGCTACAAAAATGGGCCGTTCGTTAGTTCTGGCCCTATAGGTTGTGGCTGAGTCCGTCGCCGCTTCGCTAGGCGGCTTTGCGGATCAGCACCTTACTGGCAGCGTCGCATGAATATGGTGGCCTTCGCCCAGGTGGCGCGTAACCCAGAGCTTGTACTGGTACTGGCGTGGCGTTAGAATACAAATACAATATCCAGCCCAGAGCTCGAGGCGGGAACCCGCGAGGTGAAGATGATCGTGGGATGTGTCGCGTTAATCATATTGCGCTGGGCTGCGCTGTAATTCGACGCGACGCATTTGCCGCCGGGCCTACAGAAAAGTGGCTTTGGGGGCCCTTTCTACGATTTCTTTGGCGAGATCACGCTCGAGAACGGCGATAACCTCTCGGAAGACTGCTCCCTTCCTGCAAACGCTGGCGTAGTACGCCCAGTAACGAGATCTGGGCCGTCCTCGTGGACGAGCCCATCGGCCATGTGGGTGATATGGTCTACAGTGCGCCCCTACCTAAAGCGCCTCCTTCAGGGCAAGGCCTGAATGACCCCGGCGGCCACGATCCAACGTCGGGGTTACCCAGCTGACGCATGAGGAGAAGACGTGCTCATCCTCGCGTTGTGGGAGCCATCGGGTGCTCCTTCGCGGAGGCCTGTCGCGCAACTCTCGCGCAGGCAGCCCGGAAAGGTTAGCATGGCGTCATGACAAAGATAAATACCTTGCAGCAAGGTCTGTTTCGGCCGGAATCATTGCGCCCGGGCGAACTGGCATGGCAAGGGCGTCCGGCGCTGACCGTGGCCGTTCCCGCCGCGTTCGTCAGTTTCGCGTCGGTGGCGCTTGCAGCGGCCTTCGCCGCGTTGATCATGTTCGGCAGCTATGCCCGGCGTGTCGATATGGAAGGTACGGTTCTCCCAAGCACCGGTCTGATGGCGATTACTTCGCCATCTAGCGGCTGGATCGCAGCGCTCGCGGTGCGAGAAGGCGAAGCCGTAGAGAAGGGCGCCCTACTCTACACGCTGGATTTGGACACTGCCACCAAGGACGGCAGAACCCAGCAGCAGATCATCAATACGCAGACCGCCGAACGGGAAATGCTCACCCAAGAGATCGATCGCAAAACCCGGATGAGCAAAGAGACGCGAAAGCAGCTGCAAGAGAAGATCGAGAACCTCAAGGTGCAGATTGACCAGCTCCGCGGGCAGATCACGATGCACCAGGGCTTCTTCAAAAAGATTAATAACACATACAATTTGTTCCTAGGTTTGCTTGAACGCCACCAGACATCACTGAATGAAATGCAGTCGCGCGAGCAAGCCTGGATGCAGGAGCAGTCCAAGCTGCAGGAGCTCGAGAGCACCAAGCTCCGGCTGGTCGGTGAAGTGAACGATGCGCAGTACCAGCTCGCAACTATCGGGATCTCGACAGCCGACGAGATCGATGCACTGAAGACCAGGATTCTCGACATCGACGAGAAGCTGGCGAACAGCGAAGCACATCGTTCGATCGAGATCCGCGCGCCGGAAGCTGGCGTGGCCACCGCGATCGTCGGGCATCCAGGTCAGGTGGTCAGCACAGGTTCGCCGATGCTCAAGATCGTGCCCCAGCCTGCCATCATGCAAGCCGAGCTCCTGGCCCCGAGCAGCGCTATCGGCTTCATCCATCAGAGCGACCGCGTGCTGCTGCGGTACAGCGCTTTCCCCTATCAGAAATTCGGCGAGTACGGGGGTACTGTGATGACCGTCTCGGACGCCGCCCTGACTCCCGAGGAGGTGCAGCGCCTGTTGTCAGGGGCGCAGCCTACCACGCAGGACCCGCCGGTCGGGGCGTCGCCTACCAAGCAGACTGGCCCATTCTATCGGCTCATTGTCAAGCCGGACAGTCAGTTTGTCAGCGTGTATGGAGAGGAACGCAAGCTGCCGGCCAGTATGCAGGTGCAAGCCTATGCGCTGCTCAATCGGCAGCTGCTCTATGAGTGGATACTTGAGCCGCTATACGACATCGGCCGCGCCATGCATGCCCATGGGCTCTAAACCGGCGGATCGCATGAAACTTTCCGACCGCATGCTGCAGGTCGCGGCGATAGTCGGGCGCCGAACGCCACTGATTTTGCAGACCGAGACGGCCGAATGCGGTCTAGCGTGCCTTGCGATGATCGCGGGGCGCTACGGCCACCGCGTCGACCTGCCAGCGCTGCGACAGAGATTTAACCTATCGCTCAGGGGGACAACCCTGCACGACCTCGTCCGGATCGCCTCAGACATGCGGCTCGCCACTCGTGCGTTGCGCGCCGAGCTGCCGCACCTGCGACAGCTGCGGCTGCCCTGTGTCCTGCACTGGGACCACAACCATTTCGTTGTGCTCATCCGGGTGCGCGGGCGCCGCATCGTCATACATGACCCAGCGGTCGGTCGCCGATACGTGCCGATGCAGGAGGTTAACAAGCGCTTTACCGGAATCGTGCTCGAAGGCTGGCCGACCGAGAGTTTCGAGCGAAAGACTGAGCGCGCGCGGGTCCGGATCTGGGACTTGCTGCGCCGCACCGATCGGTTTGCCGCGGTCGCGGCCCAGGTGCTGACGATGTCGCTAGTCTTGGAGGTAATCGGCCTTGCTATCCCGATCGGTTTCCAGGTCGTGCTCGATGACGTCGTCGTCTCCGACGACCGCGACCTGCTGACCTTGATTGCGCTCGGTCTCGGGCTGGTGCTCGCCTTTCGCGCGCTGATCGACTTCGTACGCTCTTGGACAATCATGGTTGCCGGCGCTAGCCTGACACTGCAATGGAAATTGAGCCTCTTCCGGCACCTGCTTCTCTTACCGCTCAGCTTCTTCGAGCGTCGGCATGCGGGCGATCTGGCATCGCGCTTTAGCTCGATTGACAAGATCCAGCAGACGCTGAGCACCGCCTCGATCTCCCCACTGGTTGACGGGGTGATGGCATTCGTGCTGGTTGGCATGATGTTGCTCTACGATCCTTGGCTGGCCGGACTGGCCATAGTCACGACCGGCATCTACGCCCTGACGCGCTGCTTCGCCTACCGGCTCTACCGCCGGGCCAATCAGGAGTCGGTGGTTTATGCTGCGAGCGAAAGCTCGCACTTTCTCGAATCGCTGCGCGGAATGGCGAGCATCAAAGCGCTGGCGATCGGTGACCGTCGGCAGGGGATCTGGAGCAACTATCTGGTAGACCGGGTTGGCGCCGATCTGCGCGTTAGCAAGATCGACATGATTTTCTCGATCTCCAGCACCTTCCTCTTCGGGCTAGACCGTATCGTTATCATCTTCTTCGGTGCGCGCGCGGTCCTGGGAGGTACGCTCTCGGTCGGCATGCTGGTGGCGTTCCTCGCCTACAAGGATCAGTTCTCCCAACGCCTCGGCAAATTCCTCGACACGATGGTGCGCCTGGGGACTTTGACAGTGCATGGCGAGCGGCTCGCGGACATCGCCCTCGCCGAAACTGAGCAGGGCGACACCAGCCATACCGGCGTATTGGCCGCGACTGTCATTAACCCCAAGGCTGGACTCAGCGCGCGAGGCGTCAGTTTTCGCTACAGCGACAATGAAGCTAGGGTGATCGCCGATTTCGACCTCGATGTCGCCCCCGGCGAATGCGTCGCGATGGCCGGACCATCGGGCGCGGGCAAGACAACACTGCTGAAGATTCTCGCAGGTCTGCTGCGCCCAACTGCCGGCACGGTGCTGATTGATGATCTTCCGATTCAGGCCATCGGGCTCGAGGCGTATCGCGCGCAGATCGGCTGCGTGCTGCAGGACGACCGGCTGTTCGCCGGCTCGATCGCCGAGAACATAGCCGGCTTCAGCCCTTCGCCCGACCCGGAGCTGATCCAGCAGGTGGCAAGGTTCGCTGCCATCCACGAAGAGATCGTGCGGATGCCGATGGGCTACGAGACGCTGGTGGGCGATATGGGCAGCTCGCTCTCGGGCGGCCAGATTCAGCGGGTTGTGTTGGCACGCGCGCTCTATCGCGGACCGCGCATCCTGCTGCTCGACGAGGCAACCAGCCATCTCGACGAGGAGAACGAGCGGACAATCAACCAGGCCATCCGGCGCCTTCCGATCTCTCGCGTCATCGTCGCGCACCGGCGCTCCACCCTCGATATGGCCGACCGGATCGTACCGATCTGGCCGGCAGGGCCGGCAGCGAAGCGCATGGGCTAGCCCATCCCCGGGGCCAAATCCGCGAGCGATCGGATTCGCACAACCTTGCCTTTCGTGTTCCGGTTCGTCTGAGATATTCCATTGGAGTCGTGCGGACTTCTTGACGCCTCGCGATGCTGCAATTTTGAGGGCAGGCTGCGTCGATGACCAGGCCGATTTTGACCGCGGGCGCTCCGCGGGCGATGTGCGCCCGACATTCGACCAGTTTCACCCGTTAACCGCTTCATATAAAATTAACCATTTTTTGGTTGCATTCGCGCATTTCGATAATTAGGATGATACTGCGAGGTTCACGGGGCGGAGGAACTTCGCCTTAAAGTTGTCCTCGCTCATCAAGCCATGACGCACGAGGAGAAAGTAATGGAAACCTTGATCGAGCTAACCGAAGATGATCTTAGCCAAATCGCAGGCGGTCAAAGAGGCACGGCGTTTATTTCGTTTAGTAATAGTGCAGCCGGGCCTAATACCTCAAGCGTAAGCGCCAGCGTGGTCCAGAAGACTACGCAAACCTCGGCTAGCCAGTCCGGGTTTTTTTTCTCGTTCTCAGCCTGAAGCTCGCTGGGTTTCGGGGCAGCGGCGCGGGTCACCCGCGCCGCTTTCTCATGAAACCGACACCTTAGACCCACACAAACCCCCTGCGCCA